>Ga0068853_100005262_pt1 | contig 10131 bp, 4 predicted proteins | sample KBSCornC32_FD_65655 | JGI IMG/M metagenome (GOLD analysis project Ga0068853, IMG submission 65655) | Corn rhizosphere microbial communities from Kellogg Biological Station, Michigan, USA - KBS Corn C3-2 | ecosystem: Host-associated > Plants > Roots > Rhizosphere > Soil ... | reverse complement strand
GAGGTGGCGCAACACTTCGTTGGCCTCGTCCTCGGCGAGAGGGCGTCCGCGGAAAATCTGGTTGCGCAACGTCAGCGACCGATCGCCATCGCGATCGTAGCGCGCCACCTGAATGTCGGGCAGCATGTTTTCGCGCTTGTATTGATCGGCCAGCATGCGGCGTACGCGCCGATAGCCCTGGTCGTCGTGAATGCTGTCGACCTCGAGCTCGGCCTTGCCGACATGGTCGGCGACCACGAACAGCCGGAACTCCCGGATCAGGCGCGGCGACAGGTACTGCGCGATGAACGATTCATCCTTGAAGTTGCGCATCGCGAAATCGAGCGACTTGCGCCAATCCGTGTGCGCGATCTCGGGGAACCACGCCGTGTCTTCCTCGGTCGGGTTCTCGCAGATGCGGCGGATGTCCTGCATCATCGCGAAGCCGAGCGCGTACGGATTCATGCCGTGGTAGCCCTGCTGGTCGAAGCCGCGCTGCGTCACCACGTTCGTGTGGTTGTGCAGGAACTCGATCATGAAGGCGTCGTCTACGATCCGCTTCTCGTACAGGCGATTGAGCAGCGTGTAGTGCCAGAACGTCGCCCAGCCCTCGTTCATCACCTTGGTCTGGATCTGCGGATAGAAGTACTGCGAGAGCTTGCGCACGATACGCACGAGCTCGCGCTGCCACGGCGCCAGCCGGGGCGAGTGCTTCTCGACGAAGTAGAGGATGTTCTCTTCGGGCTCGGGCGGAAAGTTCGCCGCCGCGGTCGCGGCGGCTGATGGCGCAGCCGGCGGCAACGTCCGCCAGATATCGTTGAACTGACGGCGCTCGTGCTCCTCCATTTCGCTCTTGCGCGCCTCGCGCTCCTTCGCCGACTGCGGCTGCGGCCGCCGGTAGCGGTCGACGCCGAAGTCCATCAGCGCGTGGCACGAATCGATCACCTCTTCGACTTCGGCTGTACCGAAGCGCTGCTCGCACTCCATGACATAGCGGCGCGAGAACACCAGGTAGTCGAGAATCGCGTCGGCCTGCGTGAACTGCTTGAACAGGTAGTTGCCCTTGAAGAACGAATTGTGGCCGTAGCTCGCGTGCGCGATCACGAGCGCCTGCATCATCAGGGAGTTTTCCTCCATGAGATACGCGATGCAGGGGCTGGAGTTGATGACGATCTCGTAAGCCAGGCCTTGGTAGCCCTTTCGATAGGCCTGATCATGGCGGATGAACGCCTTGCCGTACGACCAGTGCGGATAACCGAGAGGCAGGCCGCTGGAGGCATACGCGTCCAGCATCTGCTCCGAGTTGATGATCTCGATCTGGTTCGGGTACGTGTCCAGCGCGTATTCGGCTGCCGTCTCGGCGATCACATGGTCGTACTGCTCGAGCAGCTCGAAATCCCATTCGGGACCATGCGGGAGCGGACCCTGCACGCGGGCGTTCATACCTTCTCCTTGCGGAAAAGGTCGCGAAAGACGGGATAGATCTCGGTGGGGCTGTACACGCGGCGCATCGCGAAGTTCCGTCCAGGCTTCTCCAGCTCCTCGTACTCGACCCACAGGCTGCTGTTGCCCGAGTGGTTCTCGTCCGGGCATTCGATGTACGCGAAGTAGCGCGCGAGCGGCAGCAACTGCTCACGCAGGAAGCGAGCGCTCTTGGCCGGGTCGGCGCCGAACGCATCGCCATCGGACGCCTGCGCCGCATAGATGTTCCAATCCGAGCGTGGATAGCGCGCCGCGCAGATCTCGTGCATCAGCTCGAGAGCTGAGTACACGACCGTGCCGCCGCTCTGCGTGTCGTAGAAGAACGTGTCCTCGTCGACTTCCTGGGCTTCGTCGGTATGGCGGATGAAGACCAGCTCGACGCGCTCGTACTTGCGCGTCAGGAACAGGTACAACAGCGTGAAGAAGCGCTTCGCGAGATCCTTCTTGCGCTCGTCCATGGACGCCGAAACGTCCATGAGACAGAACATAACTGCGCGGGCAGACGGTCTCGGCACCGCAACGCGGTGGCGGTAGCGCAGATCCACGTCGTCGAGAAACGGCAAGCGGGCAAGGCGACCTTCCAAGTCCAGGATCCGCGCCTGGATGACTTCGATCTCGCCCATCGGCCGGCCGGACCGCATCGCGATTTCGAGCTCCTCGCGTGCGGCCTCGAGCTCTTCCTTGAGCGGACCACCCAGTGCAATGCGTCGCGCCAAGGCGGTTTTCATGGTGCGCGCGACGCTCAGATTCGACGGCGTGCCTTCCTTGACATAACCGGCGCGGATGAGCTTCCTGTCTTCCGCCTCGGCGATCGCTGTGCGCATCAGGTTGGGCAGCTCGAGATCTTCGAAGAAGATGTTCAGGAACTCGTCGCGAGAGAGCGTAAAGACGAAGTCGTCGACGCTGTCGCCCGAGCCGGTTCCGCTGCCGCCGCGGCCCCGACCGCCGCCTTCCGGGCGCGGAATCTTGTCGCCGCGCACGAATTCCTTGTTGCCGGGATGGACCGTCTCCCAGTCACCGCCCGAGCCGTAGTGGAAGCTCGGCTCCGAGATGTCCTTGGCCGGCACCTTGACCTCTCCGCCTTTGGCCATGTCGGTGATCGACCGCTCGGCGATCATGCCTTTGACCGAGCGGCGGATGTGATCCTTGTAGCGGCGGATGAAACGCTCGCGGTTGACGGCGCTCTTGTTGCGTCCGTTCAGGCGGCGATCGATGAGGTAGTTCATGCGGGTTTACCCTTCACCCTTCCCCCTTCACCCTTCCCCGGCTACGAGGACTTCTGCACGCGCAGGTACCACTCGGACAGCAACCGCACCTGCTTCTCGGTATAGCCCTTGGCCACCATGCGGTCCACGAAGTTCTGATGCTTCTTCTGATCTTCCGCTGACGCTTTCGCGTTGAAGGAGATCACCGGCAGCAGATCTTCGGTGCTCGAGAACATCTTCTTCTCGATGACTTCACGCAACTTCTCGTAGCTGCTCCACGCCGGATTCTTACCGGCGTTGTTGGCGCGGGCACGCAGCACGAAGTTCACGATCTCGTTGCGGAAATCCTTCGGATTGGCGATGCCGGCCGGCTTCTCGATCTTCTCGAGCTCGGTATTGAGCGCCGCGCGGTCGAAGAACTCGCCGGTGTCCGGGTCGCGGAAGTCCTCGTCCTGGATCCAGCAATCCGAGTACGTCACATACCGGTCGAAGATGTTCTGTCCGTATTCCGAGTAAGACTCGAGATAAGCGGTCTGGATCTCCTTGCCGATGAACTCCGCGTAACGCGGCGACAGATAGCCCTTGATGAACTCGAGGTACTTGCGCTTGACTTCGTCCGCAAAGTCTTCACGCCCGATACGCTGCTCGAGCACGTACATGAGATGTACAGGGTTGGCGGCCACCTCGGTCTGGTCGTAGTTGAACACCGTCGACAGAATCTTGTACGCAAAGCGCGTCGAGATGCCGGTCATGCCCTCGTCGGGGCCGGCATAGTCGCGATATTCCTGGTACGACTTCGCCTTCGGATCGGTGTCCTTGAGGCTCTCACCATCGTAAACGCGCATCTTCGAGAACATGCTCGAGTTCTCGGGCTCCTTCAGCCGCGACAGAACCGAGAACTGCGCCATCATGTCGAGCGTGCCCGGTGCGCACGGCGAGTTCGCCAGGGCGCTGTTGCGCAGCAGCTTCTCGTAGATCTTGACCTCTTCGGACACCTGCAGGCAATACGGCACCTTCACGATGTAGATGCGGTCGAGGAACGCCTCGTTGTGGCGGTTATTGCGGAACGACTGCCACTCCGATTCGTTGCTGTGCGCCAGGATCACGCCATTGAACGGAATCGCGGAGAATCCTTCAGTTCCTTTGAAGTTGCCTTCCTGCGTCGCGGTAAGCAACGGGTGCAGCATCTTGATCGGCGCCTTGAACATTTCTACAAACTCGAGCATGCCCTGGTTGGCCAGGCACAAGCCGCCCGAATAGCTGTAGGCGTCCGGATCGTCCTGCGCGAACTTGTCGAGCTTGCGAATGTCGACTTTGCCGACCAGCGAGGAGATGTCCTGGTTGTTCTCGTCGCCTGGTTCGGTCTTGGCGATCGCGCTCTGCCGCAGCACCGAAGGCTGGATGCGCGCCACGCGGAATTTCGAGATATCGCCGTCGAACTCCTGCAACCGCTTGATCGCCCAGGGCGACATGATCCCGTTCACGTAGCGGCGCGGAATTCCGTATTCGGACTCGAGGGCGTCACTGTATTCTTCGGGGGCAAACAATCCCAACGGGGATTCGTTGACCGGCGAACCCTTCAGCGCATAGATGGGCTTCTTCTCCATCAGCTGCTTGAGGCGCTCCGCGATCGAGGACTTGCCGCCGCCGACCGGCCCGAGCAGATACAGAATCTGCTTCTTTTCTTCGAGGCCTTGTGCAGCGTGTTTGAAGAACGCGACGATCTGCGAAATCGCATCTTCCATGCCGTAGAACTCGGCGAAGGCGGGATAGCGCTTGATCAGTCGGTTGGAGAAGATACGCGACAACCTCTGGTCGAGGCGCGTATCGATGAGTTCGGGTTCGCCGATTGCGGCGAGCATGCGCTCGGCAGCGGTAGCGTAGACGCCGGGGTCTTTCCGGCACAGCTCCAGATACTCTTCCAGGGACATCTCATCTGCCTGGCTGGCCGAGTACTTGGCCTTGTATCCCTCAGCAATCTTGATCATGAAACCTCTCTCCTAATGTCTCAGTGCATCGCTCCCGCGCTCCCTTCTTATTTTCTTTGTACGTTTGTTCTCGACCCGTCGATTCAATTTCAACGGTAACCAGGTTTCGTTCTTTAGCTCATCAGTGCTCGCGTTCTCTGTGCGCCGTCGTGCTCCTTAACGCGCGAGATGCATTTACGTATACGCATCGCATCGTCTCTGTGCTCACATGACGCCACGCGAACGTCGCGATCGAGAACCTTCTCGCCGATGCGCCCAATCTCTCTGCCGCGCACGGCAAGATCGTCCGCTTCTTCTCGACCTGGCACATCATAAGCAGCTTTCTTGCCAGCACCACTTGCCGAAGGTTCTATTGAAAGAATTCGATCAACATCGCGGTGCGTGCTGCGCATTGCGCTCGCGATCGGCGCGCGCGTACTCGGCGCCGCGCAGGGCGGTTCGATGCAGACGCACACAAGAGAACCCGACGAGCTATGCGCGCACAGAACTATCGGCGCGCGAGAAAAGGATGGACGGCGAGGAAAAAAGTACCAGCACTCACGGCGAGCTGCCGCTAGCGGGACGAGGGTCCGATTTCGCGTGAGCAACTCGCCCTTCACCCCATGCACCGGCATGTGGTCACTGGTGAGGCCGAGCGCTCGACGCTCGGATCACGCGACTCACGGATCACAAAAGCAAGAATAACAGCATGCGCACCAAAACAGGAAGAGTCATTTATATATGTGCGACCCACCCACCCACATCTTGGGACGTGCAGAGTCCGGCCGAAGTTCCCGCGAACCGCCGCTAGCGCATGGAGCACTGGATCGAACGACGAGTTTCCAATTCCCCTCTCGGGTATCGCGCTCGACGAGAGCACGCGCTTGCATGTGCACTCGGGCCGTTGCCGCAAGCCAGCTATTGCAGTGCAGCTTCGGCAGCGCAGCGGAACGCGGCGGCCGACTCACCCTTGCGTCGCGTCGTTGCGGCGAATCCGCGCGACACTGGATCCGACGTCGATCTCGACAGTCCTCCAGCTCTCCAACGCGTCTCGTAATGCCGGCCATCTGGCGAGCAACCTCCCGATTCTGCGAGAGGATCTCCATGCAGCGCCCGCGGGCTGCGCATACGCAAACGAGGTCACGCGTCGCGCCTCCATATCTCACTGAGCACACTGGAAATGTGGCGACAGACCGGCACTTTGTGTTGGAACGTCAAACCGGCAACATGGGTCTCAAGCATTAGAACCTCTGGCATATGTGATGCTTAACAACCATATGGGAGGGTAACTGGCATTCGCGTCGGCGACGCGCGCTCGCGTCTCGACGCGAGAGGAGCCATGATGCTCAACCGAACCGTGTCTATCGTCGGCGCCGCCTCCGGCCGCGGAGCCAAGGACCATGGCTGCGAGGCCGGACCGGAAACACTGCGCCGCTCCGATCTTGCGACGCGCTTGTGGCGTGGCGGTCTGGATCCGATCTGGGAAGCGATCATTCCCTCCGAGCCGGATGATGACGATATCGCGGCCGTGCGCAACCTCTGCGCTCCTCTATCTCAACGTGTTCGAAGCATCGTCGAGCGCAGCGCTTTCCCGCTCGTGCTCGGCGGCGATCATTCCTGTGCGATCGGAACCTGGAGCGGCGTCGCGGCGGCCTTGAGGTCGCGCGGGCCGCTTGGGCTGATCTGGATCGACGCGCACATGGATGCGCACACGCCTTGCACGACGCCGAGCGGAGCGCTGCACGGCATGCCGCTCGCCACGCTGCTGGGCCACGGTGAAGCCTCTTTGGTTGCACTGATGGAGGGTCATGCGCTGGCGCCGCAACACGTGTGCGTGATCGGCGTGCGCAGCTTCGAGCCAGGTGAAGCGGAACTGCTTTCCCGTCTGGGCGTGCGGGTCTTTCCGGCGGATGAAATCGATCAGCGCGGCCTCGGCGAGGTTATGGCAGAAGCGCACGCGATTGCGACACGCGACACCGCAGGCTTCGGCGTCACGATCGATCTGGACGTGGTCGATCCGGCGGAAGCCCCGGGTGTCGGCTCGCCGGTTCCGTGGGGCCTCGAGTGCGCGGCGCTCGCACACGCGCTGGCTGCCGTGAGCAGCGATCCGAAGCTGATCGCCGCCGAGATCGCCGAGTACAACCCCGCCGCCGACACGGATAACCGGACAGCGACCGTCGTTGCCGATCTCGCGACAGCGCTGTTTGGCGCCGGAAAAGTACGCGACGACCGGCGCGGCATACACGAGCTCGAGTGGCGCTACGGCGCTCACAACTACGATCCGCTGCCCGTGACCTTGGTCCGTGGCGAGGGCGTGCATGTATGGGACGAGCATGGGCGGCGCTATCTCGACATGATGAGCGCCTACTCCGCAGTCAGCCATGGCCATTGCCATCCGCGGCTTACACGCGTGCTCGCGCAGCAGGCCGGTACGCTCAACGTTACGTCGCGTGCCTACCGTAACGACCGGCTGCCGATTTTGTTCGAGCGCCTGTGCGAAGTCACCGGGCAGGAAGCTGTGCTGCCGGCGAACACCGGCCTGGAAGCCGTGGAAGTGGCGCTCAAGGCCGCGCGCAAATGGGGCGCCAAAGTCAAAGGCGTGCCGCAGGACGAGGTCGAGATCATCGCTTGCGACGGCAATTTCCATGGCCGCTCGATCGCGATCATCGCGATGTCCTCGGAACCGCAGTATCGCGACGGCTTCGGGCCTTACCCGCCCGGCTTCAAACGGATTCCGTTCGGCGACGCCGACGCGCTGGAGCGTGCCATCACGCCCAACACCGTGGCTTTTCTGGTGGAACCGATTCAGGGCGAAGGCGGCATTATCGTCCCTCCGGCGGGCTACTTGGCGCGCTGTGCCGAAATCTGCCGGCGCCACGACGTGCTGCTGATCTGCGACGAGGTACAGACCGGACTCGGGCGCACGGGCCGCATGTTAGCGAGCCAGCACGAAGGCGTGCGCCCCGACGGCCTGATTCTCGGCAAAGCGCTCGGCGGCGGCATGCTTCCCGTGTCAGCCTTCCTCGCGCGCCGCGACGTGATGGACATCTTCCGTCCCGGCGATCACGGCAGCACGTTCGGCGGCAACGCTCTCGCGGCGGCGGTTGCGCTGGCTGCGATCGATGTTCTGCTCGAGGATCGCTTGCCCGAGCGGGCGGCGGAACTGGGCGAATACTTCATACGACAGCTGCAGGCCATCGAGAGCCCGCTGATCCGCGAAGTGCGCGGGTTGGGGCTCCTGATCGGCGTGGAGTTCGAAGCCGGGCCGGTGACGGCGCGTCTGATCTGCGAGAAGCTGCTGGAGCATGGCGTGCTTTCGAAGGACACCCATCATACGGTCGTGCGCTTTGCGCCGCCGCTGATCGTGACCCGGGCGCAGATCGACGAGGCCGTCATGGCGCTACGCACTGTCCTGCAAGAGCTCGGCGGCGAGGAAGAGAGCGCTGAGGCGCTGCACGAACTGACCTTCGCCTGATCGCCGGCATGGGCGGTCCGCCTGTACGATGGGACCTGAGATGTCGGCCAGCTGGCCTCCTTCTGTCGAAGAGGGGCAGCTCATTCGCAAGCCGGTGACCACGATGGATACAGCCTTGGACGTCTTTGCCGAGCTCGGGATCGGGCAGCGCAACTGCGGGGTCTGCCTGGGTCCCGACTGGCTCGAAGCGGACGAGCACTTCACCTCGATCAACCCCGCCGACGAGCGCGTGCTCGCGCGAATCGGGCGCTGCAGCCGCGATCAATACGGGCAGGTTCTGAACGCTGCGGCAGCGGCATTCGCGTCCTGGCGCACGGTGCCGGCACCACGCCGCGGCGAGCTGATTCGGCTGATCGTCGAAGAGCTGCGACGCCACAAGACCGCGCTCGGTATGCTGGTTTCGCTCGAAACCGGCAAGATCAAGGAAGAGGGCCTCGGCGAGATCCAGGAGATGATCGACATCGGCGACTTCGCCGTCGGATTGTCGCGCATGCTCTACGGTCAGACCATGCATTCGGAGCGGCCGCTGCACCGCATGTACGAACAGTGGCACCCGCTCGGCGTGGTCGGCGTGATCACCGCGTTCAATTTCCCGGCTGCCGTTTGGGCGTGGAACGCGTTCATCGCCGCCGTGTGCGGCGACGTGGTGATTTGGAAACCCTCACCGAAGGCGCCGCTCACGGCGATTGCGATCCAGCATCTGATCAACCGCGTCGCGGCGCAAACGAGGCACCGCGGCGTCTTCTCTCTGATGGCTAGCGACGCCCCCGAACTGGGCCAGTGGCTGGCCGAGGATACGCGCGTTCCGCTGGTCTCGTTCACGGGGTCGAGCAACGTCGGCAGAGAAGTGGCGCGATCGGTCGCAGCGCGCATGGGTCGGTATCTGCTCGAATGCTCGGGCAACAACGCCGTGATCGTGGACGAAAGCGCGAATCTCGACCTCGCGATCCCGGCGATCGTGTTCGGCGCGGTCGGCACGGCCGGGCAGCGTTGCACCTCGACCCGCCGCCTGATCGTCCACGAATCGCGTGCCGAGGAAGTCGAAGAGCGGCTGATCCACGCGTACGGCCAGATCCGCATCGGCGATCCGCTCGATCCGAATACGCTGATGGGACCGCTGATCGATGATGCGGCACGGACCCGATTCGTCGAGTCCGTCACCGAACTGCGCCGGGAAGGTGGCGAAGTCCTGTGCGGCGGCAACGCGCTGCCGGGTCCCGGCTTCTTCGTCCAGCCGACCGTGGCACGCGCGCAAAATCACTGGCCGCTGGTCCAGCATGAGACGTTCGCGCCGATCCTGTACCTGATGCGCTTTCACACGCCCGCCGAGGCGATCCATCTCAACAACGCGGTACCGCAAGGCCTGTCGTCCGCGCTGTTTACCGACAGCCTCCAGCGCGCCGAGCTGTTCCTGTCCGCAGCCGGCAGCGACTGTGGCATCGCCAACATCAACATCGGGACCTCGGGCGCCGAGATCGGCGGCGCGTTCGGCGGCGAGAAGGACACCGGCGGCGGCAGAGAGGCGGGCTCGGACGCCTGGAAAGCGTACATGCGCCAGCAGACCAACACGATCAACTGGGGGCGTGAGCTTCCCCTAGCACAAGGCATCCGTTTCGAAATCGGATAGCCGTTTCCAAAGCCCGATCGTCGCGCCACGCACCGGGCAATCCCATCAATGGATTTGATGATCCGTCGTGTGCCGGCTGGATAGCGGCGCACCATCCCGGAGCAGCCGCGATTCGCTTTGGTGCGAGCGGCGGGTATGCTTATGCCGAATTCCTTCGCGCGTGGCTGCGCGCCTCGTCGAATGAAGCGCTAAGTGTGCGATGCCCAGGCCAAGCGGCGGGCACGCTAAGATGCGAAGCTGTGTAAAGGCTGCACATGTTTCGACGTTCCACTTGAAGGGAGGATGCTATGGATCTTGGACTCAAAGGGCTGCGTGCGCTGGTTACCGGCGGCACCAAGGGGATCGGGCGAGCAATCGCCGAGACACTGGCCGCCGAGGGTGCTCACGTTTCGATTT
>Ga0068853_100005261_pt1 | contig 10131 bp, 12 predicted proteins | sample KBSCornC32_FD_65655 | JGI IMG/M metagenome (GOLD analysis project Ga0068853, IMG submission 65655) | Corn rhizosphere microbial communities from Kellogg Biological Station, Michigan, USA - KBS Corn C3-2 | ecosystem: Host-associated > Plants > Roots > Rhizosphere > Soil ... | reverse complement strand
GAGGATGTACTTCAGCATGTACGCCCGGATCCACCAGGCGGCGTACGACGACAGACGAACACCGCGCTCTGGATCGTATCGATACACGGCGCGGACGAGCCCCAGGTTGCCCTCCTGGATCAAGTCCATCAAGTCCTTGCGAGACATGCGGTACTCGTAGGCGATCTTCGCGACGAGCCGCAGGTTGGCGCGCACCAGCTCGGCGGCCAGGCGCGGGTCCTTGGTTCGACGGAAATCCCGAGCGATCGTCAGCTGGGTCTTCACGTCGAGAACGGGATGGCGGCGGAGCTCTCGTACGTAGGAGTCGAGGGCAGACGGGCCGCCGGTGGCCGGTGTCGACGGAGGCCCGCTCCGTTGAGGCGTCGGGCTCTCGTTGTCGTTGGCGGGCGGAGCTACAGAAACGACCCTGGTTCGAAGCGCTGTTGAAAACACGGCTCCCAGCAGGGGCAAGTCGCGTGCCGCACAAAAAGCCGTTTCTGTTTGCTGAGTTCGCGCAGGCCTATGTCCGCCCGACGGATCAATGAGCGCGCCTGGTAACGCACGAGTAACGCCCGATCGACGTTGATCGCAGCAGAAAGGTAAGGAGGCTAGCGCCCACTGAAAGACCCTGAGAGCCTGCGCTCCGGACGCTGGCATGAATCTCGCTGCTGGCCTGAGCATGGTATCCGAACATACGGGCACGGAGCCGCACCAGGGAGACATCGACGGCGAATCGGCCAGCGGGGCTTCCGCGCCGCTGATCACCGACGCGCTGGCCTTCCTCGAATACCAACACCTGGTCGTCGGCCGACGCTTCGAGGAGCTGGACGAGGCTCGAGGCCCGAAGGAGCGAGACGATTTTTTCCGGCGCCTGGCCGACGCCCTCGCCATTCACACGACGATCGAGGACCAGCACTTCTACCCGGCGATCCAGAGCCCCGAAACGGAGAGCCTCCTCATCGATTCCTTGCGAGAACACCTCGAGATCAAGCGGGCGCTCGTCGACCTGGTTCAGCTCTCGGTGGACGACGGGTCGTTCGACGAGAAGGTGACGACCCTCAGGCAGCTCGTCACCCGCCACATCCAGGCGGACGAGGCCGAGCTGTTTCCCTTGGTCCGTCGGACGTTCTCGCGCGCCGAGCTCCTGACCGTCGCAGAAGCAATGCAGGAAGAGGTGACGGAGCTCGAAGGGACGGATCCCCGCTTCCGGGTGTTCCCTGAATCCGTTCAGCCCGCTTCGTTGTGACGGCCAAGCAAAACACCGGTCGCGGCGACGAGGATCGTCGGCTGCGACCGGCGCCTCGACCGATCAACCTCAAATCTATTCGACTTCGCCGCGCTGGCTCGGGGATGGCCGGCCTCCCGTGAGCCTGCCGATGGCAAATCCGGCCAGGGCGGCGGCCCCCAGCACCAGCCAGGGATGCGCGACGACCCGGCGGCGCCAGTCGAGATCCTCCGAGACCCGATGCTCGAGTCGATGCAGAGCCGTGTCGAGGCGCTGCCGGCGCAGCGCTATCTCGCTTCGAAGCCGTGTGATCTCGTCCGTGCTTTCGTCGGCCTGTTTGGTGATGCTCGGCGACGCCTTGGCCAGGGCGACCGCTGGGTCGTCCGCATCAGCCACGGCGCGCGTCATCGTCTCCCGGATGGTCTCGAAGCGCCTCGGAGGGAGACAGATCGCGCGGCGCCGAGGTGCTGGAGGGGAGTGTCCAGAGGATCGCCCCCCCGACGATGGCCTGAGCCACGGCCGTCGCGGCCAGGCCGCCGGCCCAGCCCCACATCGTCCGCAACCAGGCCGCCAGGGCCGCGACGCCGAGGAGATAGGCCGTGATGAGCGGCACCGCGCCGATGGCGACCCACGCGGCGCGGCCCATGGCGTGACGGATTCCGGCCAGGAGCTCCAGGCGCGCCAGCTTCACCTCGGCCGTGACGAGCGTGATCAGATCAGTGGCCGTCTCTTTCACGATCTCGCTCAGGGGAGCCCGGGACGCTTCGCCGCGGGGCTGAAGGGCCTCGTGCATGTTGGGGGGGCTCATGAGGAACGGGCGCATCGGAAGACCTCCGGGCTACGTACCGAAGTCGCTCGACTCAGGTCGTCGTGCGCGGCTCGGGCCCGCCGCGCTCGGCCCGGCCGTTCGGACCATCCGACGCCACGTCGGGACTGAAGCGGCGGATCTTCCGGCCGAGGTCCCCCCGGAGATCTTCTCCCGAGCTGGGCGCGAGGAGCAACGCGACGCCAGCGCCCACGATGGCGCCCAGGCCGAACAGGCCGAGGGTGCCGAGCACGCGCTGCGAGGACGACCGCTTGGTCGCGAGCCCCAGGGCCGAAAGGATGTCTTCCTTGCTGAGTTCCGAAATATCGCTGAGCTTCATGTCTCCATCTCCTTCTCGTGGCTGACTTTGTTGCTTCGGGCGCCTCGCAATGGGCCGGGTCCGCCGGCGTCGGAAGCGCGGTTCTCGTCGAAGAGAGCTCGCTCGATCTCGCCCGCCACGATCGGTACGACCGCCACCCGAAGGGCCAGTCGGGCGCCGAACGCCAGCAGACGCGCCGTCAAGATCGTGCCGAGCCCACCTCCCGCCAGGTATCCAGCACCCACGGCGACGAGGAGGGACTGGGCGGGGTGGCGGGTGATCTGTCCGAAGAGGTCGTCACGCCATTGGTTGACCAGGTCCCCTGGGGATGGCACGCCTTCCACCTCGCTGGCGCCGGTCTGCTGCTTCCGCGAGCCTTCGGAGCCTCCGGAGGATGTCTTCGGAGGGGACGTACTAGACATGTTTGGCCACTTTCGCGATCAGGAATCCCACGGCGAAGGCGCCGAGGATTGACCGACCGGGGTAGCGGCGAACCATGTGAACCGTTCGATCCGCCAGGTCATTTGCCATTTCGTTCACCACCTTCCGAGCACGGGTCGCTCGCTCCGGGAGATGTTCGACCTGTCCATTCAGATCGTGGGCGATGCTTTCGACTTGAGACTTGAGACTCATGACGCGCCTCCTTTTGAGCAGCAGCACCTATCAAGTGTTGTGCCACCCTCGTGGACAGCGGGCGGGGCGCTAGAAACATCGACCTCGTGATTGCCCTTTCGTCCGGCTTCCCGGGCGCATGCCACCCCGATGTGACGACGTCCGCCTCCGAGTTACCGCATCGTGACCCCACTTCGGCCGAGACCCCGGGGAACCCCCCTTCTTGCCGGCGAGGCGCCCATCCTCTGCCGGCGCCCCGGTCGGGGCGGGGGCTTGGTACGTCCCTTGAAAAGATCCCAACCGAGAACGGAAGCCAGGATTCGAGGAAGGGCGCGCGCGGCCTCGGCGGTCGATGCAGGTCGCGACCTCCGAGCCTCCCCGCTCCTGGCCCAGCCAGGTCTTTTTCGCGCGTTCCTCGCGGAAAGACTGATAAAACCCTACGTGCGCACGTGCTAGACGTCCTTCTGATCGAAGACGAGATCGAGCTTCGCGAGCCCCTCGAGGAGATGCTTCGCGACGCGGGGCACCGGGTCCAGGTTGCCGGTGACGGCGCGGCCGGGATCGAGGAGGTCACGAGGCGCGTCTACGACGTCGTGATCTGTGACGTCCGCCTGCCGCAGGTGGACGGTCTGACGGTGTTCCGGACCGTCCGTAAACAGGCCCCCGGTACCGAGGTCGTTCTGATGACGGCCTTCGCCGACGTCGGTCAGGCGGTGGCCGCCCTGAAGGAGGGGGCCTACGACTATTTGATGAAACCCTTCGATGTCGACGAGCTGCTGGTCCAGCTCCGGCGCATCGACGAGAATCGTTCGCTCCGGCGCGAGCTCGAGAAGATGAGGGGCGAGCTGTCGGCCGGGCGAAACGCCCAGACGCTCTTGATCGGCGACTCGCCGGCCATCCGCCGCGTCAGCGAGATGGTCAAGATGGTCGCCCTCAGCGACGTCCCCGTGCTGGTGACCGGCGAAAGCGGTACGGGCAAAGAGGTTGTGGCGCGGCTCATCCATGAGCAGAGCCCACGCCGCGCCAAGCCCTTCGTGGTCGTCAACTGCGGCGCGTTGGCCGAGAACCTGATCGAGGCCGAGCTCTTCGGTCACGAGCGGGGCGCCTTCACGGGGGCGGTCAAGAAGCGGGACGGCCGGTTCAAAGCGGCCGATGGGGGCACCCTGTTCCTGGACGAGATCGCGGAGCTCCCGGCGGCCGCACAGGCCAAGCTGCTGCGCGTCCTGCAAGAGGGGAGCTTCGAGCCTCTCGGCACGAACACCACCATCAAGGTGGACGTGCGGATCATCTCGGCGACTCACCGGAATCTGTCGGAGCGGATCAAGACGGGCGCATTCCGGGAAGATCTCTTCTATCGAGTCAACGTGATCCAGGTCCAGCTCCCGGCGCTCAGGGAGCGCCCCGGTGATCTGCCCCTGCTGTTGCGCCACTTCATCCAGAGATTCATGCCGGCGGGAGCGCCGCCGCCCAACGTGTCGCCGGCCGCGTGGGCGTGTCTGGCTCAGTATCCGTTCCCCGGCAACGTACGCGAGCTGTCTCACGCGGTGGAGCACGCCCTGGTCCTCTCGGCCGGCAAGGAGATCGATGTCCAGCACCTACCTCCCAGCATCACCGACGACGCTGGCAGTGGGCCGCTCGGGACGGTGGCGCCTGCCGCGGTTCGTCCGCTCGGCGTCGCGCTGCGCGAGTTCGAGCTGCAGTATCTTCGTCGGGCGCTGAAGGCGGCGGACAACAAGCGGACGCGCGCCGCGGAGATGCTCGGCATTTCGCGCAAGACACTCTGGGAGAAGCTTCGGAACGTCGGCGTGACCTCGGATCCCGACTTCGACGACGACGACTCCCCGCCTCCCGCTGTCGCCGACGTGAGTTGAGCCCCCTCGCCGCCTCCCTGGGCGGGCATGGTCGGCCGGGGCGAGGCCCAGAGTCAAAAGGGCTACGAGGCGACGTCGCCCGCGGGGGCGAGGGGACGGCGGATGGGCAGATCGATGGCGAAGGAGGCGCCCGGGCGTGCGCTCGTCGCCGTCGGCGGACGTTCCTCGAGCCGGATGCTTCCCCCGAAGGCCCGTACGATCTGGGCGACGATCCACAGCCCCATCCCGTGTTTCTTCGGGCCGTTGCGTTCGATCTGGCGCTCGAACAGGGAGGGCCTGTATTCGTCGGGTATTCCCGGGCCGTCGTCGGAGATGCGCAGGAGGACGCGTTCACCCTCGCGCGCCTCGAGCTGAACGCGGGCGGACGCCGCCGGCGCGTGTTTGTAGACGTTGGAGAGCAAGTTCATGACGACCTGCTCCAGACGAGGACGATCCCAGTCGCCGATCACGCCACTCGCGGGGACGTCGACCTCCAGAGCCCGCCCCTGCTGGGCGAATTGATCGCGAACGCGCTCGCAAGCCGTCGTGACGACGGGCACCAGATCGAACGTCTCGAGCACCAGGGAGATGGGCTGAGTTTGTCCCCGGGCCGCGTCCATCATGTTGTTGATGAGGACATTGAGACGATCGCATTGCCGCTGCGCTTTGCGGAGGCGCGTCGCGGCCTCGGTCGGGTCGAGGCGGCCACGCTCGGCCGCCTTGATGAGGGCATCGAGGTACAACCGCAGGGAAGCGAGCGGGGTGCGAATCTCGTGGGCGGAGACCGACAAGAGACGGTCACGGTCCTCGAGGACGGCGCGAATGCGCGCGGCACAGGGATCCTGCGCGGGGCCGGTAGACTCTGCTCCGCCGAGCTCCGACGAGCTGTCCGCGCTGGTCCCGTCCGGGCCAGGGGGGCGTCGCTCGCCGTCGCTGGTCGCCTTCATCATCACGGCCGAGTTTGGATTCTCGGGCGGGTCGCCGCAAGCCGGCGCGGGGTCCGAAGGATCGACGGTCATGATCGTCCGCTCGTTCGCGCCGACCTGACCGCCGTGGGGAAGGCTTCAGGAGCGCCCGGCTCGTCCCCGAATCGCGCCCTCCGAGTGGAGCCGAACTCGTCACCGGGGGCCGTCTCGACGAAGGGGCCCCCCAGCTCCTCGAGCACGACGTCCTCCTGAAGAACGCCGCCTCCATCGTCGCCGCCGGTGGCCGTTGCCACGAAGATCTCCCCGAGGTATTCGGCCAGGTCGTCGGCCACCGGACCGCTCCGTCCGTCGGGCTCGGGCACGAAAGCATCGGCGGTGTCGGAGCGCTCCACAGTCCTTCTCTTCTTTCGGCTCACGGACATGGTCGTCGTGATCGCATCAATTCACGTGCCATCGCTGTGAACGGGAGGGCTTGACACGTGCAAGAGATCTCGAGCGCCCAACCCGGGGACGTTACTGGTTCCGGACGATTCATGGGGAATGTCACGCGTTCTTCCCGGGCAGGAAGGTCGCCTGCCGCGCGCGGACGTTCCTCGCCGGCAGAACGCCTGCCGGCCGCAGAACCGGCGAAATATTTCGACTCCGGCCCGGATTTCGCTACGCGAGGGGAAAGGAAGGCGTCGAATGTCTTTTCGCGATTTGAAGCTCATCCTGGTGCCGACCGACTTCGGCGTGACGTCGGAGCGCGCTCTCGAGGTGGCCATCGATCTGGGCCGGCTCACCCGGGCCTCGCTGGAGATCCTCCACGTCAACAGCGAGGCCATCTGGGTGGTGCCGCCCCCGGGCGACGTGATGGTCTCCCCGGTCGACGTGGGGAATGCGCTGGCAGAGTCCGCCGCGCGCCTGGAGGCCGTGGTCGCGCGCGTCCGCGCGGCGGGTCTCACGTGCTCGGGGTCGTCCGAGGTCGGGCGAACGGACGCAGAGATAGTGGAATACGCGCGAAAGCGGCAGGTCGGCATGATCGTGGTCGGCTCGCACGCCCGTCACGGTCTGAGTCACGCCATCATGGGGAGCGTCGCCGAGAAGGTTGTGCGACACGCGCCATGCCCGGTCCTGGTCGTGCCGCCGCTGGTGGAGGAGCCGGTGCCCGTCGTACGGCCGGATGACGAGACGCCCGTGATCGAGCTCGGCGTCCCCCTCGGTCAGCCTGCTTGAATCACGGGCTCAGGGTCGACCCGGTCACCTGGACGTCCTTGGCCTGGACGAAGACCCCGGGGTAGTCGCGGGTCTCGAAGCCGGCGCTCGGGTTGCCGCGGAGGATCGAGTCGCGGATCGACAGGACCCCGCTGCGGTCATTGCTGACGAAGAAGATCGCGCCGCCCCCGGCATTGGCCGTGTTGCTTTCGATCAAAGTCCCGCAGACGTCGAGCGTGAAGGCGTTTCCATCGTTGTAGATCGCGCCGCCGCTGCCGCCCCCCGGCGTTCCCGAGGCGGCGGGGTTCGCGCCCATCCCGATCGCTTTGTTGTAGCTCATCACGCTGTTGAGCACGCTGTACGAGACGCCGATGCTCGACAGCGCGCCGCCGTTCGAGCACACGTTTCCGGAGCTGGCGGAGCCGCCGAACGTCGAATTGACGACATAGGCGGGCTTGCCGGCGGATTGGGAGAAGAGGCGAATGGCCGCGCCGCCGACGTCAGGCCCGACGTCCGCGCACACGTTCCCGAAGAAGCGAGTATTGATGGCCTTGAAACGGCCGCCTCGGGCATAGATGGCGCCCCCGCCATCGTAGGTCGTCTCGCCCTTCGAATTGCCGTCCACGAACGTGAGGTTTTGAACCGTCAGCTGGGGCGTCTCTTGATCCTGGCAATGGGGCGTCGTCCACACTTGCTTCTCGTCGCAGGTGTTCATGTAGAGGATGCGGACCTCGCCCCCGCCGCTGAGCGCGACCTTGCCGCCGCCGTCGATGACGACCTTCGGCCCCTTGTCGTTGAAGACCTTGGCCGTTTGCTCGAGGACGATGGTCACGGGAGAAGGGCCGCAGTCGAACGTGATGACTCCCCCCCGGGCGACCGCCGCTACGAGGGCGGCCCCGGTGCAGCTCGCCGCCGTTCCGTCGCCGACCACCTGGTCGGGCGTCGATGTGTCCTCCGGCTGGGCTTCGACCGGGACGGCGCAGCCTCCGTCGGGATTTCCCGCAGGGATGCCATCCGTGAAGGAAGGCGGGACATAGGGCTTCGCAGGCATGGTGCCGCCGGTGCAAGCGCTTGCCATCGTCCCCCACAGCAGGACCACAGCCGCCACGGTTCGGCCCCTCCTCCCCATCGCTCGATGATAAGGGAGGCGGCGGGGCCGTCAAAACGCTCCCCCGGAGGGAGCCTTACCTGGCTTGCCGCGACTGCATCGCGACGGGCTCTGGCCAGTCGGACATCTACCAGTCGGAGGACATCTACTTGCAGTCGGGGGACATCTACTTGAAGGGAGGGGGCTCCGTGGGGGTGACCGGGCGTTCGTCGGGTTCGGGAGCCGCTCGCGGCGGCGCGATCACCGGCGGTGAGCCGAGTGACGGTGACGCGATGGTCTTCGGTGCCGGCTGCTCTGGTTGCCGCTCCGAGGCGGCCGGGGGTGCCTCCTTGGGCGCGCCTGGACCTGCAGCAGCGGCCGCCTCGTCGAGGCTCGGCGCCAGCGTATCGTCGGGCCTGACCCCACGCTGACCATTCGCCGGAGCTGCCACGTCCTGCGAAGCGGATGGCGACGATCCCGCCGAAGCGGGAAGGCTCGTGGGGACGGCCTCGGTGGCGGGGACCAGCGCGTCGGCGGATGGAGACCAGACGTAGCCACGCTTGGCGCGTGCTCCGCTCGTCGCGCTCGACGGTTCCAAAGCACCCTGCCGAGAGGATCGGCGGCCCCCACTGGCCACCTCTCTGTTCGAGGTCGGGCCGCTCGCCGCGACGCCGGCCGCTCGGTTCGAGGAATCCACGGCGGGCTTCGAGGCCGGCTGAACGTGACCCGACCCTGGAACGGCGGCGGGCGCCGCCGGGGTCGCGGGGATGGGTGCGGTCACCTCGGGGGGAGGAATCGGTTGGAGTCCTCGATCGAAAGTACCGCTCCGCTCGGGCGAGCTCGTGCTGGGCTGGGGGCGGTCGTCCTGCTGCACCACGGCCGCAGGTGGCGCGCCGGTCGCCGGCGGCGTCGCGGGAATGGTCGCGCGGACCTCGGCGGGGCGGGCGACGCCATTCGACGCCGCGGCCTCCTCGGCCGTCCTCTCGTCGCTTCCCGGTGGCTCATGAAAAACGCGGGTCAACACCACCTCGCGGACGCCCTGGCGGTAGTGCCAGAGGAAGCCGGCTCCGACCAGCAAGAAGACCGCCGCGGCGATTCGTCGAGGACCGTGCCGCTTGGGTACGCGGTCGAACGACGAGAACCGACGCTCGGGGTCTTCAGCCGCGTTGGTGTTCGCGACGTCCAGCTCCCACTCCTGATCCGCCTCGTGTTGGTCGCCCTCGTCGAAGAATCGCCGGGTGACCGAACGCTGTTGCGCATCGTACGGCAGCATCCGCTGCGTACGCTCTATCCGCTGGGTGCGCTCGACGCCTCGAGGATATCGAGCCCGGGAATGATGGCCGTTGGTGAGCATCATGAGGGGGATCGGTTAGCCAAGGTCATGCCAAACGTCTTCGAGGCGCATCGTCGCGGGTTGGCCGGCCGCTCGGAAGACACGGGGGGATTTTTTCGTAACCTTCGTCGGGGCGAGGACCAAGTTCCCTTACGATCCATCATCGATCCCTCATCGACGCTCGCTCGTCGGCCCTGTTCACGTCGATCCGCCGTAACCAGGCGCGGTTCAGCGTTACGGGCGTGGCGTGATTGGAGCGTGGACCCCGCGCGATCGTGCGCCCACCGCTCCAGGAACCTCTGGCATATGGATTGATTGGTGAAAGCCTCTCATAGAGGGGACGAGACGAGCCTTAGCTTCTGAAAAACGAGATTGGGTCAGGGGGGCGGGGCCTGCGCCGAGTGACGGGGCGACATTCGACGCAGGCCCCGGGGCGGGTGGAGTGCGCAACCGACACCAAAGTTTAGGTGGTGTGCGAGTTTCGGAATGGTATCGTCGCGCTGGCCATGACGGTTGGTGCCGATGCCAGTGAGGGGGGGCGAGGCGAGCGATCGGGCGACCGTGAGGGTGCCGCTTCGCGCGAGGTGTGGCCTCGCCAGGATGGCCTGACCCGCGGAGAGCGGGAGCATCAGAGCGAGCGCCTCCTGGCGATCACCGCGGCGATCGCCGACGCCGTTACCACCGAGCAAGTGTTCGAGGCGGTGGTCGATCATGTGGGCGCGGCGCTCGCCGCTGCCTCGTCAGCCCTGCTTCTGCACCGTCCGGAGCAGGGGACGGCCGAGCTGGTCCGGGCGAACGGCT
>Ga0068853_100005252_pt1 | contig 10140 bp, 6 predicted proteins | sample KBSCornC32_FD_65655 | JGI IMG/M metagenome (GOLD analysis project Ga0068853, IMG submission 65655) | Corn rhizosphere microbial communities from Kellogg Biological Station, Michigan, USA - KBS Corn C3-2 | ecosystem: Host-associated > Plants > Roots > Rhizosphere > Soil ... | reverse complement strand
GAAGTGCGGAAACGCCGTGTGCAGGACTTCGTCCTGCTGGATGCGGCGGTAGAGGTCCTCAATCAGCGCCGCGACCCCGGCTTCACCCCCCACGGCCTTCCACATTTTGGCAGCAGGATACTCGACCAGCGGTTCCCCGCGATGGCGCAATGCCGCGTCGATTGACTGATGGGCATGCGCAGATTTCGCCATCGAGGTTCTGGCCCGGTTCGTCGGCATCACCGCAAAACCACAATCAGGAACGCGATCAGCGACGCGGCAGCCAGCGCCAGGACCACTCCGCCGATCGCCATCGAACACAGAATCGTGATTGTCGGATAGCGCGGGAGAGACTCGAGCCTCGTGTAGTCGAACTCGTTCTCGATCCAACCCGCGCGACGCGCGGCGTCCGGGATCCGAGGTTTTCCAAGATGATCGGCAATCAATCGCAGATTGGTCATGTCTGGAAACGTGATTTTGGAATTGGGATTGCGGATTTCGGAACCACGTACCTCCCACTTCGGAAATGTTACACAGAGACGGGCTGCCTGGCAAATAAATTCGGTAGCCGGGTCATGGAGTATCGTGACCTTACTCCGCGATCTCCGCGTCCTCGGCGTTTCAAACTTTTAACGCGGCGAACCCAGCCCGGCCTTCGGCCGCAACCAAAAAATGAGCAGAATCATGAAAGACGCGAAAGACCCAGCCCGGCCTGCGGCCGGAACCAATGACAACCGACAATGACTCAAATGAGTCGAATAACCGATTTGACGACGAGGACGAGTCGGACAGAAAAATGTGGACAGAAAAATACGAGTTTCGGGTTCGCGTCCGAGATATTTCTGTCCCAATTTTTCTGTCCTTCCCTTCTTTCGTTCTTCGATTGACGTCGCTCGTTCGTGGTTTGCGGCACCTTGAGCAGATTTAAAATCCTCGCGGCGTGCGAAGAAACTGGCGGTTAGTAGTACGAAAACAAAATGCACGAAAATACCGTCCGAGATCGCCCGCCCCGACGATTGCGGAGATCACATTCACCGGCAACCTTTTACGAGACCGTTTTCGACTCAATTTCTTTCGCGTCTTTCGTTTCTTTCGTGGTTTCTCCCGCGTTGCCACGACGAATTTGTACCGAGAATTTGTATTGATTGTGGAATCACGCCCCTTCAGGGCTAAGCTTATTTCTTAAACCGTGACCCAGGGCTAGGCGCCCTGGGTTATCGAATCTCGCCCCATTCGGGGCTGGCGCAGAGAATGCCGGAACAAAAATGGGATGCGTTTCGAAGATTCAAGCGCGGCAATGTTGCGCACGTCAGATGCGGCCTGACGAATTGAGATCATTTTTTGCCCCAGATGTTTGGCTTGATCTGCCCCGTCACTCCCCGGCTTCGCACACGACCCGAAAGCCGGCGCGCGGACAGCAAAATGAGGGGCTGTGATCGAGGCGCGCGGCAGAGCGATAGTAAATCGGCGCGTCATCCCAGCCGCCGCCGCGCATGACGCGGTATGCGCCCGTCGCGGGGCCGGCAGGATCGTCAACCGGCGAGCGGGCATAATAATGCTCGTCGTACCAGTCCTGACACCATTCCCAGAGGTTGCCGTGCATGTCGAACAGGCCGAACGCGTTCGGCTGGAAGCTGCCGACCGGGGCCGTGTGGACATATCCGTCGTGCCCCGCAACGTACGGATACGGAATGTTCGTATCCCGGATCTCGCCGTCGCGCAGCGTCCGCACGACGGCGTTGGGCCAGCGGCTCTTCGTGTCCTGGTCGGCGACGTTTGCCATGCGCGTCAACTCTTCGGGATCGTTGCCGCACGCATACCAGGTCGTCGTACCCGCCCGGCAGGCATATTCCCATTCCGCTTCGGTGGGCAACCGGTATTTGCGTCCCTCTTTCTGGCTCAACCATTCGCAGAAAGCCACCGCGTCGTTCCAGCTCAGGTAATTCGCGGGATGTTCCTCCGTCTGTTCCCAACCCGGTCGCCACGGGCGAAAGCCCGCGGACTTGACCGGCCGCCCGTCGGCGTCGAGTCCATGTCTGGGTTTGTCGTCACGCTCAGCCTCGATCTGGTAATCTGCGGAACGGTAGAAGTCGAGGAAGTCCTTGAGCCGGGTCTGACATGCGGCCATGTAGAACGCTTTGGTGATGCGGACCGGGTGGCGGGGTGTTTCGCCTTCGACCCAATCGGGGGGCGCGTAGGGAAAAGCCGCCAGCGTCTCGGCGGGATCTTCGTCGGCCCCCATTTGAAACTCCCCCGGCGGGATCAGGACGAGCTGCATACCCAGCGAGTTCGTAAAGCCTTCCGTCCGATTGTTGCCGGGAGACTCCTGCGTTTCGACACCAGCAGTGACGTGCATCGTATTCATGATGATCCTTCCCATATTGAAACAGACAAATGGAAGCGAAGCGTCCCTGAGATATCATGCGTACCCACGGCCAAAATCAGGCGCGCCGCCTGACATTTTTCGTGGGGTAGGTTTCCAACCTGTCGACCATTTTCAGCGTCTCGATCTCAGTTTGCGGGCTCGGTCGCGTTCCTGCTTCCGGCGCTTCCGTTCCTGGCGGCGGGCGTAGCCGTCGCGGGGGAGCGGACCGTCGTGGCGACACGCCGATGGCACGGCGGGGCGTTCATTTTGCGGCTGTTTTTCCAATGATTCCTCATTTTTCGAGCTCGCGGCCTGTGGCATCCGGGCCGGTTCAGTTTCCGTTCGCACGAGTTGGGCCGGCGACTGGGGCGCTGCCGGTTCCGGCGGCACGCTCGCAACCGGTGCCGTCGCCTGCGCCCGTGCCGCCGCGCGCGCCAGAAGCCGGGCCAGCATTTCTTTTCCGCGCTCGGGCTCTGGCTGGGAAATCGTGCCATCCGGATTGACCCACGCCGGTCCGACATACAACCGGGATGACGAACGGTCGGCCGCGGCGTTCGCTGCCTGGGAAGCGCCGGCCACAATATGGCTGCTATCAATGTGACTGGGAAAAACAAGATCGGTCTGCAGCGGCGGATCGGCCAATACAATCTGGTCGCGGACCAGCTCGAACTGGCCGACGCGCTCGGCCCATTGCTCTGCCGTCCACCACGTCCAGCCTCCGTCGGCGCCAAAGCCGGACGATTTATGCGTTTCGATCCCCAGCCGTTTTGCCGCGGAGCGCAACTGCTTGTGGCTGAAACCGCATTGCTGCCCTTCGCGAAGCACTTCCGCGGCTGGACGCTGCCCGCCGCGCAGCGCCTCGGTCAGGCACAATGAGATCCCCGCCTGGAGGCCCAGCGGATCGGTAGGTTCGATCGGCACGGGGTTCCACACGATGCGCCCGTCGTCGAATCGGAACTCCAGTCCGGCGGGTTCCTCGCAGAAGTTCGTCCGCCGCGAGACGAACACGCGCCGCGCGGGAACATCCGGATCGGCCAGGATCGTCCACACGCAGCGCGCCCCGCCGGTACGGTACCGCGACGTGACTTTGAGCATTCCCTGGCCATCGCAGCGGCAATAGGCCGGCAAGGTCACTACGATGGCCACGTCGTGCTTTTCGGCCAGCTCGTTGAGACGCCGCAACGTCTCGGCGACCTGCTGCGGCAGCGGACAGAAATCGGCCAGCGAGTCAATGACGACCAGTCCCAATGTTCCCCGCCGCAGCTCGCTTTCGATCGCCGGCAGATCGGCAGGAAATTCCAGCGGCCGCCGGACGGGGCGGTTCCCGGCCGGCTCCGGCAAGTCGATCTCCGAGAGCCGTCGAACGCGCTGAAAATCGGCCCCCAGCGCCTCCAGCCGGCGTCCGGCGCTGCGGCAATCATCGGGCCGGCAGAGAATGAGCACGTCTCGGTTCGACTCAGAGCCTGTCCGAATACTCTCCTCTCCCCTCGTGGGAGAGGGGCCGGGGGTGAAGGGGCTGTCGTGGGTGGCTTCACTGACTGCCTTTGCCACACCGGGCCAGCCCGACCCGCGGCTGACGCGGGCGGCGATGTCGAGGACCACGAACGACTTGCCCGCCCCCTCGGCCCCTTCGATGAGCGTGACCATGCCTCGTGGAATTCGCCCCGGCCAGAGCCACTGCACTTCCGGACCGAGGCGAAACTCGCCAACTTGCAGCGTTCCAATCGAGGCAGAAAAATCCGGGGCAGAAAAATGAGCATTCGGCGTACCAAGCCCAACAGCCAATGTTTCCATCGCATCACCTCAGCAGGTCTTTCGGTTACGAGGCCGTATAGTATTCATATGTATACTATATTGTGCCACGCCACGTGCTGGATGTCAAGCGTCGGTTTTCCGCCGATTGTTGGGATTGCGGCCACGAAACCTGGCGGTAGCTGAATTCGCCAGAATTCAGACGGCTCGCAAATGTCTGAACTCTGGCGAGTTCAGCTACGATGAAGACTGCCAGGAATTATTGCCGCACCCATTGTTGGTTTGGATGCTCCCGTCAATTGGCGGAAGGTCCTGAACCGGGTGGCCCGACCGCGTGCGTAGCACCGGTCGGGTCCCGACCTGCGTCGGGACAAGAGGCCGCGCCATGCGCTGTGATTCCAGGACACTTAACACTGCTGGGTCGCAGGAGGAGGTCGAGGAATCGTCGGGGACCCCGACGAAACGTCGGATCAATCTGCACGCTCACCGGTTGGGCCGGATGATTGGCGAGTTGTCGCCTTGTGAACGGAAATCAGATTTCTCACGCGGTACCAGACGGCACGCGTCGCAGATGTTACCGTATTGAGCGCGCTGTTAACCGCCACGAGGTCGCGAATTGTTTGTGAAATGACGAAACGCTCCAAATTGTGAAACGCGTGACGCATCGTTGAAGTACAACCTGGCACAGCCTGACGCGGTTCACTTATGGTGCAGCGGCAACCAGCGGAGCGAATGATGCGACCATTCACCAGTTCTCGATTCGTGACGGCAGCGACGTGTGCCATCGTCATCTTCGGGGCGTCGTCCCGAAATGGCAGCATGGGTGGGGAGAAAATCGAAGTTCAGGCCTTTGCCGGGAAACCGTTGGGAGTTGGCAAAGTGACTGTTCCGTTTCCAGAGACATTCCGCAGCGGGGTCCCCGTCCGGGAAGGAGCCTGGATCGAAGGGGACAACGGTCGAGCTTTGTATCCGGCTTTCAGGGACATGCAGGCGCGCGCATTCCCACGTGCTCGCGGATCACGACCTGATTCGGTCACTGTCTTTTTTCTCTTCCGCGGGGATCAACCGCTGGATCTCACTTTCGTCGTCGGGCCGAACGTCGGGCAAAATCGACGCATCGCCGCTGTGCCTGGTTCCGACCCCAAGGCCCACCGAGCGCTGCTCGACGAATGGTGGGAGACTTATCTGTCCATGACCGAACAATCGGCTCTGGCAGACTACTACCCGCCGCAGATTGAAACTTATGTCTCGGCCATGCTGGCTCGCCGACTGCAGCTCGTACCGCCGCGGGCAATCCATCGCTGGTCGGGAAATATCGAGGTCGACGAGATTTTCGGCACGCTGGCGGGGGCCGAGTCGGTCCGTCTGGCAATGCAAAAGGAGATGCTGCTGGCGAAGTCGGACGCCGTCGAACAGGCGAACTTGCCGTTGCCGACACCGGTCACCCCACCCGCAGTGGTGATTCCACAGGTTCCGGGGGACATCGCGATCGAATCAATTGCGCGGCACGTACCCGCCGATTGCTTCTACCTGCGTTGCGCCCGGTACGCCGATTTTCAATGGCTGCGTCAGACCATTGACTTCTGGGGAGGCAATCTGCGCGATCTGGTCGCCGTGCGCGGGCTCGATTATGACATCCGGGGCAATCTCGAACGGCAATTGGCACTCCAGGAGAACGTCCTTTCGAAGGTCCTGGGAGATGCCGTCATCGCCGACGTCGCTCTCATCGGCACAGACACGTTCTTCCGCGAAGGGGCCGCAGTCGGGGTCTTGTTTCATGCCAAAAACAACGCCATCCTTTCGGCCGGGATCGCCGCGGAACGGCAAGCCGTGATGAAGGCCGAGCAGGCGGCTGCGGGACGGAAGGCGGTGGAGCGCACCATCGAGATCAGCGGGCGGAAAGTGTCGCTGCTGGCGAGTCCTGACAACTCAGTTCGTTCGTTCTACGCGGTTGACGGCGACTTTCATCTGGTGACGACGTCGCAAACGATCGTCCGCCGGTTCTTTGAGGCGGGCGCGGGCAACGATTCACTGGCCGATCTCGACGAGTTCCGTTACGCGCGTTCGATTATGCCGTTGTCGCGAAACGACGGCCTGTTCGTGTACTTGTCTGACCCGTGGTTTCGATTGCTGGTCAGTCCCGCGTATCGCGTGGAAATGACCCGTCGCATGCAGGCCGAAGCCGAAATCGAGCTGGTGCATCTGGCGCGGCTGGCCGCCCGGGCCGAGCAGGAGCCGGCGGACACGATCGAGCAGCTCGTGGCCGGCGGATTTCTGCCTGAGCAGTTCGGCAGGCGCCCCGATGGCAGCCGGACGATCTTGAACGGCGAGAATATTGCAGATAGTCTGCGCGGGGCACGGCGATCGTTTTTGCCGGTCTCCGATGTGATTGTCTCAGGGGCGACTCCGACCGAGGTCAAGTCCTACGAAAGTTTTTCGCGCACGTATCGGTCGCAATGGGAGCGTGTCGACCCGGTGATCGCCGGACTCAAGCGCGAGGCCACGCAGACCGCGGAAGGCCGGCGAGAACATCTGAAGCTCGATGTGCACATTACTCCGTACGCCAGGCAGCAGTATGGTTTTTTTGCCGGATTTCTCGGTGCGCCGACTAAGAAGTCGATACGGCGAGTCCCCGGCAACGTGGCCGAGTTGCAAATCCGATTCAAGGACTCGACGGCATTTGCTGCGTTGCGCGACTTTCCGGCTCGGTTCGTCTTTGACGAAGGACAAGTCCGGACCGACGACGCAGATTACGAACACATTCCCGTTTACATTGGGCAGACTCCGAGCGCTGGCGGCATTCTCGGCGGATTGGTTGGGGACCCTCCGGATGGTTACTCGAACGAGAGCGGACGCCTATTTAACTGGTCTCGCAAATTCGATGACTTTGTCGTGTCCGCCAACGACCGGGCCGTGCTCGAAGCGGCGACCGGACATTTGAAAGTGGGAGACGCAGAACGGCCGGCGCAATTGCGGCTCGCTGTGGCCGATCTCGCGCCGACTCAACTTGCCCAGTATCTGAATGCGTACAGCTACGAGCGCTTGCGGGCGGCATCGGCGGGGAATACCTACTTCATGGAGGCCCTGATCCAACAGTTGCACGTTCCAACCGAAGCCGCCCTGGAGACCATGCACCGCGTGCTCGCGGCGCAGCCGGTCTGTCCGCTCGGCGGCAAGTACAAGCCCGGCGTGCAGGTTCGGTGGCAGTCGTCAGCATGGGCCAGCGAATTCATCGGCGCGGAGAATCGCGTTCCAGCCGGCTACAAGTCGCCATTTCTCGATTGGTTCCACGGACTCAACCTGGAATTCTCGATCGACGCGACAACGCTGACGACCCATATCGAGCTGGAGTTGCAGCCGACGAGTGCCCAGAAAGACTGATTGGCACCGCAGCGCGAATGCGACCAGGGTTTACTGGATAATGACTTCCGAACAACCTGTCCACGCATTCGAAAGTTCGATGCAGGTTGTCCGCTCAGCCTGAGCCACCCTTCGCTTTCCATGTTAGCGGCTGATCGAATAGATCGCTGCCGGCCACTTTTTCCAGGCCCGTGCCGTTAAGATTCATCCGCCACAGGCTGCGCGTCGGCAATCCGGTCGGACCGTCCGGCCACTCTCCCAACTGGAAATACAAAACATCATTGTCTCTCGATAATAATGGGAAACGATATGCTGCCTTTCTCGAAGTTACCTGCCGTTCGCCGGTGCCGTCGAAATTTGCGATCCAGAGCTCCTGATCGTTTTCGTACTTTCCGCGCGTGTAGACGAAAATTGACCCGTCGCGGCACGGGATGGCCCCAAACGCCCCGGCGAATCCGTTAAGTCTTGTGGGAGCCGCCGAACCATCGACTGGGACGGAAAACATGCCGGAAGGAGTCCAATATCCAACCGACTTGCCGTTCGGTAGGAACCAGGGCCCGAACGCGAAAGTATCGTCCGGGGTGATCTGGTGCTCGTTTTGGCCATCGACCCCGACGACACAAATGACACCGCCGGCATGCCAGTGTGCCGCCAGACCACCCCAATTGTATGTCTTGTCCCGAGCAAATACGACGAGAGTGCCATCAGGAGAAACACGCGGCCACGAGTCATTGGCATGCGCCTTTGTGAGCTGCTTTATCCCCGTTCCATCGAGAAGGCAGACGAAGATATGATCGGCACGGTCTCCCGGCACACCAGCAGCGTAGACGAGAGACTTGCCGTCTGGAGCGAATGACGGCATGACTTCGTAATCCCGAGTCGCGGCGATACAGGTCACGCTCAAATCACTGAGCCGGAGCAGGAACAGATCGCGCCCGCCCGTTCCGACCGCGTCAAAGACGATCATTTCTCCAGGGGGCGGTGCCACCCACAATGCGTCAGTCAAGTGAGCGGTTCCGGGAGCGCCAGCCTGATCGGCGCACCTGAACGCCACGTTTGCACCTGCGGGATGTGACTTCCGATCATTTGTCACGATAAGTCGCCGAGGTGCAAGAGCACGTCCATCATTCTACTCAGAGCACCGGCTGAGGCGGCCCAAGATTCACTCCCCTTTCCCCTGCCAGTCGGGGCAGCGCCCACCGCAACTCGTCCTGATTGCACCAGTACTCACTGTCCGGAATTATTCCCGTTGTCACGAACCTCGACACGTTAAAGCCGTGCTCAATGTCGTTATACCAGAGGACACGACCATCTCGAATTGCCACGACCCAAAAGCCACCGCCAGCATTTCCCCACGGCGACTGCTGCCATTTGGCCGGCCGGCCGGCGACTTGCGTGAAAAACGACTGTTGGTCGGGTGAACATTCTTGCAATTGATCGGCCAGGATCGCATTCAGTTCGTCGCGACTCATTGGCTGCCAGCTCATTGCAAATTCTCGTTCTTTCGCGGGCGACCTTGTCCGGTTAGGGAGCACTTACGCAACTATCTGCCAGTTTACCGGGTGGCCAATTACGGTGCGAGAGCGCGCCTTCCCGGCTGCTGGGTCAAACAACTAGAATCGCCCGGCATGGCTACGCGATTTAAGGCAGCAGCCTCTGGAAGCAATCCTGCATTGATGAAGGCCCTTTCGGTATGAGCATTTCCCTGATGCACCAACTGCGCCACCGGGGAATGGTGTGGCGCAGCATTTTTCGCGGCGATGGCAGAATCCTGGCAACGCTCGCCGACGGAAAGTCAGGCGACCATTCCGAAGTGCGGTTGTGGGATTGCACCAGCGGATGTCCAATCTCACCGTGGATTCACTTGCAGCCTCGCTCCGAATTTCCAAGTTTGGAATTCTCCCCGGACGGAACAATGCTGGCAACCGGCGGTGACGACAGACTGCTTCGATTCTGGGAGTCAGATTCTGGCAGGCAATGCGGTCCGACGATCCGGCACAAAAGTAGAATTCGCTGCCTGGCGTTTCATCCGACTCGCCGCTGGATACTCAGCGGCTCGGCAGACAAACTCGTTCACATCTGGGACCTGGATTCCGGTAGCCCCGTCTGCGAACCATTGCTGCACCAAAGTGAAATCCGGTCGCTTGTGTTTGGCCCCGATCAGAATACGCTGGCGGTCCGCGGCAAGGGAATGACCGTCCAGTTGTGGAATTCAACGACGCAGCGCCGTATCGGCCATCCGCTCACACACCCGTTGCGCGTCAATCACGCCTGCTTCTGTCCGGTCGCACCAATCTTGGTAACGACATCTGAGGACCGGCTGATCTATTTCTGGAATTCAAAAACTGGTAAACGATTCCGTCGGAAGCCAATGGCGATTGGCGGCTGGGTGCATGCCGTGGCGTTTAATTATGACGGTTCGCTCATCCTGACAGGCAACGAGCACACGCCGTACAAGGATCGGACCTGCGAGGCACAGCTTTGGGATGTCAAAACCGGCAAACCGGTTGGAGATCCGATCAGCCACGCCACCCGCGTGATCCTGACTGCCACGATCAGCCCCGATGGAACACTGACTGCAACTGGCGGCGAGGACGGTCGCATTCTTATCGTCGCTGTCTCCAATGGTCACGTCGTTGCTGTGCTCAAACACAAATCGGCCGTCTACGACGCTCGATTCAGCC
>Ga0068853_100005249_pt1 | contig 10141 bp, 9 predicted proteins | sample KBSCornC32_FD_65655 | JGI IMG/M metagenome (GOLD analysis project Ga0068853, IMG submission 65655) | Corn rhizosphere microbial communities from Kellogg Biological Station, Michigan, USA - KBS Corn C3-2 | ecosystem: Host-associated > Plants > Roots > Rhizosphere > Soil ... | reverse complement strand
GGGATGGATCCCGCGCCCATCGAGTGGCGAATGGGTCCATGGGATGACGAGCGCGCCTGGCAGCGCGAGTTCGCGCAGCACTTCCAGCGGCCGATCGTCTCGCTTGTCATCGGCACGAGTCGTCCGCAGAAGGACTGGATCGCCGAGCGATGGGGCGAGCTCGCGGATGCGCTGAGCGGACGCTTCGGGCTGCAGCCCGTACTCGTGGGCGGTCGCTCGCCGCGCGAGGAAGCGACGGAGCGTGTCATCCTCGAGCGCACGCGGCACAAGCCCGTGTCTGCGCTCAACAGCGGACTCCGACGGCTCATCTCGATTCTGGATTCGAGTGCGCTCGTGATCTCGCTCGATACGGGGCCGCTGCACATGGCCGTTGCACTCGGCCGACCGGTGATCTCGCTGCTCGGGTTCAGCAACCCGCTGCGTACGGGCCCCTATCGCGCAAATCAGGAGCTGATCGTGAATGCGTACGGCGAGATGTGGAACGGCGATCGCCTCGCGACGGATCGGCGCCCCGATCGCATGCAGACCATCACCGTCGCCGACGTGCTCGAAAAGGTGGCGATCTGGAAGGAGCGCTACGCCGGCTCTCGGAGCGAGAGCGGCCCGAAATCGTAGCTCACTCCGAGCGCTCGGAGCAGGTCGGTCATGCGCGCGAGCGCGAGCCCCATCACGGCGAAGTAGTCACCATCGATGCGTTCGACCAGCGTCGCGCCGTATCCCTGAATGCCGTACGAGCCCGCCTTGTCCATCGGCTCGCGCGTCGCGATGTAGGCGCGGATGTGCGCGCGCGTGAGCGGCCGGAAGGTGACGCGCACCGATTCGACGCCCGAGCGCATCCGCTCGCCGCGTGCGACGGCCACCGCGGTGAGCACCACGTGCGTCTGACCAGCCAGCATTGCGAGCATGCGCTCGGCGTCCGCCTCATCCCGTGGCTTGCCGAGCACGAGACCATCGATGACGACGATCGTGTCCGCGGCGATCACGATCGCGTCCGAGTGTCGCGCGGCAATCGTTGCGGCCTTTTCGCGTGCGAGCCGCTCCGCGTGCTCGGCTGCTTCTTCGCCGTCGCGGTACGATTCGTCGATGGCCGCGGGCTCGACGACGTGCGGGATGCCGATGAGCGCGAGCAGCTCGCGCCGGCGCGGGGATGCGGAGGCGAGTATGACGCGCGGCGTGCTCATCGCTCGAGCCAGATGGTGGTGGGCCCGTCGTTCACGAGCTCCACTTCGCTCATGGCCCCGAACACCCCCGTCTCGACCGTGCACCCGCGCTCGCGCAGCATCGCGACGAACTTCTCGTACAGGGGCTCGGCGATGGGCCCGGGTGCAGCGGCGAGAAAGCTGGGCCGGCGCCCGGCGGAAGCATCCCCGTAGAGCGTGAACTGCGATATGACGAGCACCGAGCCTCCGACATCGGCGAGCGAGCGGTTCATCTTTCCGGCATCGTCGGCCAGAATGCGAAGTCCGGCGATCTTGTCGGCCATCCAGACGAGCTGCGTCTCGGTATCCGTCTGCGTGAAGCCCACGAGCAGACAGTAGCCGATGCCGATCTTGCCGACCACTCGGCCGTCGACGCGGACTTCGGCGCGCGAGACGCGCTGGAGGAGAGCTCGCACTCTGCTGGTCTCGAAAAGGTGCCTGGGAAATTTCCGGTGAAGGCAATCAACTTACGAAGACCATTGAGTCGACAGCGAGGGCGATCGCTGGTCGACCGGTGTGAATTCCGTTGCCAGAGCGTGCGTTCATGAAGCGAATCGTCATCATCGGAAACTCCGGCTCTGGGAAGACGACCATGGGCGATCGTCTCGCCGCCGCGTACGCGCTTCCTCATCTCGATCTGGATTCGCTCGCATGGGAGAGCCCCGCCGTGCGGCGCGCACTCGAGGAGAGCATTGCCATGATCCACGCCTTCGTCGAAGCGAATCCGGAGTGGATCGTGGAGGGCTGCTACGCCGGACTGGTGGAAAGCATCCTGCCGTTCGCGACGGAGTTGCGATTTCTCAATCCCGGAATCGAGGCCTGCGTGGCGAACTGCCGCGCTCGCCCATTCGAGCCGCACAAATACGCATCCATGGATGAACAGAACGCGCGACTCGAGTTCCTTCTCTCATGGGTGCGCGAGTACGTCGTGCGCGACGATGAATACTCGCTCGCCGCGCACCGGCGCCTGTTCGACGCGTTCACAGGACCGAAACGCGAGTACACCGATCCGGCCAGCTATTCGACGGTATGAGCGTGACGCCCTCCGGTCAATGCGCTCCGGCATTCCCCACCCGACCTTGGCACACATGACCTCCCGAATTCCCGATCCCGACATCCGCATTCGCCTTGCCACGCTCGCCGATGTCGCCGCGCTCGCGCGTCACCGCGTGAAGATGTTCCGCGACATGGGCGAGCTGCCACGGCACCTGGAAGCGGAGCTCACGGATGCATCCGAGTCGTTCCTGCGCCGGACGATCGCTGCCGGCGAATACGTTGCGTGGGTCGCGGTCACGGGGGAGGATCCGGAGCGCGTCATCGCCGGCGCGGGACTCTGGCTTCGCTCCGCGCTCCCTCGCCCCATGCCAACCGGCATCGACCAGGGGCGCGAAGCGCTCGTCGCGAACGTCTACACCGAGCCGGACTGGCGCCGCCGCGGCATTGCCGCCCTTCTCATGCGCCAGGTGCTCGACTACACCCGCGAGCATCGCATCCTGCGCGTGCGGCTTCACGCGTCCGACGAGGGGCGGCGTCTCTACGAGTCGCTCGGCTTCGCTCCGTCGAACGAGATGAAGCTCGTCCTCCCAATCTGAGGCGCAGAACGAGGCGCACCGACTCTCGCCGGTGCGCCTCGATTGCCACGGCACTCGGCCACTATCGCCCGAGCGCGGCGCGAATGGCGGCGAGGTGGTGATAGCTGTGGCGCAACGCGTGGTCCTCGATGAAGAACTGGCAGGTGAGCGGGGCGTCGGAGTTGAGCGAGACGGGTGCCGCACGATCGAGCTGCTCGTTGCTGAAGGCGCGCACGGCGGCAGCCGCCGCGGCACTGTTTGCCTGCACGAGCGCGATGGCTTCCTGGCGCGTGACCCGATCGTTGTCGGCCGCGTGCTGCGCGTTCAGCGCGTGCACGTCATCCCACGTCACGCCTGCAATTGGATTTCCCTCGGCGAGCGCCTGCGCCAGCTTGATCTCGAGCGGGTACATGCTGGCGACGTGATGCACGACCACACCGACCTTGCGTCCGTCGCGCGAGATCCGCGTCTGCCATTGGCTATCCGAGAGCCGCTCGGCGAGCTCGATGAGCGAGCGGGCGCCTTGTTCGAGCCGGTCCGCGAGAGCCGCGGAGCGCGAATGCTCGCCCGACACTGAGCTGAATGGCGCGGGCGAGTCGACGACGGATGATTGGGGTTTCGTGGACACGTTGAAGTCTCCGTATGGGGGTGTACGAGATCGAAAATCGGTATCGTGAGCAGATCACGCGAGGATTCGCTGTTCGACATGCATACGATGCTCAGAAACGCTCCGGGCCGCTCCGTGGCAAGTACGGAGAAATTCGATTCTGTACGGGCCGCCACTGCGTTCGTAACGGCAACCCCGTACTCGATTCCGACTTCCCCGTGTTCTCCACGGAGTGTGATCGTTTGCACGTCGGCATCCTGCGGGTGCGCGGCCACGAGGTCCGCATTCCCGGAGAAGAATCATGAAGCAACACGAGAACCCCCCGAGCGCAGCACGGCGACTGATGGCGGTGCTCGCACACCCCGACGATGAGTCGCTCGGCGTCGGCGGGCTGCTGGCCGCTTCTGCAGCGCAGGGCGTCGAAACGTACCTGGTCACGGCCACGCGCGGCGAACGCGGGCGCTTCTTCACCAACGATGATCGTCCCAGCGACACCGAAGTGGGGCGTGTGCGCGAGGCGGAGCTTCGAGCTGCAGCGCAAGTGCTCGGCGTTCGCGAGGTCGCGTTGCTCGACTACGTGGACGGGGAGCTCGATCGCTCGAATTCGCAGGAGGTCGTCGCCAGCATCGTCGCGCATCTGCGGCGCGTGCGCCCGCAGGTGGTCGTCACCTTCGATCCGTTCGGCGCCTACGGCCATCCCGATCACGTGGCGATCTCCCAGCTCACGAGCGCAGCCATTCTCGCCGCTGCCGATTCGGACTTCGCGAACGAGCTCGAGCCGCACCGGGTGTCGAAGCTGTACTACTTCGTGACCGACGAGCGGCGGTGGGCAGTGTACCAGTCGGCGTTCAAGCGTCTCACGAGTCGCGTCGATGGCGAGGAACGGTCGGCGGTGGCGTGGCCCGCCTGGGCGGTGTCGGCCACGATCGATGCGCGCGACCACTGGCGCACGGTATGGTCGGCGGTCACCTGCCACGCGACGCAGCTCGCCGTCTATGGGCGCCTGGGAGAGCTGACACCGGACGAGCACGAGGCTCTGTGGGGATCGGAGACGTTCTATCGCGTCTTCAGCCGGGTGAACGGCGGTCGCACACGCGAGACGGATCTCTTCGCCGGCATTGCCTGAGCCGATCAACCTTTATGCAGCGCAGCACCGATCTCGAGTGTCTGCGCGATCAGCGCGTCGATGTCCACGGCTTCCGTGCGGAAATTGACGATGCAGGCGCGAAGCGCGAAGCGTGCATCGACGATGGCATTCGAGGGATACACCCGCCCGCCGAGCTGCAGCTCGGCCATCAGGCGTTCGTTGAGCTGGTTCAGATACGGCTCGGCCGAGGGATCACCCCGCAGCTCGCGCGGCACGTAGCGATAGCAGGCGATCGAGAGGGTGGGCTCCGGACCGATCACCTCGAGCTCGGGATGCGCCGCGGCCCTGCGGTACAGATAGCGTGCGAGCTCGACATCGTGCGTGATGCGTCGCTCGTACGCCGCCCATCCATGCGCGAGCAGCGAGACCCAGATCTTGAGCGCGTGGAATCCGCGAGAGAACTGCGGGCCCATCGAGTACAGATCCACACCGCGTTGCGTGAGTGCCTTGTCCTCGTGCACGTAGCTCGGATCGATCGCGAACGCATCGGTCAGAGACCGCATGTCGCGAACGACGATGGCACCGCCGGCGAGTGGGGTATAGAGCCACTTGTGTGGATCGAGCGCCACCGAGTCCGCGCGCTCGATGCCGCGGAAGAGCGGGCGCAGGGCATCGGTGAGCGCCGCGATGCCACCGTACGCGCCATCCACGTGCAGCCATAGACCGTTCGCGGCACAGATGTCGGCGATCGCCTCGAGCGGATCGATGGCGCCGGTCGACACCGTCCCGGCGGTCGCGATGACGGCGATGGGCTTGTGGCCGTTGCGCACATCGCGCGCGATGGCCGAGGCAAGCGCGTCGGGGCGCATGCGGCACGCGTCGTCGCACGCGATCGAGCGCACGGCATCGCGCCCCAACCCCAGCATGTCCGCGGCGCGCGTGTTGACGTCGTGAGCTTCCGCCGAGGCGTACAGCGTGAGCGGTGGGCCGCCGCGCATTCCGAGATCGCGAATCGACCAGCCGGCCTTCGCATCGCGCGCCGCCTTGAGCGCGACGAACGCGGCCATCGCGCCGCCAGTCGTCACGTAGCCGCCCGCGGTTTGCGGCAAGCCGATCCGGCCGGCGAACCATCGGCCGAGGTGCAGCTCGATCTCGGTGGCGGCGGGCGAGAGCCGCCATCCACCCAGGTTCTGGTTGAGCGCTGCCGCCAGGAGATCCGCGGCGGCACCGGGCACTGTTCCGGCGCCGCTGATGTACGCCATGAAGCCGGGGTGACCGGTATACGTCGAGTGCTCGAAGGCGATGGTCCGGAGCGTGTCCACGAGTGCATCCAGGGAGAGTGGCTCGTCAGGCACATCGCGCGTGACTGCCGCGCGCACCTCCGCCGCAGTCGCCCTGCCACCGGCCGGAAGCGTCGCCATCCGATCCAGCAGCTCGCCCCACAGCGACACCACCTCTGCGCCGAGCGAGCGCGCGCGATCTCCATCCCACGCGAGATCGGTTACTGGCGCCGGAGGGTCGGGGAATGTGGTCGGCTGCGGCATGGCGAATCGGTTGCTGAGTGAGGGGCCGGCGCGCCGACATCGGCGCGCCGGGAGGAGTGTCAGCGCCGCGTCGAGGTTTTCGGCGTGTCGGCAGGATTGACGTAGGTCATCGCGAACGGCCCCATCGCGTGAACCTGCACCACCGTCGGACCATGGGCGACTGCGTAATGCGCTTCATTCGCCGGCGCCGTCACGAAGCCACCGGCGTTCAGCGTCATCGTCTTGCTCGCATCGAACGTCTTCCCCATTCCGACGGCGAAGCTGCCGCTCACGACGGTCACGTGCTCGTCCGTCGGATGCGTGTGCGGCGGGATCTTGTAGCCGTTCGGCAGGCGGAGCCGCACCGTGAACAGTCCCGTGCCGCTCGGGTCTCCCTGCATGACCGCCATCTGCGCGCCTGCCGGGAAGATGGCCGGCGCCGGTCCCCATTTGATCGCTGGTGCGGCTCCGCCCTGTGCGTGAGCGGACTGCGTCGTTGCGGCGAACGTGCTGGTGAGCAGCAGCGCCGCGATGGTCGTGAGTTTCATTTTCGGTCTCTCCGCGTATTGGCTGTCTCGAACGCCCGCTTCCGTTGTTCGGCGATGCGCACGAGCAGGATGGCGCAGGCGCACCGACGCGTCTCCGTGGCAAGTACGGGGAAATTGACGCGGGGTACGGGAGGCGCCGGCCTGCTCTACCGCCGCGCGTGCCCCGAGCCGGATTCCGGGGCCGCGAGACCTTGCTCCGTGGCCCACACCGCGATCTGCGAGCGCGATGTGAAGCCCAGCTTCGCGAGTGCCGCGGCGACGTAGCCCTCTACGGTCCGCTCGCCGATGCCGAGCGACCGCGCGATCGCGCGGTTGGACTTCCCCTGCGCGACGAGCGCCGCCGTATCTCGCTCGCGCCGCGTGAGTCCGCCGTACGCAGCCTTCGCCGACTGTCGAGCCGTGCGTTCCGCCGGCGGCGGAGCGATCGTGTCGACGTGCGTGCGGAACGCCGCCACGAGTGCCGGCTCGTCGAGCGCCCGCACGAGCTCGTTGGCTGTCGACCGGGCAGCGTCGAACAGCTGCCGCGCGACGAGTCGGTGGCGCTGCGCGAGCTCCGCGCCGGCGTGAATGGCGTCGATGCGCCAGAGCAGCGGACGCGCCTCCTGCGCTCGGGCCTCTGACCTCGCGACGCCCAGCCACTCGATCGCCTCGCTCCAGCGCTCGAGCGCTGCGAACGCCTGCGCGCGAAGCATGGCCGCTCGCGGCGTCCGCTTGACATCATGCTCCTCGAGCAGGGCGAGCGTGTTGGTCGGCGCGTTGGCCGCGAGCGCGACCTCGGCGCGCGCGAGCGCAACGTGCCGCTCACCCAACGTGCGCGCCGCACGTCCGGACGCATCATGCACGCCCGAGGAGCATGGGACGATGCGGTCCACTTCGTCGAGCACCGCAGTCGCGTGATCGGGCCGCTGGTTGCGCGCCAGAGCGACCGCGAACATCGCCGCGGTCCAGCGGATCCAGGTTGCAGACGCGAGCCGCCGCGCGATGTCGTACGCCGCCTCGAGGTGCGCCAGCGCATCCGGCATGGCGTGCAGATCGAGCGCGATCACCCCGAGCACGCGGCGCGCTCCGCACTGCCATTCGAGGTGCTCCATGTCCTCGGCAATCGCGAGCGACTCACGCGCGCGGCGGAGTGCGCGCTCGTATTCTCCGCGCCAGGCCAGGCAGTCGGCGAGGAGATAGCGCGAGAACGCCGCGCCGGCACGCCACCCGATCTCGGTCGTCAGATGCACCGCGCGCTCGCTCACCAACAGCTCGGCGGTGCGGGCGGTCGCGCACACCGGCCCCGCCGACGCGTGGTAGCTCGGTCCGCACGCCACGAGCACGGAGAACGCGTTGGCGAGTCCGCGGCGATCGCCGAGCGCCGTGAAGAGCGCCACGGATCGCTCGTAGAGCTCGACCGCGGCCTCCTGCGCGCCAGCCATGTGGTTCGACATCGCGAGCAGATCGACCGTTTCCGCGACGCCGCGCGCGTCATCTGCGCGCTCGAGCATCGCGAGAGCCTCGTTGTGGTACGGAATGCCCGCCAGCGGCTCCTCACGATTGATGTGCCAGTTGCCGACGCGATTGAGGCTGCGCGCGATGAGCGTGGGCTCACCGATCGAGCGCGCCACCTCCAGCGCCTCGCGGCGGTGGCGGCCCGCCCGCTCGTAGTCCCGCGCCGCCCACAGCATGCCGAGGGCGAGCAGTGCCTCCCACTCCGTCCTCCGGTCCCCTTCGGCGCGCGCCGCCTCGAGCGCGCCGACGAAGTCGTCGTTCGCGCTCGCGAAGGCGCCGAGCGTCTCGTGCGCCCTGCCGCGTGCGGTGAGGAGCGAGGCGTCGGGTTTTCGTCCGAGCTTCTGCGTCGCGATGACGGCGCGCTCGAGCTGCTGCAGCGCCTCCCGCGTGGCGCCAAGCGTGAGCGCGTGGGACGCGGCAGCCCGCGCGTAGCGATGCGCGGCCTCCCAATCGCTCGCCTCGAACGTGTGATAGGCGAGCGCCTCGGCCGCGTCCTGCGCCGAGTTTGCCGACTGCCGCTCGAGAGCAGTGGCGATCGCCCGATGCAGCGCCACGCGCTCGCGCGCGAAGAGGCGCGTGCGAATGGCCTCGCGTGTGAGCGCGTGGCGAAACGCGAACCGATCGGCGGACTCCTCGGTCACGAGCTGCGCCGCGACGAGCTCCTTCACGAGCGACAGGAGCTCCGCCTCGCTGTGCGGCGTGAGCGCCCGGATCAGCTCGAAGTCGAAGCGGCGTCCAGCGACCGCCGCAACGGAGAGCACCTCGCGCGCCTGCTCGCTCAGTCCGGCGAGCCGTCTCGCGACGGCCTCGGACGCGGTGCGTGGCACGCGCACGTGGTCGAGCGGGCGGGCGCGCCACGCGCCGCCCGTGAACGCGAGATCGCCGTCCACGATGAGCGCCTTGAGCACCTCTTCCACGAAGAATGGATTGCCTTCGGTAATGGCGTGCAGCCTGCCCACGAATGCGGGCTCGAACGGCGACTCGGCGCCGAAGATGGCGCTCAGCATGGCGGCGATCTGCGGCACATCGAGCGGCCGCAGCGAGACTTCCCACGCGCAGCGTGCGCGATCCAGATCGGCGAGGAGCCGGGCGAGTCGTGCGCCGATCTCGTCGCTGCGAAACGAGAGCGCGAGCACGATGGCGCGCGCGCCGATCGACCGGGCGAGATGGAGGATGAGATCGAGCGTCGCGTCGTCGCTCCAGTGCACGTCCTCGATCACGATCAGGAGCGGCTGCGCGCGGCCGAGCGCATGCACGGCCTCGGCGAGCGAATGGAACAGGCGCCGCCGGTCTTCCTCGGGGTCGGACGCGGGATGCGGCGCGGCGTCCGGCAGAATCTGGCGCAGCTCGGGGAAGAGCGTCACGAGCTCCGTCGCCGCAGGAGCGAAGTAGTGCGCGGCGAGCGCCGGCGATGCCGTCGTGGAGAGGACGCGGATGAGATCGAGAATGGGGGCGTACGGCTGGGCGCGGTCGGCCTCGAAGCACGCGCCCTGGAGCGTCACGAAGCCGTTCGCGCGCGCCCGCTCGACCATCGCACGCACGAGACGCGACTTGCCCACCCCCGCTTCGCCCGAGACGAGCAGCGTGCCGCCGTGCGCATCACGCGCGCGATCGAGCGTGTGCACGACGGTGGTCAGGGGGACGTCGCGGCCGATCAGTACCGGGCAGACGACGCTTTGATCGAGCAGCATGGGGCTCAACCGGGAGAGTTCGATGGATGAATGATGGAGACGGAGAGCGGTCGTGCGCCACCACACCGGTACCGAACGCGCGGCGTCGAGGGGTACGCAAAGGGGGCGCCGAATCAGCGCCCCCTTTCACACCACGTCGTTCACTCCCGTCCGCTCACTCCACCGTCACGGACTTCGCGAGGTTCCTCGGCTGATCCACGTTCGCGCCACGCTTCACCGCGATGTAGTACGCGAGCAGCTGCAGCGGCACCGACGCCAGGATCGGCGTGAACATGTCGATCGTTTCCGGAATGCGGATCTCGTGGTCCAGCTTCCCCGCCAATGCTGGCTCGCTCCGGCTCGTGAGCGCGATCACACAGCCGCCGCGCGCCTTCACCTCGTGAATGTTCGACACGATCTTGTCGAACACCGAGTCGTGCGG
>Ga0068853_100005243_pt1 | contig 10147 bp, 8 predicted proteins | sample KBSCornC32_FD_65655 | JGI IMG/M metagenome (GOLD analysis project Ga0068853, IMG submission 65655) | Corn rhizosphere microbial communities from Kellogg Biological Station, Michigan, USA - KBS Corn C3-2 | ecosystem: Host-associated > Plants > Roots > Rhizosphere > Soil ... | reverse complement strand
TAGTGAAATTGCGTACGGCACGTAGGGTCTTCGGTTTAACTCATTCTCGTTCGACCTAGCCTCTTCGGACTGGACCCTGCCTCGCCGGGAAGCCGGGCGTTTCCCCTAACGCGCTCTAAGGTGTTTGCCTCAAAACGTCTAAATAAGTGCTTTACCGCAGAGAAAGCCCTAAGACCCCTCTTTTGCATGAGGCCCAAGCTGACGATCTAAACCTCGCATGCAGTGTCTTTTCTGCGGGAAGGAGCTTGCCCTCCTCAAGCGATTGAGGGGTGGAGGCGAGTTCTGTTCCGAGGCTCACCGCAAGGAGTACCAGGATCAATACGAGCAGCTGGCGCTGGCCCGCCTTATGCAGGCTAAGCCGCCCACCCAGCCCCCGCCGCCGGATAAGGTCCCGCTCGCCCGGCCTTCAGCCGAGCCTGCCCACGCTCCGCATCCAGGGCGTGAGCGTCCCGCCGAGGTGGTGCCAGTTTCTCCGTCCATAGCTGCGGTCCAAGCTTCGGTCTATGCAGAAGCCCCGCCTTCGGGTAAGCAGGCCGCGGAAGAAACCGGTTCAGGCCGACTCGCGGGGTTTGTCACGGAACCTATGGTGGCGTCCGTAACCTCGTTTGAGCAGGCCAGCACAATCGAACCGGATAGCAACTGGCACGGAGCGACTGCGCTACCCGACTTTTCCCAAATGAACTGGGCAAACCAACCGGATTTTACGGATTCGAACGTCCCGGCGTCCTCGACTCCGCCAGAATTCCCGCCTCCCGCCCCGCGTGTCGAGCTAACTGTTTCTCTGCAGGCTCTGGAACACCACACACGAACCAGCGAACGCGGATTGGAACTGCGCGAATTCACCGGTCAGGCTCCCCTGATGGAGCTGCAATTGCGCCCCGAAACCGGAAGTGAACCGGCGGGAGCCGACGCCGCTATGGAGATTCTGATGTTGCCTCGTCCTCCCCAGAAAGCCAAGTCTTGGCTAGGGCTCCCGCATGGATTTCCCGCTGCGCCGGCCGAGCTCGGCGAGCTGGCACGTTTGGATTTCGCCACCACCGGTTTTGCCTATTCGGACGGCCCGGTCATCGCGGTTCCAGCTGCTGTGCCGGCCCAGTCGCTTCCGCACGCAGAGGTGTCTCCCGAAGTTTTGGCAGAAGCGGAGTCCCAGCCAGCCGCGGTACCCCTGGCGGCAGAGCCGGCTTCGCCCGAGCCGGCGCCGGCCGAATTCGTGACGCCTGAACTGGTAACGAAAGTTCTGCCTGTTACGCTTCACGGTTTAGCCGCGACCCATGGGAAATTGACACAGGCATTCTCTTCCGCCCTGGTTGCGGCGTCCGATGTGCAAATCCCCCCATCCGCGGCTCTGCCGCTGCGACCGCTGATCATCCTTGGTCCGCGTCCGGCGATAGCCCAGCCAGCTCAACAAGTTCAATCCGGGCCCGCACCATCCACGCCGGCTTCTCGGCCGCTGCCGATCAAGCTGCAAGCGGCCCCCGAAATCCCTACTCCGGAAAAGGAAATCCCTGCCCCGGAAAAGAGGGAAGAGAGAATTCAGAAGACCAACGCTCCAAAGGCGTCGGCGTCCATCGCTCCAGCGGTGAATCCGCGCGCGGAATCGTCTGCTGCATCCCAGGCCTCCGTTCCGTCCTTGCGGCTGGAGGCGACCGAAAGCGCCTGGTCCAAACTATCCACCGGCGTCAAGATTGGTGTAGCCGCGGCACTGGTGGTGGGACTTTCCGGTATCGCCTATCTGGTCACTCGAGGCAACGGGAAAGCCACCAACGAAGCGCCGGTCGCGGTCACATCGCCATCGGCGGTCGCCACTGGTGTGCCTATTTCCGGCGGCTGGATTGACGATTGGGCCAATTCCGCCCAATCCAAGCGGCACATTTCTATGCTCAGCGGCTCCACCAAACTCAGCGACTATCGGCTGGAATTTCAGGCGCAGATCCAAACCAAGGCCATTGGCTGGATCTTTCGGGGTCAAAATCCCAGGAACTACTACGTGACCAAGCTGGAGATCGTTACGCCCGGGCTGGAGCCCGCCATCGCGCTGGTGCACTTTGCCGTGGTCGACGGACACGATGAGAACCGAGTGGCGGTTCCGCTGCCTATGAAGGTGCGCATCGACACCATTTACAAGATCCGCTTCGACGCCTTCGGGAATCGTTTCACCACCTGGGTGCAGGATCAAAAAATCGATGAATGGACGGATAGCCGTTTTGGTTCCGGGGGCGTAGGTTTCTTCTCCGAACGGGATGAGCTGGCAGCCATGCAAGGGCCTGTCAACGTAGTGCCGCTGGTGCCCAAGAATTAGTGCGCAGGAATTAGTGCCCAAGAATTAGGAGTATTTCACATGGCGCAGAATGACGATCACGCTTTCTTTGTAGACGACGAGCTGGTAGAACGGCTGATGCGGGGCGATTCCCCTGCCGCCAAGCCCAAGACACAGCGCCCCGCCGAGACCAGCGCCCTTGGGAACGCGGTCAAGCTCGCCGCCGCCGGCCGTTTGGATGACGCGGTTAAAGAGCTGGAAAGTGCCTTAGCCCGCGGAGAAAAACCCTCGGAAGTATATTCCGGACTGGGCCATCTGCGATTTGAACAACAAAAGTGGGGAGAGGCTGCTGCCTGCTACTCCAAAGTGATTGCGGCCGAAGCAAACAACGCCTCGGCACACTATAATTTGGGACTCGCCTTGGAACGCCAGGCCCAGTTCGACCAAGCGGCCCGCTCGTTTGAAACGGCCCTGTCCCTGAGTGCTCGACTGTGGCAGGCCCACACCGGCCGCGGCCTGTGTCTGTTGCATCTGGGCCAGCCCGAACAAGCCTTGCCGCATTTCGACCAGGCGCTTCGCTCGAGTCCCGGGCAGGACCGGACCTTGTTTGGCAAAGCCGCTGCGCTGCATCAACTGGGCAAGCTGGATGAAGCGGTAGAGATCTACCGTAAGCTGCTGCCCGGCAACGCCAGTTCGCCTGAATTGCTGGTCAACCTCATCAAGCTCTCCATGGCGCGCAAAGACGACGCCAAGACCAAGGAATATTCCGAGCGGATGCTGAAGATCCGGCCACAATCGCGCCCGGCGCTGGAAGGTTTGACGGCCGCGGCGCTCTCTCGTGGCGACTATAGCGGCGCCGTGCAGCACTGCTCCACGCTGACCAAGATCGCCTCCGATTCGTACGAGGCATGGTTCAACCTCGGCCTCGCCTATCAGAAAACCGGGCGGATCGACCAGGCCGGCATTGCCTATCGCGAAGCCGTCAAACTTCGTCCGGAAGCCGCCGAAGCAAATGCTCACTTGGGCGTCATGCTCCAGGAACGCGGCGACTTGCACGGCGCCCGCCATGCGTGTGAAGCCGCTCTAGCCGCTGCTCCGGACTCGCCCGGTGTGCTGTGGAACCTGGCACTGCTCGATGAGCGGGAGGGCCGCGCGGAAGAAGCCGAGCGAAACTTCGCCAAACTAGTGAGCTTGAAACCGGATTGGGAGGATGCTGCCTTCCGCCTGGGTTTCCTTCAGATCCAGCGGGGCGATTTTGCCGCCGCCGTCGACAGCTTCGAGCTATGTCTCAAGCAGCGCCCGGATTGGGTGGAAGCGTTAGTTAATCTGGGTCTCGCCTGCTGGAAATTCCAGGACCTGGATGAAGCCACGCAGACGTTCGAGCGAATCTTATCGCTGCAGCCCCAAAATCCCGACGCGCTGCGCGCCCTGACCGCCGTCGCCATCGAGCGCAAGGACCATATTCGCGCTTGGGAAATGCATCAGAAGCTGGCTGCCTTGGGGGAACGCTCCCTGGAACTCTCCTACAACCTGGGTCTTTTGCTGCAATCCTCCGGAGAACCCGAAAAAGCCGCCGAGTGCTATCAGATCGCGTCGCAAGCGCAGCCCGATTTCCCCGCAGCCCTGACCAACCTGGGCCACGCCCTCAAGGCGTCCGGCAAGGACGAAGAAGCCCGTGCCGCCTGGAGCAAGGCAGTGGAAGTAGACCCCGAACTGGCGGCCAAATATTTCCAGTAATCGGCTAACGGCCGTTTCGCGCGGTCCTGCCTTGAGAAGTCCTGTTCTGTGCCGCGGCGTTCTCCGCGACTAATACGCGCGAAGGGTAGAATCCCTGGCGCACGAAGTGGTCGGCGACCACGCGCATTCCGGCTGCGCGAATCAGATCGGGCACGCGGCTCTCCACCTGGCGGCCCCAGAAGGCCGGCACCAGGCTGCCTCCCAGCGTATACATCCGGTTGAACATTTTAACGTTTTGCCCGATTACCACCAGCGAAAAATTTCCACCCGGACGCAGCACGCGCCGGATTTCCCGCAGCGTCAGCCGGATATCCTCCTGCGATAGCAGCTCCAGCAGATAGCAGCACATCACGGCGTCGAAGCTAGCGGAGCGGAAGGGAAGGCTGCGGACATCCACTGCCCCGCAGTGCGCTTCCGCCCGGGGAAACGCCTTGCGGGCCACACGCAGCGTATGAGCGGCCATGTTAGGGGCCAGATCCAGTCCGTAAGTTCGCCCGTCGGGATTGGCCTTGACCAAGCGGCGGAACATTTCTCCGCTGCCCGTCGCGACTTCGAGTACCCGCATGCCGTTGCGAATCCCGGAATGCTTCAGCGCGCAGTCATGTGCTTTGGAATGAAAAAAATAAGTGCTGACTGGATAAACGGAAGAAACCAAGTCGTACACGCGGCGTGTCCGCTCGGCAATCGTGCGCGGCATCCGATCTTCGCGGGGAAGAAGGAGGGAATAGTTAAGGTTGCTCAGATATGGCTCCCGTTGCGTGGGCTACCCGCTCCCCACCAAGGATTCAACTCCCACTACGGTACCACTGACTTGCTCCGGAATTTCAATCCCTGTGCTGGTGCCCTCGCCGGGGCGGCTGTCGATCCACATCCGATAGCTGTCGCCATAAAGCACCTTGAGGCGTTCGTTGACGTTGTTGACCCCGATTCCGCCCTGCTCGAACATCCGTGCCAGGCGGGCTTCGGGAATGCCGACGCCGTCGTCTTCGACCACAATCTGGAGCTGGTTCCCGAGGCGGCGGCTGCGCACCCGGATGGTCCCTCCGTCCACCTTGCTCGCAAGACCATGGCGAATGCTGTTTTCGACCAGCGGCTGGAGCAGCATGCTGGGGACCAGCAGATCCAAGGTGTCGGGCTCCACTTCCTTTACGAAGCGCAGTTTGTCGCCGAACCGGACCATCTCGATCGCCAGGTAGTCGTCGATAAAACCGAGTTCTTCGCCCAGCGTCGTGAGGTTATCCTGCTGGCGCAGCAGGCGACGGAGAATCTTCGAGAGCTTGTAGACCACCTGGCGGGCCTGGTCAGGATCCAGACGAATCAGAGAAGCCACCGAGTTCAGCGTGTTGAACAAAAAGTGCGGATTGATCTGGCTGCTGAGCGCCGCCAGGCGAGCTTCGTTGAGGCGGAGGCGCTGTTGTTCCAGTCTCTTCTCGTTAAGATTGCTGTCCCAGATCTTGATGGGAAGGGCAACACAGAACAGAGTGGTGGCATAGACGGCCACCAGCAGCCATGGCCCGGTGTCGGTCCAGGATTGCTGCAGCGCGAAGACCCCATGCGATACGGAAGCTAGCGTCTGCCGGAGCACTTCCGCCAGCACGATCACGCCCACGCAGGCGATGCTGAAGCCGGCTAGGCGCAGGTCGCCCCGGCGCAGCAGGCGAACGGAGGCCAGGGTAGGGTCCGGCGTGAACTTCCAGATGTATTCCTTATCCGGAGCCAGATCGCGCAGCAAGCCGCCCATCACTCCGGCGGCGGCGAACAGCAGCATGGTCAGGGGCCTGCTCTCGAACAGGGCCGGGATTGCAATGAAGACGCCGGCCACTAACCCGGTGACATAGCCCCCCAGCATCCCCATCACCAGGCTTCCTTCCATCCCCAGGTCGACCGCCTGATATGTGCCATGAGCCCCGACCCGCACGGCGACGCTGGCGCCGTAGATTACGGCACAAACCAGGGCCATCTTGACGCGCTGGGAGAGCGTGCGCTCCTCGCGCATGAGCATTCGCTGGAAACCGGTGGAGCGGGTAAGGATGCTCGCCAGCGAAGCCGCTACGGCTAGCTTCACCATTAGAATCAGCAAATGCTGTGCAGGCATGGGAGGCCAAGGCGGCACCGATACACAGGAACCGTCCTGCGGACATTATAATGGAGTTACCTCACCCGTATTGTTTCGTCGGCATAAATGTCCCTTACATCCGAGCTTCGAAAAGTAGCTGAGGCGGATTTCCCCAGCCGTTTCGGGCACTTCCGCATCTTCGGGTTTGCATACACCGCCGGGACCGAGAGCGAAGAAGTGGTGGCGCTCAAGATGGGCGATATGGACCATGGCGAGCCTCCGCTGGTGCGAATCCATTCGCAATGCCTCACCGGAGACGTGTTCCACAGCCTGCGCTGCGATTGCCGCGCCCAGCTCGAACTCGCGCTTGAGACTATCGCGCGCGAAGGCCGCGGCCTGCTGGTGTACGAAAACCAGGAGGGCCGCGGAATCGGGCTGCTGAATAAGCTCCGCGCCTATGAATTGCAGGATCACGGAGCAGACACGGTGGAGGCTAACGAGCAACTCGGGTTTGAAGCGGATTTGCGAGGCTACGAAGCGCCCGCAGCCGTGGTGCGCTACTTCGGGCTGCGGACCGTGCGGTTAATGTCCAACAATCCGGAGAAAATCCGGGCTCTGGAGAAGGCCGGCGTGCGGGTTGCCGAGCGCGTTCCTTCGATCATTGAGCCGCTGGAATCGACCGCAGACTACTTGCGGACCAAGCGCGAGAAGATGGGGCATCTGCTGGATCGGTAAGGAACGGTGTCCGTTACTCGGTTCGTAGCGCTATCGCCGGGTCGACTGCGGCGGCGCGTCTGGCGGGTAGCCATGCGGCCAGCAAGGTTAGTATCACGATGAAGATCGCCGCGCTCAAAATGGATATCGGATCCGCTGGAGAGAGCTGATAAACAAAACTCTTCATCACTTTGGAAAACCCAAGGAAAAGGACCGAGCCAACGACTAATCCAGGGGTCGCGAGGGCGGCCGCTTCGCGCAGGATCATCGCTACCAGTTCTCCGGATGTGGCGCCAACCGCCGAGCGCACGCCGAACTCACGCACCCGGGCATTCACCGAATGGGCCAGCAGTCCATATACGCCCGTCGCTGTGAGAAACGCGGCGATGCTCCCGAAAAGCGTGAGCAGCATCAAGACGAAACGCCGTCTCGCGATAGATTCGGAGACGTTTTGTTCCAGCGGCTGCATGTTCAAGACCGGAATGCCAGGATCCACTCGATGGATCGCGGCGCGGACAGCCGTTTCAAATCGATCGGGGTTCGCCGCTGTCTTGATGACTAGAGTCATACTCGGCCCTGTGGCGATGTCGTAGAGAGTGGGCTCCACTTCTTGGTCCAATCCCAGATCGCGGACGTCGCCGACTACACCAACGATCTCATTGAAGGCCTGCTTCGTATCCATGACACCGAGGGCGAGCCGTTTGCCCACTGCGTCCTGATCTGGAAAATAGCGGTGCGCCAGAGTTTCATTCACCAAAATTCGGGATTCACCGCGGTCATTCTCGGTCAGCAATCGTCCACGCTTCAGCGGAACTCCGAGTACTCGAAAATACTCGGGCGTGATCCATCGGGTTTGCGCCACGGGGTAGCTGCCGGGATCGAAGGTCCTTCCTTCGATTCCGAAGCGCGTGGCAAAGCGGCTATGCTCGGTCGGACCCAAACTCATCGGAGCCGAATTCACCGCCCCTACATCCTCTACGCCTGGGATTCCGCGCAGGGCCGGCATCAACTGAGCCTTGAGGAGTTCCGCGGATTTATCCCAGTCACGATCGCGCAGCGGAAGATTCGGGATCGTCAAGACCCGTTGTGCTTGAAACCCCGGGTCCTCACTGAGCAGTGCCGCGAAGCTCCTGGTCAGTAGAGCGACTCCTGCAAGCACCAGGAGAGCCATGGCTACTTCCCCGGCCATCAAAGCAGAACTGAGGCGCGATCGCGCGTGGGTAACAGACCTGCCGGGGCTTGTGAGTCTGGTTCGTGGACGCATCGCCTGCCAACAGGCTGGCAATCCGAACAGAACCCCACAAATGACTGAGATCCCCAGAGCAAATAGCCAGACTGGCGTCTCAAATGCGGCCCATTCGATCCGCGGGATCTGGTTCGCGGCGAGCCCGCGAAGGAAAGGATTCGCCGATGCCGCCAACGCGGCACCGCAGGCTCCGCCAATGCCAGCAACCAGAAGACTTTCTCCCAGAACCTGCCACCGCAGCCGCCAGGGTCCAGCCCCTAGGGCTTCGCGAATGCTCATCTCGTGACGCCTTTCGATCATCCGCGCCATGAAAAGATGCGCGAGATTCGCGCATGCGATCAGCAATACGAGTCCAACGGCTCCCCACGCCAACAGCAACGATGGACGCACGCTACTGGTCATCTCGCTCGCCAACGGGATCACGTACGCACCAACGGTGCCGTTCGTATCCGGAAAAGCTTGCGCCGTCTGACGGGCGATCACCTGAATCTCGCCTTCCGCCTGTTCCACAGTTATGCCAGGCCTCAGGCGAGCAATCACTTCGAGCGGGTGATACTTCCTTCTGTTTTGAAGCTCGGGCTCCATCAGGGAAAGTGGCATCCACAAATCGGCCCATTCGGGAAATGCCTGCCGCTGTGGCACAACGCCAAGCACGGTAAAAGATTCGGTTCCGAGTCGAATTTGCTTGCCGAGGATGCTCCGGTCTTCGCCAAGCTTGCGTCGCCAGAGATTCTCGCTGACCAGCGCGGTCCGCAGCTTCGTCCGTTCCTCTTCAGAGGTGAAAGCACGGCCGATCAACGGTTGAATTCCCATTGCGGGGAACAGATTGCTGGTTGCCATCGTGGCATGCACAATATCCGGTTCCCCTTGTCCGAGAAGCGTGACGCTATTCATAGACGAGAGCGTGTATGCAGCGATCTGATCAAAACTATGGGTTTGGTTTCGCCAAGCGTCGAAGTCTGGAGCCGCCACCTGCAACTGCGGTAGGGTCGGATGTGTTTCCCAAATCTGGACCAGTTTGCCCGGATCGCGAAATGGCAACGGTTGAATGAGGACCGTATAGATCACGCCGAACAGAGCCGTATTTGCGCCAACGGCCAGCGCGACGGTCAGAATTGCAGCAAGTGCGAACACCGGTCTCCGGCGAAGGGAGCGAACTGCAGATCGCATGCTTCCAGCATACGCTCGGGGTACTAGCCGGCGGACGCGGGAAGGCTGCGGAGCTTGGCGGAAAGCGTCGTTCGTTTCAGACCCAACATTTCGGCTGCGACGGTCTTGTTCCCGTGGGCTTTGCGCAGCGCTTCCTCGATGATCTGCCGCTCGATCCAGCCTACCGTCTGCTCGATATTCAATCCGTTTTCCGAGACGGCGATAGACTGAACTGGGCTGGCCGGCAAGGCACGGCCGGTAAACGTCAAATCGGAAGGAATCAGCATCTCGCGATCGCCGAAAGAGTTTCCTGACCTGCGTCTGGCCGCGTCATCGGACGGGGAGGTCAGACCGGCCGCGCTAGAAGCCTGCGGCTTCCTTCATCCAAAGGCAACCGCCTTCCGGGCGAAACTACGCTCGGAAGCGGGCCGGAGGATTCCGGCCAGCCTCCAGGTCATTTCCGCCACACCCCGGGCTTGGGCGGCTTTCACGATATTGACGTCCGCGCCCAGAAGCTCGGCCGCCTCGTTTGCCCGTGTCCCTTCGAGAACGGTCAGAATCACGACGCATCGCCGGAAGGCGTCCATCCCGAGGAGCGCTTCTTCAAGTTCACTCTTCGTAAGGCGTGCGAGGTCCGCGGTCGCCAGGCGATCCAGCCCGGCAAGTTCATCTCCGGTCGCCGGCTCGGATCGCAGCTCGGCTTCGCGCAATTGGCGGCGCATCGTGCCCAAAGCCGCGACAATCACCAGCCTTCGCGCCCAGGACAGCATGAACTTCTGGAGCGCCGGAGCAGGCGCCTCGCTGTTCAGTGCCCCGGTGTAGGCTTGAACGCTGCGCTCCCGATCCCCGGTCAGAAGGTAAGCCAGCCAATACAGTTCTGACATGCGGTCTCTAAAGATTCGGTCCATTTTCTTTTCTCCCTGGATTACCGTCTGATGTCATTCTGCACAGGTTGTGCGGATAGCGGATTCGACGCTCCGGCTTTTTC
>Ga0068853_100005242_pt1 | contig 10147 bp, 6 predicted proteins | sample KBSCornC32_FD_65655 | JGI IMG/M metagenome (GOLD analysis project Ga0068853, IMG submission 65655) | Corn rhizosphere microbial communities from Kellogg Biological Station, Michigan, USA - KBS Corn C3-2 | ecosystem: Host-associated > Plants > Roots > Rhizosphere > Soil ... | reverse complement strand
CACATCGTCTCATCTCTGTTCCCTGCGCTCTACTGTGCAGCGCCTTATATCCAGCAACCTAGGCACATTGAGCTCGACTGCGGTCATGAGCATATGGACTCTCCGCTTTTGCTTCCGTGAGTGGGTCGTAGGCAACCGGGAACCGGGTGCCGAAAACTTGACAGGGGAAGAGTTCCCGGTGACTGGCTCTTTGAGCTAATCCGGTATGCCCGCATCAGATTGATATTCGAGCAGGCTCAGCGCGATGAACACACAGATTGCGAGCTTGAGATCGACGTCATTGAACACTCTGATTTGATAATCATTGAACATTGGAGCTTTGGAGCATTCAGCAATCGGAGTCTCTGCGGAAAGTTCGAACCTACGCTTCTCTTTTTCCGAGATGCGGTAGAGCTTCCCCTCTCCCTTGCAGGCCCATTGATGGCTTGAGTCTGCACTGCGTCCGAACTGATAGCCTCCCCCGCCCGTGATGATGATGTTATACACGCTGCTGAAGAATCCTTCCGTCTCCAACCGGGCGATTTGATTCCCTGAATCGTCGATAATGTGGAACTCTCCAGTGGGCGAGAGTCGCACCTTATTCGCTGAGAAGTTCCCAATCGGCGTCTTTATTTCAAAGCCGCTTTTGAACGCACGAGAACTGATGGAAAAATCGAGCACAGCGGACGCTCCGTTCTTGTACTTCAAGTGTACGAAGCCGCTCTCTGGGTGAGTAGTCGGCAACTCGGAACCAAGCCCAAAAATTGCCAACTTCCGAGTTGGCGGTGACTCGCCCGCGAGCACTTGACAATCCGTAAAGGTGGAACCTCTATGAAGGCAACCGCGCTCTACAGAACTGCCAGTGCTTTGCTCGCTCTGGCAGCCGCAGGCAACACTTACGGCGTCGTGAGATTCTGGCAGGCTGGCGGCGCACTAAACTCAATGCCTTTCCCGGAAGATCACCGTGTTTCGTACGGCCCGGTGCTTCTCGCCCTCGGAACCAAGCCTGGATGGGCTTGACACCATCGAATCGTGTCCTCTGGTCGACGAAATCCATTACTACAGCCACGGGTCGGCGAGCAACGAACGGGTCGATACATCTTCCAGCTTCCGACTGAATCAGAAGTAGTACTTGGCAGCAAACTGCAACCAGCGGAATCCAACCTTGTTCTGTGGAATTCCAGTAGTACTGGTATTCGAGTTGTAGGTCAGCCGCGAACCCGTGCTCAGCCCATTGAATAGTAGTGAGTTATCCGAGTTCCCAGCCAGGCCGAACTGGGCATTCGGGTGATTAAGCCAGTTGGTCGCCGAGATTCGAACTTCGACGCGCCGGCCCTCTGTCACTCTGAATGCCTTGAAGATCGCCAGGTCGCTGCCGAAGTAATGTGGGTTTCGGATGTATGGCCAGATGGTCTGACCGTTCTGTCCCATCGAAGTTGCTGTTGGCGGTAATGGCGCAGCGAAGCAGTTCGGATTGAAATACTGGCTTTTCATTAATCCTTTACGAGGATCACAGATCAGTACAGGCTGAATACTGGAAATCTGGCTGGTTCCAAACCAAGTGTTTGGGCCGATATTTTGTGTCGTGTTGCTACCAACAGCAGTTGCTGGGAATGGCTGGGTGATCGTCGAATTGACAATAGAACCCTCAGGCTGGTCTTCGCATCCTGCAGTCACATCATTTATTCCGCAGTGATACTGCTGGTAGTTCATGTTCATGTTTGGCGAGTTGGACTGGTAGGGCGATCCATCTTCATACGTCGTGTAGTTGGAGAGTTGCCAACCGTTGATCAGCTGACCCAGGAGCCTGTGGTTGTGAATTGATGTGGGCAGCTTATAGCTGAACGAAAGATTGAAGACCTTGGTGTGGTCGTACCCGAGCGTACCGTAGTTCGCGTCGAAATTAAAAGGATCGACCATCGCGCCGTTGCCGTTTCCATTGGATGAGGAACCGTCGCGGGTACCGAGAACTTTGCCGAATGTGAAGTTAGTAAACAGGTATAGGTTGCCGGACTGCTTCTGTGCCGAGACCTGCAACGAGTTGTAGTTTGCGTAACCGCCATGCGTCTGGATCCAGATGTCTCCATAGTTGGTCAACTGGCGCCAATCGTTGGTATTTGCGCCGCCGCCTACGATGGGAGCCGTGTTGTTGTAGTTGCCGGTCGTCGGATCCGGCGCAAAGAACGCGCCATACGCAATCGGGTTGGCGTCCTCAACATGACCATTCGCGCCGTTGATCAGCTGATTATGGCTCATGCTTCCCACGTAGGAAATTTCGGCAACGGTGTGGCCAGGCAATGCCTGCGCAACTCCCAGGCTGTAAGTGTTCGCATACGGGACCTTGTCGTCGCCTTTCTTATCGGCCGCAATACCTGACCCGCCCACTTGGTTGCCGCCTTGCGGAATGGATAGGCTGTTTGTGCTGGCGCAGTTTGAGTTCAAACCACCAGTAATGTCCGTGCACACCACACCATCTTGGATCCCATCTCCGTAAAAGCCGAGCAGACCTGCTGACCCTGTGTTGAAATCAAACGAACCAAGTGGGCCATTCATGGCTCCACTGGCATCGTTCACCGAGACCTGGTAGCGGTACGTGCCGAAGCCTGCACGCGCCACGGTTTTGCCGGTTCCGAACACATCGTACGCAGCACCTACGCGCGGGTTGTAGAAGAACAGAACGCTCTTCCAACCAGAGTTCGGGATCTTCGGGTCAGTCTGATGCCACAGTAAGCCGGTGTTGGCTGGCGGATTCGGCGAATTGACATAGCTTGCTAAATCCCACACCTGCGTGCCACCAATCTTGTCGTACCATTGTCCCTGATGGTCCGCACGCAGCCCGATATTCAGCGTCAGCTTGCGGGTGGCCTTCCACGAGTCCTGAGCCCAGAGCGACCATTGGTGCTGAGTTATGTCAGGAATTACGTCGCTGTTGAACTCGTCGTAGCTTTGCGGTCGCATCATAAGACGATCGAGCGTGACGTTGTAGGTTGATGTGGAGCCCCAGGGATCGAACCAGTAGGTGCCGTTGGTGTTGCTGCCGTTGGCCTGCAGGTTCTCCTGGGTGTCCCAGTAAAAGCCCGCCTTGACGGAATGGGTTGCAGCGATCTTTGTGAAAGTGTCAGCAATCGATGGGGCTTTTGAGGTCTTGCCAAATGTGCCTGGGCCATAGATGCCGCTGTTGAAATCAAACTCGCTGATTGCGGTAAGCCCGGCGCTCCAGCTGATTATGTTCGGTATCTGGTCTGTTTTCGGCGCTCCGAACAGGCTCTCCGCCGGAAATCCCAGTTTGGAGCGGCTGGCGTTACGGAGATTCGAAAAGCTGATGTCGTTGATGAACTCGCAATACGCAAAGACGACTTCGTTGGTCATTGTGGCGTTGAAGACGTGCGTGAAGTTCGCCAGATAGACGTGAGCCGTCTCTTTTCCGATCGGTTCTGACGGATAAGGAATCGTGGGTTCGGGAGCCCACCAGATGGACAGAGGGTGGTAATCCGTCTCCTTCTGCAGCGCGTAGCTTCCCCACAGCTTGTTGTTATCGTTGAATACGTACGTAACCTTGCCAGTGATTTCCCAGCGGTTCTGCGGAGTGCTGGGCGTAATGCCGAAATTGTTCCAGCCGTTGGTCGCATTGGGCGTCTGGTTCGGGGCCGGGTTCAGTTTGCTCAGGGCCAAACCTTGTGGGTCGAAATAGGCGTTCAGACCCGTATATGTTCCCTGAAACGGAGCAGACGTATCTTTGTTGCAGCCCTGCCAGCCGTCATCCGTGTTGCAAGGAAGCGCGTAAGCGGCCGGGTAAGTCAGAAGAACATTGGAATCCACGCCCGGGTTGCTGAAGTCTCCGCTCATCTGAGCTGCGGTCGGCACATTCATTTCCGTCGGTGCACCTGCGAAGCATCCGTTGCAATACGGGTGCTGGATCATGTACTCGTAGCCGGCCCAGACGAGCAGCTTGTCACGGTTCTTGGTGAAGTGCGACAAGAACACCGGTCCGCCGATGTTGCCGCCGATATAGTAGTAGTCCTGAGGGTGCAGGGGCTGACCGTTGGCGTTTGCGAACCAGTCATTGGCATAGCCAATAGCCGAGTTGCGGGCGTACAGGTAAACTTCACCGTGGATCTTCTGACCGCCACTCTTCGAGAAGGCCTGCAGAATGGCCGGTCCCTTCGCATATTCGGCGCCGTAGGAGGCGGACAGGAACTTGACACTGTCGGTCATGTCCTGGTTGATGTTCGCGACCTGCGTTCCAGCGTTGCCCGGGTCAATCAGGTATGCGCCGTCGAGAATGATCGCGGTTGAGCCGTAGGGCTGCGAGCCGTTGACCGAGAAGGCGCCAGCAGGTCCGTTGTTGGTGCCCGTGATCTGGCCGTTGTAGCCGGAGCCCGCGCCGCCGCCGTTGTTGAATGTGACGCCAGGCATCACCTTAATCAATTCGGCGGCATTGCGCCCCGAAAGTATGGCTGAGTCAACGAGCTCGTTATTCAAGGTGGCGCTGACTTCTGCCGTGTCTATCGGAACTTCGGCGTCGGCACCAGAGATAACCTTTACGACTTCGGCGTCAGAGCCGATCTTCAGTTGAATGTTCGGAAGCGTGCGGCTGTCGCCCTGGTTGAGGACAATTCCATCCTCCGCCCAAGAGGCGAAACTCTTTGCGGTGATAGCGACCTTGTATATTCCTGGAACCAGGGCAGTGACTGAGAAGAACCCTTGGCTGTCGGATTCGGTCTGTCGCTGATCGCCAGATGTCTGATTGATTACAAGAATGATTGCCCCGGGGACGCGTGCATCCGTCCGGTCGGCGACAATGCCACTCAACGTCGCGGTCAGTTGTTGCGCATGCGAGTTTGTGAAAGACAGAAGCATGACGGCGAGGGCCAACCATCTCTGTGGCCTCTGCTCCTTCATTGCTCACCTCTTTCTCATTTCCTTGCGCCGGCAAATCGAAAGATCATGGGACTGGCTGCTCATCATACTCCTATCGTTTTTGGCCGTGGAGGAATATCCACAAGACCTGCTGGATCGCGGGTGTGGTACCGCCTATCGTCCCCAACGCGAGGTCGGGCTTTCACCTCGTAACGAAGCCGAAGCCGGGGGAACATCCGTCAAACTGACGAGTCGGCCAGCATCCGCTCAGAGCTCACAAAAATCTCCCGCCAGTCTTGGGGTTCGAGGGTGATGCAGCAGCCATCCCAGCCCTGGTCACTTCCTGTCCAGAGTGAGGGCGTAGATGTCATTGGTGCCATTGTCGCGGAGGAAAAGGGGAGTGTCGTCGGAGTCGAGGCCGAACCAGCCGTCTGGGGAACGGAAATCCTTCAGGTCGACAACGCGCTGGGGCTTACCGCCGGGCACAGCGATGCGATAGGCTGCGTGTTCGTTGAGCGCGAAGAGGAACTTGCCATCATGAGACCACGTTGGCCACGCCCAATCTCCCCTGTGTTCTGCGAGAGTAGACCATTGCTGGGTCTGAAGGTCGAACAGCCGGATGGTGTCATGTGCGATGAGAAATCCGGGGTCAGTTGTGGACCTCGTCATGGTCATCGCTGCGAAGTAGCGGCCATCCGGTGACCAACGAGGCAAATACAGGCCGTTCGAGCCAGGTACCTCGCTCACACTCCCGCTACCGAGATCGAGGATGCGCAGCGAGTCCTTAGGCTGAATGTTAAATAAGACCTTGCGACCGTCGGGAGACCAGACGCCATCGGACTGCTCCTGTCCATCGTCGCCTGAAACGAGCAAACGCGGCGTTCCGCCCTGCACAGGGATGACGTAGAGGGCGGTCCGCGAAAGATCAGGACCGCGTTGGGCGGCAAACAGAATTTGTGATCCGTCTGGGGACCAACGGCAGAAGACCGGGTAAAGAGGGGGATTTGTGAGCTGGATCCGCTCCGTTCCGTCCGCCTTGGCACGCCACAGAATGCCGTCAGGGTAGGTGACGTAGGCGATCTGGGCTCCATCTTTCGAATAGGCAAGAAACTCCGCGGATATGCCGCCGAGGAACGGACGTAGCTGTTGGGAAGCCCGATCGAAGCGAACCAATTCGCCGCGAGACAGCCACCCCAAGGCAAAGATCTTGTTTCCATCATTGCTCGGAGTCGGACTTCCCCAGTGAATGGGATCTGAGGTCAACGGGACAGGATCGGGGGAGGCTGACAAAAGGAGGCGGCGACGCTCATCGAGCGCCCAGATCTGACTATTGCCAACGGAATCTCCGGCAATAAAAATATAGAAATCTCCATCGGGAGTCCATCGTCCGCAGCATTGCCCAGCGGGCCCTTTCCACTTCGGAAACAAGGGATGCAGATTGGTTCCAGCCGAAGAGACTTCCCACAAAGAGCCTCCATCCGAGAAGCGGATCCGGCTACCATCGGGTGACCAGGCAAGTTCCCATATTTTGATCTTCCCTGCGACAAGTTTGTGCACATTGGCGCCATCGTGGCCCATCACATAGAGACCTTCTTGACCCTCTCGTCCATCGCAGTACGCAATGTACTTGCCATCAGGAGACCAGCGATGACCCCAGCTGTTTTCACCTTTGGTAATGAAGTGAGCTGCTCCTCCTGGAACGTCCACGGTCCACAGCGCGCTGGGTTCCAGCGAACGCACAAGAAGATTCGATCCGTCCCGGGAAACATCCCACGCCACCCCATGCCCAAACGCAAGGGGAACCTTTTGGGTCTCCCCTCCCGAAGTGCTCACGAAATACAACGTCTGCGTCGGGGGATTGAACGGATCGAAATTGAAGTAGATCCTGGCTCCATCGGTACCCGCCATAAAACCGACGTGACCATCGTGGGTGATCTGGTTGGTTCCCGTTACCCTGAGCGGCGGCAGCGGACGATGCAGGTACCAGAAGGTGGCTGCCCCGCATAGAGCAAGCATGACGCAGCCGGTCAATACCCAGGCGCCCACCTTCTTGCTGCCCGAGGCAGGCAGGAACCAGGCAGAGAGTCTTGTGCGGCGACGTTTGTCTTCCTTGTCTTCGCCGTTTGGGACCGGGTTGATTGGAGCGGGCGGCTCTACCTGCTGGACCGGACCGGGTTGGCTTTCTTCAAGGACTTCGACGGGACAGATCAAACGATAGCCGACCGTGGCGATGGTGACAATGTAACGCGGCTCGTTGAAGTCGTCGCCGAGGAGGCGGCGGAGAATCCAGATGCAGCGGGTGAGGGAGCCGTCGGCGACGGCGGTATCGCCCCACACAGCCCGGACCAACTCTTCCTTCGGGATCAGATTTTTGGGGTTGCGGAGCAGGAACAGCAGGGCTCGAAAGACCTTGGGCTCGACGGGCACGGCTTCGGCCCCCTTGACGAGAGAGAACTCGCCCTCGCGAAGTTCGAATTCGCCGAAGCGGTAAATAAAGGACTTAGTTCCCATCATAGGTTCGCAAATCCCATCATTAGAATTTCGTGATCCGCAGCGAGAAACAGATAAGCCGTCCATTAAGACTTAGCGGAACCACCCGCCCAGAGTGAGCTCAGCCAATCGGCTGAGGAGCTCCCACGGTGATAAATTTCAGGTGGATCGCTTTGTTCGTTGTTGCTGCAACCATGACCTCCGCCCTGAGCGCGGAGAAAAGATGCCCGGGGAATGTTGAGAGTGTACCCCTCGGACTCGTAAACGGATACCAAATGATCGTGGCTGTGTCTCTTAATCACTCAGTACCACACGACTTCTTGTTGGACACCGGCACCCAATTCTCCATAATCGATCCCTCGCTGGCTACTGAGCTTCACGTGAAGGCCCAAGGCTCGATCCCGGTCGAGGGCACGGGGTTTCAATCCACAGCATCCTCGGTACACCTGGATTACCTCGCTATCGGCGCTCATGGCGTCGCGAACTTGGAGGCGGTGGTTTACAACCTTCAGAACCTGAGGTCACACGACCCGAATGTGCGCGGCATTCTCGGCGAGGATTTTCTTCAACACTTCGACATGTTGATTGACAACGCGCACTCGCAACTCTGTCTCGATGACTCGGGGGCTATGCGCACCAATGTGAAGGGGTCGCATATTGCATTGGCCGTATCGTCAGAAACGGACGACGTTCCGCCGAACTCGCTCATCGTTGCGGCTCATCTCTCGGGCGCAACGCGGCCCATTCGCTTGAAGATTGATTCCGGTGCAAATGCTCCCCTCCTTTACAACGCCGTGCGGTACATGGCCGTTGGGTCATTTCGAGGGTCTTCATTACATGGGAGCGGAACAGACGGCAAGCGGCAATCGTTTGTAACTTTGCCATCGCAGGAGGTCAGGATCGGACACGTGCAATTGTCACACCTGCCATTTTTCACGCTTGCGGATGCTCAAAAAACGGCTTCGCCGTCTGACTTCGACGGGCTACTGAATACGGGACTCTTCCAACGCGTCTTTATCTGTCATGCCGAGCACTTTGCAGTCTTTGAGCCGAGATAAAGAAAAACGGCCCAGATCCCGTTCGGGATGGTCTGCGACGCAGAGGGCAAGAGGTCGAACTTAGAACCGGGTGGCGACAGCCCACCTTTCGGAGGTCATGGCATATGCAGAATTTGCTGAAGGTCGCTCTAACTGGATTCGCTAGTCTTACAACGGTCGCGTTCAGCGCCAACGCCCAGACTCCCAACATTTCATCCATTGCAGATTCGATCCGGACATACGAAGCTTTCGTCCAGCAGCCAGACGGAAGAAAAAGCGGCGCGGCTTGGTGGAAGCTCGCAATCCTGTACCAAGATATAGCGCACTTTCATGAGGCTGAGCTCGCATATACCAATGCCATACGACTGCTGAAGGCTCAGAACTCAGATTCACTTGCCGACGTTATCGATTGTCTGGGAACCATGTACGTTGAGGCTGGGCAATTAGGCAAAGCCGAGAAGCTTGAACGCGACGCCCTCACAGTTCGAGAGATCAGGAAAGATTCCTTGGGAATGGGGATAAGCTGGACGCACCTAGCGATGCTCTCTCTCGGTGAACACCATTTATCTGATGCAGCCATGTATGCGCAGTGGGCAGTGGATCAGTTGTTAGCCGAACGATCTCAAACCGTCGCTACTCCAGAGCAAAAGATGTCCGCCTTGATTGCACTCGCAATCGCGCGCTGTGAACAGGCGAGGTGCGTAGATGCTTTGGTGACGCTGCAAAAAGCACGAGCGATCGCAGGTACCAGTTATCGACCCGGAAGCTTTCCAATCTCCTATATCGATTTCTTGATTGGATATGCGTACTGGAAAGACGGGAACCTGGAGCTTGCCGCGGAGTTGATGAGGACGGGAACAACTGGCATGCAGACTGAGCTCAGTTGGGGACATCCCACGTACTTGGCGGCAATGCAACAGTATGAGCATTTTCTCATGCAAACGCACCGTAAAGCCGATGCTTCTGAAGTCAGGCGGGTTATTGCTCGAATACGTGAATCTCACTAGCGGACATTCCAGCACTCAGAAAGCCATCAAATTCTTTTTGCTTTTACTTGTTGAGCGGGGGACCGGCAACGTAGAGCGGAGGCAAGTAATTTTTGGGGTACCCAGCCTTCCTTTGCAAGCAATTTGTTCGAGGTGTTTGGGACTCTGCTGAAAACGCTTGAGCGTGACCCGCTGCTAGCCGAGAGACTGAAGCGTTTAAGAACGGTTCCTGGAGTCGGCCCGATCACGGCCCTGACCTGGGCTCTGGAGATCGGCGATGTCTCACGATTTCGATCGATCAAACAGGCCATCAGTTACTGCGGACTGTGCGGAGCCGAGAAGAGTTCAGCCGACAAGGTGATGCGTACGCCCATTTCCAAGCAGCGCAACAAGCATATCCAGCACGTGCCGGTCGAAGCGGCGAAGCTGGCGCCCAGGCTGAACCACGACCTGGCCCTGATCTACGAAAAAGAGATGCAGAGAGGCAATCGCAATCGCGCCACGCTGGCCGTGGCGAGGAAGATCGTTGCCTATCTACTCGCAGTGGAACGGAGAAAACAAGACTTCATGTCTGCGATCAACTTGGTGGCACAGCGGCAGCGTAAAAACCTGCCTGAGAATGAAAAACATCAGGATTCTTCGATGCGCAGACTGCCAGGTCCCGCAAGTAGCCCACTGTGCGAAGGAGGTCAACCTCTGGAGGCTCACCACGAATTGTTTCGGGACTGGCAGCGAACACAAACTCAATCTTCTGCGAAGGCTCTTCGGAGCCCGAGGCAGCAAATGGATGTATGG
>Ga0068853_100005241_pt1 | contig 10148 bp, 6 predicted proteins | sample KBSCornC32_FD_65655 | JGI IMG/M metagenome (GOLD analysis project Ga0068853, IMG submission 65655) | Corn rhizosphere microbial communities from Kellogg Biological Station, Michigan, USA - KBS Corn C3-2 | ecosystem: Host-associated > Plants > Roots > Rhizosphere > Soil ... | reverse complement strand
GGACGGCGTCCTTGCCCGCGATCATCTGGGCGTAGACGTACGGCTCGAGGCGATGAATTTCGCTGATCTCCTCGAGGTAAGCCGGCGTGATCTTCTTCCAGTACTCGAAGGCCCGATCCCCGCGCCCGATGACGGTCTCGGCGATCATGATCCACGGGTTGTTGTGGCAGAAGATGCCGGCGTTCTCCTTGTACCCGGGCGGGTACGACGAGATCTCGCCCAGCTCGACGTGGTAGCGCGTGAACGGCGGGTTGTTGAGCACGATGCCGTACTTGGTGTCGAGCCGCTCCTTCACGGAGTCGAGCGCCTTCTGGGCCTCGCCGGTGGCCACGCCGATCCCGGCCATGACACAGAAGCCCTGCGGCTCGATGAAGATCTGGGCCTCCTCGTTCTCGCGGCTGCCCACCTTCTTGCCGAAGAAGTCATAGGCCCGCAGGAACCAGGCGCCGTCCCAGCCGTGCTTCAGCACGACGTCGCTCATCTTGGTGGCCTCGGACTCGGCCACCTTGGCCTCCTCGACCTGCCCCCTCTTCCGGGCCAGGTAGGCGTAGTCCGGGGCCACGCCCACGAACATGCCGGCGATGAAGACCGACTCCGCGGTGCGGCCCGTCCGGTTGCCGGTGGTCTGGAACGACTCGTCCGGCGTCTCGGAGAAGCAGTTGAGGTTGAGGCAGTCGTTCCAGTCGGCGCGCCCGATGAGGGGCAGACCGTGCGGCCCCAGGTTGTTGAGCACGTGGTGGAACGAGCGCTTGAGGTGCTCGAACAGCGTGGCGGAGTTCTTGGGATCGTTGTCGAACGGCACCTGCTCGTCGAGGATGCCGAAGTCGCCGGTCTCCCGGATGTAGGCGGCCACGCCGAAGATCAGCCACAGCGGATCGTCATTGAACCCGCTGCCGACGTCGTTGTTCCCGCGCTTCGTGAGCGGCTGATACTGGTGGTAGGCGCTGCCGTCGGGGAACTGGGTCGAGGCGATGTCGATGATGCGCTCGCGAGCCCGGGCCGGCAGCAGGTGCACGAACCCGAGCAGGTCCTGGTTCGAGTCGCGGAAGCCCATCCCGCGCCCGATGCCCGTCTCGAAGTACGAGGCGCTGCGCGACATGTTGAAGGTGACCATGCACTGGTACGGGTTCCAGATGTTGACCATGCGATCCAGCTTCGGATCGCCGGACTTCACCTGGTAGTAGGACAGGAGCTTCGTCCAGTGGTCGCGCAGCTGCTGCAGCGCCGCCGCCACCTGCTCCTTCGTCGAGAACTGAGCGATCACCTCGCGCGCCCGCTTCTTGTTGATGATGCCGGGCGACTCCCACTTCTCGGGGACCGGGTTCTCGACGTAGCCCAGCGTGAAGACGAACGTCTTCTCCTCGCCCGGCGCCAGCGTCACCGCCAGGCTGTGCGAGCCGACCGGCGCCCAGCCGCTGGCCACCGAGTTGCCCGACTCGCCCTTGGCCACGACCTGGGGCTCGCCCATTCCGTTGTAGAGGCCCATGAACGTCTCGCGGTCGGTGTCGAACCCGGCCACCGGCGCGTTGACGTGATAGAACGCGTAGTGATCGCGGCGCTCGCGGTACTCGGTCTTGTGATAGATGGTGTTCGACCGGTCGCTGCGATCGATCTCCACCTCGCCGATGCTGAAGTTGCGCTGGTAGTTGGTCATGTCGTCGTAGGCGTTCCAGAGGCAGAACTCCAGGTACGAGAACAGGGTGACCGTGCGGGGCGCGTTGCCGGTATTTTGCAGGCGAACCTGGTGCACCTCGGCGTTGTGTCCGGTCGGGACCAGGAACGTCACCTCGGCCGAGAGGCCCTTCTTGACCCCGGTGATCTTCGTGTAGCCCAGGCCGTGACGGCACTCGAACTGGTCCAGCTCGGCCTTGACCGGCATGTACGACGGCGACCAGAAGCTGCCGTCTTGCTCGCGGATGTAGAAGTAGCGGCCGCCCACGTCGGTCGGCACGTTGTTGTAGCGATAGCGCAGCAGGCGCCGCAGCCGCGCGTCCCGGTAGAAGCAATACCCGCCGGCCTGGTGCGAGATCAGCCCGAAGAACTTCTCCGATCCCAGATAGTTGATCCACGGATACGGCGTCTTCGGGGTCGTGATCACGTACTCGCGGTTCTGATCGTCGAAAAAGCCGAATTGCATACTTCGCCTCCGGGAATGGACGGGGTGTGGGGGGACGAACGGGTCGTCGGTCGGGTCAGTCGGAGCTCGATCGTGCCGGGGGGGGCCCCGCGGCGGCGGGGGATGATACCCTACAGAGGCGTACGCGATAGTGGGTTTGTGGCGCGGGCGGCCATCGGCCGGCTTCGATTTGTTGCACGCCCGCCAAATTGGCGCTATAGAGACGCCCCTTCGAGGATCCCATGGCTCAAAAAGGCATTCATCCCGTCTACAAGAAGTCCGTGATCTCGTGCGCGTGTGGCAACAAGGTCGAGACCTACTCGACGCGCGGCGACTTCATGGTGGACATCTGCTCCAACTGTCACCCCTTCTACACGGGCAAGCAGAAGTTCGTGGACGCCGCCGGCCGCATCGAGCGCTTCCAGAAGAAGTACGGCACCAAGACGCCCGCCGCGTCTTCGTAGTCTCTCACCCTTCTTGTCGTCCTTGCGCGGCCGCTCGCGCGAGAGGAGCGGGGCCCCGTGCTCGATGACCTACTGTTGTCGAAGCTGGCTGCGGTCGAGCAGCGCTTCGAGGAGATCTCCGGGAAGCTGGCCGATCCGGCCGTGATGGCCAATCGCCAGGGCTTCCAGAAGATGTCGAAGGAGCACGCCGACCTGCGCGATCTGGTCGACGCCTTCCGGTCCTACCGGGAGCTCGGCAAGCGGGCCGCCGACGCGCGGGAGATGCAGAAGGATCCCGAGATGCGCGATCTCGCCTACGAGGAAGAGCGCGCCGTCACCGGCGAGCAGGCGGGGCTCGAGGAGCGGATGAAGATCCTGCTCCTGCCGCGCGACCCGAACGACGACAAGAACATCATGCTCGAGATCAGGGCCGGCACGGGCGGCGAAGAAGCCGCCCTGTTCGCCGGCGATCTGTTCCGCATGTACACCCGCTTCGCCGAGCGGCGCCGGTGGGCGGTCGAGATCGTCTCTTCCTCGAACGCCCAGGCCGGCGGCATCAAGGAGGTCGTGGCCCTCATTCGCGGCAACGGCGTGTACAGCCAGCTCAAGTACGAGTCGGGCGTGCACCGCGTCCAGCGCGTCCCGGCCACCGAAGCCCAGGGTCGGATCCACACCTCGACGGCCACGGTGGCGGTGATGCCCGAGGTCGAGGACGTCGAGGTGGTCATCGACCCCAAGGATCTGAAGATCGACGTCATGCGCTCGGGCGGCCCCGGCGGCCAGTCGGTCAACACCACGGACTCCGCCGTCCGGATCCACCACATCCCGTCCGGCCTCATCGTGCACTGCCAGCAGGAGAAGTCGCAGCACAAGAACAAGGCCATGGCCATGAACTTGCTGCGCTCCAAGCTGTACGCCATCGAGGAAGAGAAGCGGCAGAGCGCCGAGCGCGACGCCCGGCGCGGGCAGATCGGGACCGGCGATCGATCCGAGAAGATCCGGACCTACAACTTCCCGCAGGACCGGCTCACGGATCACCGCATCGGCCTGACCAAGCACAACCTGCCCGGGCTCCTCGACGGCGACATCCAGGACGTGTTCGACAGCCTGCGCGCCCACTTCCAGGCCGAGGCGTTGAAAGAGGCGGGCGCCGCGCCCGCCTGAAAAGCAAAATGCCGCCGGGCTCGGGCCCGGCGGCATTCTTCGGTACGGTACTTCGGTACTTCGGTACTTCAGTCCTACGTTCCGCGCTCAGATGTCGTGGAAGCCGCCCTTGTCCTTCTTCTCACGGATGAAGAGCGTGCCGATGATCAGGGTCAGCCCCGCGATGATCACCGGATACCACAGCCCCGCGAAGATGTTGCCCTTGGCGGCCACCACGGCCGCGGTGGTCAGGGGCAACATGCCGCCGAACCAGCCGTTGCCGATGTGGTACGGGAAGGACATCGACGTGTACCGGATCCTCGTCGGGAACAGCTCGACCAGGAACGCCGCGATCGGGCCGTAGACCATGGTGACGTAGATGAGCTGGATGAAGACCAGGAGGATCAACATGGGCTTGTTGATCTCCTCCTCCTTGGCCTTCGCCGGATAGCCCAGCGTCTTCAGGGTCGCCTCCATCTTCTTCTCGTCGAAGCCCTCGATGGTCACGTCCCTGATCTTGACCACGGACGTGGGCCCCTCGGTCGCCTCGTAGGACAGCGAGCGCTTCGAGAGGAAGTCCTCGATCTTGTCGCACTCGCTGTACACGGTCTTGGGGTTGGGGAACAGGTGCACCTGGCAGTTCGTGGCGGTGACGCTGATGGGCGTCGCCTCGGAGAACGCCACCAGCGCGGGGTTCGCGTACCTCGCCATGGCGTGGAACAGCGGGAAATAGGTGACGGCCGCGAGCAAACAGCCCGCCATCATGATCTTCTTGCGGCCGATCTTGTCGGACAGCCACCCGAAGAACAGAAACAGCGGCGTCCCGAGGGCCAGCGCGACCCCCATGATCACGTACGCGGTCTGCCAGGAGACCTTCAGCGTGCCGGTCAGGAAGAACAGGGCATAGAACTGCCCGGTGTACCAGACCACGCCCTGCCCCATCGCGGCGCCGAACAGCGCGAGCAGGACGATCTTCAGGTTCGACCAGTTCGTGAAGCTCTCGCGCAGCGGCGCCTTGCTGCCCTTGCCCTGGGACTTCATCTTCAGGAACAGGGGCGACTCGTTGAGCTTGAGGCGGATGTAGACCGAGACGGCCAGCAGCACCAGCGAGATGAGGAACGGGATCCGCCAGCCCCACTCCTTGAACGTGCCCTCCGCCATCTGGGAGCGGATGGTGCCGATGATGATGATCGACAGGAAGAACCCGAGCGTGGCCGTCGTCTGGATCCAGCTCGTGTGCAGGCCCCGCTTGCCGTCGGGCGCGTGCTCGGCCACGTAGGTGGCCGCGCCGCCGTACTCCCCGCCCAGCGCGAGCCCTTGCGCCAGGCGCAACAACACCAGGATTGTCGGCGAGAGCATGCCGATGGTCCCGTACGTCGGCAGGATGCCGACCGCCGCCGTGGACAGGCCCATCACCAGGATGGTGACGAGGAAGGTGTACTTGCGACCGACGAGATCGCCGATGCGCCCGAACACCAGCGCGCCGAACGGCCGGACCAGGAAGCCCGCCGCGTAGGTCGCGAAGCTGGCCAGCAACGCGGCGGTGGCGTTCCCCTTCGGGAAGAACAGCGCCGCGAAGAACGGCGCCAGCGTGGCGTAGATGTAGAAGTCGTACCACTCGAACACGGTGCCGAGCGAAGATGCGAAGATGACCGTGCGCTCGGCGCGATGGCCCAATGACCCGTCGCCCCCCCCGGTCGTGGTCTGAGTCGCCATGAGGTGACCTCCTAGAAGAAGTAGAGCTGGAGTTGTGCGTTGACCTGATTCACTCCGCGCGCCGTCGGGCTGTCGACGTTGAGCCGGCTATAGAACAGCTTCACGTTGGCGTTGTGGCCGAAGGGCCAGAACGCGACGCCGCCCGAGAAGCGCTGCTGGGTCGCGACGCCCGTACCGCCCCAGGCGCGGTCGTATCGCACGATCGGGCTGATCTTGAGATCGAGGAAGGTGAAGCCAGCCTCGATGGTGTCCGTCCACTTCGGCAGGGTGCCGAGCAAGGTGCCGCCGTGCCACCCCATGAAGTTCTCCTGGATCGTCAGGACGCCGCCCCCCATGGGCAGATCGACGAAGCCGTCCAGGGCGAACATGTGGTACGCGTCGTCGAAGCTCGAGGAGGTCAGGGCCTTCTGGTAATCGAACGCCGCGCCGATAGAGACGATCTTCTTCTTACCGAGGTAGGTGCCGGAGTAGAAGAAGCCCGGCTCCGCGTCCATCAGGTTGAGCTGGAGCCGAGCCGTCAGGCGGGGCATGTTGGAAGACAGCGCATCATCGGCAGTGGCTGCCGTCCGAATGCCCTGGAAGGCGCCCACCCGGTACTCGAGCATGCCGCCCACGACCAGACCACGGAGCTGCACGCCGACATCCCGGCCCGTCGAGAGCGTGCCCGGAAGGACACCGGCCGCCGCCGGGTTGGCGGCGCTGGCGGCCGGGTTCTGCGAGAACGCCGCATTGTGAAGGGCGAAGGAGTACGCGTTGTAGTCCAGCCCGAACAGAGTGCCAGCCCCCTGGACGGCGTTGTGGCCGAGCGGTGGCAACATGTAACCAACGTCGACCTTGAACTGATCGCCTAGTGACTTCCAGGTCACGAAGACGTCCAGCAGGTTCATCCCGGGAATGGTCTTCCGGGCGTTGCTGGTCGCCATCATCATCGCGTCCGTCCCGGCGGTGGAGGTCGCGATGCCAATGTTCGCGAGCTCCGTATCCAGGAAGTAGTCGAAGGCCCCCATCACGGTGCCGCCCACCAGGAAGCGCGTGCGGTGAACGAAGAAGTCCGACGAGTAACCGTCGCGGTTGTTGAAGCCGAGCAACTGATACTGAGGTTGAAGCAGGACGCCGAAGCGGATGTTGGTGCCATTCGCCAGATCGATCTTGAGCTGCGCGGGCGCCGCTGCAGGCGGCGGCGGCGCCACCGTGGCGATCGCCATCGGCGCAGGGGGCGGCGGGGGCGGCGGCTCCGGGGGCGCGGGGGGCGGCGCGTCGGCCGCGGGGGGCGGCTCCGCGGCGGGAGGCGGTTCCGCATGGGCAATGGCCGCAGTCCCTCCCCACGTCAATGAAACTGCCAACGCGATTTCCAGCCGGCGCGATGCTGACTTCATCCTGGCCTCTCCATTTCTCGGACGGCGCTCGGAACCGTCGCTATGGAAGCGGTTACCTGGATTTCCAATAGGTTACGAAGACCCAGGACCGAGCGCGCGCAAGAGTACCGTCGACGCCCCCAAATTGGAAAAGAAAGGAAAAAAATATTCGCCCTTTGCGCCGACAATGAGGTGCGATCCCGCCGCGTTACGAGAGCACGATTTGCATGCAACGGGGTTCGTGAGCAAAAATGGACGAGGCCGTCCGTTTGCCTCCCTGACGCGCTTCACCGCAGGTTCAAGTCTCGCGGACGAGCTGCCGAGGGGAGATTACGGAAGACCGCATTCAGAGATGTCCGCCGAGCTTCCGTCGATCTGCACTTCCCTCGATCTTCCACGCATGCCTCAACCACCCTCGAATGTCGAGCCGCCTCGCTTCGGCTCCGGGCTTGGACACGCCCGGAGCGCCGTCGTCGTGGAAGACGCCGAAGGGCTCGTGGTCGCCGCCAACCCGGCCTTCCTCCAGCTCTGGCAGCTCGACGACGCGCCCACGGCCCGGGTCGGCCGGCCCGCCGCCGAGGCAGGACGACCTCCGGCCTCGCGGCTCGAAGAGCCCGAGCAAGCGCGCCGCCGACTCGACGAGATCGCCGCCGCCCGGGTCGCCGTCTTCGGAGTGATCCTCCGTCGAGTCGACGGGGCGATCATCGAGGTGGACTACGTCCCGAGCCGGATGGGTGACGTCTACGGGGGATGCACCTGGATCTACCGAACGGCGACCGACCTGCTGAGAGCCGACGAGATCCGCACCCACAACCGCGATCTCGAGCAACGTGTGGTCGACCGCACCCAGGAGCTCGCCCGCGCGAACCTCGAGCTTCAGGCCAGCCTCCGCCGCCTGAGCCAGACCCAGGAGCAGCTGATCCACGCGGGCAAGATGGCGGCCGTCGGTTCGCTGGTCGCTGGCCTCTCGCACGAGCTCAACAATCCCCTCGGGATCATCGTGGGGTATGCCCAGGGGTTGCTGCGTCGAACGCCGCCCGACAGCCCCGGCCGCGAGGCCCTGGTCGCCATCGAACGACAGGCACAACGATCGGCCCACCTGGTGCGCTCGCTCCTCGATTTCTCGCGCAACACGCGCTCGGCGCCGCAGGAGATCGCGCTTCCGCCGCTCGTCGACCGCGTGCTGGAGCTCGCCGCGGGACAGGCTCGCCGCAATCGCATCGAGATCCGCTGGAGCCCGCGCGGTCCCCTGCCCACCTTGGTGAGCCGCCCCCAGGACATCGAATCAGCGTTGATGAACCTGGTGTCGAACGGGATCGACGCGACCCCACCCGGCGGATCGGTGACCATCATGGCCGCGCCGGCTTCGCGTGGGAGCCACGCAGGGCTGGAGATCAGCGTCATCGACACCGGGATGGGAATCCCACAGTCCGTGCTCCCCCGCATCTTCGATCCCTTCTTCACGACGAAGCCGGTCGGAAAGGGCACCGGCATCGGCCTCGCTCTCACCCGGCAGGCGGTCGAGTCCCTGGCGGGCCGCATCGAGGTGCGATCCGCGGAAGGGATCGGGACGACCATGCGCATCTGGCTCCCGCTCGTGCCGCCGGAGGGGACCTCGGCGAGCGTCGCGCCTCTGGTCCCGGACCTGGCGTCTCCGGCGCCGGCGGCGCTGACGCGCGCCCGCGCCAGCGGCGGTGAGTCATGATGATGACGACGGCCGGCGCGATCGTCCTGCTCGTCGAAGACGAGCCCGATTTTCGCGCCATGGTGGCCCACGAGCTGGGGGAAGAAGGATACGGCGTGCAGATGGCGGAGGACGGGTTGGCCGCGATGGCCCGCCTGGCCGAGACCGAGTACGACGTCGTGGTCACCGACGTGCAGATGCCGGGCGCGACCGGCGTCGAGGTGATGCGGGCGGCCCGCCAGCGCACGCCCGACACGGAGATCGTCGTGACGAGCGGCTACGCGTCGATCGACCTGGCTGTGGAGTGCCTGCGCGCCGGCGCCTTCGACTTCGTCCAGAAGCCCTTCAACATCGTCGACCTCATCTCGACGGTGGGCCGGGCCGTGGCCCGCCGTCGCCTCCGCGCGACCAGCGAGCTGTACCAGGCGGGCCAGGCGGTCCTCGCGACGCAGGAGATCGAGCGCCTGCCGGAGGTCATCGTCGAGGTCGCCCGCCGCGCCATGGAGGCGGACGACGCGTCCCTGATGCTCCCCGATTCGAGCGGGCACCTCTACGTGGCCTACTCATCGAGCCTGCTGGCCGAGGTCCGCGGCGCGGTCGGCGGTGAAGAGCGGGTGGCGTCGCGGATCGCGCGCCAGCGGGAGCCGGTCATCATCACGAACGGGCTGGGGGGCGATCCGCGCTTCGCCGACATCGAGGACTACCGCCGGGTATCGTCCAGCATCGTCTATCCGCTGCTGGCGGGGGAGCGGCTGGTCGGCGTGCTCAACCTGAACCGAGCCGATCCGGTGCGCCCGTTCCGCCGGGCCGACGTGGATCGAGCCGCGGTCCTGGCGTCGCAGGCGCTGCTGGCCCTCGAAAACTCACGGCTCTTGCGGCACATGGTGTCGTCCGAACGGCTGGCGTCGATCGGCCAGCTCGCCACCAGCGTGGCGCACGAGATCAACAATCCGCTCTCGTACGTGGTCAACAACCACGAGTACCTGGACCTGAGGCTTCGGCAGATGGACGCGCTGACGGACGCCATCGAGGCGGAGCCGGCCGGCTCGAAGATCGCCGAGGCGTGGCGCGCCGTGGGCGGCAACGGCTTCGTCAAGGATCTGCTGCAAGCCAACGCCGATCTGGCGGAAGGTGTCGAGCGCATCCGGCGCATCGTCTTCGATCTGCGGACCCTGGCGCGGACGGAGGACGCTCCGACCATCGTGGATCTGAACGACGCGATCCGGTCCGCCTTGCGGGTGGCGGCCGCCGAGATCCGCGGCCGCCGCCTGGTGACGGAGCTCGGTCCGCTGGTGAGCACGCGCGGCAGCACCGGCCGACTCTCGCAGGTCTTCCTGAACCTGATCATCAACGCGGCCCAGGCCGTGGGCGAGCGCGGCGACAACGCCGGCGAGATCCGGATCGTGAGCCGGCGGGAAGGCGCCAAGGTGGTGGCGGAGGTGTCGAACAACGGCCCGCCCATCCTGCCCGAGCACCTGCCGCGGATCTTCGAGCCGTTCTTCACGACGAAGGCGCCCGGGTTCGGGACCGGCCTCGGCCTCTCGACCAGCCGGGACATCGTGCGCCGGTTCGGCGGCGAGATGCGCGTGGAATCCTCCGTCGAGAATGGGACCCGCTTCAGCGTCGCCCTCCCGGCGGCGGCGGCCCTTGCGCCGGCCGCCCCGTCCACGGACGGCGCGAGCTGATCGACG
>Ga0068853_100005239_pt1 | contig 10148 bp, 8 predicted proteins | sample KBSCornC32_FD_65655 | JGI IMG/M metagenome (GOLD analysis project Ga0068853, IMG submission 65655) | Corn rhizosphere microbial communities from Kellogg Biological Station, Michigan, USA - KBS Corn C3-2 | ecosystem: Host-associated > Plants > Roots > Rhizosphere > Soil ... | reverse complement strand
CGGCGGGCGGGCGCTGGTGCACGACGTGGACGTGGTGGCGGATCCGCAACGGGCCCGGCAGCTGCTGGCGGTGGTGCCGCAGCGGAACAACCTGGACCGGTCGCTGAACGTGAAGCAGAACCTGCTGTTCCACGCGGCCTATCACGGGGTGGCGCGGGGTGAGCGGACGCGGCTGGCCGACGAGATCCTGGAGCGGATGGGGCTGACGGGTCACGCCAAGGCGGCGATCGACACGTTGTCGGGTGGGCAGGCGCAGCGGGTGATGATCGCCCGGGCGCTGATGCACCGGCCGAAGGTGATGTTCCTGGACGAGCCGTCCACGGGACTCGACCCGCAGGCGCGGCTGTTCGTGCACGACCGGGTGGCGCAGCTGAAGGCCGAAGGGGTCACGGTCGTGCTGACCACGCACGACATGGACGAGGCGGCCAAGCTGTGCGACCGGGTCGGCATCGTCGACCACGGGAAGCTGCTGGCGCTGGACACGCCGGCGGAGCTGACGAAGTCGTTGCCGGGGCGCACGACGATCACCTTCACGGTCGCGCTCGGCGGCGTGGCGAGCGCGGAGGTGGCGGCGAAACTGTCCGCTGTGGACGGTGTCGAGCGCGTCGAGCAGATTGCCGGTGGCAACGGCGGATTCCCTGGTGGCGCACCACCATGGGCCGGCATGGCCGGCGGCCCGGGCGGCGCAACCGGCACCGGTGGGGCGCAAAACGGTGGGGCGCAAAACGGTGGACCGGCGAACGCCGGCGCGCCGGAGGCCAATCAGTTCCGGTTGTACTCGGACTTCGAGGCGGCGGTGGTGTTGCCGTCGGCGCTCAACGCGCTGGGCGGACTTGGTTGTGAGGTCAGCGATCTGGCGCTGGGCAAGCCCAGCCTGGAGGACGTGTTCATCCACCTGACGGGAAGGGAACTCCGGTGACGGCCCTGCGCACCTTCAACGCCGTGCTCGGCCGGGACATCTTCGTCACCGGGCGGGAGCTGCCGAGCTTTCTGGCCCAGGTGATCATCCAGCCGTTCTTCACGCTGTTCATCTTCGGCAAGGTGCTGTCCCAGATCGGCTACGTGCAGGGCAACTTCGCCCAGGTGCTGCTGCCGGGAGTGGTGGCGCTCAACGGTTTCCTCGGCGCCTTGCAGAACACGACGCTGCCGCTGGTGCTGGACTTCTCGTGGACGCGGGAGATCGAGGACCGGCTGCTGGCGCCGATGCCGATCGCCATGGTGGCGGTGGAGAAGATGGTGTTCGGCGCGCTGCGGGGGCTGCTGGCGGCGGTGCTGATGATCCCGATCGGCTTCCTGATCCTCGGCCTGACCTGGCCGGCGTCGAGCCTGCCGATGGTGCTGGTGGTGCTGGTCCTCGGCTCGCTGGCCGGCGCGGCGATCGGCATGGTGGTCGGCACCTCGGTGCCGCCGCGGCGGATCAACATCATGTTCGCGGTCATCCTGACCCCGCTGATGTTCACCGGCTCGACCCAGTTCCCGTGGACCTCGCTGAACGACGACCTGCTGTGGTTCAAGGTGGTCTGCGCGCTCAACCCGTTGACCTACGCCAGCGAGGCGATGCGCGCGGTGCTGCTGCCGAACGGCCAGAACATCGCGCTGTGGGTGTCGCTGCTGGTGATGCTGGGCGCGATCGGGCTGTTCGGGGCGATCGGGGTGCGGGGCTTCATGCGCCGCGCCCTGGACTGAGGCACGGGACGAAAGACCGAGGACACAAGGCCGCGGGCGAGGTCTGGCCGGCGGGATGTGGATCGGTGCGGCGTGAACCGCCGCGACAAGAACAACGGCCGGTGGCCCGGGACCGAAGTCCCGGGCCACCGGCCGTTCAACGGCTCAGCTGGCGTAGTCCTCCAACATCTCGGTCACCAGGGCCGCGATCGGGGAACGCTCCGAGCGGGTCAGGGTGACGTGGGCGAAGAGGGGGTGGCCCTTGAGCTTCTCGATGACGGCGGCGACGCCGTCGTGGCGGCCTACCCGGAGGTTGTCGCGCTGGGCGACGTCGTGGGTGAGCACGACGCGGGAGTTGGTGCCGAGGCGGGACAACACGGTGAGCAGGACGTTGCGCTCCAAGGACTGGGCCTCGTCGACGATGACGTACGAGTCGTGCAGCGACCGGCCCCGGATGTGGGTCAGCGGCAGGACTTCGAGCATCCCGCGGTCGAGGACCTCGTCGAGCACGTCCTTGCTGGCCAGGCCGCCGAGGGTGTCGAAGACGGCCTGGGCCCACGGCGCCATCTTCTCGTTCTCGGAACCGGGCAGGTAGCCGAGTTCCTGACCGCCGACGGCGTACACCGGCCGGAAGACGACGACCTTGCGGTGCTGACGACGCTCCATGACGGCCTCGAGACCGGCACACAGCGCCAGCGCCGACTTGCCGGTGCCGGCCCGACCGCCCAGCGACACGATGCCGACCTCGGGGTCGAGCAGCAGGTCCAGGGCGATGCGCTGCTCGGCGGAACGGCCGTGCAGCCCGAAGGCCTCCCGGTCGCCACGCACCAGGCGGAGCTGCTTGTCGGCGGTGACCCGGCCGAGCGCCGAGGCGGAGCCGGAGAGCAGGCGCAGGCCGGTGTGGCACGGGAACTCGGCGGCGTCGCCGAGATCGAACAGCGCCGGCTCGACGCTGCCCTCCTTGTAGAGGGTGTCGATGACCTCCTGGTCGACCTCCAGATCAGCCATGCCGGTCCACCCGGACGGCGTGACGTCCTGGGCCCGGTACTCGTCGGCGTCAAGGCCGCACGCGCCGGCCTTGACCCGCAGGGGCATGTCCTTGGTCACCAACGTGACCGCCAGCCCGTCGGCCTTCAGGTTCAGCGCGCAGGCCAGGATGCGGGCGTCGTTGGAGTCGGTGCGAAAGCCGGCGGGCAGCACCTCCGGGTCGGTGTGGTTGAGCTCGACATGCAGGGTGCCGCCCTGGTCGCCGATCGGGACCGGGGAGTCCAGCCTTCCGTGCCGCAGGCGGAGCTCGTCGAGGAGGCGCAACGCCTCCCGGGCGAACCAGCCCAGCTCGGGGTGGTTGCGCTTGCCCTCCAATTCAGAGATCACCACGAGCGGCAGCACGACCGAGTGCTCGGCGAACCTGGTCAGCGCCCATGGATCGGACAGCAGGACCGAGGTGTCGAGCACGAAGGTGGGGGCTGTGCGCCTTTTCGCGGCACTACGGGCAGAGCCTGAGGAACGGCTGGCGGGACGTCGTGCAGTCACGGCAACTCCCTCGCGAGTGCGGCACCCGCACCCGCTTCCCTCGATGGGCCAGGCACACCACCCAGCTGGAACGGTCGTCCGACGCCAACCTCGGCGTCAGGCTCCCGCCCCAAGAGGGCCGGGTGCCGGCCCCCTCGCGCTCACCGTCACGACCAGGGCCTCCCGGGACGAACCGCATTGGACACGACCCGTCACTTCGCAAGCTACCTGCGGGGTGCCCCTGTTTGCAGGCTGCCACACAGGTGATTCACGCAGTCGTCATCGAACCTCCACGGACAGTCAAGATCGACGATCACGGCCGAAATCCCGACATACCCGCCCTGAGCTGCGCAAACATCCAGAAATGGCGATCAGTGGCGGCTACTGGGGGTAGTTGTCAGCTCTGCGCGAAGTGCGGCCGGCACCAGGGGTTCGTCCAACAATCGAGCGTACCGAGTGGACACGTCGACCGATCCTCCAGCGGCAAGCCAGCGGCGCACCAGCCGCGCGCCCTCCACATACGTCGTGGTGTAGGCCCGCCACAGCGGATCGGTGAGGAACGGCAGCAGCCGGTAGGCCCGGAACTCGGGCACGAGCAACCAGCGCGACAGGTAGCCGGCGACTTCGTCCTCGTCGGCGTGCCGGTCGTGCAGCATCAGCATGGCGTCCTGACGGACGGCCTGCAGCGTGGTGGACGCCAGGTCGACGGCCTCCAGCAGCTCGCCGTCGACCTGAACCCCGCACGAGCCGAACAGGGACGTGGCCCACGCGCCCCAGTGCGGCCCGACGGCGGCGTGCACGGCGAGCTCGGCCAGCCCCTCGGCGACCAGGCACTGGGGCGTGTTGAGCACGAACATGCTCTGCTCCCAGTGCCCGTCGACGCGGATGAGACCGGCCTCCTTGCGGCAGTGCTCGGTGTGGTGCCCCGGATAGGCCTCATGCGCGATGAGATGGGCCAGGGTGGACACCCGGTGGCCCTGGGCCACGTTGAGCGACACCCGCGACCGGTAGCCGCCCAGATAGCTGTTGAAGCCGCTCCACGCCCGGTTGTCGACGATCTCGTACTCGACCGACTCGCCGGCCGGCAACCCGAACCGCTCGGCCGCCCGGGCGCGCAGGTCGGCGGACAGCGCCCGTACGCAGTCGGCAATGCGCTCCTTCGGGATCTCCTCACCCGTTCGATACCGCGCGACCTTGCGGCGCAGTGAGCCGATGCCCGGCAGCAGCCGGCGCAGCTGCCGGTGCGCCTGGGCGTAGACGTCCTGGTCGCCGAGCTCGACGGTGGTCTGGAAACACGCCTCGACCTCGGCGACGAAGCCGATCGGCGCACCGGCCAGCCGGGCGCAGGTGGTCTCCATGGCCAGCAGCTGGGCGGCCAGGAATTCTCGGCGGGACGGGCTCAGGTCGGCGTCCGGCACGGCCCGGCGCAGCTCGGCGGCGCGCAACCGCAGTTCCCCCGGATCGGGGACAGGCTCGGCATCGACCTCGGCCCGCAGTTGTACCGGTCCGGTGTACGCGTCCACCGCGCCGGGCAGCAGGCGGTCCATTCGCAGCCCAAGCGTCAGATATTCGCGCACGACCTGGAGTTCCATGAGAACTGCGAGCCTAGGCGGCCACGCGCGGCGGCACCTACCACCGTCCGGAGCAAACTGCCGACCGAGAAATGCACTCACCCGATAGAGCACCGGAACGTGCTACGCCTCGACACGAACCGATCACACAATGGTGTTAGCGCGGTGGGCAACTCGACTGTGATCCGAGTAGGTTTTCGCACCGAAGGGCCCCGAGCTCGGAACCCCGCTTTCGGAGTTCCGGGTATTTCCCCGGTACGAAGGAGAGTGTTGGAAGTGCTGAAGAAGGCTGGCGTAGTCGCCGCTGCCGCTGCGGCGGGTGTGATGGTCCTCAGCGCGCCCGCGTTCGCCGGGACCCCCGGCGAGGGCCACTGGATGGAGCACCACACGCCGCACCAGGTCGGCGTGGTCAACGTGAACGACGTGCACGCGCTGAACGACGTCCACGTGCTGGAGAACGTGAACGTGCCGATCTGCGCCACGAACAACACCATCGCCGGCGGTCTGGTCGCGGTTGCGGTCAACGCCCTCAACCCGACCTTCGTCAAGGACTGCGTTGACGGCGCCGCGATCTCGCACAGCGGCGACCACCACGGCGGCTGATCAAGCCCCCAGTCCTGACCCGAAAGCACCGGAGCGCAATTCGTGCGCGCCGGTGCTTTCGGCTGTTTAGATGCGTTCTTCACCGCGCGACACGCCGAGATGATCACACAATGGTGTTAGTCGCACGGTGCCGTCGGTAAACGACGAGTAGGTTTCGCTACCAAGCAGGACCGGTTCGCCGGTAATTCCCCGAGAAGGAGTGTGCAGACGTGCTGAAGAAGGCTGCCGTCGTCGCCATCGCCGCTGCCGGCCTCGCGCTGGTCGGTTCCCCCGCGTTCGCGTCCCCGATGCACGACGGCCCGGACCAGGCCGGCACCGTGAACGTCAACGACATCCACGCGGTCAACGACGACCACGTCGCCGAGAACGTCGACGTCCCGGTCTGCCTGACCAACAACACCATCGCCGGTGGCCTGGTGGCCGTCGCGGTGAACGCCCTCAACCCGACCTTCGTCAAGGACTGCGTGGACGGCGTGGCCGCCTCCACCAGCGGTGACCACCACGGCGGCTGATCAAGCCGCCTGACGACGAAGGCGCCGGACCCGAGGGGTTCCGGCGCCTTCGTCGTGTCGAGGCGGCTACGAGCCGTAGCGGCGGTGCCGCCAGGCGAAGTCGCGCAGCGCGCGCAGGAAGTCGACGTGCCGGAACGCCGGCCAGTACGCCTCGGTGAACCAGAACTCCGAGTGCGCCGACTGCCAGAGCAGGAAGCCGGACAGCCGCTGCTCGCCGGAGGTGCGGATGAGCAGGTCGGGATCGGGCTGCCCGGAGGTGTAGAGGTGCTCGGAGATGTGGTCCACGTCGAGGACCTCGGCCAGCTCCTCGATCGGGGTGCCGGCCTCGGCGTGCTGCAGCAGCAGTTTGCGCACCGCGTCGGCGATCTCCTGCCGGCCGCCGTAGCCGACGGCGACGTTGACCTCCATGCCGGTGCGGTTGACGGTGCGCTGCCCGGCCGCGGTGAGCCGGTTGGCGATGTCGGTGGGCAGCAGGTCCAGCGCGCCGACGATGCGCAGCCGCCACGGGTTGCCGGGCTCGGCCAGCTCGTCGACCACGTCGGCGATGATCAGCAGCAGCGCCGACAGCTCGTCGCTGGACCGCTTCTTCAGGTTGTCGGTGGCCAGCAGCCACAAGGTGACGACCTCGACATCGGCGTCACGGCACCATTCGAGCAGATCGGCGATCTTGCGGGCGCCGGCGCGGTGGCCGTCGGCGACGTCCTCGAAGCCGGCTTCCTTGGCCCATCTGCGATTCCCGTCCAGGATCACGCCAACGTGCCGCGGTCGTCGGCTGGCCGCGGTGATCTGTTGGTTGAGGCGCATCTCGTACAGGCCGTAGACGATCCGGCTCAAGCGCTTGCGAAGACCCACGCCACCGGAGGGTACGCCGGGGCAGCGGATCGGGTCACATCACGGTGACCGCACAACCTACGGTGCCGTAACCTCGGGTTCGTGAGCGCCGCGACCCTCGACCACACTCCCCCCGCCCCGCCGAAGCCGCGGATGCGGGGCTGGCTGCACTTCTGGTCGTTCATCGCCTCACTGGCCACCGGCGCGACCCTGGTGTCGGTCGCCGCGGGCACGGTGTCGGCGGCGGCGGCGATCGCCACCGGCGTGTACAGCCTGACGATTCTCGGCCTGTTCGGCGTGAGTGCGCTCTATCACCGGCGGAACTGGCTGAGCGTCAAGGCCAGGACCGTGATGAAGCGGCTCGACCACTCGATGATCTTCGTGTTCATCGCCGGCACGTACACGCCGTTCGCGGTGCTGGCACTGCCCGGCAGCACCGGCACGATCGTGCTGGCGGTGGTGTGGGGCGGCGCGCTGGCCGGCGTGGCGCTGAAGATGGTGTGGCCGCACGCGCCGCGCTGGCTCGGCGTGCCGATCTACATCGCGCTGGGCTGGGTCGCGGTGTTCGTGCTGCCGGATCTGTTGCACCACGCGGGAATCGCGTCGCTGGTGCTGCTGCTGGTCGGCGGCGCGCTGTACACCGCCGGCGCCGTCTTCTACGCGACGAAGTGGCCCGACCCGTGGCCGAAGGTGTTCGGGTACCACGAGTTCTTCCACGCGACCACGGTGTTGGCCGCGGTGTGCCACTACATCGCCATCTGGTTCGCGCTCTACCCGTGAGCTGGCCCGAAATAATCAGCCCTGCCCACGGGTAGCACGCTTCAGCCGAGATCCGGACCTTGGTTCCGGACGTCGTTGACCTTCTGCATGGCCTGGCGCAGCTCGGCGAGCCAGGTGTCGGCGTGCTCGCCGACCAGTCGCACCGCCCAGGCCAGCGCCTCGGAGCGGGACCGGGCCACGCCGGCGTCGACCAGCGTGTCCAGCACCAGCCGCTCGGACTGGCGCAGCCGGGTCATCACCGGCGCGGACAGCGTGGTGAACAGCTCGGTGGTGCCGCCCAGCTTCGCGCCCCAGGCGACCTTGCGGCCGTAGCGGTGCTCGGCCTGGCGCGCGACCTCGATCCGCTCGTCGCGGGTCTGCTCGCGGAACCGGCTGATCCGGCCCGACTCGGCGGCGGCGCGCGCCGCGTCGTCGGCGAACTCGCCCTCCAGCGCCGGCAGCTCGCCGACGATGACGATCTCCTCGCGGTCGACGGTGATCTCCGGCGCGCCGGTGAACCAGCCGTCGGGCAGCCGCCCGGCGAACCAGCCGGGCGCGTCGTCGGCCGACGGCACCTCGGACTGCTGCCAACCACGACCTCGTGCGAAGCGTCCGTGCATGACGACCTCCTTGATTACATGATTACACCGATACACGGTACGCCCAGCAACACCCCTTACAACGCTCGTTCACCGGCGGCAGAAACGCCACATGCGCTTCCCATGTGGCACCTGGCGACACATGGGAAGCGCATGTGGAGAAAATTGAAGGGTGTTAAGGAAGATCCTTAACGGCGTTCGAGGGCCACCACCAGCTCGTCGGTGGAGCTGACGGGGCGGTCGCAGACGTAGCCGCGGCAGACGTAGGCGGCGGGGGCGTCGTAGATGAGCGGCCGGTCGGCCAGCAGCGGCACGGAGTCGGGCTCGCCAGCCAGCACGACCGCACCGCCGGGGGCGTGGGCCAGCGCGACGTCACGGAGCGACTCCCCGCGCGGGTCACCATGAGCCGTGGCGATGGCGACCTGGAGCGGCCCCTGGGCGATGGCCTCGGCGACGGTCAGCCAGTGCCCGGCGAACCGCGGCGCCCGGGCCACGAGCAGGCCGGCGCGGGTGACGGCGGCCTCAGCGGCCTCCCGATAACGCGAAGCCTTGTCGTAGCCGACCAGGGCGGACGCCGTCAGCAAGGCGCCGGCCAGCGACGACGCGCCGGCCGGGCTGGCGTTGTCGCTGACGTCGGACGGCCGCCCGACCAGCTTCTCGGCGTCATCGGCGGTGTCGTGGAAGACGCCCGGCTCCGTCGGATCGGCGAACCGCGCCAACGCGGTGTCCAGCAGCTGCACGGCGACTTCCAGCCACTCCTCCGCCCCGGTGGCCTGATGCAGGGCAAGCAGCCCCTCAGCCAGGCAGCCGTAGTCCTCCAGCACGCCGGCCGCGGTACCGACAACGCCGTCACGGGAGGTCCGCCGCAGCCGGCCGTCGACGAGGTGCACTCGCACCAGCAGCGACGCCGCCGTGGCGGCCAGGCCGATCCACGCCGGCTGCCCGAGCGCCGCGCCGGCTTCGGCCAGCGCACCGATGGCCAGCCCGTTCCACGCCGTCACGACCTTGTCGTCACGGGCCGGCTGCGGACGACCGGCCCGCGCCTCCAACAGCCGCTCGCGCACGGACGCCAGCCGGTCCAGATCCGAGACGTCCTGCAAGTACTGCAAGGTCGAGGCACCCTCCTCGAAGGTGCCCTCCTCAGTGACGTTGAAGACCTCGGCCGCCCAGACACCATCGTCGGAGCCGAGCACCTCGACCAGCTCGGCAGGCGTCCAGACGTAGGTCAAGCCCTCGACGCCGTCGGTGTCGGCGTCCAGCGCGGCGGCGAAGCCGCCCTCCTCGGTCCGCAGCGCGCCGGCCAGGAACTCGGCCGTCTCCACGGCGATCCGCTCGGCCAGCGCGGACCCGGTGCGCCGGGCGAAGTGCGCGTAGGCCCGCAGCAGCAAAGCGTTGTCGTACAACATCTTCTCGAAGTGCGGCACCACCCAGCCGGCGTCCACGCTGTACCGGGCGAAGCCGCCGCCGAGCTGGTCGTACAGGCCGCCGCGGGCCATCGCCTCGACGGTGCCCTCGGCCAGCGACAGGGACTGCACGGAGCCGGTGCGCTCGTGGTGGCGCAGCAGGAACTCCAGGATCATCGACGGCGGGAACTTCGGCGCCCGGCCGAATCCGCCGTGCCCGCGGTCGTACTCGGCCAGCAACGACACCACGGCCCCGTCCAGCACCTCGGCGTCCACAGTGGACTCCGGCAGCGGGCGGGCGTTCTTGGCCAACTCCGCCACGATCTGCCCGGCGGCCTCCCGGACCTCGTCGCCACGGGTGGTCCACGCGTCGACCACGGCCGTCATCAGCTGCCGGAACGACGGAATGCCGGGCCGCGGCTCCGGCGGCGAGTAGGTGCCGCAGTAGAACGGCTCGCCCTCGGGCGTCAGGAAACAGGTCATCGGCCAGCCGCCCTGGCCGGTCATGGCCTGCGTGGCCGCCATGTACACCGCGTCGACATCCGGCCGTTCCTCGCGGTCCACCTTGATGTTGACGAAGTTGCGGTTCATGATCGCCGCGGTCTCGTCGTCCTCGAAGGACTCGTGCGCCATCACGTGACACCAGTGGCAGGCGGCGTAGCCGACCGACAGCAGGATCGGCCGGTTGGAGCG
>Ga0068853_100005235_pt1 | contig 10151 bp, 13 predicted proteins | sample KBSCornC32_FD_65655 | JGI IMG/M metagenome (GOLD analysis project Ga0068853, IMG submission 65655) | Corn rhizosphere microbial communities from Kellogg Biological Station, Michigan, USA - KBS Corn C3-2 | ecosystem: Host-associated > Plants > Roots > Rhizosphere > Soil ... | reverse complement strand
GATCGCCAACGACGTGGCCAAGTACTTCGCCATCATCCCGGCGATGTTCGCGGTCTTCTACGTCGCGCCCGGTCAGAGCGCCGGACCGCTGCAGGCGCTCAACATCATGCATCTGGCGACCCCGCAGAGCGCCATCCTGTCGGCCATCATCTTCAACGCGCTGATCATCATCGCGCTGATCCCGCTGTCGCTGAAGGGCGTGAAATACCGCGCCATCGGAGCCGGCGCCCTGCTCCGCCGCAATCTTCTCGTCTATGGCCTCGGCGGCATCGTCGTGCCGTTCGTCGGCATCAAGGCGATAGACATGATCGTCACCGCCCTTGGCCTCGCATAAGGATAACTCCGATGCTCAAGCAACTCAGACCCGCGATCGTCATGATCGTCTTCTTCACCGTGCTCACCGGCCTCATCTACCCGATCGGCATGACCGGCATCGCCCAGGCGCTGTTTCCGAGCCAGGCCAATGGCAGCCTGATCACCAAGGACGGCAAGGTGATCGGTTCCAGCCTCATCGGCCAGGCTTTTGCCAGCGACCGCTATTTCCACGGCCGGCCGTCGGCCGCCGGCAATAACGGCTACGACGCCACCGCCTCCAGCGGCGCCAATCTCGGTCCGACCAACCCGAAGCTGATCGAGCGCATCAAGGGGGACGCCGGGAAGCTGAAGGCGGAAAACCCGAGCGCGCCGGTGCCGATGGGCCTGGTCACGACCTCGGGCAGCGGCCTCGACCCTGCCATCAGCCCCGAGGACGCCTATTTCCAGGTGCCACGGATTGCCAAAGCCCGCGGTGTCGACGAGGCCAAGGTCAAGTCGCTGGTCGACAGCCATGTCGAAGCCCGCGAGCTCGGCGTGCTCGGTGAGCCGGTGGTCAATGTGCTGGCGCTCAACCTTGCGCTCGACGACTTGAAGTAATCCAGCTACGCGCCGGGGATCGACACGACCCCCGGCGCAACTATGATTGGACCTGATGCCCGACGACAGAAACAACGAATCCAGACCCTCCCCCGACGCATTGCTCGAGCATGCCGAGCGCGAAGGCCGCGGCCGCCTGCGCATATTTCTCGGCGCGGCACCCGGCGTCGGCAAGACCTACGAGATGCTGATGGCGGGCCGCGCCCGTCGCACCGACGGCATCGATGTCGTGATCGGCATCGTCGAAACGCATGGCCGCAAGGAAACCCAGGCCCTGGTCGACGGCTACGAGGTGATCCCGCGCCGCCTGGTCGACTATCGCGGCCAGACCTTGGACGAGATGGACATCGACGCTATCCTGAAGCGGCGCCCCGCTTTGGTCCTGGTTGACGAGCTCGCCCACACCAACGCGCCGGGCAGCCGCCATCCGAAACGCTATCTCGATGTCCAGGAGATCCTGTCTCAAGGCATCGATGTCTACACCACGCTCAACATCCAGCATGTCGAAAGCCTGAACGACGTCGTCGCCCAGATCACCCGAGTCCGGGTGCGCGAGACGGTTCCCGATTCCATCATCGACGAGGCTGACGATATCGAGATCATCGATCTCACGCCCGACGACCTGCTCAAGCGCCTGAGAGAGGGCAAGGTCTATTTCCCCAACACCGCCCAGCGCGCCATCGAGAACTATTTTTCGCCGGGCAATCTGACGGCGCTGCGCGAGCTGGCGCTGCGCCGCACCGCCCAGCGTGTCGACGAACAATTGCTCAACCACATGCAGTCGCACGCCATTCCGGGTCCGTGGGCGGCGGGCGAGCGGGTTCTCGTCTGCGTCGACTCGCAGCCTGGCGGGGCTATCCGTATCCGCTATGCCCGCAGACTTGCCGACCGGCTGCGCGCGCCCTGGACGGCGCTGCATGTCGACACGCCCCGCCTGGCCGGTATGTCGGAGGAGGACAAGGACCGGCTGGCCAGGAACCTGCGCCTCGCCGAACAGCTCGGCGCCGAGATCGCGACTATCCCGGGCCAGAACGTCGCCCAGGACATCGTTCGTCATGCGACAGCGAACAATTTCACGCATATCGTCATCGGTCGGCCGACCCGCTCGCGCTGGCGCGAGCTGATCGAGGGCTCGCTGACCTACGATCTGATCCGCAATGCCGGCGACATCAGCGTCCACGTCATTTCGGGCGCCGAGCGCGATGCCGATACGCCGTCGGTACGCGTGAAGGCGGCGCCCGAGCAGAAACCTTTCCAGATCTGGCCTTATCTGTTCTCGACGGCCTATGTCGCCGGCGCGCTCGCCGTTAGCGCGATCCTCGACCAGTTCCTCGACGTCCGCAATCTCGCCAGTGTCCTGCTTCTGGCCGTGCTGACATCGGCGGTAACGTTCGGGCTGTGGCCGGCGCTCTATGCCTGTTTCCTGAGCGCGCTTGCCTTCAACTTCTTCTTCCTCGAGCCGCGCTACACGCTGACGATCAGGGATCCGGAAAGCATCGTCGCCTTCGCGGTCTTCCTCGTCGTCGCCGTGATCGCCAGCAATCTGACGGCGCGCGTGCAGCGGCAGGCGGTCGCCGCGCGCTCGCGGGCACGGGCGACCGAGGACATCTACTCCTTTTCCAAGAAGCTTGCCGGCGCCGGCACGCTGGACGACGTGTTGTGGGCCACCGCCTTCCAGATCGCGTCGATGCTGAAAGTCCGCGTCGTGCTGCTTCTGCCGGAAAACGGCACCATCACCGTCAAGGCCGGCTATCCGCCGGACGACACCCTCGCCGAAGCCGATATCGCGGCCGCCCGCTGGGCCTGGGAGCACAACCGCGCCGCCGGCCGCGGCGCCGATACGCTGCCTGGCGCAAAACGTCTTTATCTCCCCTTGCGGACAGGGCGGACCGCCATCGGCGTGGTCGGCCTCGACAACGACAAGCAGGGGCCGCTGCTCACGCCCGAGCAGCAACGCTTGCTCGACGCCTTGGCCGACCAGGCCGCTGTCGCCATCGAGCGCGTCCAGCTCGTCGCCGATGTCGACCGCGCCAGGCTGGCGGCCGAGGCGGATCGGCTGCGCTCGGCGCTGCTCACCTCGATCTCGCATGACCTCAAGACGCCGCTTGCCGCGATCATGGGCGCGGCCGGCACGCTGAAGGAATTCGCGCCGGCGCTGCCGGAGAAGGATCGCGCGGAGCTTCTGTCGACGGTTGTCAGCGAGTCGGAACGGCTCAACCGCTTCATCGCCAATCTGCTCGACATGACCAGGATCGAGTCGGGCGCGATGGAGCCGAACCACGCATTCCATTATCTCGGCGATGTTGTCGGATCGTCGCTGAACCGGGCGCAGAAGATCACCGCCGAGCACCAGATAGAGACCGACATTCCGGCCGACCTGCCGATGCTGCGGCTCGATCCGGTGCTGTTCGAGCAGGCCTTATTCAACCTCCTCGACAATGCCGCCAAATATGCTTCGCCCGGCTCGATCATCCGGCTGCAGGCCTGGGTCGACAATGGCGCCATCATCCTGCAGGTCATGGATGAGGGACCGGGCATTCCGCCCGATGACCTGGAACGGATATTCGACACCTTCTACCGCGTGCGCAAGCGCGACCAGGTGCGCGCCGGCACGGGTCTCGGCCTGTCGATCAGCCGCGGCTTCATCGAGGCGATGGGCGGCACGATCTCGGCGGCCAACCGCACCGATCGGCCCGGCGCGATCTTCACCATCCGCATGCCGGTGCCGGCTGAATTGCCTGCGTTGGGCGCACCCCTTACGGACGATGCGGCATGACAAATCAGACCGTCTCCATATTGGTCGTCGACGACGAACCGCCGATCCGCAAATTGCTGCGCGTCGGCCTCGGCAGTCAGGGCTACGCGGTCTCCGAGGCGCCGAATGCCAAGGCGGCGATCGAACTCATGCAGGCCGAGCGGCCGGACCTGATCCTGCTCGATCTCGGCTTGCCCGGCATGACCGGCCTGGAGCTGCTCGGCAAATGGCGCAGCGATGGCCTGGACATTCCGGTCGTCATCCTTTCCAGCCGCACCGACGAGGCCGGTATCGTCGCGGCCCTGGAACTCGGCGCCGACGACTATGTGACAAAGCCCTTCGGCATGAACGAGTTGGTCGCCCGCATCCGCGTGGCGCTGCGCCACAAATTCCAGCAGCAGGGCGAGAAGCCGGTTTTCCACACCGGCGACCTTTCGGTCGACCTGGTCAAGCGCATCGTCAAGGTCGAGGGCAAGGAAGTAAAGCTGTCGCCCAAGGAATACGACATCCTGCGCATGCTGGTGCAATATGCCGGCAAGGTGCTGACCCACCAGTTCCTGATGAAGCAGGTCTGGAACGACTCGACCGATGTCCAGTATCTCAGGGTCTATGTCCGCCAGCTGCGGCAGAAGATCGAAAAGACCCCTGACCAGCCGCGCTACATCATCACCGAGACCGGTGTCGGATACCGTTTGCGCGAAATGGACGGAAACGAATAGGGCGACCAGCTTCTGCCGATCGCCCCAAAGACGAACACCCTCGTCGCTCAGTCCGCCGACAGGTCTGCCGTCCGGGCGAGCGCGCCGCCGAAGCCATTGAGCGAGATGGTGAAGGAGATCGGCTGCATGGTGTCCGCCGCCGTGGCGTTGATCTTCAGCGTGGTGCCGTTCTGCAGCAGCGACGTGGTGTCGGCGTCGAATGTCACGGGCACCAGGCAGCCGACTGCCTGGCAGGTGTTGAACTGCAGCGCGCCATCCAGCTTCTTGTCGTCGATCTCGAGCGCGATGCCGTTGGCCAAGGCAAGGCCGAAGGGCAGCGCCAGCGTGCCGGTGGCGTCCTGGCCGGTCTTGGTCGTCAATTCGATCGCCAGCAGCCGCTGGCCGCTTTGCTTGTTGAACTGCTGATGCGACAGGCTGCAGACCTTGTTCGTGCCGGTGACCTGGCAGTTGACCGTCCAGTCGCCATGCGTTTCCGACAGCGCCGAGGCGCCGCCCGGCAGTTGCGGCTTGGCCGCCGCGTCGGCGGGCTGGGCGGCCGCAGGCGCAACCTTGTCACCCTTGTTCTGCGCGGCAAGTCCCGCCGCCGGCACACCGGCGATGCAGGCGGCTGCCAGCATCGCCGCGACATACGCGCACTTCGTCTTCATGACATCCCTTCTTGGCCGCCGCCCCGAGTCAGCCAGAAGCTGACCTTCAGAGACGCACTGACCGCGTTCTGCTTGACCGTTTCCCCGAAGGCGCCGTTGTAGCTGACCGCCAAACCGACGCCGTTGACGCCATTGAGCTCCAGCCCGGCGCGGACCCGATAGAGCGGCGAATCGATGGCTTCCGTCAAGTGCAATGCCGGGCTGCCGGGCAGATTCTGGGCGGCGGCGAAGCGCCCCTCGTTCTCCCACTGCTTGGTTGAGATTCGACGCCAGCCTTTCCGTAGATGCGCAAACTGGCGATCTCACCGACCGGGATGTCGGCCCCGGCCTCCAGCGCCGGCGTCGCGGCATGGAACATGTCGTCACTGCCGTCGAAATGGCAATCGCGCGGTTTCCGTGAGCATCATCACGTTTCACAGTCGCCCATGGCGCCATCGGCCGGCCGCACTATATAAAACACAACGTTTTTCGTACGGGAGCCGGCAAAATGCTTCGTCACGCCCTGACTGTTCTTGCGGGTGCCTTTCTGGCGGCCGCGATCTCTCAGGTTGCGCCTTCTTTCGCGCAGATCGTCATCCCGACGAATCGCAACGCATTGGTGCAGCAGAACCAGCTGGAACAGTTGCAGAACAGGCTGCAGCGGCAGCAATACCAGCAGCAGCAGCAATTGTATCGCGAGCTAGACCGGCAGACGGCGCCCAAGCCGCGGCCCGATGTGCCGGTCTATGACCAGACATGTCGAATGGAAGCAGTCGGCAACACGATTTCGCGGGTTTGCCGCTGACATTCCGCTTTTTTCAGTTTATTAGCCGACTTACTTGCTGGCAAAATGCCGGATTGCAAGGGCGGTGATTTTAGGGTTTGCAGGGGGACAGGTTTTTGCCCGCGCGGACAGCGTATGGCAGGGATGCTGCTCTCACCGGAATTTGGGATGGCAACAACCAAAAAGAAAGCAGTCCGCAGAGCCAAGAAAGGGCAACGGATCCGCCAGGTGGCGGCCATTCCATTTCGGTTGCGGCAAGACGGCAGCCTCGAAGTGTTGCTGGTCACCTCGCGCACCACGAGGCGCTTCATCGTGCCCAAGGGTTGGCCGATGAAAGGCAAGTCCGGGCGCAAGGCGGCAACGATCGAAGCCCAGGAAGAAGCCGGCGTTCTCGGCAAGACGCTGAAGCAGCCTGCCGGCACCTATTCCTATTGGAAGCGTATGACCAACGGCTTCATTCGCGTGGACGTTGCGGTCTATCTGCTCGAGGTCACTGAGGAGCTTGCCGATTGGCAGGAGGCCGCGAACCGGCAGCGCGCATGGCTGCCGGCGGCAGACGCCGCCTTGCTCATCGACGAGCCGGAGCTTTCGACGCTGTTGAGGGATTTGACCATCCCGGCGACCGATCCGGCATAAGCCGACACCTATTTAGTGTCGTCGGGGAAGTCCGTACCGACGTGCCGGTTTCGGCCCGGCGCCCCTCATTCGCTGCTTGACTCATACATATCCCGGCGGTTATACGTCAATCAATAGCCAACGGGTTATTGATTAAAAAATGACGACCGCGCACGATATGCTGTTCAGGACGCTTGCCGATCCGACAAGACGCGCCATCTTCGAGCGTCTCTGCCGCCAGGGCGAGCAGACGGTCGGAGCCCTCACCGCGCAGGCCGGCGTGTCGCAGCCGGCGGTGTCGAAGCATCTTGGCGTGCTCAAGGAGGCAGGACTGGTACGCGACCGCCATGAAGGGCGCCAGACCCACTACAGCGCGCAGCTCAAGGCGCTTGCGCCGCTGATGGATTGGACGCGCGACATGGCGGGGTTTTGGGAAAGCCGGTTCGACGACCTGGAAGACCTGCTCAAGAGGATGGATCAATGAATGAGGTGCCGGCCGCAACGCGCTCCGTCATTGTCGAGCGTGAGATACCTTTTCCGCCGGAAAAGATCTGGCGCGCGCTCACCCAACCGCATCTCATCGAGGAGTGGCTGATGAAGAACGACTTCAAGCCGGTCGTGGACCATCGCTTCAGTCTGAACGCGGAATGGGGCGGCGTCGACTGCCAGGTGCGGACGGTCGAGCCCAACAGGACCCTGTCCTACAGCTGGGACACCAAGGACCTCGAGAGCGTGGTCACCTGGACGCTCACCCCGACGGGCTCGGGCACGCATCTGCGCATGGAGCAGGTCGGCTTCCGCGCGGACCAGGAGCCGTACTACCGCGGCGCCACGGTGGGCTGGAAGCGCAACCTTACGGCCTTGGAACAGCTGCTTTCGCGGATCGATTGAAGTCCGCCAAAGCCTCAAGAAACAGACACGGTCCTGGCGGGGCGGCAAACCGCAGGCGTAAGCAATGGAGACACGAAAATGAAGATCAAGCTGACCAGCATATATGTCGACGACCAGGAAAAGGCCCTTGGTTTCTATACCGGCGTTCTGGGCTTGACCAAGAAGGCCGACTTCACCAATGGACCGTTTCGCTGGCTGACCGTTACCTCGCCTGATGATCCGGACGGCACCGAGCTGCAGCTGGCACTGAACGACAATCCGGTGGCAAAAACCTATCAGCAGGCCATCTTCAAGCAAGGCCAGCCGGCGCTGATGCTTTTCACCGACGACATCAAGAGCGACCATGAGCGCATCAAGGCCAATGGCGGCAACTTCGCCATGGGACCGACCGCGGTAACGGGCGCGACGATCGCGCAGATCAACGACACCTGCGGCAACCTCATTCAGCTGTCGCAGCTGGCGCGCTGGTAAGGCAGCGCGATCCATCTCATCATTGCAAGGGAGGTTAGATTGGACTGGAGCAAGTGGATCCGCCTGCTTCATCGCTGGCTGTCGATGATCTTCACCGTCACCGTCATTGCCAATTTCGCCGCCATGGCCATGGGCCCGCCGCCCGCCTGGATCGTCTATTCGCCGTTGATTCCGCTTTTCCTGCTGCTGCTCAGCGGCCTCTATATGTTCGTGCTGCCCTATGCCGCCAGACGGCGCAGTGAGCCGGCGCGCCAGCGCACAGGTTCGGCCTGATGGCGAAGGCGGAATCGCCGAAGGTTGCCACCGGTTTGCCGGACGCGAAGCCCGTCCTGCTTTCTGGCGGCAACCCGCAGATCGCCAAGGGCGATGGCGACGCGCCCGTGCAGGCCTATATCGCGGCAATGCCGGGCTGGCAGAGCGAGATCGGGCGCCGGCTCGACCAGCTCATTGTGCAGGCCGTTCCCGACGTGCTGAAAGCCGTCAAATGGAACTCTCCATTTTACGGAATGGAAGGCGAAGGCTGGTTTCTCGGCATTCATTGCTTCGCCAAATACATCAAAGTGGCCTTCTTTCGCGGCATGTCGCTCAAGCCGGTGCCGCCCGTTCTCTCCAAGAGCAAGGACACGCGCTATTTCCACATCCATGAGAACGACCGGCTCGACGAGGAACAATTCGTCTCCTGGGTGAAACAGGCGAGCCGGTTGCCCGGCGAACGGATGTAAGCGCACGAACGATCAAGCGCCGCCTCCCTGAAAAGGCCACGGTGGCAATCTCTTATCCAGCCTCAAAGGAGAACCGTATATGCAAGAAAGCGGCGCGCAGGACGGCAAGTCTCCGTCCGAGCTGATCGACGGACGGATCAAGGAGCTGGGCGACTGGCGTGGCGAGACGCTTGCCCGGCTCCGCGCCCTTATCAGGCAAGCCGCGCCAGACGCCACCGAGGCATGGAAATGGCGCGGCGTGCCAGTCTGGGAGGATGCCGGCATGATTTGCACCGGCGAGACCTACAAGGCCGTCGTCAAGCTGACCTTCGCCAGAGGCGCGGCGCTGCCTGACCCGACGAAGCTCTTCAACTCCAGCCTCGAAGGCAACACCAGGCGCGCCATCGATTTCAAGGAAGGCGACACGGTCGACGCCGACGCCCTGAAGGCGCTCGTCCGCGAAGCCGTGGCCCTCAACAAATCCAGGACCAAACGCTGAGAGACGCCTAATGCGGGTTCTATCGGATTGATGTCGCCGGCTTTTTCTCCCGCTCCCTCGCATTGCGGATCGATACTATGCACCAAATATCGCCATCACGTAGCGTAAGCGTCCTTCTGTTGTTGAGCAATAAATCATGAAACAAATACTGGGCAAATTTATCGGCTGTTAAGCCAGGCACGTTATCTGGATTGATGTCGCTGGTAACCAGGCGACATGCGGGAAAGAACATCGTCTCAACCGACGGATGAGCCGGCCGGACAGACACCGAGGGAGCCTGCACAAGCTCCATGGGAATGGGATGAAGCTCTCATCGACCGATGCCGGCCCGCGTCTGCTCGGACTGGTCTGGCCCTTCGTCGCGGTCGTCCTGATCCAGGCATTGGTTGCCACCCTCAGCCTCCACACACTATCGGCCGTCCGCGCCTATGTCGGCGGCGAAAGCCAATGGTCGAAAGGGCAGAAGCACGCCATCTATTTCCTCAGCCTCTATGCCGATACCGGCCGGGAAGAGTATTACAGCGAATATCGTCAAGCCATCGCCGTGCCGCTCGCCGATCGCGCCGCGCGGCTGGCGCTCGAACAGGCTGAGCCCGACACGAATGCAGCCCGGCTTGGCTTTCTTGGCGGCAACAACCACCCCGACGATGTCTCCGGCCTGATCTGGCTGTTCCGGAATTTCCGCGGCGTGAGCTATCTCGATACCGCGATCGGCCACTGGACGGCGGCTGACGAAATGATCCTCGCCATCGAAAGACTTGGCGACGACGTGCATCGAAGGCTCGAAAAGGGGCAGGCATCTGCGGCCGAGATCGGTCTCTGGAAGATGAGAATCCACCAGCTCGACCGCCAGATCGGACCGCTTGCCAAGGCCTTTTCCGATAGCCTCGGCGAGGGATCGCGCTTTATCAAGATGGCGCTGACCGCCGCCAATCTCGCCACCGCCGCCCTGCTTATCCTGCTCGCCGTCTGGCGCACGCGCAAGCTGATGAAACAGCGCCAGGCATTTCAGAATGCCCTCAACGCCGAGCGTGAGCGTGCTCAGATCACGCTGGCCTCGATCGGCCAGGCAGTCATCAGCACCGATGCCGAGGGACGGCTGGACTACATGAATGTCGGAGCGGAGAGGCTGCTTGCCTGCTCGCTGGCCGCCGGCAGGGGGAAGGCCGCCAACGCCT
>Ga0068853_100005233_pt1 | contig 10151 bp, 4 predicted proteins | sample KBSCornC32_FD_65655 | JGI IMG/M metagenome (GOLD analysis project Ga0068853, IMG submission 65655) | Corn rhizosphere microbial communities from Kellogg Biological Station, Michigan, USA - KBS Corn C3-2 | ecosystem: Host-associated > Plants > Roots > Rhizosphere > Soil ... | reverse complement strand
GCGCGACCCCCTGGTAATACCCAGCCGTGACAGCGGCACCGAATACTCCCGCTCCTTATCACTATAGTTAAAAAAGGCCGCATACGTCACCCCATCCAGCACCTGCGTAAAAATATTCACTCCCCTGTCTCCCGTATTCGCCTCCACAGGCCGCCAACTGATGCCCTTCCTCGCAATGCCCAACAACTCCTCATTCTGCAGCAATAACTCCGCCATCTTCCGCCACTTTCCGGGAATCGAATAGTCATCCCCCGTGGTCAGCGTACCCGTCACCAGCGACGCAGCCAGCCTCGCCCGGTTCATACCATCAGGCGCCACATTGAACACAACATGATCCGCATCGATAAAATTATACATACGCCCCAGCCACCAGCCATACCCCGTGCTATTCAGCGTATACTCGGTATTGTCGATCGCCGAAAAAGCGTCGCAGGCGATACGCCGCATGTGAACATACCTGGTCGTGGCCAGACTCGGAGAAATAGCAGCGTACAGCAGCATACTCCCGTCAAGCACGCTGTCCACCAGCGACATCCCCCGACGAAAAGCCTCCATCCCCGTAGTCACGGAAGGATCATAAAAATGATCCGCCTCGACCGCCCCATGCCCGAGAAAATCGACCTTGATCATCTCAAAACCCAGCGCTTTCAGCCTGCTCAGCACATGCACGATCATCCACCGCGTGCCCGGATGTGTAGGGTCCATAGCCCTGCCCCCATCGATATCCACGACCTTTCCGTTCTGCCGCGTCCACGCCTGCTCATACCGGTAATTCGTCCCCGCGATCGGCCGCTCACTCTTCCCCCACTCCGCAAACGGTGTCCAGTATACCCCCGGATGCATACCCTTCTCCCGGCAGTATACCACGAACTCCCTGAGCTTACTCACATCCCCGTCCAGCCCACCCGGCGTCATATTATCCCAGAAAGCATCCAGATCGATAAAAAGACTGCCATCCGACCGCCGGAAGCCACCGCACGAATCATGCAGAAAATCCACAACCCCCTTCACCTTCGGCAGCGTCAGCTTATCCTGTATCGCACCCCAGCTGTTCCACACCACCGGAACAGGCTTGTCCCAGCCAAATACAACCCGCGGTCCCATCCGCATGTTCAACCGGGCGTATTCCTCCATCCCATTCCTCCAGTCAGCCCAGCGGCCAACCACCATCCGGGGACTAAGACAATAACCATCCGTCAGACCCACCATGCCATGCGGGACACGATCATGCGTAATTGTCGAATCCGACAGACCCGCAAACAACGACACCGTATCCCCCACAACAACCCCGCTCTTCCAGACATCGTGCTCCAGCGAACCCATAACCACCCCTTCCCGCGTCTCATCATTATAAATAGCCGTAACCTCCGAGCTCACAACCGCTCCCTTCCCCAGTTCCCGCGCATCATAGCGAACATACATATCGTTGTCATAAGGCACCTTCAGCGCCCGCATACCCCCTCCCGCAAATGCCCCCGTCATCACAGACATATAATTGCACCTCGTCCCGCCGACCCTCACCTCCAGTTCAACATAGTCCTTCTCCGGATAAACATAGAACAGCTGCTTCAGCTTCCCCGTAGTCACCGTATACAAATTCCCCGTCTTCGTCACCTTCCTCTCCGACGATGCCACCCGCGAATCGAACACCCCGTCGCCCCTGCACAAAGCATAAGCTTCGCCAACCACCTGCCGTCCATTTAGAAACAGGGAATACACCCCGCGATCCATATCATAGACGATCCTGTTCCCCTTTCCGAAACTCCAGCTCTTCTGCCCGATCACAACACCGGACACCACAAGAAGCACAGCCAACAGTAATATACGATTGCCAGACATAGTTATGCTATTTTATTCTTCAGTGATCTCCACAACTGCGCTCATCAATTCCTTCTTACCCAGAACGCCAAGCCCCGTCTTCATCAGATATTCTCCCGTGAACGTTTTCCCGTCTTCAGCCAGTACTGCCGGCGTTCCGGGATACCGGTTGATCTCCTTTACCCGATAGGTCCTGGCGCCATCCAACCCCTGCAGCCTCACCGGAGCCCAGACACCGCCATACCGCGGATGCAGCACATACCCGAACAATACCGCCTTCTTCTTATCCCCGTCCACATACATCAGCGCCGCCCGATCACTACCATAGGGCGCCAGCAGCCGGTACAGGTCGCCCTGCCCGATCGTAGCGCTCAGCCGGCGATAGTCCTTCAGCGCCTGCTGACTGAACCCAAGTTCCTTCTCCGTCATCTTCGATACGTCCAGATCATACCCCAGCCTGCCCATCATCGCCACATCCGTACGGAATTTCAGCGGCTCCTTCCCCCAGGAAGTGATATGACAGGCGATCGTATTGGCCGGAAAGAAATAAGAATAGCCCCACTGTATATATACCCGCTCAACCGCATCGGTATTATCGCTGGGCCAGAACTCAGTAAAATATTTCAACGCCCCATAGTCCGTCCTTCCCCCGCCGCCGCTGCACAACATCATCGGTACTGCCGGATGCTTTGCCCGCAGGCGGTCCAGTACGGCATACAGCCCCGCCACATAGTCGATATAGAGATTGGACTGACGACTCCCGAGATAAGGCGAATAAGCATTGGTCATCATTCGGTTGCAGTCCCACTTAAGATAGGCGATACCGGTATGCTGCGTCAGCAGATCGTCCACGGTCCGGAATACGAACTCCTGGACCGCCGGGTTGACGAGGTCCAGAACCAGCTGATTCCGGAAATAATTCTCCGCGCGGTTCGGCAGCTTCAGCACCCATTCAGGATGCTTCTCGTACAACTCGCTTTTCGGGCTCACCATCTCCGGCTCCACCCAGATGCCAAACTTCACACCCTTTTCTGCGGCATCCTTCTCCAGCCTCGCAATCCCATGCGGCAGCTTGGCCCTGTTTTCCTGCCAGTCTCCCAACGAAGTATGATCGTTATTCCGGGGATATTTATTACCAAACCACCCATCGTCCAGCAGGAACATATCCGCACCTAATTTTCGCGTTTCGCTAAACAAAGTGTCCAGCTTTTGCTCATTGAATTCGAACTGCGTCGACTCCCAGTTATTCAGCAGCGTCATTCTCGGCCCCTTCCCGTCCAGCACCCCATAGCTGCGCGCCCAGTCATGCAGACTACGGCTCGCCCGCCCCCGACCCTCATCGGAATACGTAAAAATAAATTCAGGCGTCTTCAGCGTCTTTCCAGGATCGAGCACATAGTCCGAAGCATAAGGATTCATCCCCGCCAGGACACTCAGCCTGTCCTTCTCGTCGACCTCGAACAACAACTGAAAACTACCCGACCAGCCCAGCGTACCCGCCAGCACCTCACCCGTCTCCTCCGTAGACTCCCCATTCAGCGATAATAAAAAGGCCGGCGTCTGGTACATATCCGAACGCGTGCCTAATTTGCTGTCGATGATCTTGATCCCGCTCGTCAGCCGGCTCTCATCCATATGCATCTCCCTGGCCCAGTCGCCATGCCACTGCGTCAGCCAGTAACTCTCCGCATGAAAATGCAGCATCGACGACGCAAAATTGCTTACCCGCACCGCTTCTTTCTCGCTATGACTGATCCGGACACCCGAAGTAATGACATTCTCCCGCACGTACGCCTTCAGCTCCAGTACTACCGTCACAGGATAGACCGGATCCTTCATGACAATGCTCGTCACCCGTATATTGCCATTCGAGCTGTCTACCCCCCACGAAGCCACCCGCAGATCCAAAGACGGATTCCCGTCGGCATGAACGATCCGGATAGCCGGCTCGAAAAGATAACTTCCGCCACCCTGCGCATAGCTCTCTACCGACGTATCGGCCCGTGTAGAACTCACAGCTACCCTCGTCCCCAGATAGGACTGGTATAACTTCCCTCCGGGCCCTACAGTCAGTATCAAACTCATATTCCGGGTATGGACATCGATCTTCTGCTGCGCCAGCAGACCGGAACAGGCAAACAAAATGCTCGTCAGCAACAAACAGTACACATAAGGTTTTCTCATCGTAAATATTAAAAAAATTAATGTGCAAGACCTAATGGGGAAAATACAACGAACATCACTACCATAGCGACTATCAGCAACCCAAAATACCAGTGTCGCTGCTTCCACGGCGCCAGCGACGCAACACCCTCATTCACCATCCTGAACGGCTCCTTCATCGGATATAACCTGCCGACCAGAAGCATGCCCACAACCGTGACCACGAACAGGATGGCCAGCACGTGCAAATAATGCAGGCCCGTATGGAAAACAAATTGCGTAAGCATATAACTCACCACAAAAAACACCAGCCCCGCCTTCGCCGCTATCGCCGGCGTCTTCCTCGTCAAAAAACCAACCGTCATCACCGTGAATATCGGCACGCTGAAAAAACTGGCCGCCTTCTGCAGATAGTTGTAAAAACCACCACTGAAATTTATGATCAGAGGCGCGAAATAAATGCCTCCCAATATCACCAGTACCTGAAATAGCCTCGCCCCCCGAACAATAGCCCTCTCATCCGGCCGCTCTCCCCTACGCTTCATCCAGGGCAGAAATATATTGACCGTGAACAATGTCCCCAGACTGTTCAACCCCGCATTGAACGTGCTCAACGCCCCGCCAAATACGATCGCAGCCATAAACCCCGATATCACCGGCGGCATCACATCGCTGACCAGCTGAGGAAATGCATTCACCGAATTTCCCAACCCTGTATAAAGATGTACCGCCATCAACCCCGGCACATTCAGCAGCAACGGCGCCATCAGCTTGCCCACACAGGCCAGCGCGATCCCCTTCTGACTCGTCGCCAGGTCCCGCGAGGCCAGCGTCTCCTGAACGATATACTGCTCCATCCCCCAGTAATAAATATTGATCAGTAACATGCCCGTGAACAAAGTGCCGAAAGGCACCGCACTCCCAGGCCCCCCGATCGCATTCAGATGCTCCTGCTTACTGCTGACCACGCGCCTGATACCCTCCGCCACACTACCCCCTCCCAGATATCTGAACCCATACCAGGTCAGCAACGCACCACCCAGCACCATACCCACACCCTGCACCACATCACTGATCGTTATCGCTTTCAAACCACCCAAAAGAGTATAACAGCCGCCGATCACCCCGACAAGTACCACCAGCACACGGATGGCTGCAAAATAGCTCAGACCCAGCCGCTGATCGACGTGCAGGATCCCGTTCAGCGCAACCGCACATCCATACAGGACAGATGGAATAAGATTTACAAGATAGCTTACCAAAAAAATAATGGAGATCATGCGCTTGGTAGCCCGGTCAAAACGCCTCTCCAAAAAATCAGGCGTCGTCACCGCGCCTATCCGCAGGTACACCGGCATCAGCCACTCCGCCACTACCAGCATCGCCAGTATCGAGCTCATCCCCCAGCACATCACGGACATATCCGTCGTATACACATACTCGTTCTCGCCAATGAATTGATTGGCGCTCATGTTCGTCAGAAAAAGAGAACAGCCGATCATCCAAAAGCCGAAATTCCTGTTCCCAAGAAAATAGGCAAGAGAAGTGCCCAGCTTCTGTCCCCTCGTCTTATATATTGCGATCACCGCGGCAAGGACGGTGAACGCCAAAAAACTTATAATTACGGTCGAGCCCAAAGGTATTTCTATTCTATCCTATACTATACTACAAACATAAAGTATTTTTCCAACTAAAACAACCTCCCGCTTTGATGATCTTTCTTCCTCAATACCCTTATAAGGTAATCAAAGTACCTATGCCTTCCCCATGCCTCTCTGTTCCCGATGACATAAAGCCTCTCTTTTGCCCTCGTCACAGCGACATTCAGCATATTGGGGCTCTCAGCGACCCAGTTCCGTGCTTCGACGGCGCCGGGGCCCGTACCCAGAACAAGGATCACGACCTCCGCCTCCTTCCCCTGAAACCTATGAATGGTCCCGCAATCCACCCCATACAACTGCTTCAGGCGACCGCCGCAGGCTTCAACAACAGACCGGAAAGGCGTAATCACAAATACCTTCCCTCCAAACCCTACCAGCATCCGGATAAGGTCCTCCGCAACCTGCAGTTCCTCGGTTACAGCATGACCGCTCACCGTCATCGGCAGGACATCGATCCACCCACTCTCACCCGTAGGGTATTGACGAACCCTTTCCTCCTTAACTTTCACCATCTGCCCGTTATACGCGATCTCATTGGCAATGGAAAACATCGGCTCACTGCACCTCCTGTGCGCACGCAGCGGCACACCCGTCCAAATACCCTTTCCCACATACGTCCCATACGGCGTAACCCTGTCAGCAAGATATTGCGCGGAATGTATCAACGGACTCCACTCCTCTCCAACCACATACGCTTCCTGAAGCATCCTCCCCAAACCCCTGGGTATAGTGACCACAGGCGGTATCTGAAGCGTATCCCCGATAACGACACAGCGCTTCGCCCGCCAGATCGCACCACACACCGACGGCAGCGTAGCCTGCCCCGCCTCATCGATCAGCACCCACCCTACAGACCCCTTCCCCATATTAAAGAACTGTGGCTGAAAAGAAGCCAGCGTCACCGACACCACCGGGATACAAAAGAAAAAGCAACTCCACAGAACAGACGCAACACCCTCATCCATCCCCGGTATCGACTTGTTCGGCGATAGATTGACAAAAGCATTCAGGTTCGCAGTGAAATAGCGGGCATTCACACGAATAGCCAGCTCTGTCAGCTTCAAACTCTGCAGGAATATCTCACCCCTGAGGAGATTTATTTTCTCCGACGAATATGGCGTCAGCCGGTGAATTTCCTCCACCGACAACGTCAAAAACCCCTTGCCCGGCAGACATTCCCGGGCCACTTCAAAATCCGCGACCAACCGGCCGGACAAACTACCCAGCCGGTCCCAACCCGGATCACTCCCCTCAATCAGCAACAGCTCCAGCAGATCATGATATTCACCCGCCAGCTGCTGAAAGCGCGTGTACTCTTCTATTTGCGCCGCAAGATCCCTTGCCGCCTTTTCATACTCCCGCTCATTCTCCCTCATCGCATCGGGGTCCTGACATTTCTCTTTCAGAAACTTTCGGAAATTATATTCCTTGCCAAACCAGAACTTCCTGATGAACGCCCTCCGGTTATCCGATCTGCCAAGCGCAGCACTCACCATCCCCCAGCAGGGCTCCTCCTGGATCAGGCTGGCGATATGCGAAAAATAATCTGCCCGGCCAAAACTCCCGCGATCGATGCTGTTTGCAACCGGCAGCTCCTTCGAGATATTCTCGACGGCCGCATTGTTATTGCTCGCCACGACAATTCCATCATTGCCGAACACGCCGGCATTAATGGCATAATAACCGATCGGCCCATCCAGCGTATTCCATTTCTTATCGAAAAGATTCTGAGCCCCCGCCTTCAATATCCGCTGGGCCCTTCTCACAACTACGTCGGCAACTATTTCTCTTAACAAGGTCGTCTTCCCCGTCCCCGGAGGACCGTTGATCCCCAGCAGACCGTCGTCATCCCTAAGACCCGACAAAGTAATATTCAGCGCCGCCTGCTGTGCGCTGTAAAGACCGATCAGAGGACTGGAAGGCCATCGCGCCGGAGACTGATGCCGGGGATGCAGCTTTTCCAGTAAGACCCGTTGCTGAAGAAGATTGGTCCGGGCAGTCAAATCCACCCCGACACTCAAAAAGGTCTTTAACGGTAAACCCGCATCTTCAGAGGAATTGATCAGACCATTCAGGTCCTTTAGGTAATAGCTGTTGAGGAATGGGGCTTCCGCATTCGCCCTCTCATCCACCTGCTCGGAGATACATCGTAAAGGAGTATGCGCAGGCAGATCGTTCCCCGCAACCTCGCGCAATAGGCCCAGTTCCTTCTGCAGCATCCGCCAGTCGATCATCTCTCCCTCCGCCTGCCAACGTTTTAAAGACTCTTCACCGGCCTTTCGCAAAAACCCAGGCAATTCTTCGTAATCCAGCTTTTCCCGGATAATTTTCATCCCATAAAGAAATGCAGCCGGTGAATACGTCCGCTCCGCCGGTCGCCCCTGATGATCCACGACCAGGGCGGAAAGACAGGTATCCCCACCCACCGGCTCCCTGAATTCCTTTGAGTCGCTCAGCCGGGACAATAATGCCGCCACCTCCTGCTTGCCTGTAACGTGAAAATAAAGCGTATGCCTCCACTGTTTCCCTTCCTTAGACGAAGGCAGCACACCGGGCTCCCAGGGCAGGTCTTCACCGGGGATCAGATCCGAGAACTGTTTTTTCTTTTTGGAAACAGGTACGTCCGGAAGATTGAATAGTTCTACCGCCCTCCAAAACTTCAGAATATCTTTAAAGCCGTCCCCCATCACCCGATCCTCCCCTCCAACCCCTTCCTCGGGTCCACCGTCTTCTTCGTTGCCGTCTCCGCCACACTATTTAAAAAAACGACCTTCAACTCACTCCCTTCAAACCGGCAGATCAGCGTGTCTCCAAATATCGCCTCTACAAATCGCAGGTTCAGCCTCAACTCATGATCACTGACCCAGCTCGCCGTACCCGCCACACGCGAAGGCATCGGGAACAGCCCGCCCGCCCCGAACACATACATCTCACGCGAACGACCCAACACCCATTTCCCCCAGCCAAATTCCAGCTTCGCCGGCCGCCCATCCTTCTCGACATACAACACACCACCCTTCTCCGAAAAATCAAACATCAGCCTCCTGATCCCAAATTCGTTCTCCGCCAATACCCAATGCTTCCTGTCATAGGCAGCGGCAGGCACAGACCCGCCTCCCCGTTCCGCCAGCGACGAACCACCTCCCTTCTTCACACCCGGCAGCACAGATATTCCACCCGCCACCACCGGCAGCTCCAGCAAAGACAACTCCTTCTTCAGTGCCATCTGCTCCTCGCTGTTCTCCGGCAATACGCCGTCCTTCATCCCGCCGGGTATATGATCCCAGATAATATTCATCGACTTCTGCATGTCCGGACTCTGACCCGTAACCGCCAGCACCGCATCATACTGCGGCATCACGATACAGAACTGCCCATAAGCGCCATCCCCCCTGTAAAACCCATGAGTACAGCGCCAGAACTGATATCCGTATCCCTCCGACCAGTCCCCGTTATTTACCTGCGACTCCGTCTGCTTGCTCGTAGCCTCATCAACCCACTGCCCGGTCAGTATCTCACTCCCCTTCCACTTACCCTTTTGCAGGTACAACTGTCCCAGTTTGGCAATGTCCTCCGTCTTTACCCGCAAACCATAACCCGCCGTATTCAGTCCCTGCGGAGAGACCTCCCAGTCATAACCCGTGAATCCCAAAGGCTGAAACAACCTCGGCTTCAGATAATCCTCCAAAGTCAGACCCGTCACTTTGTGAAGGATCGCCCCCAGCATATAAGTATTACCCGTATTGTATAAGAAATGTGTCCCCGGTGCATATTCCACCGGCTGAGCCAGCCAGGTCCGAACCCAGTTGGCAGACGAAGCCCTCATCTTCGGCATCGTATCCTCCGCATGCCCCGTATTCATCGTCAGAAGACTCCTGACCGTCACCTGCCGGAGATTCTCACTGACAGTACCCGGCAGATCATCAGGAAAAAAGGACACTACACTGGCATGAATATCCAGCTTTCCCTCTTTCACCAATAATCCTATCGCTGTACTCGTAAAGCTCTTGGACAACGAATAAAGACTGTGCACAAACCCCGGCTCATACGGCTTCCACCACCCCTCTGCCACCACCTGTCCATGCCGCACCAGCATCAGACTATGCCAGCTGATCCCCGAAGCATTGGCCGCCGCCAAAAAATCCCGGATCGACCGCGATGACACGCCCTGCGACTCAGGCGTAGCCCGCCCGAACCCCTCACCCCACCATACATTCTCAATCTCACCCAACAAACTTACCCCCACAATCCCCATCCCCGCAGTCTTAATGAATTGTCTCCGATTTGTGCTCATAAAAAAATATTTTGGAATTCCTCCTTCACCCCTCTGCTGATCATCTCCCCCCGCACCCCATTGATCCCCAAAATATAGCACGAATTGATCGAATTCTCCCGAAAAATAACCCCCGGAAAAATAACCTGATTACTAAAATATTTAGTATTTTTATAGCACAAACCACCCTTCCCTCTTACTATCCCAGCGCAACCATCCCAATTCCCAAAAAACTG
>Ga0068853_100005232_pt1 | contig 10152 bp, 10 predicted proteins | sample KBSCornC32_FD_65655 | JGI IMG/M metagenome (GOLD analysis project Ga0068853, IMG submission 65655) | Corn rhizosphere microbial communities from Kellogg Biological Station, Michigan, USA - KBS Corn C3-2 | ecosystem: Host-associated > Plants > Roots > Rhizosphere > Soil ... | reverse complement strand
ACCTGGGTACGTTCTCCAAATCGATCGGGCCGGGCCTACGGCTGGGATACGCCGTTCTTCCGCGCCATCTGATCGAGCAGGCCAGGATCGTTAAAGCCCTTTTCGACCACGGAGCACCCTGGCTCGAACAGGCCGTCGTCGCGGACTTCCTGAAGGAAGGCGCTTTTCTTCGTCATCTTCGGCGCATCCGCCGGTCATATATGCAGGCCCGCGACGCGCTTGTGGAGGCGATCGACCAGCATCTCCCCGGTGGCGTCCTGTGGGGCAAGGAATGCGGGATGCATATGATGTGGACGGTACCGCGCGATTTGCCCTCAGCCGACGAAATGCAGCGAATTGCGCTCAATTGCGGCGTTGGCCTCTATCCGTTCGCTGGCGGTGCCACCCATGAATATGGCAGCCCAGGCCGCTTCCGTGAGCGATCGCTCGTTCTGGGCTATACGGGACTGTCGGAAGACGAGATCAGGCAGGCGATAAGCCGCGTGGCGGAAGTCGTCGGGCAAGTCTAGCGAACCTTATCTGGTCCCATCAAAAATGCTTGGAATGGCCCTAGGTTATGGAGACAGACCTGCTCTAGCTCAATCCTCGTGAAACTTTGCCGCACGGTCCTCTTCGGGGTGTCGCGGTGAATATGAAAGAGCGGCCGCCTCGAGAATTCGGCCCAGCGCACCGGAGGATCGCATGCCTGAGTACAAGCTGCTCATCGATGGCCGTCTGGTTGCTGGCGCGGCGGTTATGGACGTCATTAACCCTGCCACGGAGAAGGTGCTGGCGTCCTGCCCGCGCGCATCGGAAGCGCAACTCGACCAGGCGATCGTGGCGGCCAAGTCGGCTTTCCCCGCTTGGGCGAAAACTCCGATCGAGAAACGCCGTAGCGCAATCCTGCGACTTGCCGATGCGATCCATGCCGATGCCGGCCCACTTGCCCGCCTGCTCACGCAGGAACAGGGCAAGCCGCTCGCCGAAGCTGCGGCTGAAATTGCCTATAGCGAAGCCTTCATCCGACAGATGGCCACCCATGACCTTCCGATACGGATTCTCGAGGACAACGATAGCCGACGCGTCGAACTACGACGCCGCCCCCTTGGTGTGGTGGGCGCGATCATCCCGTGGAACTTCCCGGTGCTGATCGTCGCCTTCAAGCTGCCCTTCGCGCTGCTGGCCGGCAACACCCTCGTTATCAAGCCGGCGCCCACGACGCCGCTTTCGACCTTGCGCCTTGGCGAACTCATCGCTGGCATCTTCCCGGCCGGCGTTGTCAACATCGTGACCGATCAGAATGATCTGGGCAGCCGCCTCACCAGCCATCCCGACGTCGCCAAGATCAGCTTCACCGGATCGACCGAGACCGGACGCAAGATCATGGCGGGCGCAGCCGCATCGATCAAGCGCCTGACCCTCGAATTGGGAGGCAACGATGCCGCGATCGTGCTGCCCGACGTGGATCCGGTCACCGTCGCGCCCGGCATCTTTGGTGGCGCCTTCCTCAACGCCGGACAGGTCTGCATCGCCATCAAGCGTGTGTACGCGCATTCAGACATTTATGATGCGCTGTGCACCGAGCTTGGGCGCCTAGCCGAGGAAACGGTGGTCGACGATGGGCTGAAGCAGGGCGCCCAGCTCGGCCCCCTCCAAAACAAAGTCCAGTATGAAAAGGTGAAGGCATTTCTGGCGGAGGCCGGAGAGGCGGGCACGATTGTTACCGGTGGCGTTGTGCCGGAGCGACCGGGCTATTTCGTGCGGCCGACCATCGTGCGCGATATCGAAGATGGCACCAGGCTAGTCGATGAGGAACAGTTCGGCCCGATCCTGCCGATCATCCGGTTCGACGATCCTGAAGACGCTTTGGCTCGCGCCAACGCTTCCACCATGGGTCTTGGCGGCTCGATCTGGACGAAAGATCGGGATGTCGCCCTCGCTCTTGCGAGCCGCATGGAAGCGGGCACGGTGTGGATCAACAAGCATCTCGATTTCGGGCCGACGATTCCGTTCGGGGGCGCGAAGCAGTCCGGTATCGGCGTCGAATTCGCGGAAGAAGGTTTCCACGAGTTCACCCAGATTCATGTTATCAACGAAGCACGGTCGGCCATTCTTCCCGCTGATCGCCCGGAAACCATCAAGTCAATTTAGTCACCCGCCTGGCTGCCATCTGCAGTTCGGCAGGCGGCAGCCCTTTTGGACAAAGAATGAAAACCCGTGCCGCCGTAGCCTTCGCGCCGAAGACGCCGCTCGAGATCGTCGAGCTGGACTTGGAAGGACCCCGGCCGGGCGAAGTGCTGGTAGAGATCATGACGACGGACAAACGACACATATGATCGGCAGCTGGCAATCGGCCCGGTTGATCCAGACGGAGCACCGTCGATCATCGCTACCGCAAGGACGACGACCGACACCAGATTTTGGCCGACGCCATTCGAAGCGCCTGGCAGCCCAGCAATGATAGCCGGGAACGGCTTAGGCGAGCACGTATGTTTGCCCTTACACTATAGTTGCCGTCCGTTCGGCGCGGTTGCGCCGCATTTCGACGCAGGCCCCTTCATGGACGCGGTCAACCTTCCCACACAGCAGTCTCCATTTTGTCCAGCTAGGCCCTTTCGTGAAATTGAATTTGCTCCGGCTGTTCGCCTCTTCAGCATATGACCTGGCTATCGATCTCGGGACCGTCAACACCGTCATCTATGTTCGAGGCAAAGGCATCGTTCTTAACGAGCCGTCCGTCATTGCCTTGGAAACAATTAATGGTGTCCGTCGGGTCAAAGTCGTCGGCAACGAAGCAAAACCGATGATGGGCAAGACACCAGCCAACATCCAGGCCATCCGGCCATTGCGTGACGGCGTGATTGCGGACATCGAAATTGCCGAGCAGATGATCAAGCATTTCATCAACAAGGCGCTGGGAGGATCGATGCGTCTTATTGGTGGGCGCAAGGTTGTGATGTGCGTTCCGACGGGCTCGACAATGGTGGAGCGACGGGCACTTCGCGACGCAGCCGCTAATGCCGGGGCTCATCATGTTCATCTGATCGAAGAGCCCATGGCAGCCGCGATTGGGGCGCACCTGCCCGTCACAGAGCCTCGTGGAGCGATGGTGGTAGACATTGGCGGCGGCACCACAGAAGTAGCCGTCCTTTCGCTGCGAGGAATAGCGTACAGCGGCTCCGCCCGTGTCGGCGGCGACAAGCTGGATGACGCAATTTCATCGTATATCAGGCGAAACCACAATCTCATGATCGGGGAGATGACTGCCGAGCGCGTAAAATGCAGCATTGGATCAGCTGTCTCGCCCAAGGGCAAGGGTCGGGATCTGATCGTCAAAGGTCGCGATCTCGTGTCGGGTCGCCCTTCTGAAATTACCGTCACGGAGCGGGAGATTGCCGAAGCGTTGGCGGAGCCTATCGGTCAGATCAAAAGTGCCATCATGTCGGCGCTGGAGGAAACGGCACCGGAGCTTGCTGCCGACATTATCGACGACGGCATAACCCTCACAGGCGGCGGCGCTCTCCTCGGTCGGATTGACGAGGCAGTCGCCGAGGTGACGGGCCTATCTGTTCGAATAGCGCCTGACGCACTGATTTGCGTGGCAATGGGTGCAGGACAATCGCTCGAAGACCCCGCTTTGGAAGGCGTACTGACGGCGGGATAGGCGCGTCGCGTTAATGCGTACCCATCGAGGGCCGCTTATTTCGTCTTATTCGCCTTGGCTGGCAGGGCTTTTTCAGTTGACGCAGCCTTCGCAGGTGCGGCCTTTTTAACCGCCGGCTTTGCAGAGGTCTTTTTCTTCTCAAGCATGTCGCATCTCCCGACTCGCGCGGAGAGTGAAACATAAATCAATTGCGTCGAAATATCTGCAGCTATGCCAACACTAACAGCAGCACGCCGCCCACGATCCACAGCGCTGCTGCTAACAGGATGCCGCGCATTCTAACACCCGCAGCTGGGACTGGTTGTTCCATCACAGCAGGTCTTTCGTCCGCCCGAACATCCGCACACCCCACCATGCCAGGAGCAGCATCCGGACTGCATGGCCTCTGCAACAGTGGCGAATGTCTTGCCTTCGCAGCCCGCCGGCCGCTCGATCGGGACAGATTGCTGGTTCAGCCTTCCAGCCGGTATCGGACTTGCATTGGGCAGCGCCAAAGCAGCCAAAAGCATTGCGATTTGAGTAAGCATGGCCCCTCCGTTTGTTGATCAACGATTATGCGCGACCCTGATCATGACGGAATAGCAACAAACGGCAGTGTTGAAAACACACTGGCGAAATAGAACAGATGCGACGCGCGTCCTTTCTATATCAGCCTGTCCGTCGGTTCCTCCCAATCAGCAAACACCGAGGATATATGATGTCCTTCCTTTTGCGGCAGGGGCCAATGAGAAACAAAAAAGCGGATACTCACCGCCAGGGACGCCGTCGATCATCTGGCTTGCAGGTTTGTGTATCCGACCGGGGAAGTGCTTTCGATCGACTATATCATGTCTGATGTAATATTATTCTATATGGCAGTTTTTCATGGCGATGAATGCACGGTAACCGTCAACCTGCGCCGATCATCTGGCGGGCGTTCGAAGTGGACGCGACGAAACTCCTGATCGCACATAATCACCCCAGCGGCGATAACAGCCCAAGTCGCAGCGATCTGGCGGTGACGCGGATGATGGCATGGTTGGCCGGCCATCTCGGTATCCAGCTGATGGACTAGCTGATCTACGGTGCTGCCAATTGGTTCAGCTTCAGGCGGGCGGGATTATTATAGTGAGTTGATACACTGAGCGTCAGCAAATCAGCAATCCATACCGCCTTACCGCGTGGCCAGAAGACACCTGCGCGCATGAGAGATCGACCCCCTTAACGGTGCATCGTGCTACTGTTCGCCCATATCGATCCCTGTCCACGTACCGACACTCGATGGGATTGCCAGCGATGAGTGATCGAAGATGCTCCGTGCTCGCATAGGGATCACCTGGCGTACACTCGCGTCCTGCTCGGCAGTGGCCCGGTAGCTCCGGTGCGTCGATCGATGCCAATCGGATGCGGCCAGACGAGCACCGTAATGTGTCACCATCAACGACGACCGGGGACGCGCACCCGACGTCCGAAGGCCGTGATTCAACTGCCCCGCTGAAGGGCAGATGATCCGCATAGATCCAGCCAAGCCCCAGCAGCACGCCCGCAAGGGCACCCGAGACCCCAAGCTGCGCTGATGCCTTCAGATCGCGATTTGCACGCTTCCGAAACCGAACATTCGCGCCGTGCCAAGTTGTTCGATCGGGATGGCGCCATGGGGATTGCGCCGTCTTATTGAGGCCCTTGAACCGCTTACGCCGCATGTGCCTTCTTTGCCTCTCGAATCTCTTTCGGCGGTATCGTCCGGATCGTCGCCGCATATTCGGCAAACAGGATAAGTGCCCAGATCTCGACACCAAGCCAGGCACCCGATTTTACACCGTGGGCCACATCCAAAAGGAGCAACACCATCGCGAAGATGCGGAAACCGCGCAGGCTGTAGGCTGGCATATTCGCTCGCAATGACGCCGTGAGCATCATCACGATGCTGAAGATGCCGGCGATGATCTGCCCCGTCAGCGTTTGAGCGATGCGCAACTGATCGAGTGCTACGACAAACCAAAATAGCCGCGAAATCGCGAACTGGCTCTGGCCAGTTGCCTGGCAGAGCTTGACGATCGGCGGGACGAAAAGCGTTTGGCCGACCCACTTGTCGATTGCTGCGAATGTCATCGGGTGGAACGCAATCCTATCTCGACAAGGCGGCGGATCGCTTCAGCTCGGGACGGATGGTCGGTCTGCATTCGGCGCCACTCGTCGACCCGGTGAAGCCAAGAATCCGTGGTGCGCACTTCGATGCGGCTTGAGAATACGTGATCAGTGGGCATCCCTATTGCCCCTTCAGTCCAATTTCCATCAGTCGCCGCACCGCTTCTGGGCGCGATAGCTCGCCGGGCTGGTGATCGATCCAGGCATCAAGGGCGGAGAGTTGATTGGGCGGAATACGAACCGTGACCGGCACGGCATTGATTGCAGGGCGGCCCTTTCCTCTTTTTCTGACATCATCAATTGACATAGCCATTTTCTAATGGCAGAAAATGCGAACCGAGGCAAGGTGGCAACCTCACCTCGGCTCTAGCCACCAACGTTCACCAAAGGAGCGATCATTGCTACCCATAGAGCCGGGCACCGCCCCGGCCAATACCAAGCGTGCGGCTTTCGAGAGTCTCGCAAAGCCCGTGAGTATCGCGGCCTCTCGCCCTTTGCGATGGCCAATAGCCACAGCGCTGGGGACCCGCGCCAATGGCTATATTTCAGGCGCGTCTTGCATCCTCTCGTTCATGTCCGCCGCATTCACGGATTCCGGAACATTGGTCGCAAAGAGTGTTGATTTCCGCTGAGAGTTGACCCGGGAGGGGCATAAATTTCCACTGAGAAGTGACCCATGTTTTGACCTTTCCCCTGGCTGATTTGTCGGGGCGATCCGGGAGTGATCGACATGACGTTACTGAGTGTAATGCGGCGGTGATGGGAACGGCGAGGCCTGACCGTGATAAGCTCATAGAACATCTATGACATAATTTTTAATGAAGACGGTTCGGATCCTCGCGGCTCGCATTTGGCGATCTATCATCTCGATCCGTCATGTCCATGCGAGCTCAACTCAGCGCCCAACCGCCTCCCTTCACGATGTGCGCGTCGCGCTCGCGCAGATCGATATCCAACTCAAGGATCGTAACGAGCCTGGCCGCGGTTTCACCGAACAATCGATCGAGCGCACGCATCTCGGGCGGGAAATCGGCGGAGTGTTGTTCTATTCGTTGGATAAGCTCGCGGGCCGCATTCGTCAGGAGCCGCTTCGCGCCCTTTTCGGGCAGCCCGATATCGGTGCAGAACCGCAGCAGGTCGGCTGAGGTCAGCTCTTCCGGTAGCCTGGCCTCGCCCAGATGAAACGCCAGATCCTCCTTGAAGCCGGCAACCGTTTGGACTGGTACCATATCGTAGAAGGGCGCCAGAGCGACCGATTGGCCCGGTCCATAGAGAAGCGCGTTGTTCTTGGCGTGATTGTCGTTGTTGCCCACAAGCAGATTGAAGAGCGTCATGCGCATGAACGTCTCTCTCGCAAGCGCGGGTTGGTCCGTCGCAGCAAGGATCTTGCCGATCGTTTGCGCATCGAAACGACGTTGCGACGTACCGCGCCGCTCGTACTTGAGTTCGGCCGGAAGCCCTGCCGCCTGCGCAAAATCTTCCTGATGTACGCGGCGGATGAGATCGCCTTCGAATTGCCGGTCGAAACGCTGGATCAGCAATACCTCATGGCCGTTGACCTGGTCCGCGATCGAACTGCCGACAGAGAATCCGCATTGTGCGGCGAGAAGCGTGAGAAAGGCTTCGTCACGCGCTTCATGGCGATGATCGGGGTCCGGCAATTTGAGGATGTGGGTGGTGGGCGCACCGCTACGAAGCTTGGGAACGGCAAACCGGCCGTCCGGCATCGCGGCGAGTGAAATCTTCGGCCTCACGCCGGCGATAGGCGATGGGTCGCGCAGTTCGTCAGGAAGGGAACGGCCCGTTGCCAGCCGTGTCACGACCTCGGCAAATGTCGCTTCATCGAGCGGGTCATAGTCTTCGAGAATATGGCCCGGCCGCTTGATGGGCGGGTGGTCGACCGACAGCACGCTGACCGCGCCCGCGCAATCCGCTCCCATATGCGCAAGGAGTCCGGCAATGTCCCCACGATCGATGCCTTCGCGCGCGATGACCGTCTGGAGGAGATTATTCTCCTGGAGCAGATTGTCGAAGAACGCGCGGACCGATGCGTCGCCGAACGGTTCGTCGCTGAGCGGCAGCGACAGCGACAAGGCATGGTGCTCGGCATTGCCGAGCCATTCAGGCGTATAAGCAAAAGCTAGGCTGGAATCGTCGCCTTTGACGAGATGACCGACCGGTTCCGCCGAAGCCTCGAGCCAGACGTTGAGGATCAGCGTCACGAGGCCCTGCTGCGCGCACTTATATCGATGCCGGCCGCTAGTGCGCAGACGATCACCTTGTCGAATTCCAGGGAGCCCTTGCCGCTTTCGAGCTCGGAAACGAACCGGCGCCCGACACCGGCATGCGCGGCGAACTCGGTCTGGTTGAGCTTCATGGCCTTGCGCGCTTTGCGGACCATTGCCCCCAGGTCCGAAACGGTCCGGATCGGCGCCAGCGTCGAGGAAGGCTTCGGCTTCGGCTCCGGGCCGGTCTCAGTGACCCGTGATACGGGACGGGTCAGGTGCCGCGCCAGGTCGACCGCCCGTTGCGCCGATCCATCCTGGACGGCTCGAAGCACATCTTGAAAGAGCGGCTGCCTGAGCTTGTCGACCGTTGCCTCGGCCAAGGGGGGGCGCAGCCCTTTCGGCATGCCGTTCGGATCGAGCATTTTGAACATGGCGTCGCGTTCCCGCACCTCGCGCAGGAGCCGTGCAGCATCGGTTTCCTTGGACAACGACATTCTGTTCCCTTTCGGGAGCAAAATGGGCTGTGGAATTGGAAAAGTCAAGATATTACCCCGAACGGGATCAAATCCTCATTTCAGTGTAATTGTGGGCAAGCCTGCTCCCGTTCAGGAGCAGTGAGCAAGAAGAGTGGCCTCTCTGCGTTTGGGATAGCCGGGCGCTGCGACAGCCGGCTATGCGGTTGCGATGAGTCAGTACGACCGCCACCTTGATCGGACGCTTGTCCTCGATCTGGATGAGACGCTGATCTATGCGACGGAAACACCGCCTGAGCGGATGCCGGATTTTTGCGTGTACGGCTACTACGTCTATCGACGCCCTTATCTCACGGACTTTCTGGCACGGGCCCGGTCCGAATTCGACATGGCAGTTTGGTCCTCCGCCTCAGACGATTACGTCCCATCCTAGCAGCCGCCTGCGGACGGGCTGGCCCATCCATTCCGATCGCCTTTCTCACAGCGTTTAACGCCGTCAACGCGCACCGGCTCATGGTCGGATCTTCTCTGGCCAGGTCACGAGAAACCTCATCCAGAGGCATGTCGCTCGGATTACTCCGACATCTCACTATTTTCCCAGCGCGCAAGGTCTAGCAAAACCTACTGCGCCACAGGTTGCGCGATGCCTTGATCGGTACCTGATACGGTTTCCTTCCAGCGCGTCCACTTCTCGGAGTTCGACAATGACGACAGCAATGACGCCGGAACATGATGTGAAGCGGGTACTTGTCGAGAAGGAAGGCCTGATCGGATGGCTGCGGATCGACAATGTCCGGCGCCTCAACGCCATGTCCCTCGCAATGTGGAACGATCTTCTTTCGGGGGTAAGCACGCTAGAGGCCGATGACGGCATTCGCGTCATTGTCATCACGGGAAACGGCGGCAAAGCTTTTTGCACCGGCGGCGATATCAGTGAGTTCGACCGCTTTCGATGCGGCGCCGAAAGCAAAAATTCCTACGATGCCGCTGGCACGGCAGCGCTGAAAGCACTGCGGGACAGCGGAAAGCCGACGATTGCAATGATACGGGGCTTCTGTCTCGGAGGCGGCCTCGCCCTCGCCCTTCAGTGCGACCTGCGCATTGCGAGCCGGACGGCGAAGCTCGGCCTACCCGCGGCGCGGCGCGGTATAGCCTATGATTTCGACGGCGTGAAACAGCTCGTCCAGCTCATCGGGCCGGCCAATGCCAAGGACATACTATACACTGCGCGTCAGATCGACGGTACATCCGCGTGCGCTATGGGGCTGGTCAATCAGGCCTTGCCCGAAAATGAGGTCGATATGGTCGTCCGGGAAACGGCGCTGACCATTGCTCACAATGCCCCGCTTTCCATTCGGGCGTCGAAACTGATGGTCGACATGGTCGCCATGGATCCCGCCAGCCGGGATCTCGACCGCTGCGCCGCGGCCGAAGTCGCTTGCCTGGAAAGTCGAGATTATGCGGAGGCGACTCGCGCCTTCATGGAAAAACGCGCAGCGCAGTTCATCGGATGCTGATTGCCATCGCGCGACGCACTTCACAGGATCAGCAGCATGCAGGAACAGGCATTGCCTTTCGCCCACCTTCGCGTGATCGATCTCACCCGTGCGCGCTCGGGGCCGACTGCGGCGCGGCAGTTCGCCGATTGGGGCGCCGACGTGATCATGGTGGAATCGGCCAA
>Ga0068853_100005231_pt1 | contig 10152 bp, 8 predicted proteins | sample KBSCornC32_FD_65655 | JGI IMG/M metagenome (GOLD analysis project Ga0068853, IMG submission 65655) | Corn rhizosphere microbial communities from Kellogg Biological Station, Michigan, USA - KBS Corn C3-2 | ecosystem: Host-associated > Plants > Roots > Rhizosphere > Soil ... | reverse complement strand
TTTTTTGAATTCCATTTTGAAAATCTATTCTACCGCCGCACTGTTTTAATCACTATTAACTATACACTCTAAACTATAAACTGTTATTCATGACCAGGTTATCAGCTAAAAGTTCAAAGTTTACAGTTGGCGGTCAGGCAATATAGTTTTCCGCCTGTGGAAAACCTGTGATAGAGTGTCGTTAAAGGCTAATTATTGCAATGGTTTCGGCGCGAGATATGAGTAACACCAGCACCAAAAAAAGACAGGATCAAAGCGAACTCGCCCGGCCGCATTGGGCCGTCGTATCATTTGACCGCGTCGAAGCAACCGGGCAGACATACTCTCAGGCCGTTGAAAAAATGAGTGAGCTGGATGCGAAAGGAGTCGCCGGTCTGTGCATCGTCACCGGTGACGCGGCGTCGCGTATAACCTCTTAAAATTCCAGCACTACCTTTCCAAAGCTCTCATTCGATTCAAGATATTCATGGGCCTCGCGTATTTGTTCAACAGGAAAAATCTTGTCGAGATTTGGCCTGATCTTGCCGTCTGTCAATAAAGGAACAACGTGCTGCGCAAACCTGCGGGTCGCCTCGGCCTTTTCTTCGATCGATCTCGCCCGCAGCGCGGTTCCGATAATTTTCAGGCGTTTATACAGCGTAATCCCGAGGTTAAATTCCGCCGTCGATCCTGCAGTAAGCCCGACCAAAACCAGCCTCCCTTTCAGTGCCAGGCTTTCGAGGTTCTGCTGAAAATATGCAGCCCCGACAAGATCGAGAATGACGTCTACACCTTTGCCGCTTGTCTTTTCCTTGACGATATCGGCAAATTCCGGCGGCGTTGCGGTGACGATCCCTTCGTCGAGGCCGAACTCGAGACATTTCTCCAGTTTGTCCTCCGTGCGGGATGTACCGAAAACGGCTGTGCCGGCCGCTTTTGCAAGCTGCAATCCGGCAAGTCCGACGCCTGAACCAATAGCATGGATTAAAATTGTCTCGCCTTGCCTAAGTTTCGCTTGAGTAAAAACCGCATCGTGCGCGGTGATAAAAACCTCGGGCACAGCGGCGGCCTCAGTAAACGAAAGATTATCCGGGATTTTTGCGAGAACCCGCTCGTCGGTCAGCACAAATTCAGACTGGGCCTCGCCCGCTACAATTCCAAAAACGCGGTCGCCGGCGTGAAAATCTTTTACGGCCTCACCGATCTCTGCAACCTCGCCAGCGAGTTCCAGCCCAGGAATATTCGTCGAATATCCAGGTGGAGGAGGATATTTCCCGCGCCTCTGGATCAGGTCCGCTCGGTTTAGCCCGGCGGCTTTAACACGAACTAAAACCTGCCTGCCGGTTGGTTCTGACGGATCGGGAACTTCTCGGATCTCCAGATTTTCCGACCCGCCAAAATTGATAATATAAACAGCTCTCATCGTTAAGAGTTTGCACTCTAATTAATGCCGCAGCCGAGCCTCGACGTTGTTTGCCTTGAGCGAATTTCCCGTTGCACGCTGCAGGTCCGCGATCGCCTTGTTAAGCTCAGTCTGAGCGCGAAGCTCGTTGCTGCGTGCGGTCGTCAGCGCTGTCTGGCGATCCAGAACCTTGTAAACGTCCGATTGTCCGGCGTCTAGTTTTCGCTGTTCGGATTCGTATTGCTTTTCCGAGTTTTCGCGTGCGATCGCCGCCGCTCGAAGCCTTGCCTCCGCCGTCCTCATCATCTGCAGAGCGTTTCGTACATCGACCTGTATGTTTTGCTCAAGCTGTTCACGCTGTGTTTGCAGGCGTTCGCCCTCGACCTTTGAACGGCCATACTGCGCGCGTGAGGTCTTGTCCCCAAACAGCGGCAAGTTAAATTGAACGCCGACGCGGAACGACGGATAGCGGTTTCCAAACAGATTTCCAAGCGCCTGGCTGTAACCGCCGACCAGATATTCGGGCAGCGCCGGCGGCGGCGTTACGATCACCGGGTTGATCGGCGTCTGGTCCGGCGTCAGTCCGTTTACCCGGCCGATCACCTGATTAAGCGCCAGCGTCGAATTACCCGATCCGATCGGATTTACGACGTTAGGGTTAAACGTTCCTGCCGCGCCGGCCAAGGTGTAATTTGCAACGAGGTCGATCTGCGGTTTTGTCTGATCTTTATAAAATTTCTGGTCTATCGCGTTAATCTCTTTCTGCGTCTGGTTCACTTCCAGTTCAGGCCGGTTTTGCATTGCCGCAGTAAGCGCGTCGTTCAGCGTCGTCACCGGTATGTCCGCATCAACAGGGTCAGTCGGCAGTACCGATTCCGTCCAGATTTGATTATTCCTGTCTGGCGAAACGAGATTCTTTAGTGTGTTCTCGGCGACGGTAACGTTGTTAAGCGCGTCGTAAACTGCCTGTTCAAAATTTGCGACCTGCGTTTCAGCCGCCACGATATCTATCGGCGCAAGCTGGCCCTCTTCAACAAGCCGTTTGTTGTGTTCGAGCTGCTGTTTTGCGTCGCGTATGCCGTCACGCTGCACCTGCAAGTTTCTCAAAGCAAACGTCAGGTCCCAGTACGCACGCTGCACGTTCGTGATGATTTCGATCGTCCGCTGGCGAAACTGCTCGTCCGTCAGCGAAAGATTTTTCTTCGCAACCTCGATCGTTCTTCGATTCTGGTCAAACGCTCGTCCGCGTAAAAGCGGCTGAGTAAATCCAAATGTAAGATTCGACGTATAGGTCGGGTTTACTGACGTGAAAATGTTATTCGTCGTGTTTCGCGTGTTGTTCGCCTGCACGCTGAAACTTCCGCCCGTTGGTTTGATCAGCCCCGTAATGCCCGCATTGCCGACGATATTCGATTGGTCAAGCGAAAAATTCGGCCCACCCGCAAAAAAGCTGAACACCGGATTTTTTGTTTTCTCGTAATATGTCTGCCCGGCAAACCTCGGCTCATACGCACCGCGCGCAGCCTTCAGGTCAAATTCCGCGATCTTAACGTTCTGCCTTGTGACCTCGATGTCCTTATTGTTTTCAAGAGCCATCGCGATGGCCTCGCGCACCGTCAGGGGTTTTTGCTCCGTCATGTCAACGCCGACGCGTCCGAGATCGGGCAAACTGCGGTCCTCAGATTTGTAATTAGGAGCGATTGACGGCACTCCCTGAAGATTTTCCGGCTTGACGTTTTGCGTGTCCGGAGCCGTCATGGGCGGCGGAGTCGGCGATGCCGTCGGTGTAGGCGTCGCGTCCTGCGCCGATACTAGTCCGACGCCCGCTAATAATGTAAATACGATCGATAAATATAATTGCTTACGCATAATTCCCTTGTCATGGTCGGCATTCGATCCGAACCTGTTTAGTTCGTCGCCCTGGCATTTCGATTTTTCAATTGCCACTAATTTTCAGCTAGTGGTCTCTATGCCTGTGACAACCGGCTTTAGCCGAATTAACTCGCTACTGCTTGCTGAAAAACGAGCTCGTCGCTGATGCAAACCGCCGTCGGATGCCTCTGAACATCCAATCCGAAAAATCTCCGATCCGCCTGAAAATATGTACCGAGCTCAGGTCGTCAAAGATCGAATAGAAAACCGGCACAGCCAACAGTGTCAGCAGCAAACACAAGCTTTGACCGCCGACGACCAGCACGCCTATCGAGCGGTTCGTTCCCGCTCCGGCTCCCGACGAAGCGATCAGCGGGATCATTCCGGCAACCAACGCTATCGTCGTCATCAAAATAGGCCGCAAGCGGTCGCGGTTCGCCTGTATGATCGCGTCATACCGATTAAGCCCGCGCGAACGCATAGTGTTTGTGTGGTCTATCTGCAAAATAGCGTTTTTCTTTACGACGCCGAACAGCAGCAACAGCCCTAGACCCGAAAAGATATTCACCGTCTGCCCGGTTATCAACAAACTGAAAATACCAAACGGTATCGACAGCGGCAGAGTCAGCAAAATAGTCACCGGATGGATGAATGATTCGAACTGCGCAGCCAGCACGATGTACATAAAGACAAACGAGAGCGAGATCGCCAACAGGAAGTAAAACCCTGCCTTACCCATTTCCTTTGACTGCCCTACGTATCCCGTTTTATATCCCGGTGGCAGTTTCAAGTCCTTTACATAATCATCAAGAGCGGCCGTAATGCTTGCCGCAGAACCACCGGGTTTCGTGTTCGCAAGCAGCGTCACCTGCCGCTGGCGGTTCGTACGGTCGATCGCGCTCGGGCCAGTGCCGGTTTCGATCTTAACGACGCGGTCGAGCGTAACCCAGCCAAGCTTTGTAGATGGCACGATAACCCGTTTCAGCCCTTCGACACTTGTTCGAAACGGGTTGATCGCACGGACGTGAACTTCAAATTGATCCTTGCCTTCATTAAAAGTCGTCGCTTCCTGTCCGGCGATCAATGTATTGAGCGCTTGCGACACATCGCCGACACGCACGCCAAGATCGGCCGCCGTGTCGCGGTCAACATGAAGCTGAACCTCGGGCTTTCCGTTGATCAATGTCGTATCGACATCAACCGCGTCAGGTATAGTTTTCAGCTTTTCCACGACCTTTGTTGAAAATTCGTCAAGCATTTTCAGATCCGGACCGGTGATAATAAACTGGATATTCGCATTGCGAAATCCGCCGCCGGAAAACGCTGCGACCTGCTGCACCGCCGTGCGGAGCTCGACCGGGAATTTCTGCTTGTCGGCAAGCAGCTCGCGCGCGTCCGCCATCATTTGTTCCTGCGATTTTGGCCGGTCGGCGATGTCCGTCAGCTTAACGTAGATAGAACCCGCATTTACGACCTGCGCCGTCCCCCCGCCGACCGTCACAAGTGTGTCGGTAACGCCCGGCATTTTGCGTATCTCGGTCGCAATTCGCTCCATTGTCTGCGCCGACGCGCTCAGGCTGTAGCCTTCGGGCGCACGGACTGACACCTCGAACTGCGATTGGTCGTCAACCGGCAAAAAGTTTTTACCGACGAACATAAACAGCGGAATTATCGCCAGGAAAACGATCACACAAAGGCTTACAATGACCCAACGGTGCGCCATCGAAAACCGCAGCAGCCATGCATAAATGCCGTCAACGTGCTTGAACCAGCCTGTGTAGTGGCTGTCCTTTTCAAGCTCGTTAACAGTCGGTTCATGCTGCCATAACGCATCGCCCTGCAACTCGGCGTCCTCTTCGACACCCGTGATCTCAACGCTTGTTTTTTCCTCTTTACGCTTGATCAGCCTGGCTGCCAGCGTCGGCGTCAGCGTAAACGAAACGATCAGCGATACACCGACCGCGAACGCAGCGGTCAGGCCAAAGCTGGACATGAAACGCCCGACAATACCCTGCATAAACCCGATAGGCACGAACACCGCCATCAAAGACAACGTCGTCGCAAGGACCGCAGGTCCTATCTCCCGAGTTCCCTCGATAGCTGCCTGGAACGGGTTCATCCCCTTTTCGTCGATAAAGCGGAAGATGTTCTCAAGCACAACGATGGCATCGTCGATAACGATACCCACCATCAGCGTCAGCGCCAGCATCGTGATCGAATTGAGCGTGTAGCCCATCGCGTACATAAGCGCAAACGTCGAGATGATCGATGTCGGAATAGCAAGCGCCGCAATGATCGTCGAGCGAAAGCTCCACAGAAACAGGAACACGACGATAGACGCCAGGATCGAGCCGACCACCAGGTGCTCCTCAATGGCGTGCAAAGAGTTCTCAATGAATATAGAGTTGTCGCCGATTATGCGCATCTCGTATCCCGGCGGCAATGTGCCCTTTATGTTCTTCGCCGGGTCGCCCTGTATCTCGGCAAGCCGCTCCTTAATGTCGTGAGCGACTGCGACGGTGTTTTGGCCTGATTGTTTCGAAACGATCAGGGTCACCGCAGGCTGGCCGTTAAGCCTTGCCTCCGAGCGAATGTCCTCGCCGCCGTCCTCGACATAACCGATGTCTTTGACCTTGACCTGATAAGTGCCGCGTGTTGCGACAACCACATCGTTAAATTCGTCGGGCTTTTTGATCTTTCCGACCGTGCGGACGCTTGTTTCGATCTGTCCCTGGTCGAGACGGCCGCTCGGAAACTCCATGTTCTGGATCTTGAGCGCCGCAGAAACCTCGGCCGGCGTTATGTTGTACGACCGCATCTTGTCCGGATCGACCCATACGTTTATCTGCCGCTCGCGTCCGCCGATGATCGTCACCTGGCCGACACCGCTTACCGATTCGATCCGTTCCTTGATGCGGTGTTTTGCAACTTCGGTGACATCGCGCAAACTTGCCGGCGCCGAAACCGAGATACGAAGAACAGGCGCGGCGTCCGTGTCCAGCTTTTGCACCGTCGGCTGATCCGCTGTCTCAGGCAAGTTGGGTATAACGGTCTGGACGCGGTTCTCGACCTCTTGCGCGGCAACGTTCACGTCCTTTTCCAACACGAACTGGACGAAGACCTGGGTGATACCTTCGAGCGATGTTGAACGCAGCTCGTCGATGCCGCTGATCGTGTTCACCGCTTCCTCGACCTTGTCGGTTACCTCGGTCTCCATCTCCTGCGGCGATGCCCCGCGATTGGTCACGGTCACGGTGATCGTCGGAAAATCGATCTTGGGAAACAGGTCAACCCCGAGGCTGAAAAAGGAGAAGGCTCCGACAACCACCAGCGACATGATCAACATCGTCGCAAATACCGGACGCTTAACGCATATTTCTGCTAGCCATTGCATAAATCTTTAAATCCCGTAAGTCCCAAGTCCCATAAGTCTCAAGTCTCGCTTTTGGGCTTGAGACTCGGGACTTATTTGATCTACTGCCTAACCATTATTCCATCCGACAATTTATCGACGTTGCTCGTCGCTACCACATCGCCTTCGACCACGCCCTGTTTTACCTGTATCAAGTCGTTTTCGAGCAGGCCAAGCTGCACTAATTGTTCACGTGCGACGCCGTCCTTGACGATGTAAACACGGCTTATGTCGCCGTCAGTTCGCACTGCTAGGGCCGGTATCATTACTGCCGGTTCCGGCTTCGACTGTGTGATCCGAACGGTCGCAAACTGTCCCGGTTTCAGCAAACCATCAGCATTCGGCACCTCAGCCTCGACAGTCAGCGTTCTGGCCGTTGCATTAACGTTCGGGGACATTCTAACAACCGTTCCGGCAAAACTTCGGTCAGGATACGCGCTTACCTGCAATGAAATATTTTGTCCCGTCGCAACCTTTCCAAGCGATTGCTCGGGCACGTCGATCTTCAGCCGCAAAACCGACGTGCGGAGTATCGTTGCGATTTTCGCATTCGGCGCGCTCGGCGAAATGTACTGGCCGACGTTCGCCACGCGTTCTGAAACATACCCGCTGATAGGTGCAAGAACCACGGTGTCGTTCACGCCTTTTTGAGCGGCGGCAACCTGAGCTTCGGCTGTTTTGACTGCCGACTGCTCGGCCTTTACAGCGGCCTGCGCTGTTGCGACCTGAGCCTGTGCGGTGCTTATCGCGGCATATCTCTGCTTCGCTCCGTTCAAAGCCGTCTGGTAATTTGACCGCGCCTGGTCGCGGGCGGTTTTTTTCTGGTCGAAAATCGAACGCGATATGTCACCAGTCTCGAGCAGCTTTGCGTTTCTCGCGTATTCAGCCTCGGCAAAATCCAGAGCGGCCTTTGCATTTCGCACCTCGGCAACGTCGTTAACGTCGAAACGCTCGTTTTCGCTCAAACCTAACTGGGCTTGGGCGGCACGAACATTCGCCTGGGCCTGGTCAACCTGCGCCTGTGCCTGTCCGACAGCCGACTGCGATTGCTGAAGCTGCGATTGCGACTGATCCAATTTGATCCGGGCGTCGCGGTCGTCAAGCCTTACTAACACGTCACCTTGTGTTACGTAGCTGCCTACGTCGAAATTGACCTGTACGATCTTTCCCGAAATTGCCGGCGCTACATCAGTCTGCGCGTCGCTTGCCAGGTTGCCGGTTGCCTCAAAATAGGTCGGTATCGGCTGGACGACGGCCGCAGCCGTGGTCACGTCGATCACCGTGGGTTCATTGTTAGCGTTTGTCGAATTTGCCGAACCGGAACGGCATCCGCTGATGAATAAAACTGTGGCCGCAAGTACAAAAATCGCCGTTATGATTGCTTTTTGCTTGTTCATTATTGGTTAAGGCGTAAGCCTTTTTCTAAGGAGATCGTGATCTATTTTTTAATGCCGTTCAGTAAGATATTGGTGAAATTTTCCGCCGCCTGCTCGGTCGTTATGTTCAAAATGCTCCGCTTTTTGTCCCACAAAATGATGTTGAGCGAGTGGTGAATCAACATTCCCATAAACGCCCTGACCACTATCTTCGGGTCGAATTCACGAAGCGCCCCGTCATCCTGCCTCGTTTTTATATAACCGCCTATAAAAACGTATATCTGCCGCACAAACTCATTAAAAAATTTCTCGGCAAGCGCGTGTTCCTCAAGTGCGAAATAAAGCAGCAGCCGCATAAATCCCTGGTCCGACTGGTGCTTGTTCATCGCCTGCAGCGCGATAGTGTAAAACACTGCATAATCGTCCTTTCGCTCCATTGCATCAAGCAGCACCTTGTTCTTTTTCCACGGAAACTGCGCCTCCCCCTGGCACGATTTGTGTTCGAGAATCGCCGCATACAGCTCGTCCTTGCTCGAAAAGTGCCGAAACACCATCGCCTCGGACACGCCCGCCGCCGAGGCAATTTCCTTGGTGGTCGTGCCGTTAAAACCGTTCTGCGAAAACAGCCTTACCGCGGTTTCAAGTATCTGCTCCCGCCGCTGGTCGCCGGACATCCTGCCCGGGTGCTCACAATCAAAAAAGTCCTTGATCAATTACGTCTCCTTATAAAAATAAGTAAGCACTTACTTACTTTATGAATTCCTAAATTTACATTCTGTGTAATTGATTGTCAAGCATCTGGTGAAAAATTAAATACGCAGTGCAAATCGGCAAAGTTCACACCTTATTTTCCCGAAAGAAAACGAACTTTTTCCAAGCGATTTCGTTACAACTATCTGAACAGGAATTTCATCGGAAAAACCGGACGCTTGTGCGTTGTTTTTTCGATGATCTTTTAACAAGGAGAGAGGTAAATGTCAGAATTTGATGAAGAAGTAAAAAAAGCGGAAAAGGAGCTCGAGCAAAGCCTCGTTCCGCTCGTTAACGAAGACGAATTTTCGGGAAAAGTCACGGATGACGAATTTTTAGGAGATTTAAGGATGCAGGCGCAAGAATACGGTCAGAAATTGCAGGACGCAGCCGTAAAGGCGAAAGATTTTGCGAGTGAAAAGTTTGCCCAAGCCGGCGATAAATTTAAGGAATTGCAGAACAAGGATCCAAAGGAAATTCTCGAGGATGCCAAGGACTATGCCCGCAAGGAACCCGGAAAGGCGTTGCTTATTTCGGCTGCGGTCGGCCTTGTTTTAGGCTTTCTTATAAAGCGAAGATAAAATCTTATTGTAATTTGGGACTAAAAAGGCGGCTCGAAACGAGCCGCCTTTTTACGTAAATTGTTAATTCTGTGCGTGTATCAGCCGCCGTGTCTGATCGCCGAAAAGCACGTCGATCTTTTGCGGTTCGATGACCGCCAACACCTCGCCCGGACCAAAGACCGAGTGAAGCATCGCTTGGCCCTTCTTATATTTCCGCGTGCGGTCATAGGGTGATGCCGTTTTTGATTTGCCCATTTCTACAGCGGTTTTTACGCCGCGCGTGAACGAGCTTGTCGTCTGGCAGCCGACGCAGACCGCCTTTGAGATCTTGCCTTGTTTAGTAACGCTTTCGACTGAGTGGGCCTGCTCTTTATCGCAAGACGAGCATAGCATATTCACAGAATCGCCAATTTCATATTTTTCAGTTTTCATATTTCAATTACCTTTTACCTGCGTCGCCGTCCGCCAAATGAACGAAAGCGTCTTGCCGGTGCTGCTGACGGTTTCTTGAAAGCAGCCGTTTCGGCACGCATCTCACCTCCGAATTCCGGCAGCAATACGCGTTCGACCTGCTGTCCGGTAAGCCTTTCTATAGCCCGCATCGAATGTTCTTCTGCTGCGGTACACAGCGTTATGGCTTTGCCTACATTACCCGCACGGCCGGTACGGCCAATACGGTGAACGTAGTCCTCGGGCGCTTCGGGTACATCATAGTTTACCACATGTGAGACCAAATCGATGTCAATTCCTCTGGCAGCAACGTCCGTAGCCACCAAAACCCTTGTTTTGCCTGATTTA
>Ga0068853_100005230_pt1 | contig 10153 bp, 12 predicted proteins | sample KBSCornC32_FD_65655 | JGI IMG/M metagenome (GOLD analysis project Ga0068853, IMG submission 65655) | Corn rhizosphere microbial communities from Kellogg Biological Station, Michigan, USA - KBS Corn C3-2 | ecosystem: Host-associated > Plants > Roots > Rhizosphere > Soil ... | reverse complement strand
CGCGAGTTTGCGGCAGACGGCGAGCTGAGCACTGTTGTTCGCTCGCTCAACGAAGCCCCGCAGCCGCACGTCTCTCGCGGCTATACTCCGATTGCACCCGCGAGACCGGAGTTTGAGGAGGCTCGTGAGCCGACGCCTGTCTCCATCAGGCCGGCTTACGCTGCCGCCGCTGCGGGAGCGAGTGCCGCGACTATGGCACCCTTGAGTGTGAATGCCGGAGAACCAGTCGCGGTCCGGACATCGCCTTACATCGATCGACAAACACGTGAGACCAAGGCTGCCGCGTATCCTCAGCAGAAGAAGAGACGGCGAATGCGGCGATTGATCGCCTTCGCGATCTGTATCGTGATCTTTACGGGCATTCTCTACGGCACCGCGAGTTACATGCGAGGCAAGCTGACGCTGCCGATATTTGCAAAGACGCAGACGGCGACCGCGAATACGGACATCTATCTGCGGCCCGATCCAAGCACCAACAACGATCCTATCGGTTTGGTAACCAAAGGCTCAAAGGTGAAGATAGTCACCAGCAATAACAATTGGTACCAGGTCGACATCACCGAACAAGGCCGTGCCCGCCCCGGCGCCAATAACGCGACCCGCGGCTGGCTGAATGGCAAGTACATCGATATCGACCAGTGAAGACTTAGCCACAGAGCACACGGAGAGAATAAGAAAATTAACCGCAGATGAACGCAGATGAACGCAGATAATCCTAAAACTCGGCTCAACTATTTTATCGGCGTCTATTTGCGTTCATCTGCGGTTAATTTATTCTTTTTCGGTTAGATTATTCTGTCGGTGATAATTGATGAGCATTTTAGACAAAGTCAGGCGTTGGATCGACGGTGAGACGGCGGAGCTTGTGCTTGAGCAGGCGGCGCGGGACGCGCAAATCAAGCCGCGTTCAAAGGCAGAGGATTTTATCGTCAAGATCGCCCGCGAGGTCGAGTCGGTGATGCAGAGCGAGATGGTCCCGCTGCCGCAGGGGACCACAATGATCCCGACGGAGTACATCATCTTTCTCTCGTCCGACGACGACAAGGAATGGCAGGGCGTCAAACGCCGCGGGCTCGAGCAGGGACTCTACCATATACTCGCCGAGCGTGCTCGCGAGATCGCGGGCAAAAAAAAGCTCGAGACAAAGTCGTTTGTGATCGAGCTGAGAGTTGATGCAACACTTGAGAAAGGTGAGGTCCGAGTACAGCACTCCTGGGAGGACGCGAACAACAAGACCGGCGTTCTCGCAAGACCTAAGAATTTACCTGAGGTTTCAAAGGAGGAGCCAAAACCTCAACCAAAACCTCAACCTGATCCACTACCTCATGTAGGCCGCTCGGCTCAGGCCACAAACCCGAACATCAGGTTCTCGCCGCAGCCGTCATCTGAGATCAGCGGGGCTGCGACGATCGCCAACGCTCCGATCGAGCAAGCCGTGCCGGTGCCGGCAGAGGACGGTGAGGAAATGACCCGCGTCGGAGCACGCACGGGCCGCGAGCTTTACAAGCTTGAGGTCTGGAGAGGTGGAGTGAGGCAAAATGTCATTCCCGTCTTTCAGAACGAGATCGTCGTCGGCCGCGGCTCAAAGTCAAAGCCCGTCGATATACCGCTCGCCGGCGACGTCGAGATCAGTCGGCGACACTTGTCGCTCCACACCGATGGCAACGGTAAGTTTTGGGCCGTTAACGAAGGCAAAAATCCCGCGACCATTAACAACTACGAGCTGCCCGCCGGACAGCAGGTCCAACTCACGCCCGGCGTCCCGCTCAACGTTTGCAGCTACATGCTCCGCATTCAGCCGCAGTGATCATTTTTAGCCGTATGTAGCACGAATGCACGAATGTCAGACAGGGATACTCCCATTCGTGCATTCGTGGCTAATCGCCAAAGGGAAATTCGCGTCTCGAGATTAGCCCCAAGATCTCGGTGAGAGCATCCTCGGCGGCTGTTTTTACGTTGTCTGGATAGCCGTACTGCAAAGAATTCTCCTCAAAATCATCCCGATCCAGCACGTCGACACGCCCATCTGGCCATAGGATCACGTCAATATCGAGGTCGACGTAATCGATGACCGAGCCGTCATACGTCGCGGGCATTGCGATATTTGCGTATATCGCTTTGGGCGTACCGTCGGGCTCGCGAAATTGAAAAACGTTATACCAACGGTCAAGCCAAAAATATTCGAGCGAGATAGTACCGGCGTGGATGGTCCCGAGATCGTTGTGAAAATGCGTCTCGGAAAAGCGCGCGAGCACCGTGATCAGGTCCTCATTCGCGCTCACGAGACCGCCGACCCAGGTACGACGTATTCTGCCGTCGTATTTGCGGGCATTCACCTTGATCTCGTCACCCGTCATTCGTCGTCATCGGAGCGGCCGGTGTAGGCCGAATGGAGCTTTGCCAGCAGGTCCGGCAGGATCAAACGTTCTGTGTCGGTGAGTCCCGAGAGATATTCGCTCTCGAGCTCCAGCCATGCGGCGGCGACCTCGGAGCGTATCTTTTCCCCTTTCTCGGTGAGGAACACACGACTCGACCGCGCATCGTCGCGCTCGCGCTCCGTCCTGATCAGGTTGATCTCAGCCAGGCCCTTGAGGATCTTGTTGATGGTAGGTGCCGAGAGATTGAGCCTCGATGCGATGTCCACCTGCCGGAGCCCGTCCTGTCGCCACAGCTCGATCAGCACAAAGACCTGGCCGCCGTGCAGACCGACACCCGCGAGATGCCGCTCGAGCGCATTGCGGTAGGCAGTCGTGACGCGCGCTAAGCGGTAGGTCGCAGTCTCCTCAAATTTCACTTCGCCGGCCATTTTTTAGCAGGTAATTATATGGCAAAGAATAAACCCTTAGCAGGCTCATGATAACTGATTAGCTGGCTAATTAAAAATAGTTAGTAGGCTAACTAGATAAAGTTAGGGTGCTTGCTAAATCTCGTGAGCGAGCTAACATTAACTTATGGACAAGGCGGAAAAGCTCAAAAATGCACGGAATATACTGCTAAAACTGCATAAATCGATGATCGACATCGAGCGGGAAATGTACGAGGGATTAAACGGACAGGTAACTCCGGCACAGTTCGTGACGCTGCTGATGGAGGATGATGATTTTGCCTGGCTGCGAAAGTTTTCAGTTTTGATCGTCGAGATAGACGAGATGTTTGCCTCAAAGGACGGTGCAACTAACGACCTGATCGACGCGAGTCTACAAAAAGTGACTGAGCTGGCGAGCATGTCCGAGGAGGACGATTACTTTAAGGCAAAGTATCAGTTTGCATTGCAGCACAGCCCGGATTCAGCGGGTCTGCACAGTCAGCTAAAGCAGGTTCTGCAATCGGATTAAAAGACCTGAACGCGAGCCTTATGTGTGTTACGCTTGGGTGCCACTTCCCAAGCCTTTTTGTTGAGGTCATCTATGCGGACGTGTATTTTTTGGGCGGTTTTGATCTTGTCGGCGTCTGCCTTTGCGGCTACTGGAAAGTGGACGGTTGAGGCCCACCATGGTTGCAAAGTTTGGGACGATCCTCCGTACGCCGAAGGCTACACCACGGATTACCGGCTGTGGTGGAGCGGCGCGTGCTCGGAAGGGTATGCTTCGGGCGAGGGTTATCTTCAGTGGTCCGTACTACCGGACAAACGTTATCCTAATACCCCACCTCTGGTTTTTGCTCAATACGACGGTACGATAGTTAAGGGCAAGCTGCAGGGGAAAGGGAAACTCGAAACTAGCGGCAGCTACACATACACGGGTGACTTCGTCGATGGTCAATTTGAGGGAGCCGGTGTTGAAACGTGGTCGAGGGGCGACCATTTTGAGGGGCGATATGCCAATGGTTACCGCAATGGATGGGGAACGTATTGCTTCGCCAATGGAGACTCGAGGTCAGGAGAGTTCAAGAACGATGCGCGTCAGGATGGCTTTCAGACATACGATTGGGGCGCGAGCAAAGACCATTTTGAAGGGAATGTGGTTGGTAACCTGCCCGAAGGTCAGGGATTCCTGATCGACAAAACGGGCAAACACGAGGGCAATTGGGTGGCCGGCAAACTCACGATCGGATCGACCACCTATAGCGTGTTCCCGGTTCAGAAGAACGAAAAGCCATCTCAGCCGGCTCCTTGAGTCTTTGACTCTTAGCTCCGACCGCTCTTTTTCCAATCGGCTAAAAACGTCTCCAGGCCCTTATCCGTCAGCGGGTGCTTGAAGAGTGAGAGGATTACCTTGAATGGGATCGTCGCCACGTCGGCTCCCGCAAGCGCGCAGTCGACGATGTGCATCGGATGCCGGATCGAGGCCGCAAGGACCTCGGTCTCGTAGCCATAGTTCTCGTAGATCTGGACGATATCGCGAATGAGCTGCATTCCATCCCAAGCGATATCATCGATACGTCCGATAAAGGGCGAGATGTAGCTGGCACCGCACTTTGCGGCAAGCAGAGCCTGAGCGGCCGAGAAGCAGAGCGTGACGTTGACCTTTGTATTCTCGGCGCGAAAGATGCGGCAGGCCTTGAGTCCGTCGGGCGTGAGCGGAACCTTTATGATCACGTTGTCGGCGATCTTGGCGTACTCGCGGCCCTCGCGGAGCATGCCCTCGGTATCGAGAGCCGTAACCTCGGCGGAGATATCGCCAGGGACCATTTCCGCGATTTTTTTAATGTGCTCCTTAAAGTCGACGTTGCCCTCTTTTGCCACAAGGCTCGGATTTGTCGTCACGCCATCGATCAAGCCAAGCTCGGTCGCCTCTCTGATCTCGTCAAGATTTGCTGTGTCTATAAAGAATTTCATTTTCAGCTCCGAATGTGTTGCGGAAGCCCGCGCGTGAGCGAGGGCGTAACTTCGTATGCGGCGTTGGTGTCCCGCCCTTCCTCACGGTCGAGCTTCCGCAACTGGATTTCTCAGTAGGCCTATTCCTTCAATTTCAACCTCGCAGACATCGCCGGGGCTCAGTTTTGAAACTCCCGACGGCGTGCCGGTGGCGATCACGTCGCCGGGCAGCAAGGTCATCATCCGTGAAATGTATCTTATCAGGAATTCGACAGGGAAGACCATTTTTGAGGTCCGCGAGTCCTGTTTGATCTCGCCGTTGACGCGTGTCGTGACGCGCAGGTCCGAGACATCCAACTCCGTCTCAATGTGAGGTCCGATCGGGCAAAAGGTGTCGAATGATTTGGCCCGCGTGAATTGCACGTCGCTCTTTTGCAGGTCGCGCGCCGTGAGGTCATTTAGGCATGTGTAGCCGCGAATGTATTCGCTCACATCGGCATCATCGGGCAGGTCATTGCAGAAATCGCCGATCACAACCGCAAGCTCGCCCTCGTGCTCGACCTGTTGCGAATACTCCGGAATGACTATTTCATTCCCATCAAGGATCATGGCCGACGGCGCTTTCAAAAACAGAAGCGGCTCTTTTGGAACGTCATTGCCAAGCTCCGCCGCGTGGTCCGCGTAATTGCGGCCGACGCACACGATCTTTGACGGCAAAAAATCTATGTCGAGTTTCATGGTGCAGTCTCGCTCACGATCTCTGACGGCTGACTAACGTTTCCGGCATTGTCTGTCGCGGTCAGGTAGTAATAATATGTTTTGCCGCTCTCTACTTTTGAATCCTGGTAGGTGTTTGTTTTGTTCAGATCGGTCGTGAGCGGCGTCCATTGATCGAGCGGAAGGTCTTTGACCGTCGAACGGTAGATCCTGTAACCGACGACGTCCTTCTCAGGGTTGATAGCCCAGAATATCGAGATCGCTCCCGGAGCGGCCGCGATCGTGATCGCGGCGGGAGCCGAGGGCGGAAACACGTCCTTTGCTTTAAACGTTACGACATTCGACTCGGCGCTCTCGATCGGCTCGCTGCCGACGCCCGCCGAGACGGCACGCACGAAATACCAATAGTCTTTATTAAACTCAAAAAACTCGTCCGAGTAGCTCGTCCCCTGCCACGGCGTCTTGTTGAGCAGCTTTGCCGGCTGAGTCGCGGATGTCGAGCGGTAAATGTTGTAGCCGATGATCGCGACCGGTTTGGTCTGATCAATATTTGTCTCGGGTGCTTTCCACGACAGCCGAAGTGCGTCCTGCGAGGCATCGACTTTTAGATCCGTCGGATTCGACGCGATCTTTGACGCGGGCTCGATTACGATGGCGTTTGAGAACGCAGCTTTTTGTCCCGACGCATTTACAAAACGAAGTGCGTACCTCAGCCTCACCGGCTGGTCCGCGAACTGCAGCGTGTCCTTGTAGTTTAGGGTCCTCGAATTAAAGTCGGCGTCCGTGATCTTGATCGCCGCGATCATCGTACTGCGATTTGCGAAATCCTCCTCCGACAACTGCACCGGCGACGTCAGCGGCTCCGCGAGTCGATAAACGTCCGCGCGGCTGATGTTTTGGACATTGCCGACGGGAGCATTCGTGCGAGGCATCTTCCACGAAATAATGACCTGATTCCCGCGCTGAAAACCGTCGAGTTCGATCCGCTGGAGCACGTGCTCTTTAGGCGGTATCGGGGCTCCGCGTTTCCCACAGCCAACGGTGAATAATGCCGTCGCAAAAAGAATTCCAACGCAAAGCCGCGAAGAAGCAAAGTCGCAAAGAATACGAGCTGAGGGTCTCAATAGATCCATCGTGTGAGTCTTGTTTGCGTCTTTGCTCCTCTGCGTCTTTGCGTTAAAAACCTCTTAAAGTATGTACTGCCGCAGGTCCCGATTCTCAATTAGAGCATTGAGTTTTTCGTCAACGTAAGCGGCATCGATCGTTTGTTTCTTTTGCTTTAGATCGCTGCCGGCAAAGCTGATGTCCTCGAGGAGTTTCTCGACTAGTGTGTGCAGCCGACGAGCACCGATATTCTCGGTATTTTTGTTCATCACGGCGGTCATGTCGGCGAGACGATCGACGGCGTCGTCGGTGAATTTCAGCTCGATACCCTCGGTGCCGAGGAGTGCTTGATACTGCTTGATCAGCGAATTTTTCGGCTGCACCAAAATGCGTTTGAGGTCCTCGGTCGTCAATGCCTCGAGCTCGACACGGATCGGAAAGCGGCCCTGCAGTTCCGGAATCAAGTCCGTCGGTTTTGCGACGTGAAACGCGCCCGCGGCGATAAACAAAATGTGATCGGTCGAGACCATTCCATATTTTGTGTTGACATTCGTGCCCTCGACGATTGGCAGCAGGTCGCGTTGAACGCCCTCTCGCGAGACCTCGGGCCCGTGAGTGCCGCCTTCGCGGCCGGCGACCTTGTCGAGCTCGTCGAGGAATATGATCCCGGACGACTGGACCTTGTCGAGAGCGGAGCGCGTGATCTGTTCGCTGTCGACGAGATTCTCCTGCTCATCGCGAAGCATCACCTTGCGGGCCTCGCCGACCGTCAGCTTTTTGCGCACGGTCTTTGCAGGGAACATATTTCCCAACATGTCCCGCAGATTTACGCCCATCTCCTCGCCGCCCGAGCCGCCGATAAAATCGATCGTCGCACCGGAGCGGTCCTGCGTGTCGATGTCGATCAGCCGGTCGTCGAGGTCACCGCGGCGAAGCTGATCGCGCAGCTTTTCGCGCGTGCGCAGGTGCGAGCTTTCCTCGGCGGCCTCGCCATTCGCGTCATATGTGTAGCTCGGCGTCGGCAGTAGAATGTCGAGCAGCTTCTCCTCGACGTTCTGCTCGGCACGGGACTTTACGTCGTCGAATGCCGATTGCTTTTGCATGTCGACCGCGACGTCCGCAAGCTCGCGAACCATCGATTCGACATCTCTGCCGACGTAGCCGACCTCCGTGAATTTTGACGCCTCGATCTTAATGAATGGTGAATTCGCTAGTCGAGCTAACCGTCTAGCAATCTCCGTTTTGCCAACGCCGGTCGAGCCGATCATGAGAATGTTCTTTGGCAGAACGTCCTCGGCGATCTCGGGCGGCAGTTTTTGGCGCCGAATTCTATTGCGCAGTGCGATCGCGACCGCACGTTTTGCGGCCGCCTGGCCCACGACATACTTATCAAGCTCCGCCACGATCTCGCGCGGCGTCAGCTCGTCCAGATTCGCCTTTACTGTCGCGGTCTCACCGCCCAAATAGATCGCCATACACGCGCCGCAGCAAAACTCTAATTGTAGAGGACAACCAGCTAAACCGTAAAAAGTGACCCAGCCGCTCACGCTCCGGTCTGGTTTGTATTCGCGCGTACTGTGTCAGCCATTTTTTCGCAAAATCATGTAAATGGCTCGTAAAGGGTCCTCGGAGGTATTCATATGGCACATGCAATGACACATGATCAGGCATTCGTAACCGAACACGCGCCTGCGTATCAGGCGTATCAGATCCTGCGGATCGCCTTTACTATCGCGCCGATCGTCGCGGGTCTCGATAAATTCACGCATCTGCTGTGCAATTGGGACCAGTATCTGGCGCCGCAAGTCGCGAACGCGCTTGGCGGTCCGGCGAATGGTCACACATTCATGCTCGTGGTTGGCGTCGTCGAGGTGATCGCCGGTATCGGTACGTTTTTAAAGCCAAAGATCTTTGGCTACATCGTGGGCATCTGGCTGATCGGAATCATCCTAAACTTGCTGCTAAGCGGTCACTATTTTGACATCGCGCTGCGCGATCTCGGTCTCTGTCTCGGTGCATTCGCATTGGCGCGCTTGAGCGCGGAGTACGACAGCTAAACGCGAGTCGTCAGGCGACCCTCGACAACTGAGGCGCATCACAGCAGTTTTGGAGGGAAAATGAAGCCGACACTGCGGATCGCGCTCTATCTACTCGTCAGCATCGTCGCCGCGGTGCAGGCCGGCACCGACCGCACGTCAGAGGTGTTGGCCAAGCCGGTCGCGATCCTGAGCTTTAAGATCGATCCGGCGACGAGTAAATTTGTCGCGCATGCACATCGCGGCGGTCTTGTTTGGTTCAAGGGGCAAGATCATTATCTTTCCGTTCGTCAGTTTAGCGGCGAGACGTCGCTGGACCTTAATGTTCTAAACCCAGCCTCACTGTCAATGACTATCGAGGCAAACTCGCTCCACGAAACAGGCGCTGGTTTTACGCCGCCGCAAAAGTCGACCATCGATAAAGAGGTCAACGAGATCTCGCTCGAGACCGCAAAGTACCCGACCATTACATTCCGAAGCACAGGCGTGACCGGCGGGCCAGCCAACGGGGTTTTTGCCATAGAGATCGCAGGCGACATCACGATGCACGGCGTCACGCGCCACATCACGATCCCTGCAACGGTGACAGTGAATGGGGACGCGCTGAATGCGAAAGGCGAGTTCGAGTTAAAACGGTCCGATTTTGGAGTCAAGGCCACAAGCGCATTTCATGGCTGGGTGCGGGTCAAGGACAAACTAACGTTTGATTTTGATATAAACGCGAGGCGGTGAACTGGAGCTCCGATCAGATCTCCTCGACAATTACATCGTCGTTCGTATAGATGCAGATCTCGGCGGCGATTCGCAAAGCTTCCTCCGCGATCTCGCGAGCGGCAAGGGAAGTGTGCTTCATCATCGCTCGCGACGCAGCGAGCGCGTAAGGCGAACCGGAACCGACCGAGAGCAGTCCATCGTCGGACGAGATCACGTCGCCCTTACCGGAGATCAGAAACGCGTCCTTTGCGTCAGCGACGATAAGCAGCGCCTCAAGATTGCGCAGATATTTGTCAGTTCGCCAATCCTTGCTCAGCTCGATTGCCGCTCGCTCGAGCTGGCCTTGATGCTGTTCGAGCTTTGATTCAAAGCGTGTCAGGAGCGAGAACGCATCCGCGGTCGAGCCCGCAAAACCCGCGAGAATGTTGCCGCCCGAGATCCGGCGCACCTTGCGGGCTGTGTGTTTTATCACCGTCTCGCCAAGCGTTACCTGCCCATCGCCCGCCATCGCTGTCTTGCCGTCGCGGCGGACGAGGAGGACTGTTGTCGATCTGATCTTATCCATTCTTTTCGATACTCTCACGGAGCATTGACCTGTCGCAAAAAGGGAAATTAACCGCAGATGGACGCAGATGCACGCAGATGAATTGCCCACGAATCGAACGAATCTTCACAAATGGATTCTGTTCCCATTCGTGCAGATTCGTGAGATCCGTGGGAGATGTTTCTTTATCTGCGTTCATCTGCGTAAATCTGCGGTTCCAACTAAGTCGCGGCCGATTTCCCAGACGTTTCCGGCGCCCATCGTTACCACGAGGTCGCCGCC
>Ga0068853_100005227_pt1 | contig 10155 bp, 4 predicted proteins | sample KBSCornC32_FD_65655 | JGI IMG/M metagenome (GOLD analysis project Ga0068853, IMG submission 65655) | Corn rhizosphere microbial communities from Kellogg Biological Station, Michigan, USA - KBS Corn C3-2 | ecosystem: Host-associated > Plants > Roots > Rhizosphere > Soil ... | reverse complement strand
CGATCATGTTGATCGTGCCAGTGAACGTCCCCGTCGGCGTCAACGTGATGGTCGCGAACGAGGGCGTGCTGCCGCTCGCGGGTGCGACTTGAATCGAGACGTTGACGTTGGGCGGGTTGCTGGCCGTGCCGCCATTGGCAGCGAAGCTCGTGGGATCTTTGACGACCAACGTCAACGCATCTTTTTGCAGGTCGACTCCCTGCACGGTGAACGTTACGGGGGTCCCCTGCGTGGTCGTCTGGTTGCCGACCGACCCGAGAAACGGGGGGTCGTTGGCCGTGTCGGCGACAATGTTGATGGTCGCCTGCTGCTGGGCGCTGTTGCCGTGGCCGTCGTCGGCCGTAATGGTAATCTTCGTGCTTCCGGTGAACCCGGCCTTCGATTGCAGCTCGATGACGCCGTTGTTCGTGTCGGTGAAGACCGTCGCCGAATTGATGACCTCGTTAGTCAGCGGGCGATCGCTGGAATTGGTATTCGTGGACATCAGCTTGTTCAAAATGTCGAAACCGCTGGTCACGATGCCGAAGATCGGGTTTTCGAAGTTGAGGTTTTGCGGAAGCTTCCCCAGCGGCTCGTCGACGGCGGTGATGAAGAACTGTGAATCGTTGGTGTCGTGTCCCGAGTTGGCCATTCCAAACAGGCCGTTGCTGGTGTAGGTGAGGGTCGGGCTGAACTCGTCTGGAATGGGCGAGACGCTGCCGCCGGGCCCGCTGCCGCCGCTGCCGGTGCCGGTGGGGTCACCCCCCTGGGCCACGAAGCCGCTGATCACGCGGTGAAAGATCAGCCCGTTATAAAAACCGTTTTGGGCGAGCTGAATGATATGCGCTGTGGTGTTGGGCGCGAGGTTCTCGAACAGCCGGATCACGATGTCGCCGGTAAATGGCGTGTTGGTATGATCGACACCGCTGACGTTGAGATCCAGACTGCGGCCGCCGGCGAGGACCGTCGCCGTCACGTTGGGATCGCTGCTGCTCACGTTGAACGAGACCTGATTGGCCGGTGTCGTATTCGTGACGTTGGCTGCGATGAATTCGGTCTTGTCGTTGGGCAGGTCGTTGACGATCAACGGCGCCAGCGAGACCGAGAGCATCGTGCGGATTTCCAGGACCTCCGTGGCGAATCTCGTAAGATCGCACGAGGGAGGACGCTTGCGGGGCACGGGCCGGCGAGCGAAGAGATTTCTGGTCCAGGCGGTCAGCGGTCGGAGCATGCGGGGACGGACCTTCGTAGGGTGGGTCGAGTTTTACGAGGCCCGCCAGTCAGGCGGGCGGAATGGTGGGCCGCGTAAAAACTCGACCCACCCTGTATTTGAGAGCCAGGACTTTTGAGAATCAGGCGAACGAAGCCAGACCGGTGGGCGCCGCGGGGCAATGCGAATTGCCTATTCGCCGGTCACTCTATTTTCGACCGTCGAACACAGAATTCAAGTGGAAAACACGCGATTTTTTCAAGCTCAACGCGTGGCCCGGCCGGTCACACGGAGCGCTGCGAAATGTGAATCTTACGTTGCCGTAAGCGAACAAAGTGGAACTGATGGAACGATCGGTGCCGAGAGCCGAAATCGGCGAAGCGGCGTGCAAACTGGCAGCGAATTGCATGACGCAAAAACACGCAATTCACTCTGGCGGGCAATTTGGGTGTCGCATATCGCCCCGCTGTTGGCGAAACGCTACAACTGCGAATTAATATGCTCACCGTCAGGGCTGCTACGTTTCCTGATTGAGCTGACGACCTCGCCTGCGTGCGGATGAGTGTCATTCAAGTCCGAGACCAGTATAATCGAGTGCACCGAATATCCTGAGTCGGCACGATCGACCAGGATCAGGATCCAGGAATCTGACAGGGCCTCGGCGATGACGAAATGCGCTGCGCGAAATGAATTCACGACTGCGTTCCGATCGGCGCTAACGCTCCACCTGGTGGGGCTGCTCGTCGTGGGCGGACTTGTCGCGGGACTGCCAGCGGTACGTGCGGCGGCGGGGCCGGGCCCCTCGCCGGTCGAATCGATCGCCGAGCGCATCCAGCGAGATCTCAATGAGCCTGCCGCCGGCTCCACAGAGACCCCCAAGAAGCCGGGTGAGTCGCTTCCGAGGTCCGATTCAAAACGGCCCGGCAAATCTGCGGCCCAGCCCGAACTTAAGGGCCTGGTGAAGCTTCTGGAAATGAAGGCCCAGCAGTGCCGCACGGCTGAAGAAGCGGTGCTCTTATATAAGGTATTCATCGCCGATTCGAAAACGAGCGCCGACGACCGGAATCAGGCCCAGCAACGGCTGGAATACTGGGAAGGAGCCGTTAAAGACGAACTCGTGCGCGTCGGGAAGAAGTGGATCCCCAAACCCGAAGCCGACAAGCTCGAAGCCGAAGCCGACCGGCTCGTCGCCGAAGCGCTGGAGCTGCTCAACCTCAAGAACTTCAAAAAGGCGGACGAAAAGCTGGAAGAGGCGAGCCGGGTCTATCCCGAACATCTCGACTCGCTGTTTCTGCTGGGGCTGGGAGCATTTCTGACCGACGACGTTCGCGGCGCCGAGCGGCGTTTTTTGCAGTGTCTGGCCCGTGCGCCCAATCACGTCGCGCTCTTGAATAACATCTCCGTCTGTCAGATACGCACGAAACAGTTCGCTTCGGCCGTCAAATACTGGGAACAGGCTTCCTCGATCGATCCCGTCTGCCAGGAAGTCGTGCAGAACCTCGGGCGGTTCATTGCCGACGCGAATGACAGTCTCGACAGTCCCGCTGCCGGCAGGGGCGCCGCAGGGAGCAAGGCCGGCAAGTCGACCAGTGATTTCGGCAAGGTCGAGTTGCGGACGATCAATGCGGCGACCGATCTGTACACGAAACTGGTAAGCTCGGGAAAAGTGTCGCGCGCTGATCTGAGCCGCGGTTACATCATCATGGGGCCGGGTAAATCGAAAGGCGGCAAGCCGTCGCCGGCTGAAGCGGAGATCGTCGGCAACGGCAGCGGGTTTGTGATCTCGAAGGGCTACGTGCTGACGAACCGGCACGTCGTCGAGGACGCCGATGGCGTGGTCATCCAGGACCCGGCGAGTCCCAAAGGCGAGCTGCTCGAAGGGAAGGTGCTTGCCGTCTCGACCGATCTCGACCTGGCGATCATCGAATGCCCGAAGCTATCGGCGCCGGCCGTACCAATCAACCCGGCGGTCGCCAGCCGCGGGACCGAAGTGCTGGCGCTGGGCTTTCCCGTGATGAGCGTGGTGGGCAAGGGGCTCAAAGCCACGCGGGGAATCGTCACCGGATTGCCCTCCAAAGATACCGGCAATCTGATGGTGCTCGACGTCCAGATCAACCCGGGCAACAGCGGCGGCCCGCTCTGCGACCGGTCGGGGCGGGTCATGGGCATCGTGGCGGCCAAAACATTCACCGAGCGATTCGTGCAGGGGTACGGCCTTGCCATTCCCATGTCCGACGCGCAGACTTTTATCCGCACGAAGGTTCCCGGCTTTGTGCCCGCGCCGGGCGGTGACAAGCCGTTGGAATGGACCGAAGTTGACAACCGCATCAGCCCGTCGACCGTGTTGGTTTTGATCAAAAAGAAGCCGAAGAAACCCTAAAGGACGCGCATGGGAGCCACATGGGTTCCAGTGGGAATTGACCTGGGTACGACCTTCTCGGTGGTGGCGTACCTCGACGCCGCCGGGCGTCCGTGCACGATTCCCAACAGAGAGGGAGACGTGATCACCCCCAGCGTCGTTTTGTTCGACGGGTCTGCGGTGGTCGTCGGCAAGGAAGCCGTCAAGGCGGCGCCTCTCGAACCCGATCGCGTCGCCGATTTCGCCAAACGCGACATGGGCAACGCGACTTACAGCCGCAAAATCGGCGGAGAAGACCTGCCGCCGGAAGTCATCCAGTCGCTCATTCTCGAAAAATTGAAGTACGATGCCGAAGTCCGGCTGGGGCCGATCACGCAGGCGGTCATCACGGTCCCCGCATTCTTCAACGAGCCGCGCCGCAAGGCCACGCAGGACGCCGCGCAACTGGCCGGGCTGAAGGCGCTCGACATCATCAACGAGCCGACCGCGGCCGCGATCGCCTTCGGATACCAGGTGGGGTTTCTAAACGCCGCGGGCGAAGCCCCCCGCGAAGAGACCATTCTGGTCTACGATCTGGGGGGCGGAACGTTCGACGTCACGCTTATGAAGATTTCCGGTACAGACTTCACCGCCATCGGCACGGCCGGCGACGTGTACCTGGGTGGCATCGACTGGGACCGCCGCATTGCCGATTTTGTCGCCGAAGGGTTCAAGAAGAAGCATCGCGGCATCGACCCCCGCAACGATCCGGCCGGGTTGCACCGCCTCTTGCGCGAGGCCGAAGACGCCAAACGCACGTTGTCGGCCCGCGAGCAGGTCACGGTGAGCTTCGAGCACGTGGGGCAGGGGCTGCGGTTGGCGATCACCCGCGCGGAATTCGAAGACATGACCGCCGATCTGCTCGATCGCACGCGCTTCACCGTGAGCACCGTGCTCAAGGAAGCGCAACTCACGTGGAAAGACCTGACGCGCGTGCTGGTGGTGGGTGGATCGACGCGCATGCCGATGGTCTGCCGGATGCTGGAGCAGGAATCGGGAATGAAAGTCGACCAGTCGTTGTCTCCCGACGAAGCCGTGGCGCACGGCGCGGCGCTGTACGCCGGTTTTTTGATGGAGCGGGCCCGCTCGCGCGCCGCCAACGCAACGGGCTCGAATGCCAGCGGGGCGAATGCAGCGCCCCCCGCGATGCGAGTCCGCAACGTCAGCTCGCACAATCTGGGGGTGTTGTCAAAAGAGGTGTCGACGGGCCGTTCGGTCAACGCGGTGATCATCCCGCGGAACACCGTGCTCCCCGTGACGAAAGGCAAACGTTTCAAGACGCACAAAGCGGGCCAGCAGACGGTCGCCATCAATGTGATTGAAGGGGGCGACTCATCCGGGAAGAACGCCACAGCGATCGGCAAATGCGTCATCCGCGATTTGCCTCCGGGGCTGCCCGAAGGAACTCCGGTCGACGTGCTGTTCACGTATGGCGAGAACGGCCGATTGCAGGTGCGGGGCCGGCTGCCCGATCTCGAAATCGAGACAAAGCTCGACATCGAGCGTTCATCGGGACTGAACGACGCGAAATTGCAGGAATGGGACCAGCGTTTGAAAAACGGTTTGGAAGTTGGATGAGTGGGCGGATGTAGCGAGGTAGGGTGGGTCGAGTTTTTACGAGGCCCACCGAGCGAAGGAAAACAAATGGCGATTGTATTGGCGCTGGCCGGCAGACCGCCGCTCGAAATCGACGATGATTCGATTACGATCGGTCGCGAGAGCAGCTCGACGGTCGCGTTTCCCGGCGACGAGAAGATCAGTTCTCATCACGCGGTGATTCGCAAGGTCGCCGGGCGCTGGCTCGTCGAGGCCCGCGAAGCGAGCTTCCTGCAGGTCGGCAATGCGGCGCCCGCGCGCGTCAACTGGTTAAGCCCCGGCGACGTCATCCGCCTCGCCGAAGGCGGACCGGAGATCGTCTTTCAACCGCCGGCGGTCGCGCCCACACAGCCTGCGCCCATCGCCCTACCGGTTCCCACTGCACCTCCTGCCGCGCCGCCGATCGCGAAGCCGGTGACAATCGAGAAACCGGTGCCCGTCGCCAGACCGGTGGCGCCGGCTCCCGCCGCGCCGCAGCCGCCCGTGGACGCGGAGCTGCCGTTTCTTATCGATGTCGTCGACCTGCAGTCCTTGCGGAAGCCTGCAATCGCGGGCAATGGGCCGCTTATCAAGCCGGTTCCCAGGGCAGGCTCGGAGCCACGCGCCGCCACCCGTAAGCGACCCCAACCCCGGTCGCCGGCATTGCTGATTGTCAGCATTCTTGGGACGTCGGGCGTGTTGGCGATGGCCGCCTGGGTGTTCTTCGGACGTGGTGCCGGTCGCGGCGGCGACAGTGCTGGCGCGGACGGGCGAAAGCCTGCGGAAACGCAGCCGCAGACTTTGGATACGGCATCAAGTGCCGGGCCATCCTCGAATAAGAAAGCGTCAACCGCCGATGGGCGCGCCGCGCCTCCGATCGTCGGTGCGTCAACTGAAGCTCATACTCCAATCGCGGCCGACAAGCCGGTTGTGGCAGACAAGCCGGCTACGGCGGAAGTGCCCGCAGCGAATCCCCCGGCCTCGAATGTCGCACCGCAGCCGTCAGATCGACCGCAACAGTCTTCTCCGGTGGACGTGCACAGCCGCCTGTCTGCCGTCTTCGTCAATGATTCCAAAGGCAAACGTCAATTCCGGCTGGGGACCGCCTGGACCGTGTCGCCGCGGAAGCTGGTGACCAGCGGTGCCGTCGTCTTGGCAATCGAAGACTTGCAGCGTGCAGGGTTGTCGGCCAGTGTCGTTTCGCAGGCCACGAGTAAAGAATTGCGAGTGACGGCGCTACGCGCGCATCCCGTCTATCGCCAGGCGGCGGCCGATGCCCTGGCAGCCCGCCAGGAGCTGAAAAAGCTAAATGCCGCGGCCGAGCCGGCAGCGCCCAAAACGAAACAGGCCGACGATGCGATGAGTGAGCGGATCCAAGCGGTGCGCGAGCAACTCGCGAATGCGTACGATTCGCAGGCGAATTTCGACATGGGCATTCTGGAGGTCGATCAGAATCTGCCCGGCCCGCTGACCCTTGCCGCAAGTGCACTTCCACAGCGGGCCGACACGCCGTTCGTCATGGCGGGTTTGCCGTATCCGTCCGACGATTATCACTTTGCGGTCTTCGCGCAGCCTGTGCGGCCGGTACAATGTGCCGGAAGATCCGTCGCCCCTGCCGACCCTGCGAGTGCCGGAACGCGCCTGACTTTGGAATTCCTCGACGAATTCGACAGACAGAACTGGTCCGGCAGTCCCGTTTTGAACGAGGCCGGCCAGGTGGTGGGAGTCTACTCACGTCCGGCTGGGCGGCCCGAAGGTAATAGTGCCCAATTGCAACCCCATGCCGTTACCTGGATCGGCCGGCTGAAGGAGTTCGTATTAGATCTGAAGTGATGAGCAATTTCGATCCTTATCATAAATGGCTGGGAATTCCGCCCCGCGAGCAGCCGCCGAATCACTATCGGCTGTTGGGAATCTCGCTGTTCGAGCCCGATGCCGACGTGATCGAAGCGGCCGCCGACCGGCAGATGACTTATGTGCGGCAGTGCGCATCGGGACCACATCTGGCGGACTCGCAAAAGATCCTCAACGAACTTTCCACGGCTCGCGTCTGCCTGCTCAATCCGGCAAAGCGAGCGGCCTACGATGCCGACCTGAAAAAGCAGTTGCCCGCGAGTGCGCCCCCCAGTGCGCCCCCCACTGTGCAACACAGTGCGGTGGAACCCCCCGTCGATCCGCTGGCCGAGTTCAAGGACACGTTCGCCGCCATCGATTCCGAAGTGACTCCCTTGGCCGCGGAAGCTCCCGTAGTCATACGGCCGGGTCGTCGAAAGCCGGTTCAACAAACGCCCGCTCGTCAAAAGCCGGTTCGCCAGAATACCGTGCAATTGATCGCCCTGGCTTCCGCCGGTGCATTGTTTCTGGTTTCCGGGCTGATCTATTTTTTTGTGCTGGCGCCTGGCGGTTCGGACAAGCAACCGGGCCAATCAGCAGGCCAGGCTGCCAGTGATCGTCAACAAACCCCCGTGGCGGCGGCGAAGACCACCGGCAAATCTTCGGACGACGGTACAGCCCCGAAGCCGGCGCCGAAGAGAGCAGTCGCCGTCGACGCGCCAGCCAATGTCTCGCAGCCGGCGAAGAAATTCACGAATTCCCTGGGGATGGAACTGGTCCGGATTCCGGCAGGCGAATTCAAGATGGGAAATCCCGAGGACAAGGCTGGATTGATTAAGGCTTATCCGTATCAAGATGCCAGTTTTTTCCAGGGGGAATGGCCGCAGCATCGCGTCCGCATCACGAAGCCGTTCTATCTGGGAGCGTGCGAAGTCACGATCGGCCAGTTCATGAAGTTCTATGATTCCGGAGAATGCAAGATCGAGCGGATCCAGGAGCCCCCGGACGGCAACACATGGGGTTATGACCTCCGCAAACGGCCAAATTCCGACCCGCCGGGATTGCCGTGGGCGCCAGGCTGGGACCGCATCGACGATCATCCCGTGGTGTATGTCGCATGGAACGACGCACAGGCGTTCTGCGAGTGGCTCAGTCGTGCGGAAGGGCGCATATACCGCTTGCCCACCGAAGCGGAATGGGAGTACGCCTGCCGCGCCGGCACGACAACCCGTTACTGGTGCGGCGACGACCAGGAAGAGCTGGTGACCGTTGCGAATTATCCCGATCAAGATCTCAAGAGGCGCTGGCCCGGGATGTGGGTGAAGGCCGTCAAAGTGGGTGTGCCGACTGCCGAACAGGTTCCCTTTCCCTTTTTGCGCGGTACTGACGGATATGCGTTCGACGCACCGGTCGGAAAATTCAAGGCCAATCCCTGGGAGCTGTTCGACATGCACGGCAACGTGGGCGAGTATTGCCACGATTGGGCGGACGTCAATTATTACACCGGATCGCCCGTTGATGATCCGGCCGGGCCGACAACCGGCACTGCGCGCGTGATGCGAGGTTCCGGCTGGCGCAGCGCTCCTGCTGAAGGTCGTTCTTGCGATCGCTCCTGGATGGCGCCCGACGAACGCAACAATTGCACGGGATTCCGCATCGTGTGCGAATCGATGGAAGTCACAAAACTCGCGACGAATTCCCCGGCTCCGCCGGGCAGCTCCAATCCGGCTCCGGCGCGCAATTCAAATGCGGCTGCTGCGGCGAAGACTAACGCGTCTCCGCCGGCCGTGGCCAATGCGGCCCCCTCCGCCACGCCGGCTCCGGAGACGGCCAAGCCCGGGGCGACGGGCGGCACGCCTCCGGCCGTTTCGCCGGCCACCGACAAGCCCGCGGCGGCAGGCCCGTGGGCGAACCTGCCTCCGCTGGCCGCCAATCCGTCACTGCAGCAGGTTGTCGAACGCATTTTAGCGCTGCAGGGAGATGTGCAGATCAGGTATCCGGGCGCTCTGCAGGAGTTCCCGGTTAAGTCGGCGAAGGATCTTCCCGCCAAGGAGTATTACCTGGGAACCGTGCGGTTGGAACATGCCTCGATTGACGACTTGCAGGCGATCTGCCGTTTGCGAGTCGAGCACCTGGAACTGGCCGGGCCCGATCTGACGGACAAGCACCTGGCCGTCCTCGCGCTGGCGCAAGGGCTCAATCACGTGACGCTGCGGCGCAGCGCCTGTACTGCCGCGGGGTTGCAAGATCTGGCGAGCTGCCGCGAGCTGAGAGAATTGTCTCTGGTCGATAGTCCGTTTGGCGATACCGAGATGAAGGCCTTGCGCGTTTTACGGTCGCTCAAGTCGCTGGCTCTGGAAAAGACTCTCGTCACCGACGAGGGGATCCAACACATTTCGCAACTGGCGAATCTCACGACTTTGAAACTCGGCGACAGTTCGATCAACGGCGAAGGCTTTCAAGATGTTCGCGGGAAGTTATCCAAGCTTTCGGTCTGTAACCTGACTCAGACCAATTTCAGCAACGACGGTTTGAAGCACCTGACCTTCGCGGCCCCCAACCTGACGAACCTGAATCTCTCGTCGACGGAGATTTCTAACGACGGCCTGCGGGCCCTGTCGGGAATGCGGACGCTCAAGTTCATCGACCTGACCGCGACGCGCGTCGACGACGCCGGGCTGTCCTTTTTGAAACGCGTTTCCAGCCTGCTGCGAGTGTCTCTGCCCAAAGAGAGTTGCTCGGCCGCCGGGGTCGCTCAGCTCCGCGCGGCCCTGCCGAAATGCACGGTCACGCGGCGCGCCAGGGAAGAAATGCGGGAAGAAAACTGACAAGGAAGCGCGGAAGAGAGTCGGGATGCGAATTGAACGCGGCGCAACCGACAATTTCGGACACACGTCAAGGTTCGCGACGACCCCTGCCACCTCGCGTGGCAGGTGAGCGAGATTCCGTGGCTAGACTCGGCAGTACAGACTTCGATAAGACCCCTGCCGGCTCGCCCGGCACGTGAATCAGATTCTGACGCGGTCCTTTGTAAAATTGCCGTGAATTGTATTTCTTGCGCACCGTAGAATCTGATTCACCTGCCACACGAGGTGGGCAGGAGTCTGTCGGATGTTTCCCGCCTATGTCTAGCCACGGAATCTCCTTCACCTGCCGGACG
>Ga0068853_100005226_pt1 | contig 10155 bp, 6 predicted proteins | sample KBSCornC32_FD_65655 | JGI IMG/M metagenome (GOLD analysis project Ga0068853, IMG submission 65655) | Corn rhizosphere microbial communities from Kellogg Biological Station, Michigan, USA - KBS Corn C3-2 | ecosystem: Host-associated > Plants > Roots > Rhizosphere > Soil ... | reverse complement strand
TCGAGCGCATCGCGCATGCCGTCGCCGAGCAGATTCACCGCCAGCACCGTCAGCGACAAGAACACGCCCGGGAAGTAAATCAGATAAGCCGCGAGCTGAAACATGCTGCGCGCCTCGGCCATGATGTTGCCCCAGCTCGGAACGTTGGGCGGCGTGCCGGCGCCGATGAACGAGAGCAGCGCCTCCGTGATCATTGCCGAGGCGCAGATGTACGTGCCTTGCACCAGCAGCGGCGCGACCGTGTTCGGCAGGATGTGGCGCAGCAGGATCAGCGGCAGGTTGGTGCCAGCCGCGACCGCCGCTTCGACGTAGGGTTGCTCGCGCAGGCTCAACACCAGGCTGCGCACCAGCCGCACGACGCGCGGCACCTCGGCCAGCGTGATCGCGACGATCACGTTGCCGACGCTCGCTTTAGTCAGCGCCATCAGCGCGATCGCGAGCAGCACGGATGGAATCGACATGAGGCCATCCATCACGCGCATGACGACCGCGTCGAGCCAGCGCACGAAGCCGGTCACGAGTCCGATCGCGAGCCCGATCGCGATCGACAATGCCGCAACCGCAACCCCGACCGTCATCGAGATGCGCGAACCGTAGATCACACGGCTGTAGACGTCGCGGCCGAGCATGTCGGTCCCGAACCAGTGCTCGCCGGACGGCGACCTCAGCCGCTCCACTGGCGACAACGCCAGCGGATCCGTCGTGCCCAGCCACGGCGCGAGAACTGCAATCAGGACCATCGCCATCAGCACGAGCGCGCCGACGATCGCGGTCGGATGCCGCCGCAGCGCCTCGCGGAAGCGCTGCCAGGTCGGCGATACGGAGCGAGGTACTGCGAGAACGGCCGTCGCCATGTCAGTAACGGATGCGCGGATCGAACAGCCGGTAGGAGAGGTCGACCAATAAATTGATCAGCACGTAGATGCCCGAGAACAACAGGATCACGCCCTGGATGATCGGATAGTCGCGCCGCAGGATCGCGTCAACGGTCAGCCGCCCGATGCCCGGAATCGCGAACACCGTTTCGGTGACGATCGCGCCGCTGATCAGCAGCGCCACGCCGATGCCGATCACGGTGATGATCGGCACGCCGGCATTCTTGAGCGCGTGGCGCGTCAGCACTGCGCGCGGTGCGAGCCCCTTCGCGTTGGCGGTGCGGATGTAGTCCTGCGCCAGGACGTCGAGCATCGCCGCTCGCGTGATGCGCGCGATCAACGCCGTGTAGACCGTACCGAGCGCGATGCTCGGCAGAATCAGATGCGACAGCCACGGCCACAAGCCATCGCCGAATTGACGATAGCCCTGCACCGGCAGCCATTCGAGGTGAATCGAGAAGATGCTGATCAGCACGTAGGCCAGCACGAACACGGGGATCGAGAACGCGAGCACCGAGAAGCCCATCACGCTGCGATCGGTCCAGGTCCCGGCCTTGGCGGCGGCGATCACCCCAATCGGAACAGCGACGAGCACCGCGACAAACAGCGTCAACAGCGTCAGCGAAAGCGTGGGCTGGACACGCTGGGCAATCAGCTTCGTGACCGGCAGATTGGTGAAGATCGAAGTGCCGAGATCACCGTGCAGCAGACGCACGACCCAGCCGCCGAACTGCACGAGGAAGGGCTTGTTCAGGCCGAGCTTCTCGCGGATCTGCTGGATGTCATCGGGAGTCGCGACGTCACCGGCGATCACCGCGGCGGGGTCGCCCGGCGTCAGGAACAACAGCGAGAAGACGAACAGCGCGACCACCGCCATGACGATCAAGGTCGCGCCGAGCCGGCGCAGAATGTAGACGATCATCCGGTGCGCTCACTTCTTGTCGACATTCCAGAGAAAGGTGACCGGTGCGATGATCACCCCGGACAAGTTCGAGCGGTACGCGGTTGGCAGAATGAACTGCGCCGTCGGGATGAACGGGACGTACTTGAAGGCTTCCAGCTGAACCGCCTCGGCCGCCTTCTTCGAGGCGGCCGCGTCGCTGGTTTCGAACCACGCTTCACGCAGCTCCTCGAGCTTGGGGTCGCTCGGCCAGCCGAACCAGGATTTTTCGCCCAGACTGACCAGCCCCATGTTGATGCCGGGGGAGATCATGTCCGGGCCGACCAGCCAAGTGTGGAAGATCGACCATCCTCCCTTTTCGACCGGCTCCTTCGAAGTGCGACGCGTGATCAGTGTGCCCCAGTCGCCGGCCTGCAGCTCGACATTGAGCCCGAGCTTGCGCAGTAACTCAGTCGTGATCAGCGATTGCGCATGCACGATCGGCTGGTCCGTGGCCGATATGATCACGATCTTCTCGCCCTTGTATCCCGACTCCTGGATCAGCTTCTTGGCTTTGTCGAAGTCGCGTTTGCCCTTGAGCGGCTCGGCCCCGACCTCGGTCGACAGCGGCGTGCCGCACGTGTAGTACGAATAGCACGGATGGCCGTTCTTCTCGTCGCCTGCGATGCCGAGCACGTAGTCCTTCTGATTGACGACATAGAGCAGCGCTTCGCGCAGCTTCTGATTATTGAACGGCGGCTGCAAAAAGTTGAAGCGCATCACGCTGAGCGAGCCGAGCGGGTCGATGTTCTCGACGCGCACGTCCTTGTTCTTCTTGAGCAGCGGGATCAGATCGGGTGGCAGCTGCTCCCACCAGTCGGCCTCGCCCGCGTTGAGCGCCGCTGCCGCGGTTGCCGAATCCGGAATGTAGATCCACTCCACGCGGTCGACCTTCACGACCTTGCCGCCAGCCGCCCACGACGGCGCCTCTTTGCGCGGCACGTAATCGGTGTTCTTGACGTACACCACCTTGCTGCCCGGGACCCATTCCTCTTTGACGAACTTGAACGGGCCCGAGCCGATCGTGTCGTCGGCCGTGATGTTCTTGAACGCATCGGTCTTCGCCACGCGCTCGGGCATGATGAAGGGCACGTTCGACGACAGCTTGCCGAGCGCGCCGAGCGTCAGCGGAAACGGCTTCTTCAACTTCAGCTTGAAGGTCTTGTCGTTGACCGCCGTCCAAGCTTCGGTGGATTGTGCGAGCTTCTGCCCGAGCGAGTCACGCTTGCTCCAGCGCTCGATCGACGCGATGCAATCGGCCGAGCGAACCGGCTGGCCGTCATGGAATTTGAGCCCGTCGCGTAGCGTGAACGTATAGGTCAGCTTGTCCTTGGACAGATCCCACTTGTCCACCATCTGCGGCTGCACCTGAAACTTCGCGTCGGTCGCGAACAATGTGTCGTACACCATGTAGGCGTGATTGCGTGTGATGTACGCGGTGGTCGTGATCGGATCGAGAATGCGCAGGTCCGCCTGTGGAATGAACCTGAGGACCTTCTCCGCCGATGCGGAAGTCGCGACGAGCGCGAGTCCCAGCGCGAGCGCGCGCAGCGACACGGCAACAACCTTCATGGTGTTCTCCCTCTCAAAAACGGAAACGCGATGCGTCAGAGCAGTGCGTTCCGCCCCGCTTCAGTGCGGGGGCTTCCAGCCTGGCGCCACGTCGATTAACACGATGCTAGCACCGAGCAGCGGCTGCGTGGCGACGCAGCACACGACCTGGCCGCGCACCGGTCGCTTGACCTTGTCGCCAGACCACCGCGCCGTTCACGATCACGGCTTCGATGCCGATCGCCGGCTTCATCGGTTCTTCGAAGCTCGCGCCTTCGTCGACGGTCGCCGCATCGAACAGCGTGATATCCGCGAAGGCGCCCGCCCGCAACTCTCCGCGGTCGGGGAGCCCGAAGGTGTGCGCTGTGAGCCCGGTCATTTTATGCACGGCCTGCTCGAGCGGAAACAAGCCGAGCTCGCGGCTGTAGTGGCCGAGCACGCGCGGGAACGTCGCCCACAAGCGCGGATGCGGGAACGCGTCGTGCGGCAGCCCGTCCGAGCCGATCATCGTCGGTTCGAACGCGAGGATGCGTTGCACGTCACGCTCATCCATCGAAAAGTAGATCGCGCCGGCCGGCAGCAGTCGAGCCACTGCTTCTTCCCGCGACACGCCCATCATGCGCGCGATGTCGGTGAGATCCTTGCCCGCATGCTCCGGACACGACTGCGACCATGTTACGATCGTGCGTGAGGCCCCGGCCGCGCGCCAGGCCGACAGAATCGTCGAGGCCGCCGAGTAAGGGTAGCAGTCGAGCCCGATGCACTGGTGCTTCTGCTGCTGCGCGATCAGCTTCAGCGTCTCGACCGAACGGCCGTGATTCGGTGCGCCGTTGACCTTGTGGTGCGAGATCACGACCGGCACATCGAGCTCGCGCCCGATACGGAAGCTCTCTTCGAGCGAATCGATCACGTGCTCGGCCTCGTCGCGCATGTGCGTAACGTAAAGGCCGCCGGTCTCGCGCAGCGGGCGACAGACCTCGATGACTTCCTCCGTCGGCGCGGCGGACGCCGGCTCGTAATACAGGCCGGTCGAAATGCCGATCGCGCCGGCCCGCAGCGCCTCGCGCGCGAGCACCTGCATGCGCGCGATCTCGGCTGCGGTCGCCGGTCGCTCGACATCATCGAGCGTAACAACTCGCAGTGTCGTATGCCCGACCATGACCGCGCTGTTGATCGCCGCCGGGTGCGCGCCCAGCTCCTCGATGTAAGCCGCGAAACTCGGGAAACGAAACCAGCCGCCGTCGGCGTCTAGCAGATCGAGCGGTGGGGTTATGGGAGTGCGGATGCCCGTCGGCGCGGGCGCGAGCGAGATGCCGCAGTTGCCGCCGACGACTGTCGTGACACCTTGGCTCACCTTCGGCGTCATCTCCGGACACGACAGCAACAGGCGGTCGTCGTGCGTGTGCGCGTCGATGAAGCCGGGCGCTGCGACCTTGCCGTTGGCGTCGATCGCGATGTCGCCGCGAGCGTCCGCGAGTGCACCGATGCGCGCGATGCGATCGCCGAGTACGCCGATGTCGCCAGCGTAGCGCGGTGCGCCGGTGCCATCGACGATCGTGGCCCCGCGAATCAGAAGGTCATAGTGCTCGGCCATGGGTGTTCCGCATGACATCGGGAGACCGGAGTGTAGTCGATTTGCGCATGCCCGAGCGGCCCGCGCTCCTCCGGACGCTAGAATCCGAGCAGGGCCATACGCTTATCCTCCTCGCCGCCACTCGAGTCGACCATTGTCTGCATCGACCGAGCGTTGGTGGAAGGCTCGACCAGCGCGGCACCCAGGCGCGGGGACACCAGCGGAGTCTGAGGTCGCTGTTCATCAGCGGCGAGCTTGACCAGCACGCGGTTGATTTCGGGCCAACCATCGCGCTCGCCGGCGCTATCCGCGCATGGGCATGTAATACCGGTCACGACCAGCGCCTGCATCACGTCCGCGAGGTCTGCGACGCCGATGCCGGGATCGCTTAGCGACTGTTGCAGCATGCGCAGGTCTTTGGGACCTGCCGACAGCGCCGCGACGATCTGCGCGACACGGCTTTGCATCGACGTCACGTCGTAATCGAGACCTTGATGGTGTCCGCGCAGAGGCAGGTCCGCGGGCAAGCGCGAGATGCCGTACCGCAGATGGATCGTATCGGCGCGTGTCAGGTCGGCCGCCCCCGTGCTCGCCCGCTGCGACGTGTACAGATCACGGCGGAAGATGGTGTTCGCGATCAGGTCGTGATGGCTCTCGAACAGCAGCCGTGACGGCAGCGCCGACATGAAGTCGCGGAAGTCCGCCGGAATCATGTAGTCCATGTAGTTCAGCCGGGGTCGCAGGTTACCCGCGTAGGAGAGCCCGACAAGACCGGTGCGCTCCGCCATCTCCCGAAAGTAGAACGGCTGCCAGTGCGGCGTCATCAACTCGTGCACGACATAGCGCGGATCCTGCTTGAGAAGCTCGTCGACGACACCGCCGACGTAAGGATACTGCGTGAAGTAACTGGTCTGACTCTCCTTCAAGATCCGCACGTACTCGAGGGCGGCTTGGGCTTTCTGCACCGAGTCACCGTCGACACTCGACGCATAGAGCTGCAGCATCTCGCGAATCGGGGCGAGCGGAGCGAAGCCCGGCAGCGCGTCGTAGCTCAGCATCGCGAGACCGCCGGGCGCGAGACGTTGCTGCACGAATTCGAGCGCCAGCTTGCGCACGTCTTCGGAGACCCAGCTCATGAAACCGTGCGCGGTGATGAACTCGCAGCGCGGGATTGCACGCGCAGACGCGTCGCCGAGGCCGGCTTCGAGAAATCGGACGTTGGTCAGCTTTGCCGTGACCGCCATCGCGCGCGCCGTGCGAATGTGATCGGCGCTGATGTCGAAGGCCCAGAAGCGCCCCTCGGGATGCAGCGCAGCGAGGATCAGCACGGTCAGACCCTGGCCGCAGCCGATCTCGCAGTAGCTGAAACCGTCGCGCGTTGGCACCGGCGCGTAGCCGTTGACCGCCGCCGCGTAGTTCATCCATGCCGGCGCCTGATCCTCGACGTACTTGCTCGTGAACTGAACGTCGGATATGTACGCGGTGTCCATAGGGGAGGTCGCTCGCACCGAGACGGCAGCACTCTAGTGCATCGGCCGAGCGACCACAACCTGCGTGAAGTCTTGCGCAAAAGGCTCCGGAACGCTATACAGTGGCGGGACGTCCGCATGGGAGCGCGGGCGACAAAAAACCAAGACGAGGAGAAGTCACGATGGTCACGCGCATGCGCGTTTTTGCGCTGCTTTCGCTTGTGTTGGCGCTGCTCGCGTCCCCGGCACAAGCTCAGAAGAAATACGGCCCTGGTGCGAGCGACACCGAGATCAAGATCGGCCAGACCATGCCGTACAGCGGCCCGGCCTCTGCCTATGGCACGATCGGCAAGGCCAGTGCGGCTTACTTCAACATGGTCAACGAGCAAGGCGGCATCAACGGACGCAAGATCAACTTCATCAGCCTCGACGACGGCTACAGTCCACCGCGCGCGGTCGAGCAGACTCGCAAGCTGATCGAGGAAGAACAAGTGCTGTTCTTGTTCGGTCCGCTCGGCACGCCGACCAACTCGGCGATCCACAAGTACGTCAACGCGAAGGGCGTCCCGCACGTGTTTCTCAACACCGGCGCGACGAAGTGGGGTGATCCGAAGAACTTCCCGTGGACCATCGGCTGGAATTTGAGCTACCAGAACGAAGCGCAGATCTACGCGAAGTACATCCTGGACACCAAGCCCGACGCCAAGATCGCCGTCCTCTACCAGAACGACGATTACGGCAAGGACTACCTCAAGGGATTGAAGGACGGACTCGGCGACAAGGCCGCGAAGCTGATCGTCGCGGAGGCGAGCTACGAGGTCACCGACACGACCATCGACTCGCAGATCGTGAGCCTGCAGGCCTCGGGCGCGGACACCTTCGTGAACATCACGACGCCGAAGTTCGCTGCGCAGGCCATCCGCAAAGTCAACGACATCGGCTGGAAGCCGCTGCACATCATCAACAACGTTTCCGCCTCGGTCGGCTCGGTGCTGACCCCGGCGGGACTCGACAAGTCCACCGGGCTGATCACAGCTTGGTTCTACAAGGACCCGGTCGATCCGCAGTGGAAGAACGATGCAGCGATGAAGGAGTATCTGGCCTGGCTCAAGAAGTATTATCCGGAAGGCAACCCGGCGGATATCTTCAACCTGGTCGGCTACGTTCAAGCGCAGGTGCTGGTGCAGCTTCTCAAGCAGTGCGGCGACAACCTCACACGCGAGAGCGTCATGAAGCAGGTGACGAGCATCAAGGATCTGCAACCGGGCTTGCTTCTGCCCGGTGTGAAGCTGAACACTTCCGCCGACGACTACTTCCTGATCCAGCAGGCACAGCTCGCGCGCTTCGACGGCAAGGAGTGGAAGCTGTTCGGCAAGATCATCGGACGCTAGAGAAGGCCTGATCAATTCGTGAGACGAGGTTGAACGTGCACAGCTCGATCATTCAGTGGGCTCGCAAGGCTATCCTGGCCGGCATCGTCGGTGGCGCGATCGCCGTACCCGCACAGGCGGCCGACAGCATCAAGATCGGCGTCGTCAACATGCTGACCGGACCGCTTGCCGAAGCAGGACGCTTCACGGTCAACGGGCTGACGCTTGCCCAGGAGGAGATCAACCAGGCCGGCGGCATCCTGGGGCGCAAGCTCGAGCTGCGCATCGAAGACAACGCCAGCACCAATCCCGGCACCGTGCTGGCGTTCTCGAAGCTCGCCAACGAAGGCGACATAGCGGCGATCGTCGGACCGATCGCGAGCACGCAGATCCAAGCCGCCTCGCCGGCCATCGCGAAAGCCGGCATTCCGACGATGATCGGCGGCACCGATCCGAGCCTGACGCGCGTCAACAACCGCTGGGTATTCCGTGCGCGTCCCAACGATCTGTACTCGTCGCAGGTGATCGCGGATTTCGGCGTGAACACGCTCAAGCTCAAGAAGTGGGCGATCATCCACGCCACCGATGCGTTCGGCGCCGGCGGCGCGAAGGCGTTGACTGAAGCGCTCGGCAAGCTCGGTGTCACGCCGGTGCTCGATCAGGGCTACGCCAGCAACATGCAGGATTTCGCCGCGATCGTGCTGGCGATCAAGAAATCCGGCGCCGACGTCCTGGGGACTTACATGACGTACCCTTCGGACCAGGCCATCTTCGCGAAGCAGCTGCGGCAGCTCGGTGTGACGGTGCAATGGGTCGGCTCGCCGACGACTTGTGCCGTGACGACAGTCAACCTGGCGGGCGAAGCGCTGCATGGCAGCTATGCGGTGGCAGACTTCACGATCGATGCGAGCGATGCGGCGCGCGCATTCACGAAGAAGTATCGCGACCGCTACGGTATCAACCCGGATAACTTTGCGAGCTGGTCGTACGACGCGCTGCAGATCCTTGCGAAAGCCATCAACGAAGCAAAGACAACCGATAACGAGGCCGTGCGCAACGCGATTCTCGCCATCAAAGGTTACAAGGGGCTCGAGGGCAACTATGAGTTCGACAAGAACGGCGACGGTCTGCACGGGTACAACGTAGTGAAGAACGAGGGCGGCAAGATCGTGTTCATCAAGCGCGTGGATTTTCCGGTGCAGTGATGCGTGACGTGAAGGTTGGCCGCTGACAAGAGTTTCCGTTCGTCCTGAGCGTCGCGAGGAAGCGCAGAGTCGAAGGACAACCGACAGGAGAACGCTCATGACAACACGGTATGCCTTGATCGCGAGTCTATTGCTCGCTGCGACCCTCGTTCCTTCTGCTACGGCAGCCGATAGTATCCGGATCGCCGACATCGATGCCTTCAGCGGTCCGTTCGCCAATGTCGGCGAGAGCTTTCTCGCGCACGTGCGCATGAGCATCGACGGCGTGAACGCGCGCGGCGGCGTGCTCGGCGGCAGCAAGCTCGAGATCGTAGCGTTCGACGGCAAGGCCAATCCGCAGGATAGCCTGCTGGCATTGCAGCAGGCGATCGATCAAGGTTTGCGCTTCGTGATCCAGGCGTCCGGCTCCGCGGTCGCCGGCGCGTCGCTCGAGGCTATCGCCAAGCACAACGCGCGTTACCCGGATCGGGCCGTGCTCTACATCAACTACGGCGCACTCGATCCGGCACTCACGGAGTCGCGCTGCAACTTCTGGCATTTCCGCTTCGACGAGCACGGGCACATGAAGATGGAAGTGTTCACGAGTGCGCTGGCTGCGCGCAAGGATGTGAAGAAGGTCTATTTGATCAACCAGGACTACGCGTGGGGTCAAAGCGTCAGCCGCGACGCGCGCGAGATGCTCGCGCGCAAGCGGCCCGACATCGAAATCGTCGGCGACGATCTGCACCCGCTCGGCAAGGTCAAGGACTTCGCGCCGTACGTCGCGAAGATCAAAGCGTCGGGTGCGGAGGCCGTGGTCACCGGAAATTGGGGCAATGATCTCAGTCTGCTCGTGAAAGCCGGCAAGGATGCCGGGCTGAAAGCCGACTACTACTCGGTGTTTGCGTACATGCAGGGAACGCCGACCGCGATGGGCGAGGCGGGTGTCGATCGCGTCCGCACGCTGGTCGCCTGGCACGCAAACGTGCAGCCCAATCCGATGGAAAAGTACGCGAACGAGTTCAAGGCGCGCTACAAACAGGATTGGTACTGGCTGCCGGCCCGCTTGGCGGTCGAGATGCTGGCGCGCGCGATGGATCAGGCCGGTTCAGCAGATCCTTTGAAAGTGGCGCGTGCGCTCGAAGGCATGAAGTACGCAAGCCCTATCGGCGAGGTCTGGATGCGCGCGGACG
>Ga0068853_100005224_pt1 | contig 10158 bp, 9 predicted proteins | sample KBSCornC32_FD_65655 | JGI IMG/M metagenome (GOLD analysis project Ga0068853, IMG submission 65655) | Corn rhizosphere microbial communities from Kellogg Biological Station, Michigan, USA - KBS Corn C3-2 | ecosystem: Host-associated > Plants > Roots > Rhizosphere > Soil ... | reverse complement strand
TTAGTTGTAGATTGAAGTCGGTCCAACTTTCGTCTACCTCTTGCCGCCGGGTTGTCGTATTTGCCGTCATACGGGACTGTCCTGCACGGGACACGGCGTGCCGCAACCAAGAGGGAAACGGCGGGTGACAGCCGGAAGCGCTGCAGGATGATCTCCACTTTCGGTCCTTGTGCCGGCGGAGCCGCAAGAGCGCGGTTGCGCTTCTCCGGAATTCAAGGGATCATACGGCGCAATCCGGCATACGTCCGCGGGGTGGCGAAAAGCCCCATCAGGGCGAGTGTTCAGTATGAGTGATGCAAAGCACGAGAAACCTCTCGGTCCGAACGATCCGGAATATTACGCTCCGCGCGAGTTGAGGGATCGGGCGATGGGCGAGAGTCCGAAGCTTGTGCCGAGCAATGACGGCTGGCGTCCGCGTACGCCGACCGAGGGCCCGTCCTCGCAGCCGCTGAGCAAGCCGGCGCGCCGCCACGATTCCGAGATGTTCACCAAGGCCGTCGCGCAGGCGATGCAGGAGGCGAGGGACATGGCGCCGGTCGAGGCGCCATCCGTGCTCCGCGACCTGTCCGGGCGCCGCGCCTTGTTTCAGCAGGTCATCCGCTTCTCGATCGCGGTGGCGATCGCGGCGAGCATCGCGACACTTCTCGTGATGGCCATTCCGTCTTCGCAACGTCCTGCCGGCCAGGACGCCCCGTCGCTTTCGGCCGCCTGGCAGTCGGTGAAATCGTCGGTCGTTCCGGCGCAGCAGCCGGCTCCGCCGCCGCGGCGCACGGCGACCCTCGCGGTTCAGGACGGCAGCGGCTTCACCAACGATCCCGTGCCGCTCGGCATTCATGTCGGCGCTCCGCCGCCCGACGCCTTCGTATCCATCAGCGGACTGACGACCGGCGCACGCCTGACGTCGGGCCGGCGTGCCTCCGGCAGCGAATGGCGCGTGCCGGCGACGGAGATTTCCGGCGTCTCGGTCATTCCGCCAGAGGGCTTCACCGGCCAGATGCTGGTGACCGCGGAATTGCGTGACGCGACCGGCGCGGCGCTCACCGGCACCTCTACACGGCTGACCTGGCAAGCCGCGCCCGCGGCTGCCGCTCCGAGCCTTGCTACCGTAGCACCAAGGGCCGTCGTGCCGCCGCCGGCTGCTGCCGTGGCGCCGCCCGTTGTCGTGCCGTCGCCGGTCGCCGTGGCCACGGCCGCACCTTCCGCAATTCCGGCCCCGTCGCCGCCGGCGGAGACCGTGCGCACCCTCGACCCAAGGGAAGTCGCAGCTTTGATCAGGCGCGGACAGGATCTGCTCGCCAGCGGCGACGTCCAGTCGGCGCGGCTGTTGCTGATGCGCGGCGCCGAAGCGCGGGATGCGCGCGCGGCGCTGCTCGTCGGCACCACCTACGATCCGGCGTTGCTCCGGCAGATCGGCGCCGACGGCCCGCTGGCGGACACAGCACAGGCGCGCACCTGGTATCAGCGGGCCAAGGACTGGGGCGAACCCGACGCGCAGCGAAAGCTGGAGGCGCTGGCACTCTCACGCTGATTAAAAAGGGCGCCTCGCAGGCGCCCTTAAAGTTTTATTTAAGTGCGGAGTACTTCCATGATGATGCGATACGCTACCCGCGTGGCGTCCTGCTGCGCGGTCGTTCTGTTGTGCGCGACTTCGGCCTTCGCCCAAGGCAATCCCAAGGGGATCAAGGGCGAGGTCGATCCGGGCGCCGTGAGCGACGGTCTGAAGGCCATCTTCAGCTATTCCAGCGGCAACAAGACCACGCGCGACAAGCTCAACGCCAACACCATCACCGTCATGACGGGCACGATCGGCGGCACCTATGTGCAGTTCGGGGCCGACCTCGCCTCGGTGCTCGACGAGGGCGACCAGATCCGCGTGCTGCCGATCGTCGGCCGCGGCTCGGTGCAGAGCATTGCCGACATCCTTTTCCTCAAGGGTGTCGATCTCGGCATCATGCGCGCCGACACGCTCGATTACCTGGAACGCAAGGGCTACACCGGCAACATCCGCGGCCAGTTCGCCTACATCACCAAGCTCTACAACGAGGAGATGCACGTCGTCGCCAAGACGTCGATCAAGAGCCTCGGCGATCTGAACGGCAAGCGCGTCGCCGTCGACCTGCCGAACGGCGGAACGTTCGTCACGGCGATCACGATCTTCGAACGACTGGGCATCAAGCCGGTCTATGCCTTCATCGAGCAACGCGTCGCCTATGAAAAGCTGAAGAGCGGCGAGCTTGATGCGGTCGTGGCGGTGCAGGGAAGCCCGTCCAAGGCCGTCAGCATGGTGAAGGGTGACAACCTGCACCTGGTCCCGATCCCCTACAGTGAGCCGCTGCAGAGCGATTATCTGCCGTCCGAACTCAGGGCGGAGGACTATCCCTCGCTGATCCCGCCCGGCGGCCGCATCGACACCGTCGCGGTGCCGGCGATTCTGGCCGCCTACAACTGGTCGCCGAAGAGCGAGCGCTACGGCAAGGTCGACCATTTCGTGAAAATATTCTTCGACCGCCTGAAATCGCTGCAGCAGCCGCCGTTCCATCCGAAGTGGAAGGAAGTGGTGCTGAGCGCGCCGCTGAAGGGATGGACGCGCTTCCCGGCGGCCCAGGACTGGCTCGACCGCAACGCCACCGTGGCTTCCGATACGCGCCAGCGGTTCGAGCAGTTCATGGGCGCGCAGGCCCGTGACACCAGCAAACCGGATACGCCGGCCGAGGACGACGCGGCGCTCTACCAGCAGTTCCTGAAGTGGAAGGAAAGCCAGCCCGGCGGCCGGCGCTAGGGCGGCGACGGATCGGGCGAGCCGTGACGGCGGCCCGATTTCTACTTTGCATGGGGTTGTTTTCGATATTTTGAGTCCGGCGCATTGAAAAGGCCGCCTCCCTTGCGGGAAGGCGGCCTTTTTTAATGGGCCAGAGGCTTCGCCTTACGCCGCGGCGTTCGGGAAGCGGTAGCTCTTGAACTGCTCACGCAGCGCGGTTTTCAGGATCTTGCCGGTCGCGGTGTGGGGAATGCCGTCGACAAAGGCGACGTCGTCGGGCATCCACCATTTGGCGATCTTGCCGTCCATGAATTTCAGGATCTCCTCGCGGCTGGCCTGCTGGCCTTGCTTGAGCTGGATGATCAGCAGCGGCCGCTCGTCCCATTTCGGATGATAGACGCCGATCACGGCGGCTTCCGCGACCGCGGGGTGGCCGACCGCGAGGTTTTCCAGGTCGATGGACGAAATCCATTCGCCGCCGGACTTGATGACGTCCTTGGAGCGGTCGGTGATCCGCATGTAGCCATGCGCGTCGACGGTCGCGACGTCACCGGTGTCGAAGAAGCCTTCATCGTCGAGAATATTGGTATCGACCTTGAAATAGGCTTTTGCGACGGCGGGGCCGGCCACCTTGAGGCGGCCGAAGGTCTTGCCGTCCCACGGCAGCTCCTTGCCGGCATCGTCGGTGATCTTCATCTCGACGCCGAACGGCGGGTAGCCCTGGGTCTGCAGGATGTCGAGCCGTTCTTCGCCGGAGAGTGCGGCGAAGGGCGGCTTCAGCGCGGCGACCGTGCCGATCGGGCTCATCTCGGTCATGCCCCAGGCGTGGCGCACGGTAACGCCCATGTCGACGAACGACTTGATCATCGAGCGCGGCATCGCCGAGCCGCCACACACCACGCTCTTGAGGTGGGGCAGCTTCAAATTGCCTGATGCCATGTGGTTGAGCAGCATCAGCCATACCGTCGGCACGCCGGCCGTGTGCGTGACCTTCTCGGTGTCGAGGAGTTCGTAGACCGAGGCGCCGTCGAGCTTGGCGCCCGGCATCACCAGCTTGGTGCCCATCGTCGGCGCCGAGAACGCGATGCCCCAGCTATTGGCATGGAACAATGGCACCACCGGCAGCATTGTTTCGGTGGCGCTGGTGCCGAGGGCATCGACATTGTTGGCCATCAGCGCGTGCAGCACGTTGGAGCGATGCGAATACAACACGCCTTTCGGATCGCCCGTGGTGCCCGAGGTGTAGCACATCGCGGCCGCGGTGTTTTCGTCAAAATCCTTCCACGTGAATTTGCCGTCGGCTTCTGCGATCCAGTCCTCATAGGCGACCGCATTCTTCAGCGTGGTCTGCGGCATGTGCGCCTTGTCGGTCAGCACGATGTAGCGCTCGACGCTCGACATCTGGTCGGCGATCTTCTCCAGGATCGGCACGAATGTGATGTCGGTCATCACGATGCGATCCTGCGCATGGTTGATGATCCAGGCGATCTGGTCGGGGAAAAGCCTGGGATTGACGGTATGGCAGATCGCGCCGATCCCCATGATGCCGTACCAGACTTCGAGATGACGCCAGGTGTTCCAGGCAATTGTGGCGACGCGGTCGCCGAGCTTGATCCCTTCGCGATCGAGCCGCTGCGATACTTTCAGCGCGCGTGCATGAATTTCGGCGTAATTGGTGCGATGAATGGGGCCTTCGACGGAGCGCGTGACGACCTCTTGCGTGCCGTGATACTTCGCCGCGTGTTCGATAATCCGGTGGCAAAGCAAAGGCCAGTCTTGCATCAATCCGAGCATACGCACGTCCCTCCGATAGCTTGTTCGTTGTCGCGCGACCCGCCGGTGTTACGGCCGGGTCGCGGGTTTGGTTCATGGAATTGACATGAACTCTAGCGCGCAGAACGCAAGCCGAAAATGGGCTAATGGCACCTTTCGCCGCATCGAACCGGCAATGGTTACCGCCGTGACGATGGCGCTGCTGCTTGGCATGCCAAGCGGGCCGGCGGTGGCGGCGAAAGCCTCCCGCAAGGCGCCGTGGGACGATTTGTTGAGAATCGGACCGCCACCCGAGCGGGGCCATGCCCGGGAAGCGTCGCGCCATGCGGCGGTGCCGCTGCCAAGACCGCGCCCGGCCGAGGCCCCCTCCGCCGAGCGCGACAAGGCGGAACAGGACAAGCCGGACAGGGAGCAGCAGGCGAACGGCAAGCCCGAGCAGGCTGCGCCCGCGGCGCCCGAGCCGTCGGCCTGCCGGCTGGCGCTGACCGAGACCATCGCGATCGCGCCCAGCATCCCCGACATCAAGGGCGCCGGCGGCTGCGGCGGCGAGGATCTGGTGCGTCTGGAGGCGATCGTGCTGCCGGACAAGCGGCGGGTTTCGGTGAAGCCCGCGGCGATCCTGCGCTGTACCATGGCGTCCGCGCTGGCCGAGTGGATCCGCAGCGATATCGCGCCGCTGGCGGAGCGCCTCGGCAGCGCCGTCTCCGATCTCGACAATTTCGACTCGTTCGAGTGCCGCGGCCGCAACCGCGTCGTCGGCGCCAAGCTTTCGGAACATGGCCGCGCCAATGCGCTCGACGTGCGCGCCATCAAGTTCGCCGATGGCAGCACGGTCTCGCTGACCGACCGCACCGTGCCGCGCGGATTGCGCGAGAATGTGCTGCGGTCCGCCTGCTCGCGGTTCTCTACGGTGCTGGGTCCGGGCTCGGACGGCTACCATGAAGATCACATCCATCTCGACCTGATGGAACGGCGCAACAATTACCGGATCTGCCAGTGGGACGTGTTGGATCCGCTGCCGCAGAAACCACCTTTGTTGCCGGCCGAGCGGCCCGAGGAAGCGCCGCCGCGCGAGGTCGCCGCCGCGCCTGATAACGCCAAAGCCGGCGCGAAGGCCGGCGCCAAACCGGATGCAAAGTCGGATGTCGAGCCGGAGGCTGAAAAGTCCAACCTCGAAAACGCCGACGAGCCGGAGCCGGCGCGCGAGGAAAAACCCGCAAAGAAAAAGCGCCGGCAAAACCGGCGCTCTTGATCTTTGGCTGGCAGCTTCGTTGGCCGAGTAACCGGTGTCGGTTACTGCGGCATCGGGCCGCTCTGGCCGCCGCCCTGCAGCGCCATCTTGGAATTGTACGGCGAGTCACCCTGCTTGGGGGCGAGCACGACGACCACCGTGCCTTGCTTCACCCGGGTGTAGAGATCGATGACATCCTCGTTCGTCATGCGGATGCAGCCCGAAGAGATCGAGGCGCCGATATATTCCGGCTGGTTGGTGCCGTGGATGCGGAACAGGGTGTCCTTGTTGCCCTGATACAGATAGAGCGCGCGGGCACCGAGCGGATTGTCGACGCCGCCGGGCACGGACGCCGGCAGGCCTTCGATGCGCTTGTGAATGTCGGCGGTGGGCGTCCATTTCGGCCATTCGGCCATGTTGCCGACCTTGGCGATGCCGGAGAAGGCAAGCGCTTCCTCGCCGACGGTGACGCCGTAGCGAATGGCCTTGCCGCCGTCCTGCACCATATAGAGGTAGTGGTTGTCGGAATCGACGACGATGGTGCCCGGAAGTTCCTTGCGGTGATAGTCGACGATGGCGCGGCGGAACGGCTCGGGCGGCGAAACGGCGGCGTAGCGCGCCTTGGCGAGCTGAGCCTTGTCATTCGGCTTCAGGGAAGCTTCAGGGGCAGCCTGATAGGTTGTTGCCGGCATGCAGCCCGACAACGCAACACCGGCGGCGATCAGCCCGACGATTACTTTCAGCGACGACATGGCACACTTCCAATCGAAAATCCGGCGTTTCCGGCAACAGTGTTGCGCCTTAAACGCGACGATTCCATTAAGTGCATTATCCGCAAAAACCGCTCCTCATGCCAGCTTTTGCGCGCCTGTTTCGCGCTGCGGAAGCGTAGCTGTGGCTTTTATGCCGCAAAATCTGCGACCTCCGGTTGATTTATAGGCAGGAGATGCGTCAAGGCCGAAGTCTGGCCGCCCCGACGCCACCTCCTCGCCGCAAATATGGACGGCCGGTTAATGCGGGGGTCATGAAGAGCTTGCCAGAATCGGATTTAGTACCGCTGGAGGCTCCCTGTATTCAAGCGAAGTGGCTACCGTTTCGCGTCAGGAAGGTCCATCAAGACGAAATTGCCGCCAGTTTCCGGAGTTGCCCATGTTTTCGGTGTTTGTACCCTCCGACGCCTCGCTGAAGAAGCTTCCGGCCGCGGATCCGGCGGCGCTGCCGGACAATGCGGTCTGGATCGACCTGTTGAATCCGACGCCGGCGGAAGACCGGGCGGTGGAGCGGCTGGCCGGCATCGCGGTGCCGACCCGGGAAGACATGCAGGAAATCGAGATTTCGAGCCGGCTCTACATCGAGAATGGCGCCCGCTACATGACGGCGACGCTGATGTGCCAGTCCGACACCGATATGCCCAAGACCACGCCCGTCACCTTCATTCTGGCCGGTCACCGCCTGGTCACCGTGCGCTACGACGAGCCGAGGCCGTTTGCCCTCGTCGAGCACAAGCTGGCGCGTTCCTGCATGGCGGGAATATCGGGCGAAATGGTGCTGATGGAACTTTTGGACGCGGTGATCGACCGCTGCGCCGACATCCTGGAGCGCGCCGGCGCCGAGGTCGACCAGGTCTCCCACGACATTTTCGAGCCCGAGAGCGAGCGCCACGGCCAGGCCAAGCGCTACTCCCAGATCCTGATCACGATCGGGCGCAAGGGGGATTTGACCTCCAAGGTCCGCGAGAGTCTGGTCTCGATCGGCCGCGTCGTCACCTTCCTGTCGGCGGCGGTCGAGGGGATCAAATGGTCCAAGGACATGCGCGAGCAGCTCAAGACCATGCAGCGCGACGTCGGTTCCCTGACCGACCACGCCTCCTACCTCTCCAACAAGATCACGTTCACGCTCGACGCCATGCTCGGCGTGGTCAATCTCGAGCAGAACAACATCATCAAGCTGTTCTCGGTGATGGCGGTCGTCCTGATGCCGCCGACGCTGATCGCCTCGATCTACGGCATGAACTTCAAGGCGATGCCGGAACTCGAATGGGCGCACGGCTATCCGATGGCGCTGGTCATGATGCTGCTGGCGGCGGTGCTGCCTTATTTCCTCTTCAAATGGAAGAAGTGGCTGTAAGACAGCCGTTTCCCACGTGCGAAAGATCGACTCAACTCCACCGCTAAAATTTGAGCGGTGCACTGAACGAATGGTCGAAACTTGTCTGCGATAAGTGCGTCTCAGGCCGCGAGGACCCCATGGTTGAGAAATTTATAATGTCGTCACGCAACGTCATCGATCTTGCGAGCTATCAGCAGGGTCGCGGCGCGGGTGCGGCGCAGGCGTTCTCGACGCGGCTTTGCCGGCACTGCGGCGCGGTGCTGGCGGACGGCGAGAACGAGGACGAATGCTCGAGCACGTTCAATCTCGATGCGGAGTCGATTCTGCGCACGGCGAAACGGAAATTTTACGCCGAGTGAATGGCGGATTGGCGAATGCAGAACCTCGCCTGAGGAGCCGCGTTAGCGGCGTCTCGAAGGATGAAGGCCACAGCTGGGCCGCATGGTTCGAGACGGCGCTGCGCGCCTCCTCACCATGAGGGTTTGATGGAGGCGATCCCGCCACGTCCTAAACGTGCTGGCCGCCGTTGATGTGGATCTCGGCGCCGTTCACGTACGAACTGGTTTCCGTACACAGCACATAGATGATCTTCGCCACTTCGTCCGGCGTGCCGAGCCGGTGCATCGGAATCTGCTGCTCGACGATCTTCTCGGTGCCGGGTGACAGGATCGAGGTATCGATCTCGCCCGGTGCGATCGCGTTGACGCGGACGCCGACGCGACCGAAATCGGACGCCATCTCGCGCGTCAGCGCGGCAAGCGCCGCCTTCGACGTGGCGTAGGCCGCGCCCGCAAACGGATGCACACGGGAGCCCGCGATCGAGGTGACATTCACCACCGCGCCCCTGGCGTGCTTCAGTTCCTCGATCAGGCCGCGCGCGATCATGACCGGCGCAAAGAAGTTGACGTGGAAGACGTGGCTCCAGGTTTCGATATCGGTGTCCATGGTGCCGAGCCGGCCGCCACCCGGCGCCTTCGGCGAGATCGCGGCGTTGTTCACCAGCGCATGCAGTTCGTCGTTCTCCAGCCTCTTACGGATCTCGGAAATCGCGCGTGTGGTGTCGGTATGATCGGCGAGGTCGACCTCGATGTGATCCTCCGGTCCGGCGCCCCATGGGCAGACTTCCGGAAACGCATGCCGCGAGCAGGTGATGACGCGCCAGCCGGCGGAGGAAAACCGGATCGCGGTCGCGTGGCCGATGCCGCGGCTGGCGCCGGTCAGAAGCAAGGTACGCCGCGGCGCATTGGATGTAGAGGGCATGCAGGTCTTTCAGCTTTGCGGGTCTTTCAACCCTGAGGGCGTCACGCGCGCCTTGCGTCAGGGATACAGCCTTACCTTCGACCACCCATTGTCGGGGGCGTCGCGGCGGAATTCGATGCGGTCGTGCAGGCGGAACGGGCGGTCGTGCCAGAATTCGAAACGGGCGGGCTGGATGCGCCAGCCGCTCCATCCGTCGGGGCGCGGCACCTCGCCGATCACGTGCCTGGCGGCCACCTTGGCAATCGCCTGCTCGAAGGCGAAACGGCTCTCCAGCGGCTGTGACTGCTTGCTGGCCCAGGCGCCGATCTGCGCCTGCTTCGGCCGCGTGGCGAAATAGGCGTCGGCTTCCTCCGCCGTCACCGGCGACACGTTGCCGCGGATGCGGACCTGACGGCGCAGCGACTTCCAGTGAAATAGTAAAGCCGCCTTAGGATTTGCGGCGAGTTCGCGGCCCTTCTGGCTGGCGATGTGGCTGTAGAACACGAAACCATCCGCATCATAGCCCTTCATCAGCACCATCCGGACATCCGGCAGCCCGTCAGGGTCGACGGTCGCCAGCGCCATCGCGTTGGGATCGTTCGGCTCGGATTTCACGGCTTCGGCAAACCACTCGGCGAACAGCGCAAACGGTTCCTCGGCTGCGGTAAAATCACCCGATGTTAACGGTGCCGGGTGTTTGATGGAGGTCGTGTCCGTCATGTCGGGAGTTCCAGTTGCTTACCCTCGCGTCCCAGAACGCGTTGCAGCCCGGTTACGGGCCCGCCCTATATAGGGCATGGGGACGCGTTGGCCTATCGGCGATCGGCCCGGGTGGCGCTGTGGTGACATTGATTTTGATCGGCCTCGGCTCGGGCGGCTGCAGCCTGTCGCGCCCGGACGCCTACGCCAGGATGCAGCCTGCAGACGTCACGGGTGCGCTGAGCAAGCAGCCGGTTACGCTGCCGGTGCCGACCGAGAGCGATCTCGCCTTCGCCCGCAATGCGGCTTCCGACGTGCTGACCAAGGGCGACAAGGATTCAAGCCAGCC
>Ga0068853_100005223_pt1 | contig 10160 bp, 7 predicted proteins | sample KBSCornC32_FD_65655 | JGI IMG/M metagenome (GOLD analysis project Ga0068853, IMG submission 65655) | Corn rhizosphere microbial communities from Kellogg Biological Station, Michigan, USA - KBS Corn C3-2 | ecosystem: Host-associated > Plants > Roots > Rhizosphere > Soil ... | reverse complement strand
TGCCCTCGTCCTCCGCCTTGTGGGCGAGCATCGGGCCGGTGATGACGTCGCCGATGGCATAGACGTTCTCGACGCTGGTGCCGTAGAGCGGGCTCACCTCGATGCGGCCGCGATTGTCCATCGTGACGCCCGCCTCCTTGAGGCCGAGGCCATCGGTGTAGGGCTTGCGGCCAATGGCAACGAGCGCCACGTCGGCATCGACCAGCGCCATGTCGCCGCCCGCCGCCGGCTCGAGCCGCACGGTCAGCGAGCCGTCATCCTGCTTGTCGATCGAGCGCACCTTGGTCGACAGGCGGAACTCGACGCCCTGCTTCTGCAGGATGCGCTGGAACTGTCGCGCCACTTCGCTGTCCATGCCGGGCAGGATACGGTCGAGGAACTCGACCACGGTCACCTTGGAGCCGAGCCGCGCCCACACCGAGCCGAGCTCGAGCCCGATGACCCCGGCGCCGATCACCAGGAGCCGCTCGGGAACCGCGCCGAGCGCCAGCGCGCCGGTCGAGGTCACGATCCGCTCTTCGTCGATCTCGATGCCCGGCAAGGTCGCCGGGACTGAGCCGGTCGCGATGACGACGTTCTTGGTCTCGATCGTCGTGGGGTTGCCGCCCTTGTCGGGCGTCACGATCACCTTGCCCGTACCTGCGAGCGCGCCCGTGCCCTGGAAGGTGGTGATTTTGTTCTTCTTGAACAGATACGACACGCCATTGACGTTGGCGGCCACGGTTTCATCCTTGTGCACCATCATCTGCGCCAGGTTGATCTGCGGCGCCGGGATATCGATGCCCAGATGGCTGAAATTATGCCCCGCCTCCTCGAACAGTTCGGTGGCATAGAGCAGCGCCTTGGACGGGATGCAGCCGATATTGAGGCAGGTGCCGCCGAAGGTCGGCCATTTCTCGACCACCGCGACCTTCAGCCCCAGCTGCGCCGCGCGAATGGCGCAGACGTAGCCACCCGGTCCCGAGCCGATCACCGTGAGGTCGAATTGGTCCGCCATGACATGCCTCTGATTGGGTTTGCTTCTATGTAGTCGCTGCGTTGCGCGCTGGCTAGAACAGGATGCCGAAGAACATCATCGCGAGCCCGATCGCGCTCACGCACCACACCAGGCTGCGGATCATGAAGATCCCGAACAGATAGAGCGGCAGGTAGGCGATCCGGGCCGCGTACCAGACGATCGCGCCCCAGAACACGACGGGGTCGCCTGGGTCGGCGAAGTTGGCGACGAGCGCCAGAACGATGAAGGCGGGCCAGGTCTCGAGGAAGTTCTTGAGGGCTCGTTCGGCCCGGCCCAGGAGGTCGCCCTCCGCCTTCGGCTCCTCATCGCGCGCGCTCGCGGCGAACTCGATACCGAAGCGCCAGCGATAGATCAGCGACTGCGCGCCCAGATAGAGGCTGTAGAGGATGAGGCTCCAGAACAGGAGCTGGAGTTCGATGGTCATCGGCTAGATCGCGCGTCCGCCGCTGACGGTAAGCACGGTGCCGGTGGAATAGGAGGCCTCCGGCGACAGCAGCCACAGGATGGCCCTCGCCACCTCCTCGGCCGTCCCCGGTCGCGCCATTGGAATCTGCGGCGCGAGCCGCGTCGCGCGATCGGGGTCGCCGCCCGAGGCGTGGATGTCGGTCTCGATGATCCCCGGACGCACCGCATTGACCCGAATGCCTTCGCCAGCGACTTCGAGCGCAAGGCCGACCGTGAAGGTATCGATCGCACCCTTGGTGGCGGCATAGTCGACGTAAGAATTGGCGCCGCCCAGCCTGGCTGCCGCCGAGCTCACATTGACGATCGCGCCACCCTTGCCACCGTGCCTGGTCGACATCCGCTTGACGGCCGCAATGGCGCACAGGAACGAGCCTGTGACATTGACGGCCAGCATGCGGCTGATGCGCTCGGCGTCGAGTTCGTCGACCCGAGCCGCCCTGCCGACGATGCCGGCGTTGTTGACGAGCCCCGTAAGCGGGCCAAAGCGATCCGCCGCACGAAAGATGTGCTCGACATCTTCCGGGACGCTGACGTCGCCCCGCACGGCGATCGCCTCGCCGGCTTTGGCATGGATGGCGGCAACGGTCGCCTCGGCAGCCTCGACGTTACCGGTGTAGTTGACGACGACCGCGTAGCCGGCCTCGCCCGCAAGGAGCGACGTCGCCGCTCCAATGCCGCGACTGCCTCCGGTGACGACGAGAACGCCGTTTCGAGCCACGGCGTCTCTCCCCTAGAGGTCGAGCACCAGGCGCTCGGGCGCTTCCAGCGATTCCTTGACGCGGACGAGGAAGGTCACGGCTTCCTTGCCATCGACGATGCGGTGATCGTAGCTGAGCGCCAGATACATCATCGGCCGCACGACGATCTGCCCGTCGACCACGACCGGCCGCTCCTGGATCTTGTGCATCCCCAGGATCCCCGACTGCGGCGCGTTCAGGATCGGCGTCGACATCAGCGAGCCGTAGACGCCGCCATTGGTGATGGTGAAGGTGCCGCCCTGCATGTCCGCCATGGCAAGGGCACCGTCGCGGGCAAGCTTGCCCAGCCGGCCGATTTCCTTCTCGACCCCGGCGATCGACAGCTTGTCGGCGTCACGCACCACCGGCACGACGAGTCCGCGGTCTGTGCCCACGGCGATGCCGACATGCGCGTAGTTCTTGTAGACGATATCATCGCCGTCGATCTCGGCATTGACGTTGGGGATTTCCTTGAGCGCATGCACCACCGCAAGCGTGAAAAACCCCATAAAACCCAGCTTCACGCCGTGCTTCTTCTCGAACAAGTCCTTGTACTGGCTGCGCAAGTCCATGATCGGCTTCATATCCACCTCATTGAAGGTGGTGAGCATGGCCGCATTGTTTTGGGCGTCCTTGAGCCGGCGCGCGATGGTCTGGCGCAGACGGGTCATCTTCACGCGCTCTTCGCGCGCCTCGTCGGCGACAGCCACCGGACCGCGTGCAGCCGGAGCGGGAGCAGGCGCGGCCACGGGAGCGGCGACCGGAGCCGCGGCGGGTGTTGCTGCCGGGGCGGCCTGCACCACCTTCGGGGCTTCGGCCACCGCTGCCGGACGCGGCGCGGCGATCGTTGCCGAGCCGCTTGCGGCGCTCGGCTGCTGGACCACCGCCGGCTTGTTGCCGAGGGCGGCGAGAACATCCTCCTTGAGGACCTGGCCACGCTTGCCCGAGCCGTTCACCTCGCTGTTGCCGAGGCCGTTCTCGGTCATGAGCTTGGCAGCGGCCGGGGCCGGCGGCGGCATGGCGGCGCCGTTGCCGTTGGCGACCGGCGCGGCGGGCGCAGCTTGCGGAGCCGGGGCGGGAGCGGCAGCAACGGGCGCCGGAGCAGCCTTGGGGGCCTCGGCCGGCTTGGGTGCGGCGGCAGCCGCGCTCTCCCCGATTGCACCGATCAGCGAACCGACATTGACGGTGTCGCCGGGCTGTGCCGAGATCGCCTCGAGCACGCCGGCGGCAGGCGCCGGCACCTCGATGGTCACCTTGTCGGTCTCCAGCTCGACCACCGGTTCATCGGCGGCGACGGCGTCGCCCACCTTCTTGAACCACTGTCCGATCGTCGCCTCGGTGACGCTTTCGCCCAGCGCCGGAACCCGGATGTCGGTTGCCATTGGTCTGTTTCCTTACTTCGCGAAGGCTTCTTCGAGGAATTGCTGCAGTTGTGCAAGGTGCGTCCGCATCAATCCGGTCGCGGTGGAGGCCGAAGCCGGACGACCGACATAGCGCGGCCGGTCGTGCGTGCGGCCCATCTGCTCGAGCACCCAGTCGACATAGGGCTGGACGAACGTCCAGCTGCCCATGTTCTTGGGTTCTTCCTGGCACCATACCACTTCGGCGTTCTTGAAGCGGCTGAGTTCGTCGAGCAGCGCCTTGGCGGGGAACGGATACAGCTGTTCCAGCCGCAGCAGGTACACGTCGTTGATACCGCGCTTCTCGCGATCCTCGAGCAGGTCGTAGTAGACCTTGCCCGATGACAGCACGACGCGCCGGATCTGTTCATCCGGGACGAGCTGGATCGTCGTCTTCTTGGGGCCCGGCGCCTCGGCGTCGTCCCACAGCAGGCGATGGAAGCAGCTCTCGGGACCCATTTCGACCAGCGTCGAGGTCGCCCGCTTGTGGCGCAGCAACGACTTGGGCGTCATCAGGATCAGCGGCTTGCGGAAGTCGCGCTTCACCTGCCGGCGCAGCGCATGGAAGTAGTTGGCCGGCGTCGTGCAGTTGCAGACCTGCATATTGTCTTCGGCGCACAGCTGCAGATAGCGCTCGAGGCGCGCCGAGCTGTGCTCGGGCCCCTGGCCCTCATAGCCGTGGGGCAACAGCATCACGAGGCCCGACATGCGGAACCACTTGCGCTCGCCCGAGCTGATGAACTGGTCGACGACGACCTGCGCACCATTGGCGAAATCGCCGAACTGCGCTTCCCACAGGGTCAGCGTCGCCGGTTCGGCCAGCGAATAGCCATACTCGAAACCGAGCACGGCCTCTTCCGAGAGCATCGAGTTGATGACCTCATAACGCTGCTGATCGGGCGCGATGTTGTTGAGCGGCGTCAGCGTCTCGCCGTTCTCCTGGTCGTTGAGCACCGAGTGGCGCTGCGTGAAGGTGCCGCGCTCGGAATCCTGCCCGCTGAGGCGAACCGGATGCCCCTCGGTCAACAGCGTGCCGAACGCCAGCGCTTCACCAGTCGCCCAGTCGATGCCTTCGCCGCTTTCGATCGCCGAGAGCCGATTGTCGAGGAAGCGCTTGACCGTCTTGTGGACAGAAAAGCCCTCCGGCACCCTGGTGATTGCGGTACCGACCTTGACCAGCTCCTCGATCGCCACGCCCGTGTCGCCACGGCGCGGACCATCGGCGTCGGCACGCTTCATGTCCTTCCACTGGCCGTCGAGCCAGTCGGTCTTGTTGGGGCGGAAATCCTGGCCCGCCTCGAACTCGGTCTCGAGGTGCGCCCGCCAGTCCGACTTCATCTTCTCGACGTCGTCGGCAGTGACGAGGCCCTCGCCGACGAGCCGCTTGGAATAGAGTTCCAGCGTGGTCTCGTGGCTGCGGATCTTCGAATACATCAGCGGCTGCGTGAAGCTCGGCTCGTCGCCTTCGTTGTGACCGAAGCGGCGATAGCAGAACATGTCGATGACCACCGGCCGGCCGAAGCGCTGCCGGAACTCGGTCGCGATCTTGCTGACATAGACCACCGCTTCCGGATCGTCGCCGTTCACGTGGAACACCGGCGCCTCGATCATCTTGGCGACGTCGGTGGGGTACGGCGAGGACCGCGAGTTGATCGGCGAGGTGGTGAAACCGATCTGGTTGTTGATGACGAAGTGCACCGAGCCGCCGGTGCGGTGACCCTTGAGGCCCGAAAGCCCCAGGCACTCGTAGATGATGCCCTGTCCGGCAAACGCCGCGTCGCCGTGGATCAGCAGCGGCATCACCACCGAGCGATCGGTCTGGCGGGTGTCGAACACGAAGTGGCCGTCGACCGCCGAGCGCTGGTCCTGCTTGGCGCGGGCCTTGCCCAGCACCACTGGATCGACGATCTCGAGGTGCGAGGGATTGGCGGTCAGCGACAGGTGCACCTGGTTGCCGTCGAATTCGCGGTCCGACGAGGCACCAAGGTGGTACTTCACGTCGCCCGAACCTTCGACGTCCTCGGAATAGTAGGCGCCGCCCTTGAATTCGTGGAACAGCGCGCGGTGCGGCTTCATCATCACCTGGGTGAGGACGTTGAGCCGGCCCCGATGCGCCATGCCCAGCACGATATCCTTCACGCCCAGCGCGCCACCGCGCTTGATGATCTGCTCGAGCGCCGGGATCAGCGACTCCGAGCCATCGAGGCCAAAGCGCTTGGTGCCGGTGTACTTGACGTCGAGGAACTTCTCGAAGCCCTCGGACTCGATGAGCTTGTTGAGGATCGCGCGCTTGCCCTCGGGGGTGAAGCGGATCTCCTTGTCGGGCCCCTCCATGCGCTCCTGAATCCACTGCTTGGCCTCAGGATCGTTGATGTGCATGTACTCGATGCCGATGGTCGAGCAGTAGGTGCGCTGCAGCACCGCGAGCATCTCCGGGATGGTCGCGAACTCGAGCCCGAGCACATTGTCGATGTAGATCTTGCGCGCGTAGTCGGCCTCGGTGAAGCCGTAGGTCCTGGGGTCGAGCTCGGGCGCCGGATCCTCGGGCTTGAGCTTCAGCGGATCGAGATCGGCATGCAGGTGGCCGCGCGTGCGGTACGCCCGGATCATCATGATGGCGCGGATCGAGTCGCGCGTGGATTGCAGCACATCGACCGGCGTCGGCGCGGGACCGCCTTCCGCCGCCGCTTTCTTGCCGAGCGCGGCACCGGTCTTGACCAGGATCTCGCCCCAGTTGCCGTCGAGGGCCGAAACCAGCTCGCCATTGGCCGTCTGCGGCCAGTCGGCACGCGCCCATGAGGGGCCTTCGGCGTTCTTCTTGACGTCGGCGGTCGAGTCCTCGAGACGCCCGAAATAGCTGGCCCAGGTGGGGTCGATGCTCTTGGGGTCGGCCTTGTAGCGGCTGTAGAGGTCTTCGATGTAGGCGGCGTTGCCGCCGTAGAGGAAGGAGGAGAGTAAGAACTGTTCGTTCTTGTCCTGTCGGGTCATGTCGATAAGGCGGGGCTTTTCCCCGTGTTCCCTGTTGCCGGCGACCCCGGAGAGGGGCCCCGTTCCGCGTCGCGCGGACTATGACGGTTTCAGATTAGCATCTTGCTAAAGAATTGGGCATTGCGACCATCGTCGGAAAGCCCGTTGTTCTTCACTTTGTTGCGCTTTTTCAGCCCTTGAGCACCTCGGCGAGGGTGACCCCGATCCTGGCAGGAGAACGCGACACTTTAATGCCCGCGGCTTCCATGGCGGCGATCTTGTCCTCGGCCCCGCCTTTTCCTCCCGAAATTACGGCGCCAGCATGTCCCATCGTCCGCCCCTTGGGGGCTGTGAGACCGGCGATGAAGCCGGCCATCGGCTTCCTGCGACCGCGTTTGGCCTCATCGATCAGGAACTGCGCCGCATCCTCCTCGGCCGAACCACCGATCTCGCCGATCATGATGATCGACTTGGTGGCATCGTCGGCGAGGAATAGCTCAAGGATATCAATGAATTCCGTGCCCTTTACCGGGTCGCCGCCGATACCGACGGCGGTGGTCTGACCAAGTCCGGCATTCGTCGTCTGGAACACCGCCTCATAGGTCAACGTCCCCGAGCGCGAAACAATCCCCACCGACCCCTTCGAAAAGATCGAGCCCGGCATGATGCCGATCTTGCACTCTTCCGGCGTCAGCACGCCCGGGCAATTCGGCCCGATGAGCCGCGAGCGGGAGGTCGCCAGCCGCGCCTTGACCTTGACCATGTCGAGTACCGGCACCCCCTCGGTGATGCAGACGACGAGCGGGATGTCGGCGTCGATGGCCTCGAGGATCGCGTCGGCGGCGCCAGCGGGGGGCACGTAGATCACCGTGGCGTTGGCATTGGTCTTGGCCTTGCCCTCGGCAACCGTCGCAAAGATCGGCAGCTCAGTGCCGTCGACACCCGACTGCCAGGTCTGGCCGGCTTTCTTGGGGTTCGTGCCGCCCACCATCTTGGTGCCGTAATAGGCCAGCGCCTGTTCGGTATGGAACGTCCCGGTCTTGCCGGTCAGCCCCTGCACCAGTACTCGCGTGTCCTTGTTGACGAGGATCGACATGAAAGCCCTTGGGTTATGACTTCGGCTTGTCGCCGAGCAGCAGATTGAATTCGAGTTCGACGGCGCCGTCGGTCCGGTCGCCGATGACCAGCACCTTCTTGTCCGGACTTTCCCAGGCGCCATAGACGTCGCTGTTGGCGCCCGCAGTGATCGAGCCGACGAGGCCCTTCTGGCCGGCCATATCCTTGAAATCGAGGATGTTGTTCTGGTCGCTGAAATCGACGCGGCAATAGCCGAGGCGCTGCGACGGCAGGCTATAGACGGCGCCCCACAGATCGACCTCGCCCAGCCCGGGCAGGTCGCGATAGCCCGAATAGACCTTGTTATACGGTCCGGTGTCCTCGGTCTCGTTGGGGGTCCAGCCGGCATCCTTGGCGCGATCGTACGCCGCCGGGTCCCCGCTCGAAATGTCAGCGCAGGTCTCGACGAAGATCTTGAACGCGTCCGCCGACGCAACGGGCGGCCCGGACTGGTCGGCCGGCGCGGAACTCGACGCGTCCTGCCCGAAGGCCGGAGCAGCAAATGCGAGCAGACAGAACGGCAGAAGCGAAAGGCTCTTCATCGCAGTCTCCTGTCAGGCGGGATCAGCGCTGGCCCCTGATGGCGGCCACGATCTTTTGCGCGGCATCGTCGAGATCGTCGGCTGGAATCACGTTGAGCCCCGACGCCGAGAGGATGGCCTTGCCTTCCTTGACGTTGGTGCCTTCGAGACGGACGACCAGCGGCACCTTGAGCCCGACTTCCTTGACCGCGGCGACCACGCCTTCGGCGATCACGTCGCAGCGCATGATGCCGCCGAAGATGTTGACCAGGATGCCTTTGACGTTGGGATCGGCGGTGATGATCTTGAAGGCCGCAGTGACCTTTTCCTTGGAGGCGCCACCACCGACATCGAGAAAGTTCGCCGGCTCTTCGCCATAGAGCTTGATGATGTCCATGGTCGCCATGGCGAGACCGGCGCCGTTGACCATGCAGCCGATATTGCCATCGAGCGCCACGTAAGCGAGGTCAAACTTGCTGGCCTCGATTTCCTTGGCGTCCTCTTCGGTGAGGTCGCGCAATTCCATCAGGTCGGGGTGGCGGAACAGCGAGTTATTGTCGAAGCTGACCTTGGCGTCGAGCAGCCGCAGGCGGCCATTCTGCATGACGATCAGCGGATTGACCTCGAGCAGGCTCATGTCCTTTTCGACAAAGGCCTTGTAGAGCGCCGGGAACACCGTCCTGGCGTCGTCGCGGGCGACACCTTCGAGCTTGAGGGCATCAGCGAGCTTGTCGACATCGGCGGTCGTCACGCCCTTGGTGGGGTCGATGTCGACGGTCACGATCCTGTCGGGCGTGTCATGCGCGACCGTTTCGATGTCCATGCCGCCTTCGGTCGAAACGACGAACGCCACTTCGCCGGTCGAACGGTCGACCAGCAGCGAGCAGTAGAGCTCACGGGCAATATCGGCACCATCCTCGATGTAGAGACGGTTGACCTGCTTGCCGGCAGCGCCGGTCTGCTTGGTCACCAGCGTGTGGCCGAGCATCTCTCTGGCATTGGCGACGACTTCCGCTGCCGACCTCGCAAGGCGCACCCCGCCCTTGGCGTCGGCCGGCAGTTCCTTGAACTTGCCCTTGCCGCGGCCGCCCGCGTGGATCTGCGACTTCACCACATAGAGCGGGCCGGGCAGCGACTTCGCCGCCGCCTCGGCCTCGTCCGCCTTGAAGATGGCGACACCGGACGCGACCGGCAGGCCATAGCTCTTGAGCAGCGCCTTGGCCTGGTGCTCGTGGATATTCATTGGGGCCTCTTAAGCCAGCTTGGGGGCAATCTTCTTGCAGGCTTCGATCAGGCCTTCGACGGACGCGACCGATTTCTCGAAGGCCTTCCGCTCGGCCGAGTTGAGCTCGATCTCGATGACACGCTCGGCCCCGCCGGCCCCGATGATCGCCGGCACGCCCACATAGGTGCCCTTCACGCCGTACTCGCCCTTGAGGAAGGCGGCAACGGGAAGAACGCGCTTCTTGTCCTTGAGATAGCTGTCGGCCATTTCGATTGCCGAGGTGGCCGGTGCGTAGAAGGCCGAGCCGGTCTTCAGCAGGCCGACGATTTCGGCGCCACCGTCGCGGGTGCGCTGGATAATCTGCTCGAGCTTGTCCTTGTTGAGCCAGCCCATCTTGACGAGGTCGGTGAGCGGCACGCCCGCGACCGTCGAGTAGCGGGCCAGCGGCACCATGGAGTCGCCGTGGCCGCCCAGCACAAAGGCGGTGACGTCCTCGACCGAAACCTTGAGCTCGTCGGCGATGAAATAACGGAACCTCGAGCTGTCCAGCACACCGGCCATGCCGATGACCTTGGACGAGGGCAGGCCCGAGAAGCGTTGCAGCGCCCAGACCATCGCGTCGAGCGGGTTGGTAATGCAGATGACGAATGCGTCGGGCGCGTACTTGGCGATGCCGGCGCCCACCTGCTCCATCACCTTGAGGTTGATTTC
>Ga0068853_100005217_pt1 | contig 10165 bp, 16 predicted proteins | sample KBSCornC32_FD_65655 | JGI IMG/M metagenome (GOLD analysis project Ga0068853, IMG submission 65655) | Corn rhizosphere microbial communities from Kellogg Biological Station, Michigan, USA - KBS Corn C3-2 | ecosystem: Host-associated > Plants > Roots > Rhizosphere > Soil ... | reverse complement strand
CCACGCCCAGCCAATCGCCCGATGCCACGCCATGAAACACATCAAGCGCGAGCAATAACATGGCAATGATTCGAAAGCCTCGCATGCTGTAGGCTGGCATATCGGCTCTCAGCGATGCCGAGAGCATCATGATGATGCTGAAGATGCCGGCGATAATCCGCCCCGTCAGGGTTTCGGCAATGCGCAGCTGGTCCAGCGCCACGATGAACCAGAACAGCCGGCAAATCGCGAACTGGCTTTGGCCGCTCACCTGGCAAAGCTTGATGATCGGCGGGATGAAAAGCGTCTGACCCACCCATTTGTCGATTGCAGATAGGCTCATTGCCGCTTCAGTCCGGTTTCTACGAGCTTTCGGATGGCGGCGGCCCGTGGCAGCCCATTTTCTTCTGCATAGGCGTCAATCTGTTCGGTCAGCTCGCCAGGGGATCTAAACCCCAGCATCGGGTCACGCCCCGTGGCGGGTCGCCCCCGCTTTTTAGGATTATCCTTTTTTGTTGACACCATAGTATTTCGGGATTATCCCAAAATGCGAACCGAGGCAAGGCGGCAACCTCGCCCCGGCTCTGACCCCAACCACCTGATGAGAGGTGATCATGGCTAACACACCCCTACAGCCGGGCGCTGCCCCGGCCAATGAAAACACGTCCACAATCAACCTAGCGCTGATCAAGAGCATGTTCGGTGCGCTCCCCGATGCCGACCAAGTCCGCTTTCTTGCCGTGTTGTATGACGAGATCCGCTTCGATGCGGACAGCATGCACGACGCGCTGCGCGACATGGCGGAAGAAGTGAGCGGGTTCCGCGCTTCTGACGATTATCGCGATCAGCTCGGCGCCGATGAGATTTATCCCGGCACGATGCACGATAGGACCGGACGCGCCTCGTACCGCTCCAGCCGCGATCGTCACGTGGAGTTCTGGCTTGGACGCGTCGGCGGGAGGGCGGTGGCATGACCGGCCCGGCCAATACTGACGTGCAGCTTTCTGCACTACCGCAAGCTTTCATGGAGGATTACCGCCGCTGGTGGGCGGTTGAGAACGATTGCAAGATGGGGGCGGACGATCCGGAGTACCAGCGTCTTTGCAACGCCTATGAGGGCGGTCAGCACCGTGTGATGGTCTGCGGTGACGCCCACGACAAAGATATTCCCTTCGCCATCCTCAAGTTGTGCATGGTGTTCGGGGAACTGCAGAACCTTGTCGCGAACCTGTCTCAGCCATCTTATGTCGCTGACGCAGATGATGTGGGGGATCTCCGATACTGCCTTCAGGGCGTTCGGTCGGCATGGGCCATGCTTGACGGCACTGACGATCCGGCCGTGCGGCTCACGCGCGAATATGCCGATCACGTGGGCATCGCGAGCAAGCCGGAGCGCATCCGCTGGAAGCACGAAGGCTATGAGCTGCCTCAAGGCGGGGAGGCGTAAAATGGAACCGATCTACCGGATCAACGATAGAGGCGATTACGTCATACCAAGCGTGATCGCCGGCACGTCCCCTGAGATGGCTGCTCTTCTTGAGAGATACGAAGAGGCGTTTTTTGCCGTCGATGATGCGTGCGCCGATCGACAAGACGCCACAGCAATGCAGGTGAAGGATTTCGCCCCATCAAACTTGGCTGACATCGCCGCCAAGATATTGATCGGTCTGCACTATGCTAACCCACTGTACGACGGCGATAAGCTGGCGACGTTCACAGAAGATGCGCCGTGCACTCGATTGGCGCTCGAAATCATCCTTACCAGCGTGGGCGATCTCACCAATCTCGCGGCCGATGAAGGACGGCACGATGGAGCCTGAGCTGTGACGACAAAGCCTGCAGCAAAAGGTGATCGCAACCTACCCCGGCCACAGCGCCGGGGTTTTTCCGTCAGTCGCGTTCACCGCTTTTCCGAAAGCCTCGCACTATCGAACGCCTATGCCGATGCGGAATGGTGGATACCGATCTATCGGCAAGCCTTTCCAAAGCTAATGACCGCCGTCTCGATCCGGGAGGACGGTTGGGCGCAGAGGGGCGGCATCGACCGCGTTCTCACCCTTCAATGTGGCCGAACCTATACGGTCGACGAGAAGGTACGAACGGAGAACTGGCCGGACATCCTCCTTGAGCAATGGTCGGATGAGGAGAGGCGCATTCCCGGTTGGATCCAGAAGCCGCTCGCCTGCGACTTCATCGCCTACGCGTACGCGCCAACGGAGACCTGCTACCTGCTTCCCGTGGCGCCTCTGCAGCGTGCCTGGCGCCAGCGGGGCCGAGAGTGGATCGTGGCCTATGGCACGCGACGAGCCCGCAATCCTGGCTATGTGAGCGTAGGCGTGCCTGTGCCTCGCGACGTGCTGATGCAGGCCATTGTCGATGCGATGATGGTGGCCACGAGGGAGCGGCGAGAAATGCCGAGGCAGCTACCTCCGACGCCTTCGCAGACCAGCCTGCCATTCTGATGCATGCAGCTTGATGTAAAGGTCCGCGCCGTGCCGCCGTTATATGGTAAAGAGGCCGGTAGGCGATATGCCGCCGGCCTTTTCCTTTGGCCCTAAAAATAAGCTCCGATCAGGTGAGAACGAGGCGGTTCACGGCCCTTGAACCATGATTCCAAACACAATATTTTTCCGTCTGCGGCAATCGGGGTGCCGCACTTCTCGTCAACTTTGAACAACGGAGTGGCTATGTCGGAGAGATATGTCGATTACCTCAAGCGCGAACACGATCGGCTGGAGAGCGAACTGGATCGCGCGCAAAAGCAACTCGCGCCAAACCACACGGTAATCGCCAGGCTGAAGAAGTTGAAGCTGGCACTGAAGGATCTGATTGCATGGCATGAGCGCCCGATGCGGACAGGTCGCGCTGCGTGAAGAGCCTGGGTAGCTGAGCTACATTACGTACCCGGCCCGCCGTTGCTGGCGTGGCTTTTCAGCGTCGCATTGTGCGCAACTCAAAACTCATATCCGGCACCGACATTCCATGTCAGTTCCTTTGTCCGTGTCGCGAAGCTGGCAGCGGCCTTGGCGATGGTCCGCTCATCGGCAAATGACTTCGACATGCCGAACGCAAACGCGACCGCGTCTCCCGAGCCGCCCATGCTTGCTCCAATGAGCCCCCGACCAGGCGTCATTACCTGGGGAAGGCCACTCAAAGCTGCGTTCCGCGCATCTCCCGCCTGTCTGGCGCGATCCAGCTTGGCAAGATCGAAACGAACGGCCTGCAACTGCGTCAATGCGGTATCGATACGCGAAATCGCGGCGCCTACGTTGTTATAGCTAGTTCCCTGCACGGAATAACTCGGGCTGCTGATAACTCCTGCGGCTGAGTTAAACGAAGCGCCGCCGCCCAACGCGGACGCCACCGATGATGCGGCAGAATTGAGCTGCCCACCGTTGGTCGCGTCCGTGGAGCCCGCTGCCGTCGAACCGTTTGCAACGTTTGCCACAATTCCCGCCTGGCCGTTCGAGTAATAATCACCCGCTGCATTGACGGCGCCGGGATAAGCGCTGTCATTCGCAGCACCAACACAATGAACTGCTGTTGGTCCATTTCCGCTCAATGGCACATAAGCTGCCAAACCGACTGGGGCGCGGCTGTCTGGGCAAGTTGCCGGAACCTGCTGTGCGCTCGCTGGCGATACACAAGTGAGAGCAGAAACTCCAAAAAGAATATTCCGGCGAAGGGATGTTAGAATTTTTATCTTCGCATTGGCTTCAAACATCGTGTGCTCCTCCAAGACTCTTCAGAGGAGTATTGGCCGCGCGTGAGAAATTGAAAAGCCAATATCTTAGTTAGCAAGTGTCCCGGCAGCTTCCTGCCAACCTATCTGACGCAGATTAGATCTGACCGCTCGCGACCCCTACGGCGCAACGATCGGACATATGTCGACCGAACTCAGCGTTATGACATACGGGCTGCCCATTCGATTATAAACGCACAAGCGTGACCCGCCCTGGACGCTCTGTGACACCAGATTCGCCGCCGGCCCCGTGTTGTGGGGATAGCTTGTAGCCGGCTCGGGCCGGTCTCTCATCGCCGCGCCCGCTGCGCCGAGGCTGTTGCTGATCCCCTGAAGCCGAGCCTCGCGGTTATAATAGTCCGTCTGAACGCAATTCGCATATTCGTTCGTGCCGGGGGTGAACCCATAGGCGGCACAACTCTGCTGCGCCGCGTTGAACATCTGCTGAGCACAGCCGGCTGTGAGCAAAAATGCTGCGATCGTTAATGCTTTGCGGATCATTGATTGCCCCTGTCACCGAATGTTGCTGCTCAGCCTGTCGATATGCTCCCCATCTGGCAGGCGCTGAATATCTCTTTAGTCGAGATATTTGACGACTACGAAACGCGTCGAGCGGATCACGTCTGCTCTAGCCGAGCCCGATCCGTGTGCAGGGTCGCTGGAGTATCTGTTGTCTTCATACTCGAAGCCCGTGATAGCTCTTGATTGCCCCGCTACCAACGCGGCGTTGCCGCCGGCCTCGCGCACCATCTTGGCTATGGAACGAGCGCCTACCGCCGATCCGTCCCACCATCCGCTGCCCCGGCTATCGTCAATGATGCCGAGGACTTGAAAACGATGAGGCGGCGTTCCTGTAGTCCAGAAGTCGATGCCGTCAGTGGTGACTTTCGTCCCGCCAACTCCGTCGCGCACGGCGTCCCTGCCTTCATAAGCCATGAACTTTTTGCCCGCCGATGCTGGCGCCGAAAGAGCAACGAGGAATGCCAGGATGGTCAGGCGTTTTAGCATCATCGCTCCATTTACTCGGCGGGGTCGCATCCGCTTATCCGTCGGACCCCACAGCCTCAAGAGCAAACCCTATCAGCCGCGTTGCTGGCTCGCTCTTTGTTTGTCATACGGCATGAATAGCAAATGGGGTCGCATGTGATTCATGGAGCCGAGTAACATGCGTATCGCGTTTGGAGCGATTCTCATCATCCAAGCGCCGTTCGAGGGCGATAGAACGCATCAATGATGAAGCAGGAGCAGGATTGGCAAGCTTGGCGCAAACGAGGCGTCGCCGTAATAGCGGCTCTGGCGATTGCGTCGATGTTCGCTTTAACATGCTTCTCAATCTATTTAGACCGCACTGCTACTGCGAGTGTAGCGGCAGCAATGACCCTCGCGCTGATACTAGTCCGCCAGCTTCACGTGATGGAAAGCTTCGAAATCCTTAGCCTTAAAGCCAAGTTCACCGCTCGGGTGGGCGAAGCAGAACAATTGCTCAGGCACATACGGGGGAGCGCGTCCGTTTCAGCCAAACTATCGTACGTGCAGTTGGCCTTCATGAATCGCATGGGCGATATAGGCTGGCATCGGAAGCGTGGGTTGCTAGCGGAAGTGGACGATCTGTTGCGGGACGTGAATGTTCCTGAATCCGAGATCAGCGTAATGAAGGCGCCGTTCTTGAATTTGGTAAGCCTGGATCTTTCTCGGGTGTTCGAGCATAGCCTGCATGAGCTAGTGAGGGATAAGGGGGTTCGGGTAGGTCCCCTTGAGTGGGAAGACCCCCTGGGTAACCCCGATCTGCGCAATCTAAGGCAAGTACTTACTGCACGGATGGCGACGTTGACCCTGGATGAGACAGAACGCCAGACAGCCGAACTGATCTTCAATGAGGTAACGACACTTTCGGAAAGCTGCTGGAGCGCGGGAACAATCACGTCAGAGGCAGAAAACTATCTGGAGCTTTACTATTCTCGAACCAGCGCACGTCTGGATGCGTTGAAGCAGGCGACTAAGGAGTAGCGCGACATGAGGGCTAATCGCCGGCTGCGCGCTGGCGCCCCATCATCAAAATCTCGGCAATCGATTTCCCGCGCAATTCCGCCCTTCGCTCATCCGTCAGTTCCGGGAAGACATCCCGGCCATTCGCTCGCGCCCTTGCCCGCGCCCGCTCAATCCGGGCTAACATGGCAGCGCCCGTCTCTGGATCTGGCCGTTTCTGCTCCAAGCGCACAACGCGATGTTTGATGCCGTTCAACATATGATTTCTCCCTATTGAGTTTGCTTGCCTTCGAGCGCGGCAATGCGCCGCTCCAATTCTCCAGTTTCGATGATCTGCCGATGCCCCGTCAGCAGCGCCATCACGCGCCCGGCCTCATCCGGGGTGACATCGCCGGCCGCTACCGCCGCGAGTAAGGTGGCCGATGCGTCCACCGCGTCTTCGATCGAGCGAACGGGGGGAAGGGTGATGGAGATCGGCGCGTCCTTGCGAGGCGGCGCAATGCGATCGAGGCAGAGGCGTAGGGCAGGGCCATCGCCTGCCAACGCCAGCTCGATCGCCTTCTGCGTCAGCGCCTCGTGCTGTCCCTCAAGCAACTCCTCGACGGCCCGCGTAACCCGGTGCCGGGCGCCCTTGGGCTTGCCCCCAAGCTGATTGCCCTCGGCGAACCTGCCATCCGTATTTCGGCCGTTATTAATCGGTTCAGTCACCCCCAAGCTCCCACAGATATTGCGACAGCCACGGTCGCGGACGATTACGAAACGGGCGGCTGACATTGGCCCGTCGCAGCGTGATATATTCAGGCTCCAAGTCCACAATCGGCCAGCCATCAAGATACGCGGCCAGAGACAGGTCAATCGATCCTGTCTCACCTGTGGGATCGAAACCGAACAGGTGCAGCGGCTCCCACCCTAATCGGATCGCCCGCGATGCCCAACCTTCATCGGCGATCCTCAGAGCGTCTGCGACAATCCCCGGCCAAACAGCAGGATTGGTGAGGGGCGGCCTGCGCATGGAGCGAAGTCGATGAAGCCCCATCGAGATAAAGGCGGGAAGATCGCCGGTGCCAATAGTGTCGTTAGTGCCAATAGGTCGTAGCGGGGAGCTATTGGCACTATTGGCGCTATTGGCACAGGCTTCAGCTTCCTCTTCGAGCCTCGCGGCAAGATCGAGCCACTTACCCATTGATCCCTCCGTGGACGGCAGGATTGACGATGAAGTCGGATGTGCGGCGGCCTGGAGTTTCCCCATCACGCTTGCCGGCGTCCCGCAGCCAATCGGCATCGGCCAGTAGCGCTATGGCCTCATTGAACGGGTTGGCCTCCTTCAATCCTGGCAAGCCAGCTTTGCGCCGGAGATCACGGGCATTGAACCGAGCAACCTTATGCTTGAGCAGATAGCGGGCAAGGGTTGCCGCGTTGCGCTCCACAGGCGGCAATGCTGCGTCGCCGAACACCTTCAGCGCAGCAGGCTTGGCATATTCCTCCACGAACTCGATCGCCGCCGCAACCGTGCGAGCGCTGACCGATCGCGGCTCCGGGCCGGCGTTATTGGCAGCCCACGCCACCATTTCCGTGATCAGGGAAAGACGAAGGACCGTTCCTCGCAGCTTGCCGCAAAACCCTTTGAACAGCGCCCCCAAATCCTCAAGCCCCTGTTGATTTTCAGCCATCCACTTTTCGAAAATATCAGCGGCAGCAGAATCGAGCGGCAGTGTGATGTGCACTGCGCGGCCGTCGCCATCTATTCCCCATTCGAGAGCATCAAGGCGGCGATACAAATGTTCGAGGGCGGCCATATCTGCGACTTGGCGCGGACGCCGATATGAGATCGGCTCCGGCCATGCCCACAGGAAGCGCGCGACCAACCCATCATCGGCTGTGCCGAGCAGGCACGCTGCGAGCTTTTCAGGCTGGATGCCGCCAACAACGGACACGCCGTTGAACGGTATCGAGATCGGCCCCTTGTTCCCCTTTCGGTCAATGACATGATGACGGCCACCATAGGCCTCCAGCCAGAACTCCCTCCCTCCGGGAGAATATCGGTCGAAACTCATGAGCCACCCGGCCAGCTCGTCGCGCAGGTGCAATGTCCCAGACGGATTGCCTGAAAGGATGGTCCCGACTGCTTCCGGCGTTGCGTCCTGCACCAGCAGACGGCGGCGTTGCGGCTCTTCGGGCGCGACGGCAGTTTCCGGCATCGACGGCACTCCCAGGTTGTCTTTCACCGCCGTCTTGACGTTCTCCTGCCACGCCGCCTTTTCGACCTTGGCGCGCTCGCTTTCCGTTTCCCAGCGAAGCAGATCAGATCCATGAGTAAGCGCGTGATCCTTTTCCATCGGGCGCAAAGGATCAGTGGTGGCGTCGATTGCTGGAGATTTGTTGGATGAGGGATCGCCGACATTCGCCGCCCAGATAATGCACGGCTCCTGCCAGTTGGACGTGGAGAACGGCTTCACCTTGCGCTTGCCGCCTATCAGCGATGCGGCAACGGCGATAAAGCCAAGCGCGGTATAATCTACCGGGCTGCCAGCCCCCTCAGCTAGATCGCAGATGAGCGGCCACACCGGGCCGAACATATCCCGTGGCATGACCGGCGGCGACCGGCGGCCAGCAGCGAGGACGGACATATCGGGCGCCGGCCAGATATTGATCGGTTCAGCGTCATCAAGACGCGACTTAAAGGCGGCGGTTGCCATCAGTGATCCCCCAGGCCAGCGGCCATCAATTCCGCGTTGAAATCCTTATGCCCCGACTTCGGGCGGATGATCCGCGCCCAGCGGCCTTGTTCGGCGAATACGTTGCCTGCCGCCTGCGCCGAGCGTTCCCCGGCCTCGTCTGCATCGGCACCGATGATCACGCTGTGGATTGAATCGGGCAGCGACACTGAGGGCATCATGCCCGCACCGGCGGCAGCCCAGGTTGGAACGCCGCTCATGCGTTGGAGCGACAGGGCGTCTTCCGCGCCTTCCGTCAGCGCGACCTCATCCGTCGCAGGAGCCATGCGGATCGAGCCGCCACAAACCCGGCCCAGCGACAGCTTGGGTTTGGCGACATCGAGCTTGCGCCCCTTATCGGTCAGATACGTGCGTTGGACGCCCTGTGGATCGCCAAACCGATTGACGATCAGCGCCACCATCACGGGGTGCAGGGGGCCGGATGTGCCGTATCGAAGCCGGGCATAGCGCAGCGAAGTTGGCACCGGACCATGCAAGGCTCGGTTTGCGAGGTATGCAGCCGCGACCGTGCCGTCAGCGGTAACGGCATTGGTCCAGATAGCTTCCGCCTCAGCGCTTCGATCTGGCTCCGGTTCAAGCTGAACAGCGGGACGCTGAATGATCGGATAGGCAGCCCCGGCAATCATCTCCGCTGCCTCGCGAATACTGCCGCCGGCCGTCTCCACAATGAAGTCGATCGCATCGCCATGCGCGCCGCAGCCGAAGCAATGATAGAAACCCTTCTCGTCATTGACGTAGAAGCTGGGCGTCTTCTCGCCATGAAAAGGACAGAGGCCGCGATACTCACGCCCGAAGCGTTTCAAGGCGACCGAGGAGCCGATGACGGACGAGAGTGCTACCGATCGAGCGGCATCGAAGTCGATCCGTGGAAGGCGATCAGGCGACGCAATGCGCCCATAGGAGGAGAAAGCGTTCATTTAGAACTCTCCCTCCCCATCCGCCCAGCGCGCACACAGCGCGTTGAGCCAATCGATCTGTTTTTCCGAGGGAGTCCGATAATTCCTGATTTCCCGCAGGAATTTCTGCTCTTTCGACGAATAAAGGTGTGATCGCATGAGACAGTTGCCGGCGCGAACCACATGAGCAGCAACGCCCGTCGAGCGGCGACGACGAAGATCAACAGGCGGAGGCGGTGGCGGTAATTGGGGCGGATGCAAGCCGCGCTCAATTACCTCGCCAATGCGAAGGCCGTGCTTGCCGAGAGCCTTCGCCAGCATATTTGCGGCTGCTAAAACCTCCCCTTCATGGTCAGACAGCAGACGATCCGCGATTGCGCCCGCGCGCTTTGCTTCCGCGAAGTCGATTGATGTGAAGGCATTCATGCGATGCCTCCCTCGAAAGCGAAGGCTGCGATAAGTGCCGATCGGCGCTCATCCAGACCAAAACGTTTGACGAGGAATTGAAGCCGCAGGGCTGTGGTGCTATCTCTGTTTTCGTTGCTGTCGAGAAGAAATGCGAGGGGCTGTCCTGTGCCGGGGCAGCCCTTTCGCGTTACGGCGCTAACGTTGCGCCGATCCGCTATGGCGATCATCGGGGATCACGCCGCTTCCGTCAGATGCAGCGCGCGGCGCATGCTGGCATCCACGATGAGACGGCGGCGGCCGACGTTGGTTGTTTCAACCTGGCCGTTGCGGATCATCTCATAAAGCTTCGTTTTGCCTACGTCGTAGGTCTCAAGAGTATTTTTGACGGTTCGAGTAACCTTCATATCTTCCTCCGATCG
>Ga0068853_100005216_pt1 | contig 10166 bp, 9 predicted proteins | sample KBSCornC32_FD_65655 | JGI IMG/M metagenome (GOLD analysis project Ga0068853, IMG submission 65655) | Corn rhizosphere microbial communities from Kellogg Biological Station, Michigan, USA - KBS Corn C3-2 | ecosystem: Host-associated > Plants > Roots > Rhizosphere > Soil ... | reverse complement strand
CCCGATGACATCGACGGGTACGTCGAGCTGACAAGGCAGTCGCCGGTACCGATTGCGACGGGAGAAGTCTTGACTCGCAGACAGTCGTTCATGCCCTGGATCGAACGGCGTGCGGTCGACATCATTCAGCCGGACTGCACGAAGAACGGGGGGATCAGCGAATCGCGAAAGATCGGCTGGTGTGCGTTCGATCACAATGTGCTGATGGTGTCGCACGGCTGGAACACCGCCGTGGGGCTGGCGGCCGATCTGCAACTGGCCGCCGCGATGCCGGTCGCCCGCTACGTCGAGTATTTGACTCCCTGCGATTACATCGACGACATCACGACAACGCCCTTTGAATTGGATGCCGACGGCTATCTGAAAATCCCCACCCTTCCCGGCCTGGGCATCGAACTCGACCACGACAAGCTGAAAAAGTACACCGCCGGTTAAGTGCGGTACGCCCCGCACGAATTCGAAAGAAGAAAACGATTGAACAGGAGTCAACGAAGATAACAGAGACGAAAGAATAGAGGACTGACGCCCGAACCTCTGTTTCCTCTGTTAGCTCCTGTTCACTTTTTTTGTTTTTTCAAACCCCCGGATCAACCAGCCATGCACGCACTTTACGAAAAAGCTTCGAAATTGACTGAGATCATTATTGCCGGCGCGATCGAAGTTCACCGTGACAAAGGGCCAGGTCTCATCGAATCAATTTACGAGTGGTGTCTTATCAGGGAACTCGAATTGCGGGGCTTGAAATGCACAAGCCAAAAGCTCGTCGTCATCGAATACAAGGGGGCCACAAGAGAAGAGCCGCTCCGCTTTGATATCCTCGTGGAAGACTGCGTGTTCGTGGAAGTCAAGGCCGTTGAAACTGTCCATCCCATAAACAAAGCGCAGCTATTTAGTTATATGAAGTTGCTGGACGTTCCCCTTGACTTAATTATCAATTTTCACGAACTCAAGGTTACTGACGGCATCAGCCGGATGATGCTCCCGGGCGCGAACAAATGACGGAACGAAGAAAGTTTTGAACAGGAGATAAGGGAGACAACAGAGACGAGCGGCTGACGCCGGAAGCTCTGTTACCTCTGTTGACTCCTGTTCAAGGTTCCTTTCTTCCATACTTGGTGACGGCATCTCATTTGAGTATTTTATGCAAGTCTTTCGCGGATTGGATGACGCGGCCGGTTGTCGGGACGGGTTTGTGTCGATCGGCAATTTTGACGGCGTGCATCGCGGGCATCAGAGCATGATCGCCGAGCTCGTCCAGAACGCGCGCCGCCATGCAGCGCCCGCGGTCGTGTTCACCTTCGATCCGCATCCGATTGCCCTGTTGCGACCCGGACAGTCGCCGCCGCCGTTGTCGACGACCGAGCGTAAGATCGAGCTTTTGTCGCAGTGCGGCGTCGACGCCGTCCTCGTCTATCCCACCGATCAGGAGCTGCTGCAACTGACACCGCGAGAATTTTTCGATCGTATCGTCCTGAAACGGCTCCAGGCTCGCGGGCTGGTGGAAGGCCCGAATTTCTTTTTCGGCCACAAACGGGCCGGCAGCATTGAAACGCTGCGCGAGTTTTGCGGTGCCGCGAGCATTGATCTGGAAATCGTCCCCCCCGTAGCGGTTGGCGACCATCTGGTCTCCTCAAGCGAAATTCGCAGGTTGATCACCGAGGGAGAAGTTCGTGAAGCGGGGGCCCTGCTGGGGGCGACCTACCGCGTTGCGGGGACCGTGGTGCGGGGGGCCGAGCGCGGCAGGACCATCGGTTTCCCGACGGCTAATCTGGAGGGGATCCGTACCGTGCTCCCGCGTGACGGTGTCTATGCCGGCAGGGCCCTGGTGAGCTCGACCGGATCAGGCGGAAGCTGGTTTGCGGCCGGCATTAATATCGGCGGCAATCCCACGTTTGCCGACCAAGAGCGCAAGGTCGAAGTGCACCTGGCCGACTACAGCGGCAACTTATATGGCTGCCGCCTTGTCGTCGAGCTGGCCGAACGGTTGCGGGATACGGTGCGATTTGACGGAATTGAAAAGCTGAAAACTCAACTGGCGATCGACATCGATCGGGCGCGAGCACTGGCGAATGAGATTTCGAACCGATAGCATACGCCCATGAAAATCGACTGGACCCCGCTGCGCGAGATCATCGCCGGCAAAAAGCGTTTCGTGCTCACGACCCACGTGCGTCCCGATGCCGACGCCATCGGCTCTGAAATCGCCATGGCTGGCCTGCTCGAACAGCTTGGCAAAGAGGTGCGCATCGTCAATGCGTCGCCTGTTCCGCCGCGGCTGGAATTCATCGACCCCGAAAAGAAGTGCCTGCAACTGGGGACCCAGGTCAACGAGGCCGAGGCTCTCGATACCGACGTGCACATGATTCTCGACACGAGCGCCTGGGGACAACTGGCCGAGGTGGGGCGGGTCTTCAAGAAAACCGCCGCCGTCAAGGTGGTCATCGATCACCACGTTTTTGCCGAAGACCTGGGAGCGCTGAATCTCAAAGACACCGACGCCGAGGCGACTGGGGCGCTGGTGTTTCAGTTCGCGCAAGAGATGAAGCTCGCAATCACGCCGACGATCGGCACGGCGATCTTCGCCGCCATCGCCACCGATACCGGCTGGTTCCGCTTTCCGTCTACGACCAGCGAGACGATGCGGACGATTGCCAGTTTGATTGACTTCGGTATTCTGCCGGCGGTACTGTATAGGCAGTTGTATGAACATTGTACGCTGTCGCGAATCAAGCTGGCGGGCCGGGTGCTCACGCGAATGATGCTTGATAGCGGCGGGAAACTCGGTTGGACGTACGTGACATTGGTCGATTACCGCGAAACCGGCGCACTGCCGGCGGATACGGAAGACCTCGTCAACGAGTGTTTGACGGTCGAGGGGGTCGAGGCGGCCTTCATCCTCATCGAGCAGTCGAACGGAAACATCAAGGCCAGCCTGCGAAGTCGCAGTCACCTGGACGTGTCCCAGATCGCCGGGACTTTCGGCGGCGGCGGACACAAACAAGCCGCGGGAGCCATCCTGCCCGGTCCTCTGGCAGATGCTCAAGCAAAAATCCTCGCTGCGATGAAAGCACTGTTTAATGAGACGTAACGGCCAGCTGCCGAATTGTCCGAAGAACCCCCGCCTCGCGCCAGCAACCTGATCCCCCCACCACGCTGTTGCATTCCGCTGATAAAATCAGAATCGTTTCTTTGCCACTGAGGTGAACCATGTCGCAACCGCCTATTCCCGAAACGGGACGGCCGGAGCCCGATGTTTTTTCTCCCATTGAACCCCGCCGCGGATTCATGACTCAATTGACCGCCGTTGTCGTCGGCGGACTGGTCGGCATATTTCCCGCGGCCGTGGGGTTAGCCACGTTTCTCAATCCGCTGCGCAAGAGCGCGAAACAGAGACAAATGCCGGAAGGCAGCGATACCGAGGGGTATTATAGAGTCACCACGCTGGAATCATTGTCAGCAATTCCGCAGGCGTTCAAGATCATCGCCGACCGCAAGGACGCCTGGAACACGTTTCCGAAAGATGCAATCGGCGCCGTCTTCTTGTCGCGTTCGGGTTCCAGTGAAGTGCGGGCTTTCAACGTGACGTGCCCGCACGCCGGGTGCGCGGTCGATTACAAGGCCGCTAAAGGTGCGTATCATTGCCCGTGCCATAACAGCTCGTTCGCCGCCGACGGCAAGCGAGATCCCAAAAGCCCCAGCGCCCGCGATCTCGATTCGCTGCCGGTCAAGATCGACGTCAACGGCGCCGTGTGGGTGAAGTATCAGGATTTCAAGACCGGCGATAAAGAGAAGAAGCCAGCATGAACAGCCTGTTGAATTGGCTCGACGATCGGACCGGTTTCAAGGCCCTGATGCACGAGGCGCTGTATGAGCGCGTTCCCGGCGGGGCCCGCTGGCGTTACGTCTGGGGCAGCACGCTCGTATTCACCTTCAGCGTGCAGCTTGTGACAGGGCTGTTTCTGTGGATGTCATACAGCCCCAGCTCGCAGACCGCGTGGGAGAGCGTGTACTACCTGCAGCACGAGATGCTCTTCGGCTGGCTGCTGCGCGGAGTGCACCACTTCACCGCCCAGGCGATGATCGTGCTGCTTGTCTTGCACCTTTGGCAGGTGATCATTGACGGCGCATACAAGGCCCCGCGCGAAGTCAATTTCTGGCTGGGACTGATCCTGATGCAGATCGTGCTGGGCCTGTCTCTCACTGGGTATCTGCTCCCCTGGGACCAGAAAGGCTATTGGGCCACAAAAGTCGCCACCAATATCGCCGGCATCACTCCGCTGGTCGGAGAACAAGTGCAGGCGTTGGCCGTTGGGGGGCCCAACTATGGCCATTACACACTGACCCGGTTTTTCGCCCTGCATGCAGGGCTTTTGCCGGCGCTCTTGGTGGCCTTTCTGGCGCTCCACATTTATGTCTTCCGGCGGCATGGGATCACCGTGCCCGATCCAATTCATAAGCCCGATACGACGTTCTGGCCCGATCAGGTGCTCAAAGATGCCGTAGCCTGCCTGGCGGTCCTGGCGACTGTGCTCACGCTGTGCCTCCTGCACGGAGCGGGCCCACACGGCGGGGCCGAATTGGGTGCACCTGCCGACCCCACCGAAAACTATTCGGCTGCCCGCCCCGAATGGTACTTCCTGTTTCTGTTTCAATTTCTCAAGTACTTTCCCGGCGAGAGCGAGATCATTGGCGCGATGGTTATCCCGGGTGCCATCATGGGAGTTCTCGCACTGATGCCTCTGATCGGGCGCTGGAAGCTGGGGCATGGTTTCAATGTGGCGTTCATGTTCGGAATCATGATCGGGATTGGCTTTCTCACTTTCCTGGCCGTGAAGGAAGACCGCGCGAATGCCGACTACAATTTCGCGGTTGCCGATGCCAACCAGAAGGCCGAACGCGTCGTCGAGCTGGCGAAGATCCAGGGCATTGGTCCGGCAGGTGCTGTTCAACTTTTGCGCGACGATCCCAAGACGCGCGGGGCGGCACTGTTCAAAGTCAAGTGCGCGAGTTGCCATCGCTACGACGATCACGACGGCACGGGCAGAAAACCGACCGAAGCGGCGACCGCTGCGGACCTGGGAAATTTCGGTACCCGCGATTGGATTCGCGGAGTGCTGACCGACCCGGCCGGCCCGAAACATTTCGGCCCTACGAAAAACTCTCCCGAGGTCGGTGATCGTTTCACCAAAGGCCAGATGGCCGAATGGGTCGAGGAGAATATCACGTCGAAGAAGGTCACAGAGGAGGAATTGGACGCGGTCGTCGAATTCCTGGCGAGCCTCGGAGAACGCAAGGATGCGGGGAAACTCGATGCCGACAAGGTCGCCAAGGGGAAAAACTTTTTCGGGTTGGGTTCAGACGCAGTCAGCGGCACGTGCTACGACTGCCACTTGATGAAAGTGGCTGACGATCCGGACGGCGCCTTCTCCGACGCGAGCGCTCAGATCGCGACCGGTGCGCCGGACCTGACCGGGTACGGTTCGGCTCAATGGCTGCACGAATTCATCGCTAAACCAGGCAGCAAGAAATTCTACGGCAGTCACAACGCCATGCAGGAGTTCGCCGGCAGCCTGACCGACCGCGAGATCGATCTGATCGTCAAGTGGCTGTTGCACGACTGGCCCGAGCCCGAGAATGCAACCAAATAGGTCTATGGGTCTCATAAGTCTCATGGGAATTATTGTTGCGTTCGTTCGTCAAACCGGCTTTAGCGGGAATATTTCAACCTCGACCCCGTCGCAAAAGGCAGTATGGCACGGCGGCTCGGGCGGAAGGATGCCGGCGGCGGGCAGCAGCGTGTCTTCGAGTTCGGTCGTCCGCGCTTCGCGCACCGGGTAGGGAGCGTGGTGCACGCGTCCCGCCAGCAATTGCCCCGGCGCAACTTGCGCGTACAGGATGTATCGCTCGACCAGGAAGTGCTCCAGCGTATCCGGCAGCGCGCGGCCGGGTGGCAATGCTCGCTCGGGCGAATCGTGTCCCAGCAACGCACCGACTGCGGCTCGAATCTGGCATCCGCTGCCGGCCATTCCCGGCCAAAGCCGCCGGCTCGCGTAGGCCACCTGGTCTCCCCGGCGAGTAAGGCTCATGCGGGCCCGATAATAGGGCAAGTGCCAGCGCCAGCGGGCGACGCGCACGGCCAGCGACCGCGACGCCTCCAGGCTCAGAAACCAGACACCCGGATCGCGTCCGCGAAAATGGACATACGTCCGCACGTTCGTCTCGCAAAAGGATGAGATTCCCGGAATCGCCGGAGACCACCAGGGACGTACGCCCGACATGAAAAATGGGACCAGCCCGACCCACGCCTGGCCGTCCCAGGTATCCAGCGTCAACTCCGGCGGAATCAAAGGCTGCACCAGTCCGATCGGGATTTTCCAATGCACAAACAGCAGGTTTGTCCATTTCTGGTATCCGATCGCCCGTCCGGTGGGACGTTGCGACGGCGAAATTCGATCAATTCGATCGACTGCGGCTATAGGGGAAGTGGTTGCCATGATGCTGTCCTTCGACAGTTTACCGTGTTCGATCGATCTTTCATCCGTGGCGGAAGTTTCGTGCGCAAAATCGGAATAACCAGACAACCGTAATTTTCGCGCCAGCTTAACCGGACGATTGAAAGTCGACGAACTGTGCGAGAGGGAATTGCGACCGCGCGGGGCGGGTGGTAAAATACGGAATGATGTTGCTTTGTCGCTCGGATCGCCAATCACCACGTCGTTCGAGCGCGGCAGGATTGCAGACTTGCAGGGCCAAACGGGAAGTTGCATGAACAACCGCCAAAATCCACTGTTCTGGTCGTTCGGTGCGGGAACCTGGTCCGGCGTGCATCTGCGGATCAGTTGGCTGATGCCGGCCGTCTTGTTCTGGGCCCTGTTCGAATTCGGCTGGAAGCTGGGCGGGGCGTTGTTTGTGGTAATGTTCGTCAGCGTGCTGCTGCACGAGATCGGGCACATTCTGGCAGCCCGTGCCACCGAGGGAAGCGGCGACGAAATCCTGATGTGGCCGCTGGGCGGACTGGCATTCGTCGAAGTTTCGACTCCGCGCTCTCAGAAGCTGACAGCCGCCGCCGGGCCGCTGATGAATCTCGTGATGTGCGGGCTGTTTCTTCCCGCCGTCCTCAAATCCAACATGTTGTCGCACGCGATCAATCCTCTGGAAGTTCCCTTTCCCAAAGACGGATTCGGTGACAGTCCACTGTTGGACGCGCAAGTGCTGTCATTCTGGTTCAATTGGTTGTGCCTGGTCATCAATCTGATTCCCGCATTTCCGCTCGACGGCGGTCAGATATTGAGAAGCTGGCTGACGTCGCGGATGGGGACCGGCATGGGAACCGAAATGGCCATCCGCCTGGGGATCATCTCCGCCGTGCTGATCGGCGGCGTCGGCATGTTGTATTACAAGAGTATGGTTCTGGTTGTGCTCGGATTTGTGATCATCCTGCTGGCGATTCAGGAACACCATCAGCTTCAGGCCTCGGAATCTTACGACGACTCGTTCATGGGGTACGATTTTTCGCAGGGGTATACCAGCCTCGAAAAATCCGATCCGGTCAAGCCGGAACGGCGCGTCGGATTCTGGCAGCGCTGGCAGGCCAAGCGCCGGGCCGACAAGCTCAAGCGACTCGAACTGCAATCGCAGCAATCCGAGCAGCAGCTCGACGAGATCCTGGCCAAGGTGCACGAGCGCGGGCTGGCGTCGCTGACCCCGGCCGAAAAGCGGTCGCTCAAGCGGGCCAGCAATCGTTACCGCGGCAAAGACGCCGGACCGGAGTGATGCGACCGCGGGTGTTGGAGTTCAGGCGGGCACCGATTCTACTCGAATCAGTGCCCGCCTGAACTCCAACTACTCGTACAGCGGCCCGTGAACCGTAATCGGGCGAATGTCGAGATAGACGTTCTTTACCGTGTGCGAGTCACCATGCTGGCGGTGCACGTCCCAACTGACGGTGTCGGGGCCGCGATAGAATCTGAACTCGAAGCCGTCGGTGTCGCCGCGCCGTGCGGCGCCTCCGTCGAATGCCAGCCCGATCGCGTCGTTGTGCGGGCTGTCGACCAGCTTATACATCAGATCGACGAGCGCCGTGTTTCCCAGGATGTCGTTCATAAACTGCTGCTTCTTGTAGAACGGGTCGAAACCGGCCTGTCGTGGATCGATCATCCCGTGCGCCGCCTTTTCGGGATCGACGGTGACGGCGCGCGTGGCCAGGTCAATCTGATCTCCATGGCTGAGAAACGAGAGCCTAGCTTTCTTGAGGTTGAATTTTGCAGCCGTGCTGTCTCTGGTCGATTCGGAAAGGTCGAGCACGACCATTCCTCGAAAGCCGACGACGCGGGCAGTCTTGCCCTTTTCGATGACCACCGCTGTGTTTTCATCGATCCCCAAACCGAACGAGGTTTCGATCGATTGCATGGCGACCAGGGCCCGCGCAAACCGTCCGCGGACAAGGCAATGCTGGTCGATAAACCAGTCCTGAGGGACCAGGCCAAAGCCGTCGGCCAGCTCCTTTCCGCGGTGGGCGCCATGCAACATGACCGGCAGCACGAAATCGGCGTCGACATACATCACCCGCGACATGATGGCCGCTCCCGCGCTCGTCCCCGCGATGAGCCCCCCCTTCCGATAGACATGTCTGATCGCCGCCAGCAGAGGGGTGTCGCCGTTCCGTTCGTCGATCAGCACCTGCCGATAGCGGGCTTGGTTTCCCCCCGACAGGAACACTGCGTCGGCCTGGCGCACGCGCTCGACCCATTGTGCATCGTTGGCAACCAGATGCAGGTCCGCCGGATTGGATGTCACTACGGCTGGCACGACAAACGGGTCAAGCCCGAGCGATTCCAGATTCTTCGAATGGGCCGCACCGCTGCGCTCCGGATTGCGGCTCCCCGTCGGAAAGACGGCGACTTTGGCTCCCTTCCCGCCTGCCAGTCGAGCCAGCTCAGACCAGAGCACAAGATTATCGCCGCGCTCCGATCCCCCCAGGAGCATCAGATGGCCGAGGGGAGCGTTGCCGGCATCGCCATCGTTACCGGCACGGCACGGCGAAGCAAACCGTGCCAGCAATGCCAAGCCAAAGAACAATCGCGTCCAGATACTCGTCGGCACGTTTGGGCTCCTGCTAAGGGATCATCCTGATTCGGAACGCCGCTTCATATAGTAGCGCTGCACTTCGGCGGTGCAGGATTGGCCGCTGGGCGACGCGGTTCCACAGTGGGCTGCGGGCGACTTGGCTTGCTCGACGCAGGCCCGCGTGCGCATGACGACTCCTTCGCGAATATCCTGTTCGACGTCGTCACAGGTCAAACCGAAACAGGCACACAGTGGCGCATCGGGGTTCTTCGGGTAAACGGGCGTCTTGACGGCCGATTCGTCGACGATCCGATCGAATAGATCGAAGTAGACGACGGGGCATCGAGGTTGCGCGCAAAAGAATGCCGAGTCGGTCAGGTTGGCCAGCGCTTCGGGGGGCAAGTGGGCCTGGAGCGTCTCCTGGAAAACGACAGTCCCCGGAGAACCGCACTTCGGGCAGCGACCTTCGGTCGAGTCTTGTTCTTTGACGAAAGCCTTGTTCATTCAATTCTTCGCCAATCCAAAACAATACAAGTGTCCATTCGTGCGCACGAAGACCTTGCCGTCCACGATCGCCAGGCTGGCGTACGCATCTTCGCCAAAGTCGGACGACGAAATCTCACGCCAGCTCGGCGCAGCGTCGAGCACCGTCAATTTGCCATGCTGGCTGATCATGTACACCTTGCCGTCCCCCGCGACGGGCGAGCTGTAGTATTCTTCGGTGGCCGAGATGCGTCCCTGTTTGAGTGACGTGCCCGTCTTGGCATCGATCACGGCCAACACGCCCCCGTTGCGGATCATGAAAATCTGGCCGCGGTAATACACGGGCGACGGGCAATAGGGAATCTGCTTGTTGTAGCGCCATAAGACGTGCGTTTCGGTGATGTCACCGACGCCGCCGGGTTTGACGGCGACAACGACGTTGCGGGCCGATTCGAAAACCTTGCGCATCGATTCGTATTCGGCACGCGAGATGTGACCGTCCTTATCGCGATCGATCTGGGTGAAGCGGTCTTTGACAGGGCCTTTCGGGGCTTCATCGGGTTCGATCGTGCCGTTCTTATTGGCATCGCATTCGCTCACGACGTCGGCGAATGGCC
>Ga0068853_100005213_pt1 | contig 10166 bp, 14 predicted proteins | sample KBSCornC32_FD_65655 | JGI IMG/M metagenome (GOLD analysis project Ga0068853, IMG submission 65655) | Corn rhizosphere microbial communities from Kellogg Biological Station, Michigan, USA - KBS Corn C3-2 | ecosystem: Host-associated > Plants > Roots > Rhizosphere > Soil ... | reverse complement strand
CTCCTCAGAGTAGAGCGTGGAGTGGATTCCCCCGAACACAACCCAGGCGCCCCGTTCCCGCACAGCGCGTCCCACCTCGTATCCGCGCAACGCGTTTCCAGTGTGGATGCCGATACCGACCACGTCACCGGGCTTAATCCGCTCCAGATTAAGATGCTCCAATGTCTCGTCGCAGATTTCGGGATCGCCGAACGACTCATCGGTCGCAGCGGCCAGCACGTACAACCATCGAGGAGTGATGACAGCAGTGCCGAACGCGGTATCGCTTGGATTAACTAGGTGAATCATTTAGGGCCACCCTAGTGTACCAGCTAAAACTAGGGCGATCCCTAGGAAGGGCCCGACCTCCCATGGTCACAGCAAAGCGTGGCGGCGATAGAACCAGGACTTAACCACCTGCACGACTAGCAGATACGTGACTGCCAGGAGAGGCGAGGGCCCCCAGCAATGACAGAGGAAGCGGGGTAAACTGCAGCAACCGGCCCAACGGCGTATAGGGTAGTAGCCCCGCGATTACGACAATCGCGCATACCGCGGCTAGGAGAAGTCCGCTCGGGCGGCTCTTCATCGGACCGATGATCATCGTGAACCGGCGAATGAACGCAATCCGCCATCGTTTCGGGCGGGTGCAGTAGAGCCGGATCCACATTGTCGGTAGGGATGCTGATTTGCGAGAGGTCGTAAAGAAAGTTATTCAGTAGGATCTGGGTCGGCAGCATTGGCAGGAATGGCAGGAACAAAGATGCCGCAGCCATGCTGAACATATTTCCAAAAGTTCGAGCTGGATCCCATGACGATGTATTTCATGATGTTGGCAAAACATCGCCGTCCTTCGATAATCAGGTCGTTCAAAACGGCCAGATCCTTTTCGAGCAGAATGATCTTCGCAGCGTCCTTGGCGACTTCCACGCCGTTCATGACCGAAATGCCGACGTCCGCGGTATGTAGCGACGGAGCATCGTTGATCCCGTCGCCGATATACCCCACCACATGTCCGCGTGTTTTTGCGCCATGATGACCCGGTTTTTCTGTTCCGGGGATACGCGGGCAAAAATCGCGCCATTCTCTGCCTGGACGGCCAGCGCCGCATCGTCCATGGTGTCGACCTGGTCGCCAATGACGATACGATCCATTTTCAACCCTACGTCCTGCGCGATCTTCTGGGTCACATACTGGTTGTCGCCGGTCATGATGACCACGGAGACGCCGTTCCGCTGGAGCTCTTCGAGAACCGCCGGAATCCCCTGTTTGGGCGGATCGAGGAACGCTGCAAAACCGGCCAGCGTCATCCCCACCGCAAGCGCCACGGCGAAGAGGAACGGAGAATCGGCCTATGGAAGGCAATATTCACCAGCAGGACAAACAGCACCAGCAGCATGATCACCCGGGTGATCATCATCCCGAAGTGGCGAATCCCGCGGCCAAACTCGGTCTCGGGCGGCCGCGTGGCCAGCCTTTGGGCAATCTCGCCAAAGGCCGTGTTCCTGCCAGTACAGGCAATCACGGCCGTGCCGATTCCGGTCTGGACCGCAGTACCCATAAAAACACAGTTGCTGGCGTCCGCAACGCCGTGCTACCCGGCCGGCAAATCACCACAGGTCTTCTCAACGCATAACGATTCGCCCGTGAGGGCGGACTCGCGCACTTGCAGATCTTTGACTGATAAGAGGCGGGCATCCGCTGGCACCAGGTCGCCGGCGTTGAGGTGGATCACATCTCCGAGTACCAGGTCCGCGACGGGCATTTCCTGCGGTCGCCCATCCCGAACGACTGCGGCTGTGGTCGCCACCTGCTTGCGAATCTCTTCCACGGCGTGCTGGGCCTGAGACTCCATAATGAAATTCGGCAGCACGCTGAGCAGGACCATCGAGATGATGATGAGGCCGCCGACGGAGTCCCCTAGCGCGAGCGATATGCTGCTGGCAAACAGAAGGATAACGACCAGAGGATTGATTAAGAAGCGGAGAAGACTGATCAGCGCCACGAAGCGCGATTCCCTCATCAGACTGTTCGGGCCGTATTGGCTGAATCGCTTCTGTGCCTCACCGGAAGTCAACCCAGCCGGCGTCGCCTGGAGATGATCGAGCAACTCACGCTGAGGCGTGTCCCAAAAACCCTTCAGAGGAGTGACCGGCCCTGCTGAGGACAATAGCAAGTCCCAGCGGATGGCGCTCTGCGTCCGCTGCCTTATCCGGGTCTCAGAGCACCCGTCTGCGGGTCACTAGAACCACCAGCAAAATGATTAAGAGAAGACCGACGCCACCGCTCGGATAATATCCCCATCCAGTGCTGTAAGGCCAGGTCGGAAGCAGGCCCAAGAGCAGCAGAACCAATAGTAGGGTTAGAAGAAGGTTCATGCCGCATGCTCCAGTAGACTCTCCAAGCGGCTCACGCGCTCATCGAGCGACCTTAACGACGCCAGGAATCTTCCGCTGTCGGCGGGACTCGACAACGTCCGATACATACCTTCTAACGCCGCTTCGGTCTCGTGTACCTTGCGGAGTTCTGCCAGTAGTGTGCGTTCAAGCTTGCTCATTTTCCCACCTCCCTTGAGTACTGTGTACGATTCTCAAATTCGCCGGTAGGTTTGCAGGTTCAATGCCAGTCCACATTTCGTACCAAGCAACTTGGAAATCAGCAACTTAAGTGGCACCACTGAAGGATTTCCTTGGTTCTAGCACGCAAATCTTGCACGATTCGCTTTTTCTGGACATAGGGCATCTTGCATGGCTGGCTCAGCATCTCCAATAGTATGAGGAGCAATATGGGCGAGACGGACCTGGTCGCATTGGCCACCAAAGTGCAGGCACTTTCCGCCGTGCAGGAGCGGGGAAAGGTCGTACTTCTCGGGGATTTCTCCAATGAGCGCCTCGATTTTGCGATGATCGGACGCGACTTCGGCTGGTCGACGATCAAGGCTTCCGATCTATCCGAACTCCGCCAAGTCGGCCGCTCAGACACCGCTGTCGCCGTTCTGATTCAGGCAGGATGGCTCGGTCAGCCCTGGGCGGAATCGCTGCGCTCGGTTCGAGAAGCGCTACCGCACGCGCGAGCCATCCTCTGCCACAGGGTCGACCAAGCTCATTCAAGGAGCGAGATGGTGGATGCCGGAGCTTTCGGAGTGCTCCTGTCACCGCTGGCCTACGGCGAAGTCCGGCAGGCGCTGGGTTTTGTCTGGGCTTCTAGGATTACTCCGCCCCAGAAGGCAGCATTCGCCGCTAAGAAGGTTAGCACTATCGATGGAACTGCCCGGCATTTGGGCGCTGCCTGAGGAATCCGTGCAGGAACGATCCCAGACTTACTGCCTCGCCGGTGACGAATAGCCACCAGGTAAACGGACGCGGCATATTTCCAGCAATCACATGCCGGAAATCCCAGGTGAACGACAGAATCACCAGCGCACCTCCCAGGAACAAGCCGGTCCAATGCCGCCACTCGGTGTAGATGGGACGGTATAGCGTCACAACTCCGCAGCCAATAATCGTAAACGACACAATGACCGGCGCCAGAACTGGCGCCACCCAGGGCACGGGCAATAGGAAAAGAAGATCCCAGGTCAGAAGCGACGCTGGCCAATCGATCCACAGTTTGAGAAACAGGTAAAAGGACAGGTCCCAGGCACCGAAAGCAATCGACAAGGTGGGGAGCCAAAGGGAGCGTTCCGCAGTCACTAGCATGGCGGCCGCAGCCAGCATGACAATGGTCGCGGCCTCTCGGATTACCTCGACGTTCAACAGCAGAGCGGTTTCCGGAGCCTCGGCCACCATCTTTTCGCGATTCGCCAGGGGAAACAGATCGCCTGGAGCCCGGCCGGGTGTCAGGCGCTGGCGCAAGGGTTCATAGAGCGCCCTCAGGTAGATGACAACCGCGGCCTCGACATACCCGAAGGAGATGCCGAACAAAAGGAGTCCGACTAAAATTCTTCGCGGCCGGTGCGTCATTACACCCAGCTACTGCCGGTGGACGCACTTCGAATACAGGTCCGGAAAAACACCGTGCGGGTCATAGGTCTGCTTGAGCTGGGTGTAGCGCGGCTGGTCATAGATGCTCCAGAATTCAGCCTCATCATACCAGGCACTGGAATATAGCCCCTTGGCCCCCCCGAGTTCCATCGTCTTACGCTCGATCTCTCGGTTGAAGTACCCCTTCTCGTGCGTCGAGGAAATCACGTCCCAGAATCCGAAGTTCACGTATAGTTGCCCCGGTTGCAGCGGGCTAAGATCCCAAGTCCGGGTTGCATCCCGTGTCTTGAAAGGGCACATCCAAACCGGCGTGATACCAATTTCCGAAAGCAAAAACTCGAAAAACGCAGGCGCCTTGCCGATCGGAATGTCCACATCCTGAATTACCGATTCAGTGCCGCCCGAATCCGCGAGGATGCTATACGACAGCCGCATAATCCGCTGATAGGTGCGCGAGTTCAACCCCCATTTGACCCATCGACGGACCGACGGATTCTGAACGTGGAAGTGTTTTGAACACCAGAACCAGTCCGTGTCCCAACGCCAAATGTAGTCTTTCGCCGTGAGCCAGTCCTCTGATTTGCGCTGGATGGACTTGTAATAGATGTCCATGTACGTGTAATCGCTGACGGCGCGCGCCTGATCGACGAATTCGCCTTCAGTCAGGTACATTTCACGGCTCGAAAAAACAGTCCCGTCGAGATAATCCACCGCGCTGTTTGCACGCTCCGCGATTCGGGCAAAATAACTCTCGGGATCGGTGAAGCGCGTATGGGTCAGATGCACAAACGGCTTGGCGGGGATCAGCCGGACGGTCAATCGCAATGCATATCCCAAGGTTCCGTAGGAATTTGGAAATCCGAAAAACAGATCCGAATGCTCCCGGCAGGAACACGTCACCAAGCGTCCGTCGCCCAGCAAAATTTCCATCTTTTCGATGGTCTCGTGCACCAAGCCGAACTTAAACGAGGAAGATTCGATTCCCAGTCCGCTGACGGCGCCGCCCACCGTAATCGTCTTGAGCTGAGGTACGACGGCTGGAAGTAATCCATACTTCAACGTCTGGTCGACCAGGGCTTCGTACGTGATCATCCCCTCGACGTCGGCCGTCATTCGCTGTGGGTCCACGTTCAGACACTGCTTGAAGCCGCGTACATCAATTAAGTATTTCCCGGCGGAGGAGCGGTGCCGGAACAGGTTGGAGGTCGATTTACGGAGACCGATCCGCTCACCGCGCGTTCTGGCCTGGTCGATTTCCGAGGCGAGGGTTGCGATCCTCCTCTGATGGTCTTGCTCCAGATCCATAAGACCGCAACCCTACCTGACAGGCGTATACGAAGAAATGTCGCCCTTGGAAAGGACGATCTGCCAAAGCTGAAGCCTGCGTGCGCGGAATGAGCCCGCCGAGGCCATCAGATAGTACTTCCACATGCGATAGAAACGCTGGCTATAGGCGGACTGCAATTCCGGCCAGGCCTGCTCGAAGTTCTTCCACCATGCGATCACGGTTTTGTCGTAGTCCGGGCCGAAGTTATGCCAGTCCTCGGCCACCCACAATCCCTCCCAAGCTGTCGTCAATTGAGCCATGGAAGGAATCAGACCGTTCGGAAAGATGTACTTGTGGATCCACGGATCGGTGTATGAATACGATTCGTTAGATCCAATCGTGTGCAGTAAAAAGGTTCCCCGATCTTTGAGCTGATCGTGCGCCAGTTGCATGAACTGGCGATAGTTCTTGTGCCCGATGTGCTCGCACAAACCGATGGAGACCACACGATCGAAACGGGTGGGCTCCGAGGCGGCCTCGCGATAATCCTTTTGTTCGAAGCGAACGGGCAACCCTTTACACAGTTCCCTGCCGAACGCGACCTGTTCGCGGGAGATGTTGTAGCTAACCACGTGGCAGCCATATTCTTTGGCAGCGAAGTGAGCCAGGCCGCCGAATCCCCCACCCAGTTCGAGGAGCGTCATGCCCGGAGCAAGCTGTAATTTGCGGCAAATCAGGTGCAGCTTGTTCTCTTGCGCCTGATCGAGAGTAGCGGCTCCCTTCCAGTAAGCGCAGGTATACTGCATGCGGCGATCGAGCATGGCTTGGTACAACTGATTGCCCAGGTCGTAATGCGCCTGTGCTACCTGCTTCGCGCGCTGCATCGTTTGCAAGTTGAGCACTCGCGTCTTTAAGACCAGCAGCGCGGTCTTCAAGTCATGAACATGGCTGGCTAAATCAGCCCGGCGGAATCGGGTGAAGAACTCATCCAGCGCTTCGACATCCCACCATCCATCCATATAGGATTCGCCGACTCCGATGCTGCCTTCGCCCAAAGCGCGGTCGAAAAACCGCTCGTCGTGAACCTGAATGTCCCAAGGCTGCGACCCGTTGACGCCGATGCCTGCGATATCCAGAAGCTCAATGACTTTCCGCGCCGCAGCCGACTCGTACCTCACGCTGCGCTTTTCGGATTTCCGAGACTGGGACGACTCTTGCCAACCCTCAAAAGTACTAGTCTGTCTCATGATTGCTTACCCAACCCTCCTGATTGTTAGATAGCTCTCCGGGACACTTAGTATATTCCAAATAGCGAGGTTTTCTTTGAGAGTCGCTGTATACCTGGGGAAGTCCCTAGTTCGGGCGAAAAGATTTAGATTTTGAATGACTCGAGGGTTTCGGGCGCGAATAGCTCTTTGGGTGTGAGCAGCCGTTTCGCCAAGCCTTGCTCATAGGAATATCGCAGGAACGTGCTCAGAGTCTTCTCGTTTGCCTGGAAACCATAGGGCCAGAAATCCTTGCCCATGACCGCTTCTGTTTCCGCGACGTGATCGAGAACCCAGGGAAGCATGGTCTTGAGCCCGGCCGTCTCGTGCAGGTTCGCATACACCTCGCGCTGCGATAACACGAAGCCTTTGTGCAGCGATTGGGCGATCCAAGGATGCTGCTTGTACAGATCGCGCCGTATCACCACGGTGTGCATGATAGGAAAGATTTTGGTTTTGCGGTAATACTCGCGTTCCACCGCGCCGTAATTGTCGAAAAGCCTGCGTACTTTACCCGCTCCGTTTCCGAAAGTGGAAGGCGCCCGCGCCGTGTACATGGCGTCGAGTTCCCCGCTCTCGATCATTTGCGAAAGCGCCTTGTTATCCGGAATGGGCTGTACACGAATGGCGGACGGCAGCGAGAGTGCGATCTTTTCAGTGCGTCCCGCCTCTTCTTCGCCGCCGGTGAAATAGGGCGTGCTTGCCACCGGGATGTTGTATTCGTCGCTGAGCATTCCGCGGATCCAGACGGCCGCTGTCATCTGATACTCGGGCGTGCCGACGCGTTTGCCGCGAAGGTCCTGCGGGGTGCGGATCCCGCTGTTCGAGTTCACGAAAATGCAGGAATGCCGGAAGAAACGCGAGGGGAAAACCGGGATCGCGATAAAGGGCTGCGGCTCCTCGAATAGCGACAACACATAGGACGACAACGACATTTCCGAGGCATCGAATTCGTGATTCCGCAGCATGCGGAAGAACGTTTCTTCGATCGGCAACGGCAGATACGTGAGATCGACGCCATCCACGCCAATGCGGCCTTCCATTAAGGCGCGGGTGCGATCGTAATCCCAGCACGAAAGCGTCAGCCGCAGTTTGCCTTGCGCAGATATCTTAGGCGGCGCGGCGGTCAGCGCTGCTCCGGCTCCTGCGGCCGAGAGCAGTTTTCGCCGGCTAACCTTAATTCCCACGCTGATAGACTACTTGATGTCAAACGCGATGGCAACCATGAAAGCAGTTCGAATTTAAGGGCTTCGATGGACGATTTTTTACAGGCCGCTATTGAAGAAGCGCGCAAGGGTCTCAGTAAGGGCGGAATCCCGATTGGCTCGGTCTTAGTCATCGACGGCAAGATTATCGGTCGCGGGCACAATCAGCGAGTCCAGCAAAGTAGCGTCATCCGCCACGCGGAAATGGACTGCTTGGAGAATGCTGGCAGGCTTCAGCCGGCCGAGTACCGCCGCTCGATCCTCTATTCGACGTTATCCCCCTGCGACATGTGCAGCGGGGCGGTCCTGCTGTACAAGATTCCACGCGTGATTATCGGCGAGAACCGGACATTCCGGGGCCCTGAAGACTATGTTCGCTCGCGCGGAGTGGGCGTCGAGGTCGTCGATAACAGGGACTGCATACAGCTCATGGAACAGTTTATCCGGGAGCATCCAACTCTTTGGAACGAAGACATCGGAGAGCTGAACAGCAAATAACTTTCCAGGTTATCCTGAGGATACATGAGCAGTCCCAGCGTGGCGCCGCAGGGCGTCAAAATCGATACACCGATTCTCCCAGGACGTAAGGAGATCCTTACCCGCGAAGCCATTACTTTGGTTGCCGATCTTCGCGGAGATCCCGCACGCAGGGTTGGCGTGGATGCATCATGGCGCTAGGTTATCGAATGGCCAGAAGCTTTCAGCTCCCATGATTCGCGACAGCGTCAAGACCCAGCTCGCCCAGATTCGCTCGGACGTGGACTTCCCTACGCTCGTAGCGTACCGGTATCTGTAGGTGAGCCCCAATACGGTCCGGGAAACGTTGGATGAACTGCGCGGGATTCTGGGACCACACGGCCTGATTTCCTCAAGCGAAGAACTGCGGACGTATGAATGTGACGCTCTAACCAATTTCCGCGTGATTCCGGGCGCGGTGGCCCTTCCCGATTCCACCGAACAAGTGCAGGCTGTGGTGCGCCTATGCCATCGCGAGCGTATACCATTCGTCGCGCGCGGTGCCGGTACAGGCTTAAGCGGTGGAGCGCTGCCGGTAGCGGGCTGCATCGTAATCTGCCTGGCGCGTATGAAACGCATCCTCGAAGTAGATCTTCCCAACGCGCGAGTGGTCGTGGAACCGGGCGTAATCAACCTGGATGTTACAGGGTGCGTCGCTTCCGCCAACTATTTCTACGCGCCGGATCCGTCTTCGCAATCGGTATGCAGCATCGGAGGCAACGTCGCGGAGAACTCCGGCGGCGCGCACTGTCTGAAGTACGGTTTCACGACCACTCACGTTCTGGGGTTAGAAGTAGTGCTGCCGGATGGCTCGTTGGTTCATTTCGGCGGCACGACGCTGGACACGCCGGGTTACGACTTGGCTGGTGTCTTCGTTGGATCGGAAGGCACTCTTGGAATCGCGACCAAGATCATTCTGCGGATCGTAAAGCGGCCCGAATGCGTGCGCACGCTGTTGGCAGCATTCCACAGTCCCACGGAAGCCGGCGCGGCAGTCAGCGGAATCATTGCGGCCGGCATGCTCCCCGCTGCGATCGAGATGATGGACAACCTGGCGATTCAGGCAGCCGAGGCCGCGGTGCACGCCAACTATCCCGACTGCGGCGGACTCCTTCTTGTCGAGCTGGATGGACCTGTGGCTGAAGTCGACGCCCTGATGGCGCACGTCGACGAAATCTGCCGCAAACACGGGGCGTGGGAAATCCGCGTGGCCCAATCGGAAGTGCAGCGAGCGTTGGTCTGGAAGGGTCGCAAGGCCGCGTTCGCGGCCATGGGGCGGATCTCGCCCAACTACATCGTGCAGGACGGCGTGATCCCACGCACTTCCCTGCCCCAGATCCTGAGCGAAATCGACCAATTGAGCACGCAGACGGGCCTGCGCGTGGCGAATGTCTTTCACGCTGGCGACGGCAACCTACATCCGCTGGTCCTGTATGACCGCCGTATCGCCGGGCAGGAAAAAGCTGCCGAGCGAATGTCTGAGAAGATCCTGGAACTGTGCATCGAAAAAGGCGGATCGATCACAGGCGAGCACGGCGTTGGCGAAGAGAAAAAGCATATGATGTCGAAGATGTTCGCCGAGCCGGATCTTGACACCATGCAGCGCGTCCGCTGCGCCTTCGATCCTCTACATCTTTCGAATCCGACCAAAGTTTTCCCGCGGACCCGTCTGTGCGGCGAAAAGCCGGGCGAGTATATTCCGCATCCACTAGAACTGGCCGGGGTCGTGGAACGATTTTGAGTGTGGGAAACCAATTCGGCGCGACTGTCGTTGAACCTGTCGACGAAAATGAAACGGCCGCGATTCTGCGCAGCGCTAACGAAAGCGGCCAGGCGGTGATACCAACAGGCGGTGGAACCAAGCTCGATTGGGGGAATCCTCCGCGAAAAGCGGACCTACTTCTTTGCATGCGCCGACAGAATCGGGTGATCGAGCACGCCTGGGCGGATC
>Ga0068853_100005210_pt1 | contig 10168 bp, 7 predicted proteins | sample KBSCornC32_FD_65655 | JGI IMG/M metagenome (GOLD analysis project Ga0068853, IMG submission 65655) | Corn rhizosphere microbial communities from Kellogg Biological Station, Michigan, USA - KBS Corn C3-2 | ecosystem: Host-associated > Plants > Roots > Rhizosphere > Soil ... | reverse complement strand
ACGAAGTACTTCGTACCAAATATACGACTGATTTCGTATTTTGTTATATTATTTTTCGAATAGGGATAATTTTAACAAACGACGATTCAGTCTAGGAAGTACGCCCGAGCCATTTCATCATTTCTTTCCAGGTTACTCTTTTGCCATATAGCAAAATTCCAGTGCGGTAAATTTTTCCGGCAAACCAGGTTGTAACAATAAACCCGCCGATCAGTAATGCCATAGATAGGAATAATTGCCACCATGGAACCGCTTCAGGAACTCCATTCGCAATTCGTCCCATCATAACAATGGGTGAAGTAAAAGGTATCATGCTTGACCAGAAAGCGATCGGAGTATTAGGATGACCGACAGTGGAGCTTAAAATAATAAATGAAAGGATGATGGGCATAGTGATCGGCAGCATCAGTGATTGCGCCTCCTGCGGGTCTTCGTTTACAACGCTCCCTACGGCGGCAAATAGTGCAGCATAAAATAAATAACCACCAAGAAAATAGAAAAGGAAGCAGGCGATAATTAAAGGCCAGTTGGCACCACCGGAAATTTTTGACATCACACTTGAAGCCATTGTTGCATTCTGGCCTACGGCAGGATTGTTTTGAAGATCCTGCATATGATGCACAGCGTCGCCGGGGAGAAATAAAGGCAATGCACTAAAAAGAATAAAGAGCAGAATGATCCACATCAGGAATTGTGTTAATCCAACAGCGGCAATGCCAATGATCTTTCCCATCATTAATTGAAAAGGCTTTACTGACGAAACGATCACTTCGGCGATCCGGTTCATTTTCTCTTCCATTACGCCGCGCATCACCATCGCTCCAAAAATGAACATCGTTATGTAAATGAGCAGGCCACTTCCAAAACCAATCCCATAAGCCAAACCGGCATTCGCTTCTTTCTCCTTACCGCTCTCGTCGACGGTGATATTGGATACGCTGATAGCATTAGTTGACGCTGAACTTACCGAGTCAAGGATTGATTTATCAATTCCCTTTTCCTGCAGAAGTTTATCCTCTAAAGCTTTGTTCAGTTGATGTTCAATAGCGTCTTTTGATTCAATTGCAATTTGTTTACGAGAGACAATCGTATAAGTCTTGGCTGAAGACGTATCGCGATTCGGCCTTAGGAAGCCATTGTATCCTTTGTCGCTAAAGTTGGATTGATCGGCAGAAGGATCAAAAACAAAAAGGACTGAAGAAGTATCGCTTTTCAGAGACGATTTGAGAAAACTATCGTTTGGCACCGCAATTTTCACTACTTCTTTTGACTTCACAGCGAGGTACACAGAACCGACGATAAACAGGATCATAACAATTGGGAAAAGAAAGGTCGAGAGGATGAAGGCCCTTCTTCTAACCCTGGTTAAGTATTCTCTTTTTATAATGATCAAGGTCTTATTCATGATAAAAAAATTATGCGGTTGAACTTAGGATTCCTGGCGAACGAATTGTCTCGAAACGGATGTTCCTTCGACTAGTTTAATAAAAATGTCATTTAGTGATGGAAGAATTTCATTGAAAGAGTGGACGTCCGCGTTTTGCTGAATGAAATATTTCAAGACATCGGTTGGTTTATTCCCTTCTCTGATCTTTACGATATACGATTGATCTTTTTGACCGATAACATCAAAGATTGTATTTCCATTTAGTGAAGGCGTATTATCCAGTCCTATACTAAAAAGATTTTCTTTGAAATCCTGTTTTACTTTTTTCACTGAGCCGTCCAGTATTTTTTTACCCTTATTAATGAGGACAATGTGATCACAGATCTCCTCAACCTGCTCCATTCTGTGAGTGCTGAAAATAATTGTACAGCCTTTTTGGGACAGTTTGTAGATCTCTTCTTTAATGATATTGCTATTTACCGGGTCAAGGCCGCTGAAGGGCTCATCAAGGATGATCAGCTTGGGCTCGTGTAGAACTGTTATTACAAATTGCAGTTTTTGAGACATTCCTTTTGAAAGGTCTTCCACTTTTTTATTCCACCAGCTTTGCATTTCAAGTTTCACAAACCATTCTTTGATCTTCGACATTGCTTCAGCGCGGTTCAATCCTTTTAGTTGAGCGAGATATAAAGCCTGCTCCCCGATCTTCATCTTTTTATAAAGACCTCGCTCCTCGGGCATGTACCCGATATTGATGATATCATTTACGGGGTCAAATTTTTTCCCATCAAAAATGATCTCGCCTTCATCGGGAAAAAAGATCCCGGTGATCATCCTTATCAAGGTGGTTTTCCCGGCGCCGTTAGGCCCCAGTAATCCGAAAATGCTACCTTTTTCAATGGAGAAACTGATATCATCCACTGCTTTTTGCGTGGCAAAATATTTCTTAAGATTTCTCAGCTCTGAAATGGCCATGATAAATTTTTATTGAAGTCAAATATAAATACATTCAAGCGTGATTGGATTTCGACATCGCAGCAAATTAAAAGCGGACACCGAAAAAAATGAATGTATTTCGTCAACGGCCAATTTTTTGGGGCGTCTGAACTTAAAATGACTCAAAGTGCCAATAAATAACATAGACTTAAAGTTATCTTGGTATTTTTGACGCGTTCTGATAATTTTCACGCAACATGAGTCCCCTCAAAAAAATCACGCTTTTTATCTCCCTTCTTGCTTTACCGTTTCTTTCGTTTGGCTGGGGTGTATTAGGTCACCGCATTGTAGGGCAAATTGCCGAGAGCTACCTAACACCAAAGGCCAGGAGCGAAATTCAAAAGATCCTCGGCAATGAGTCTGTTGCCATGGCAAGTACCTGGGCGGATTTTGTGAAATCAGATTCTGATTACCAATACCTCTATAACTGGCACTTTATTGACCTCGATTCGGGTTTAACAAAGTCGCAATTGCAGAACTATCTGCAAAAGGACACGGCCAACGATCTGTACACAAAAACAAATTTTGTGATCAGGGAATTAAAGAAGAAACACCTGTCGATCGATAAAAAGAGAATGTACTTAAAATTACTGATCCATTTTGTGGGAGACATTCATCAGCCTTTTCATGTGGGATATCATTCAGACCTGGGAGGGAACAAAATAAAACTCACGTGGTTTTCTACTCAAACAAACCTGCACGCTGTCTGGGATGAGCAGCTTGTAAATTTCCAGCAACTTAGTTATACCGAATACACGACGGCCCTTAATCACACCATGGCGAAGCAAAGGCTTGCGTGGCAGAAACAACCAATAAGCGATTGGATCATCGAATCACATCAAATTGCCGAACGATTGTACAGTGAAGTAAAACCTGATCAAAAATTGAGTTATCGCTACAATTATGACAACATTCAAATACTTAACGAGCGATTGTTGAAAGCAGGTGTTCGTCTTGCCGGTATATTAAATGAATTATTTGGCTAAGGTCTTACTTAAAACCTCGGAGATCTTTTTCGCCACTCTTTCTCCATCCATAGCTGCGCTCACAATACCACCTGCATAACCGGCACCTTCGCCACAGGGATATAGATTTTTTACCTGGACATGTTGCAGGGTTTCCGCATCCCTTGGGATACGAACTGGTGAAGAGGTCCTGGATTCTGTAGCGACTATCACCGCGTCATTTGTAAGATATCCTTTCATTTTTTTTCCAAATTCCTTAAATGCCAACTGAAGTTTTTTATGAATGAATGGAGGCAGGACGTCGCTTAATGAAGTGCTATAAACACCCGGTAAATAGGAACAATTGGGTAAAGACGAAGAAATTTTATTTTCGCAGAAATCAATTAATCGCTGAGCCGGTGCCACAAATCGTCCACCGCCGGCATCGTACGCTTTTCTTTCAACGTACTGTTGAAAATGCATCATGCCAAGTGGCGAACTCGAAACCTTTTGAGGGAATTCTTTCATTTCCCTCGAATCTTTTAAATCTTTTAAATCGTGGTTTTGTATTTGAACAACTATACCGCTATTGGCATAAGGATTATTTCTTTTTGATGGAGACCATCCATTCACGACCAATTCGCCGGGGTTCGTTGACGCGGGGGCAATGATACCGCCGGGACACATGCAAAATGAAAACACACCTGTGCTTCCGATCTGTTGAACCAGGCTATATGAGGCAGGTGGCAAATAAGGGTCGCATGATCCCTTGTCGCAATGGTATTGGACACTATTTATTAGTTCCTGTGGATGTTCGGCACGAACACCGAGGGCAAAGGGTTTTGGCTCAATTTTGATCTTTTTATTGTGTAAAAGATAAAATATGTCGCGTGCCGAATGACCCGTTGCGAGAACAACCGCATCGCCAATAAAAGTATTGCCGTCGAGAGTCTTTACCGAGATAATTGTTTCATCTTTCATCACCAGGTCAATCACTTTTTTCTCAAACAAAAATTCACCTCCGGCTTCAACGACCTGCTCTCTTATTGCAGTGATAATGTGTGGCAGTTTATTGGTTCCTATGTGTGGATGTGATTCGTAAAGTATATTTTCGTCAGCACCAAAACGAACGAACAAATTCAAAATACGATCTGTGTCACCTCGTTTTGTACTGCGAGTGTATAATTTGCCATCGCTGTAAGTGCCGGCGCCTCCTTCGCCAAAACAATAGTTGCTTTCGGGATTGATTAGGCCTTCCTTATTAAGTAAAGCAAGATCGCGCCTTCTCGCTCTCACATCTTTCCCCCTTTCCAGGATGATTGGTTTTATGCCTGCCTCGATAAGCCGAAGAGCTGCAAATAAACCCGCCGGACCTGCACCAACAATGATCACGGTATAAATGGCATTGCGGACATCAGGATAATTCACCGAAGTCAGCGCTCGTTTTTGCCACGGTTCATTTATGAACGCAATGAGTGAAAGATTGACCCATGGCTGCTTTCCGCGTGCATCAATCGATTGTTTTTGAAAATTATACCCGCTAACGGATGTTGGTTTTACTGCAGCAGCCTGCGCAATATACTTTTTTAGAATGGTATCGTCTGATGCTTCGGAAGGAAGCAATCGAAAACTGAAGGCTTTTTGCATGGTCAGGTTTTTATCCTGAAATCGCCACAAAGATGTCCAAAGAACCGTTTAGAGCAAACAAAATTTTTTAAAGCTCCTTTGTTTCCGCTATTGAAATCCGAGCAAAAAAAAATTTTCTTTTACGCCGTCAATTTTTTGACAGATTTCATTGCGACAATATAAAAGTTTTATTAACTTCAACTAACTCACAAATCCTTTTCCCTGTATTTACCAGATCCTGTCCATTCCGAAAATCATTTTGGTTTTTAGACTTTAATCAGGAGCACTTATTGAACTTATTGAATTGGACTCCGGATAGTGCAGATTTTCCTGGATTCTATAAGTTACAAAAAAGAAATTGGAGCCGGGTTTTTTTTTAGAAAAATTCACGCAAACGAGCAGTATTTTTTTTTTGAAAAAAACAAACGCAGAAAAATTTTTTTTTAGGAAAGATTTATAGATATTCGTTGCCCTGTGAAAAAAATTTTTGTACTCTGTGTCGCTGGAAAAACTGCGTGAGAATATTTGTTTACTGGATATAAAAACTGCTTTCTTACTGATGGAGAAATCTGCCGAAAAAGTCTGGACAAATTGCTTAAAGATCATCAAGGATATCGTTGAATGGCAACACTACAAAACTTGGTTCGAGCCGATACAGCCTGTTTCAGTCAAAAATAATATTTTAGTTATCCAGGTTCCGAGTCAATTCTTCTTCGAATATTTGGAAGAACATTACGTAAATTTATTAGCAAAGACCTTGAAGCGTGAGATGGGTAAAGAAGCACGTCTCGAATACCGGATCATGGTAGATAGCGGCAATAACAGCAATAAGCCAGTGACAATGGATGTTCCGGGTCAAGGTTATAAAAGTTTTTCAAATAACGAGATGGACTTTCCGCTTGTCATTAATAACCCTGTAAAGAACCCTTTTGTGATCCCGGGTCTGAAGAAGATGCAGATCGACCCGCAGTTAAATCCCATTTACACATTCGATGCTTTTATAGAAGGTGATTGTAACCGTGTTGCCCGGAGAGCCGGCAAAACAGTGGCCGAGAAACCAGGAGCCAACTCATTTAATCCTCTCGTGATCTATGGTGGTGTAGGCCTGGGCAAGACCCATCTTGCACAGGCGATCGGCAACGATGTGAAAAGAAATCATTCTAACAGGGTCGTTCTTTATGTGAGTTCTGAGAAGTTCATCAACCAGTTTATGGACCACAGCCGCAATAATGCGATCAATGACTTTATTCATTTTTATCAATTGATAGATGTGTTGATCATTGATGATGTCCAGTTTTTCAATAAGGCTGAAAAATCACAGGATGCATTGTTTGCCATTTTTAATCATCTCCATCAATCGGGAAAGCAATTAGTACTTACTTCTGATAAATCACCCAAGGATCTTGAAGGTGTACAGGAACGTTTGCTGAGCCGTTTCCGCTGGGGTTTGAGTGCGGATCTCCAGATTCCTGATTATGAAACGCGCATCGAGATACTTGAAAGAAAAATGAAAAATGATGGATTGGAAATGCCAAAAGAAGTGGTCAAATACATTGCATACAATATAAATAGTAATGTGCGTGAGTTGGAGGGTGCTTTAATTTCTTTGTTGGCACAATCTTCGCTCAACAGGAGAGAAATCGATTTAGATCTCGCAAAGAAAGTGTTGCGCAATTTTGTAAAATCCTCGAGCAAAGAAATCACTATCGAAACCATTCAAAGAATGGTTTGTGACTTTTTTGATGTTCCATACGATAAGCTTCTTCAAAAAACCCGGAAAAGAGAAATTGTTCAGGCCAGGCAGATCACTATGTACCTCGCAAAGGCTTTCACAAAAAATTCGCTCAAGACCATTGGTGAGCATTTTGGCGGTCGCGATCATACCACGGTCATTCATTCATGCCAAACAGTAAAAGACTTGATGGACACGGACACCGTGTTTCGTGAAAATGTACTGGAACTTCAGCAGAAGGTACAGTTAGCAGCTATGTAAGTAACTAGACTATGAGATAATGACCCCGCCGAAAGCGGGGTTTTTTATGCGATTGATCTCTTATGCCTTCGCACAAAACAGAGTTAGGCGTGCATCAAAAGAGCCATGATCAAGGGTTCGCTTCAAAATTACAAAGCGAATAACAGACACATTAGTATTGATCCCCAAGCCGGAAGAAGCAATCAAAACGAATCGAGAATCCTAGACAGGATGGTTCAGATATTAGAACAACAAAAAAGAACTCATCGCCCTATACCGGCAAACTCACAATAAGGATTATTTAACCCGCTACGATGTCATATCTGCGGAATTTCAACAACTCCGTCGGTCAATAGAAGAGCCTCCTGGTCTAACAGGACGCCTTGATTATGCGAAATTGAAGGCCCAGATAGACAACTTTGCCCTGGTCAGGGTGCTACCTGAAAAGACGGCAGCATGGATTATGAAAGATCGTATGGTAAAGATCCCCGAGATATATAGCATTTTATAAGCGTAGCCAATTTACAATTGGTCCGCGAAGAAGAACGCTTTATTATCTGTGCGATCTCATGTGGCTTCTATTTGCAGCTATCTGAAATATTGTCAAAGAATAACTTTGTTTCTCCATTTTTGAAGACAAACCTAACTAGTTCTGTAAAGGTTATTTGTTCACCGCTGTCAGCGGTGAATCTCAATTTATAATTGACGTGGGACCTCGTGTTACCTTCTAGATCCGTCTTTACGGTGGCCTTTTGTTTAATACCACCATGAAAAGCTACCCCGCTTTGTTCGCCAGTGCCGGTTGCTTTTAAATCGATATCATAACTCAGATAATAACCATTATAAAAACTTTCCTTTATGGTATAGGTTACAGTGCCAGTCAGAATAATATTTTCCTTCCGACAGCTATCAAAATAGCTGCCACGGTATTCGTCGGTTATTGTTGACTGGCTATAGACTTTTTTGTTTGTCGATGCCGCTATTTCTCCAACTGGTGTTTTGTCCGACAAGCTTTTTGTACACGAACTCACTGATAGGATTACCAATCCCACTAACAAATTTTTTTTCATTTCTGCATTTGATGTTACAATAATTGATAATGATTAGTATTCCCTAGGAAGGTGGCAACTAACAGCACGCGGCCGGACTGCTATTCAGGTGCAGCTCCGTACCCGTTAATCTGTTTGATATCATTGAAACAACTTTTGTGCAAATCTTTTTTAAAGAACAATTTCATGCTAACCAAAAAGAAATGGGAAAGCATTTCTACAAGCTTCACGTCTTTCAGCTAATCAATTACTATACAGATATCGACGTATCCTGTATTTAGTTTTTGTGTAGGCTAAGCGATTGTTAAGATAAAATGCAACCCAGCGGCGCTTCAATCTTGCAGTCTGGACAGTTCTATTGTTTAGTATCTATGTCTCCCGACAAAACGCGAGTTGTACATCACTGCTCAGGAAGCAAAATTTCCCTACATGCGTTTACTCTGTTGTATGGAACAGCCGTCTGGCTACTTCAGGTTTCAATGCAAGTAAGCCGAAAAATATTCGTGCAGATAATGGAAAAATTGAGTAAGGAGAAAAGAAGAAGGATCTGAAATCAAATTCGAAACAGAGAGTTGGCTTGACGGTTTAAAAGCCTGGTTATGGTTCCTGGTCCAAGTGGCCACCGTCATTTTACTTCTTCTTTTCTTCATCTCTGGACTTAACCAGAGTTAATCCATATTGAGAGTAGAGCTGGAAACTTGCAGGACAATTTCGATACATAATTCATTACAAAAGATAATGGCAAATGACAAAATCCGCCATGGTTAGCGGATTTAATCATTTTGCCTGTCGGGAGGACAGGATTCGAACCTGCGACCCCGTGGTCCCAAACCACGTATTCTACCGGGCTGAACTACCTCCCGAATTTTAAGGGGACGGCAAAGATATAAGCATTCGGCTAATAATCCGAATCAAATAAAAAAATAGAAAAAATCCTTCACGTCTGCTCCGAGCTCTCAACAAGGTTCGCTTCTTTTCTAACGAGTAAGAATCTTTTCAAAAAAATTGATCGTTTTGTTTACGTTCCTGATCCGCGTTACGACAAATGTTTATAGGAACATTACTTTCTTGACAAATGTGTTAGCAGTTTTTTCAAAGGGCAAGCAATCGTTAAAACCTCCTCTGTTTCTACAGTGGAGGTCTTTGTGTTTAATTAAGGGCCCAAATTTTTAATGTAGAAATAAATGTTATGTTCCTATCATCTCTGTATGCTTATCGCCTTGATCATAACCCACGCAGCCTGATTTCAGGAGAGATTTTTTATTTTGCTGAAGAACCACCTTTTGGCTAGTTCAGCAGTAATAATGTACGCGGCAACTATGAGTAAAATCCAAAGGAAGAACATTATTGGCAGCTTTGAAAAACCCAGCAGACCTGAAAACGGCAGATAAGGAAGGATAAAGACAAAAACAACAATAAGGCTGGTAGCAATGGACAAATATTTGCCGGGCAAGCTTTTAAAAAGGCAACCGGCTACGGACTACTAAAACTATCAATGTTGCAGAAATGACAGACTCCGTAAACCACCCCGTTTGAAAAACCTTTTCATCCGCGTGCAATAAATATAATAACACGAAAAAGGTTAAATAATCAAATAGAGAGCTGATTAACCCAAAAACAATCATGAAGCGTTGGATGAATTTGATATCCCATTTATGTGGTTTACTAATAACAATCGCATCAACCCGGTCGGTTGCAATCGTCATTTCAGGAAAATCAGTCAATAAATTCGTGAGCAATATTTGTTTGGGAAGCAAAGGAAGAAATGGTAAAAATAATGACGCCCCAGCCATACTGAACATATTGCCAAAGTTGGCGCTGGTAGCAATAAAAATGTACTTCATAGTATTCGTAAAAGTTTTGCGACCGGCAACAATGCCTTTAACGAGTACATCGAGACCCTGATCCAGTAAAACTATATCTGCCGCCTCTTTTGCTACATCAACGGCAGAGTCAACAGAAATGCCCACATCAGCTGCGTGCAATCCGGGTGCATCATTTATGCCATCACCCATAAACCCAACCACATTCCCTGATTTCTTTAAAGATAAAATAATACGGTCCTTTTGATTTGGTTGGCTTTACGACTTTGCCGGATGAAGGTATTTAAAAAGATAAATACTCTAATGCTTACTGATCCCTTTTGTCGCAATCTTTGGATGATGTAATCATATAACAATGGCCGGAAAAAGAT
>Ga0068853_100005209_pt1 | contig 10168 bp, 10 predicted proteins | sample KBSCornC32_FD_65655 | JGI IMG/M metagenome (GOLD analysis project Ga0068853, IMG submission 65655) | Corn rhizosphere microbial communities from Kellogg Biological Station, Michigan, USA - KBS Corn C3-2 | ecosystem: Host-associated > Plants > Roots > Rhizosphere > Soil ... | reverse complement strand
CCTGCACGTTGCGCACCGTCGGGATCGCCACCATGGTGCCGATGCTCGCAATCACGGACTGCTGGTTCCTCAGGCGGTTGTAGAGGCCGAGCAGGCGCGCGACGTTGACGAGGTCGTCGCCTGCCAAGGGCGTCTTCTTGCGGTAGGCGGCCACGGCGGGCTTGAGTGCGGGATGGGCTTTCTCGGCCTGCGCCAGGAAAGCGCCGAAGTCGGCGGGTGGCTTGCCCGCCTGCCAGGCGGCGGCGAGCTGATCGAGCTGGGGCTTCCTGATCGTCTCGGCATGCGCCTGCGCACCAAAGGCGAGCGCGAGTCCCAGCGAAAGCGCCGACAATGAAAATCGAAGATGCTGCATCAGAGTGTCTCCCCTCATTCTTGAAAACATTCCCGACGATAGCCGAGCGAAGAACCGAACGATGAACGACAAGAGCACCGCCAAAGTCCGCTGCGCATGGGCCCAGACCGACCCGCTGCTGATGGCCTATCACGACGCCGAATGGGGCGTGCCCGAGCGCGACAGCCGCGCGCTATGGGAAAAGCTCATGCTCGACGGCTTCCAGGCCGGCCTTTCGTGGCTCACCATCCTGCGCAAGCGCGAGGCCTTCCGCAAGGCCTTCAAGGGCTTCGTGCCCGAGAAGATCGTCAAATTCACCGAGGCCGACGTCGAGCGGCTGCTGCAGGACCCGGGCATCGTGCGCTCGCGCTCGAAGATCGAGGCCACCATCGGCAACGCTCGCGCCTACCTCGCGATGCAGGCGAAGGGCGAGGACTTCTCGGAATTCATCTGGGGCATGGCGGGCGGCAAGCCCATCGTGAACAGCACCGGCAGCGTGCCGGTGAAGACGCCGCTGTCGGAAGACATCTCGGCGGCGCTGAAGAAGCGCGGCTTCAAGTTCGTGGGGCCGGTGATCGTCTACGCATGGATGCAGGCCACGGGCATCGTGGACGACCATGCGCACGACTGCCATCGTCATGGGGCGAAGCACTAGACAAGAAGCGCCAATGAAAAAACCGGACGCTGCGTTCGCAGGTCCGGTTTCCTCGATGTGTGACTTGTGATTCGATGAAGAGCGGCTTGCGCCGCCTTCGAATTACAGGCCGGCTTGACGCGTGAAGGTCAGGCCCTTGGCTTGCGCGGGGATCACGCTGCCAGCGAAGGTTTCGGGACGCAGGTTCTGGCCCGGAGCGTGTGCAGCGGCGACAGCCTGGTCACGGACGGTAGCGCGGTCGACCGAAGCGGCCAGGGCGGGCGTTGCGGTGGAAGCAGCGCCTTCGTTGTCGCCGTAGGCGTTGCCGGCACGGGCGGCTGCCACAGCCTGGGGCGCCACGTCGGCGCGGCTGTAGCCGGAAGTCAGGGGCTGAACGCCTTCGTAGGTTTCTGCATGGGCGCCAGCAGCGGCGAGCAGGGACAGAGCGGCGGCGGCGAGGATGTTCGAGGTCTTCATTTCAATTCCTTCTTCATTGGGCTTTTGGGTGCCGCAAGTGTGCACCACGATCCCTAGGGCAAACCCTATGAAGAATGAATCGCAGTGTTCACGAAATTGAAACAATGACCGGGAACTTTTTGACGACGCTAATCCAAGTGCTCTTTCTGCCGCCAAAAACGCGGCTAGTTTGCATACTTTGTCTCTAGACCGTCAAGCAGAACTTGCCGGCCGACCTCGGCCTTTCAGCAAAAGGTGCTACGGGTGCGCCGACCCTTCATGCATGTTGCATGCCAGCCAGCGCGCCCGGTTTCGGGGCGTTCCGGCTCAGTCTTCCTTCATGCCGGTCGCCTTGACCACGCTGCCGAGCCGCGTGCGCTCCTCGTCGACGAACTTCACGAAGCTCGCGCGCGTGCCGCCGATGGGCTCGATGCCCATGTCCTTAAGGCGCTTGGAGATTTCGGGCGACTTCATCGCGGCGTCGACGGCCGCGGCCATCTTGTCCATGATCGCGTCGGGCGTGCCCCGCGGCGCGTGCACGCCGGCCCAGTGCGCGATGCGGATCTCGGGGAAGCCCTCCTCCGCCGCAGTCGGCAGCTCGGGGTAGGCCGAGATGCGCTGCGTCCATGTGCCCGCCAGCGCCTTGAGCTTGCCGCTCTTCACGTAAGGCAGCACCACGATGCTGGCCTCCGAGGTCGCTTCGACCTGGTTGCCGAGCACGGCCGTGATCGACTCCGAGCCGCTCTTGTAGGGCACCACGTCGAGCTTGCCGCCGTACTTCGTCTGCAGGATGCCCTCGACGAAATGCGGCGTGCTGCCCGTGCCGGCGGTGGCCCAGTGGAAGCCACTGGCCGACTTCTTCGACGCGGCGACGAACTCTTTCAGATCCTTGTACGGCGCGTTGGCCGGCACCACGATCACCGAGGGCGCCAGCCCGATCATGGCCACCGGCACCAACGCATCGTCCTTGTACGGCATGCTCTTCTTGATCATGCTGTTCGACACCACGCCGGCCGCGCTCACCAGGAAGGTGTAGCCGTCCGGCGCGCTCTTTGCGACCACGTCGGCGCCGAGGATCGCACCCGCGCCGGGCTTGTTGTCGACGACCACCGGCTGCCCCAGCAGCTTCGACGCGCCTTCGGCCGCCGCGCGCGCCATCAGGTCGTTGGCACCGCCGGCGGAAAAGGGAACGACAAGCCTGATCGGCTTGGTGGGCCAGGCCTGCGCGGCAGCGCCTTGCGCGAGGACTGACACGGCAAGCCCGACGGCGAGCGAAGCAATGCGGTTGGAAATCATGGGAAGTTCTCCTGCGTGTTGTGAGTCGTTATCGGGTACATCGCACATTGCACGCTCCTGAAGCGGCTTTGACCTCGGGATTTCTCCCAGAGGCCTGCTGGTCAGGAGCGCGGCCAGGTGCGTATCAGCGTGCGCAGCGCCACGCCGCCGCTGCTCTTGACCTCGGCGCGGTAGGTGCCCACCAGCGCCTCGCGCTCGGCGGCGGCCTGCGGATCGTTGCGCCATGCCAGCAAAGCGGCCACGTCGGCATCTGGCAGCGCGGCGAGCAGCGCCTGCGTGACCTGTCTTTCAAACTCGCGCGCCACCAGCATCAGGTTGCGCGGTCGGGTCGAGGTCACGCCGCGCGACCACAGGGTGTCGAGCGCCATGTCGAGCGTGCGGTCAGGCAGCGAGCTGAGCTGGCCGCCATTGCCGCGCGCGAGCTGCTTGACCACCGCGCTCATCAGCAACTGGCTGGAGAAGTCGATCTCGCGCACGTCGGCCACGGCCATGCGCTCCAGCAGTTCAGCGCGCGCCGGGTCGACGGGCTTGGCGCGCTCGCGGCTGAAGAACTCCGCCTTGCCGGCTTCGCTCAATGCCGCGTAGTCGGTGCGCAGCTTCACGAAGCGGGCCACGGCAGCGATCAGCTGCGGGCCGGGCGCGGCACCGCCGTTACCGGCCGATGCAACTTCCTGCTGCATGGCCGCGACCGAGGCGTTGGTGTTGAATGCGCGCGTCGCCGCCGTGTCCAGCGCCTTGAGCGCCTTGTCGGCGATGGCCTGGTCATCGGGGTCCAGCAGCTCCCTCGCACCGCGCGAGACGGCGCCGGGCCCGTAGGACACCTGGTAGCGCGTCTGCACGCCTTCGAACTGCAGCAGCGCTTCCGCACGGCTCTGCGCCCAGCCCATCAAGGGGGCTGGAAGCAGGAGAAGCAACAGGGAGAAACGGAAAAGAGAGAGACGGTTCAGGGAGAGCATGGCGCCATTATTGGCACGCTGCCCCTCTTCTCCCGCTGCCCCCGTCCGCGCCGGTCTCTTCCGCGCCTCAGGCCCGTGCCAGTTCCTTGCGCAGCTGCTTCGCCGCAGCCACCATGTTCGACAGCGCCGCCTCGGTCTCGGGCCAGCCGCGGGTTTTGAGGCCGCAGTCGGGGTTGATCCACAGGTTGGCGGGCGGCACCACGTCGGCGGCCTTGCGCATGAGCCGCACGATTTCTTCGACCGAAGGCACGCGCGGCGAGTGGATGTCGTACACGCCCGGACCGATCTCGTTCGGGTAGCGGAAGCCGCCCGAATTGTTCTCGCCGCCGAAGCCGCGCAGCAACTCCATGTCGGAGCGGCTGGTCTCGATGGTGATCACGTCCGCGTCCATGGCCGCGATCTCCGGCAGGATGTCGTTGAACTCCGAATAGCACATGTGCGTGTGGATCTGCGTCTCGTCGCGCACGCCCGAGGCGCTGATGCGGAAGGCGCGCGTGGCCGACTTCAGGTACGCGGGCCAGCCCGCGCGGCGCAGCGGCAGGCCTTCGCGGATGGCCGGCTCGTCGATCTGGATGATGCCTATGCCCGCGCCTTCGAGATCGACCACTTCGTCGCGAATGGCCCACGCGATCTGCTCGCAGGTGGTGGCGCGCGGCTGGTCGTCGCGCACGAAGGACCACTGCAGGATGGTGACGGGGCCGGTCAGCATGCCCTTCATCGGCAGCTTGGTCAGGCTTTGCGCGTAGGCGGTCCATTCGACCGTCATCGGCGCCGGTCGCGCCACGTCGCCGAAGATCACCGGCGGCTTGACGCAGCGCGAGCCGTACGACTGCACCCAGCCGTTGGCGGTGAAGGCAAAGCCGTCGAGCTGCTCGCCGAAATATTCGACCATGTCGTTGCGCTCGGCCTCGCCATGCACCAGCACGTCGATGCCCAGTTCTTCCTGCTTGCGCACGGCCAGCGCGATCTCGGCGCGCATCTTCTCGCGGTAGCCGGGCGCGTCGAGCTCGCCGCGCTTGAACGCAGCACGCGCGGCGCGGATGTCGGCGGTCTGCGGGAACGAGCCGATGGTGGTGGTCGGCAGCGCGGGCAACGCGAAACGCGTGCGCTGCACCAACTGGCGTAGCCCGAAGGACGAGACGCGGCTGTCGTCACCGGAAACGCTGCGCGCCAGGCGCAGGGCCACGTCCGCACGATGCACGCGCGGGCTGACGCGGCGTGCTTCCACCGCGGCGCGAGTTGCGGTGAGTTCTGCCGCGACCGAGGCCTCGTTGCCATCGATTGCCGCGCGCAGCACGCGCAGCTCGTCGAGCTTCTCGACGGCGAAGGCCAGCCACGACTTCAGTTCCGCATCGAGCTTCGTCTCCGCCGCGAGGCTGAACGGCACGTGCAGCAGCGAGCACGACGGTGCGATCCAGAGCTCGCCCTGGTGCTTCTCGGCCACCGGCCTGAGCTTGGCAAGCGCCGCGTCGACATCGGTGCGCCAGATGTTGCGGCCATCGACCACGCCAACCGACAGCACCTTGTGCGCCGGCAGCCAGTCGGCCACGCCGGTGAGTTCCTGCGGCGAGCGCACCGCGTCGACGTGCAGGCCGGCCACCGGCAGCTGGCAGGCCAGGCGCAGGTTGTCCGACAGCGGCGAGAAGTACGTGGCCAGCAGCAGCTTCGGCGCGCTGCGGGCGAGTTGCCAGTAGGCGCGCTCGAAGGCATTGCGCCATGCATCGGGCAGGTCGAGGCCGAGGATGGGCTCATCGATCTGCACCCAATCCACGCCCTGCTGCTTCAGCCGCGTGAGCACCTGCTCGTACACCGGCAGCAGCGCGTCGAGCAGCGAGAAGCGGTCGAAGCCGGCCGCCTTCTCCTTGCCGAGGTACAGGAAGCTCAGCGGCCCCAGCAGCACGGCCTTGACCGCATGGCCAGCCTGCTGCGCCTGCGCCACTTCGTCGAAAAGGCGCGTCGACGCGAGCCTGAACTGGGTGCGCGCATCGAACTCGGGCACGAGGTAGTGGTAGTTGGTGTCGAACCACTTGGTCATCTCCAGCGCGAAGGTGCCTTCGCTGCCGTGCGTACAGCCTTCGCCATGCGCGTGAGCCGCCTCGCTCTCCACGCCGCGCGCCATCTTGAAGTAGCGCGAAAGTTCAGGCTCGTCGCCATGGAAGCCGAAGCGCGCCGGCTCGCAGCCCAGCAGCTGGATGTGGTTGGCCACGTGGTCGTAGTAGGCGAAGTCGCCCACCGTCACGAAGTCGAGCCCCGCATCGCGCTGGGCCTGCCAGTGGCGGGCGCGCAGCTGCTCGCCGACCGCTTCGAGCGCGGCACGGTCGATCTCGCCGCGCCAGTGCTTCTCGAGGGCGAACTTGAGTTCCCGGTGCGCGCCCATGCGCGGAAAGCCGAGGGTGTGGGTACGGGTGGTCATTTGCAGGTAATCCGGTCGCTGATCTTGGGAATCTGCGATGGTCGGGGTTTGCGGCATATGATTCAAACGAAACCTTTTGCCCATTCGATTGAATATTTTTCATGCAGCCCGTCATGCAGCAATCGATCCTTGAAATACGCCACCTGCGCACGCTCATCGCGCTGCGCGACACAGGCAGCCTCGTGCGTGCCGCGCAGCTGCTCAACCTCACCCAGTCGGCCCTGTCGCACCAGATCAAGCTGCTCGAAGACCGCTACGGCGCGCAGCTGTTCGAGCGCAAGTCGGTGCCGCCGCAGTTCAGCACCACCGGCCTGCGGCTGCTGCAGCTGGCCGACACCGCGCTGCCGCTCATCGAGGAAGCCGAGCGCGACGTGGCCCGGCTCGCGCTGGGGCGCAGCGGCCAGTTGCGCATCGTGGTCGAGTGCCACACCTGCTTCGACTGGCTCATGCCGGCCATGGACGCCTTCCGCCAGCGCTGGCCCGAGATCGAACTCGACATCGTCTCGGGCTTCCACCCCGACCCGATCGCGCTGGTGATGCAGAACCGCGCCGAGGTGGCCATCGTGTCCGAGCAGGACCCCGGCGAAACCGTGGACTACCACGCGCTGTTCCGCTTCGAGATCATGGCGCTGCTGGCCAACGATCACCCGCTCGTGGCCAAGGCCTACCTCACGGCGCGGCACTTCGCCGACCAGACGCTCATCACCTACCCCGTGCCCGACGACATGCTCGACATCGTTCGCCAGGTGCTCGGCCCCGCCGGCGTGGAGCCAGCGCACCGGCGCACCACCGAACTCACCGTGGCGATGCTGCAGCTGGTGGCCAGCGGACGCGGCGTGGCGACGCTGCCCCTGTGGGCGGTGCAGAACTACCTGGACCGCGGCTACGTCACGGCCCGCCGCGTCGGCAGCAAGGGGCTGACGGGGCGGCTCTACATGGCGTGCACGCAAAACACCTCGGCGCAGCCCTGGCTCGCGGACTTCGTTCGCGTCACGCGCGAGAGCTGCTTCAAGAGCCTGCCGGGCATCGAGCTGCTGTAGAGACGCCCGGGCATTCGGCAGAATCGCCCGCACACATCACCGAGGACCCGAGGACGGAAGGACCCGCATGGCTCTGAAAAAGAAAGGCCGCTACTGGTACGGCGACGGCCCTGAAGACACGCAAACCGAGATCCAGCGCTACAGCAAGGCCAACAAGTACCTTGCCACGCGCTTCGCCGCATCGGCCTGCACCTGCGGCGATCGCGTGTTCAGGCTGGCAAGCGACGAAGACACCGGCGCGGCACTCCGCACCTGCACGGCCTGCGGCAACGAGCACCTCATGGGCGACAGCGCCGAGTACGCGGACGAGGCCGAGTTCGAAGGCCACGAATGCGTCTGCGGCGAGGAAAGCTTCGAGCTGCTGTCGGGCGTGGCGCTCTACACCGACAGCAACGATGTGCGCTGGTACTACCTCGGCTGCCGCTGCACCAGCTGCAGCCTCGTCGGCGTCTTCGCCGACTGGAAATGCGAAGGCGGCGACGCCGACGTTTTTCTCGCCGCTGTCTGAGTACCGCCGTCGCGCATCGCCTCGGCGAGCCACGAACGGAAGGCCGCCACCTTCGGACGGTCATGGCTGGCCGGCGGGTACACGAGGTGGTAGGCGAAGCCGTCGAGCAGCGAAGCCTTGAAGAGCCGCACCAGCCGGCCTTCGGCCACGTCGCTCGCCACCAGCGCCGCGGGCAGCAGGCCGACGCCCTGCCCTGTCTGCACCGCCCCCAGCAACAGGCCGGCATCGTCGAACGACGGTCCGCGCACCGGGCCCGCATCGGCCACGCCCTGCGCCGCGAACCACAGGCGCCAGCCCTTGCGCTGCGCGTCGTTCACGCGCGGCCAGCGCAGCAGATCGGCTGGCTTCGCGGGCTTGCCCTGCTCAGCGAGCAACGAGGGCGCGGCAACGGGAACAACCTCGACGGTCAGCACGCAGTGGCTGACGAGCCCCGGGTACTGGCCCGTGCCGTGGCGGATGGCGACGTCCACGCCGTCGCGCGAAAAATCGGCCAACGCGTTGCTCGCCTGCACCTGCAGGTCGATGTCGGGATGCGCCTTCTGGAATGACTTGAGCCTCGGCACCAGCCAGGCCGAGGCGAAGAACGGCGTGGTGCTCACGGTGAGCAGGCCGTTTTCGGCGGGCACGGCCAGCTTCTGCGTCGCGTCGCTGATCTGCCTGAATGCACTGCGCACAGGCGGCAGGTAGGCCTGACCCGCCTCGGTCAGGAAGATGCCCCGGTTGACGCGTCGGAACAGCTGCACGCCCAGGTGCTGCTCCAGCATCTTCACGAGCTGGCTCACGGCGCCCGGCGTCACGCAGAGTTCGTCGGCCGCGTTCTTCACCGACAGATGGCGCGCGGTGGCCTCGTAGGCACGCAATGCGTTGAGTGGTGGGAGCTGGTGTTCCATCGTTTAGCCAAACTGATTCGAACGAGGCAGAAATTCTGGTTTGTGTCGCAGACGGCAAAGGAGGAGTATCGGCATCCGCGCGGCCAGAGCGAGTCTCGCGAGCTTAGATATTTTGATCCAGACACCTGCATGAAGACCACACCATCGAGCCAGCCTTCTTCCGCAACGCTGCAGGGCGCGGGCCTCTTCCGGGGCTGGCTGGTGGTCGCCGGCGCCTTTGCCGTGACCTTCGTGGGCTTCGGCTGCGCCTACACCTTCAGTGCCTTTCTCGAGTCGTTGCAGAAGGACTTCGGCGCCTCGCGCGGATCGGTCTCGCTGGTGTTCTCGCTGGCGGGCTTTCTCTACTTCGGCCTCGGCGTGCTCAGCGGCCCGCTGGCCGACCGCTGGGGTTCGCGGCGGCTGGCCGTGGCGGGCATGGTGCTGGTGGGGCTCGGCCTTGCGCTCGCGGGGCAGGCGCGGAGCCTGACGCAGGTCTACCTTGCCTACGGGCTGGGCGTGGGCCTCGGCGTCGGCGCCTCCTACGTGCCGGTACTGGGCGCGGTGCAGCGCTGGTTCGTCCGGCGGCGCGGCTTCGCATCAGGGCTCGCGGTGAGCGGCATCGGCGTGGGCACGCTGGTGATGCCGCCGCTGGCATCGCTCTTCATCGAGACGCTGGGCTGGCGCAACGCCTACCTTGCACTGGGCGCGCTGGCGGTGGTGGTGGGCGTGGGCATGGCGCTGCTGATCGAGAACGACCCGCGCGACCGTGGGCTGGGGCCCGACGGCGATCCTTCCCAGCCGAAGGCCGCGACGGCCCGGCCCGAGGGCTTCACGGTGCGCGATGCCGTGCGCTCGCGGCGCTTCGCCGGGCTCTACGTGGCCTGCCTCATCAGCTCCTTCGGCCTGTTCGTGCCCTTCGTGCACCTGGTGCCCTATGCGCTGGACCATGGCGTGCCCAATGCATCGGCGGTGCTGCTGCTGGGCGCCATCGGCGTGGGCAGCACGGCCGGGCGTTTCTTTCTCGGAGGGCTGGCCGACCGCATGGGCCGCGCGCAGACCATGCTGCTGATGTCCACTGGCATGGCGCTGTCGCTGCTGGTGTGGGCCTCGTCGGGCGGCTTCCGGGGGCTGGCGGTGTTCGCCTTCTTCTATGGCGCGTTCTACGGCGGCTTCGTCGCGCTGCTGCCGGCGCTGGTGATGGACTACTTCGGCGGACGCAACATCAGCGCGATCATCGGCGTGCTCTACACCAGCGTGGCCTTCGGCACGCTGGTCGGTCCGGCCGCCGCGGGCTATGCCTTCGACATCAGCCGCAGCTACCTCCTGCCGATCTTGTTCAGCGTGGGAGCCAACCTGGTGGCGGCCGCCATCATGTGGTCGATGTCGCGGATGGATGCCCGTGCAAAGCTGGCCACGACCGGCGAACTGCGCTGTACAGTGGGGAAATGACACAACCGCAACCCGAAGTTACCGTCAGCCCGTCTCCTTCACAGCAGATTGCGCAGATCGAACTCACCGAAACCCAGGCGTTCATGCGCGCCTGGGTTCTGTTCGCCGTGCTGTTCGCGGTGGTGCTTGGCCTGCTGTGGCTGCTGCAGTCCCGCTACAGCTGAGCCGGCAGACGCAGCGGGCTCAGGAAGCCTTCTGCACCAGCTTCAGCACGCT
>Ga0068853_100005208_pt1 | contig 10169 bp, 11 predicted proteins | sample KBSCornC32_FD_65655 | JGI IMG/M metagenome (GOLD analysis project Ga0068853, IMG submission 65655) | Corn rhizosphere microbial communities from Kellogg Biological Station, Michigan, USA - KBS Corn C3-2 | ecosystem: Host-associated > Plants > Roots > Rhizosphere > Soil ... | reverse complement strand
CGAGCCGTCGGTGTGCAGCGTGACCTTGATCTTCTTGCCGTGGCCCGCCAGCGCCTCGTCGGCGGCGTTGTCGAGCACTTCCTGGATGATGTGCAGCGGGTTGTCGGTGCGGGTGTACATCCCCGGGCGCTGCTTGACGGGCTCGAGGCCCTTGAGCACGCGGATGGAGCCTTCCGAGTAGCCGGAGGATGCGGACGATGAGCTGGGGGAAGTCTTGGGGGGAGTCGCCATGGGGGCGGATTGTAGTCAGTCGCCGCCAAACAACTGGATACCCATACAGGAGCCGCCCGCAGTCCTACGGCATGGACAGGTGCGCGCCCAGGAAGTCGATGAAGGCCCGCAGCTTGGGCGACGGGTGCCGCCCCGAGGGCCACAGCACGCCCAGCCCGATGGTGTGGGGCCGCACATGGTCGGCCAGCACGCTGCGCAGGCGCCCCGCGGCCAGCGCCTCGCGCACGCTGAAGTCCGGCAGGCAGGCGATGCCGCGGCCACGCAGGGCGAAGCACAGGCGGGTTTCCATGTTGTTGCAGATCATGGAGATGGGAGGACGGCATTCGCTGCCATCGGGCATGGGCAGGAGCGGCCAGACCTCCACCTTGCCCGTGGCGGGAAAGCGGTAGTGCAGGCAGGCATGCGCGGCCAGGTCGGCGAGCGACCCGGGGGTGCCGTGGCGTTCCAGGTAGTCGGGCGAGGCCACGAGCAGCTGCGAGAACGCGCCCAGCCGCCTCGCGGAGAGCCTTGAGTCGGCCAGTTCGCCGGTGCGCACCACGGCGTCGAAGCCTTCCTCGATGACGTCGACGAGCCGGTCGCTGAAGTCGAGGTCGAGCTCGATGGCCGGGTGGTCGCGCATGAAGTCGGCGAGCACCGGCAGGACGAGCGAGCTGACCAGCGGCAGGCTCACGCGCAGCTTGCCGCGCGGTGCGCCGGCCGACTGAGACAGCTCCTGCTCGGCGGCCTCGATCTCGGCCAGCACGCGGCGGCTGCGCGCGAGGAACAGCGTGCCCTCGGCCGTGAGCGTGATGCTGCGCGTGCTGCGGTGAAACAGCCGCACGCCGAGGCGCTCTTCGAGCCGTGCCACCCGCTTGCCCACGGCGGACGCGGACACGCCGAGCGCCCGGCCGGCGGTGACGAAGCTGCGGGTTTCGGCCACCTGGATGAAGACGGTGAAGCCGCTGAGGCTGTCCATGCGATTGCTCCATTACGGACTTCGATGTCCGTATTGAGCGGAACTGTAGCCCCCTTTTTCCGGAGTCGGCTTCTTCCTATCGTCAAGCGCATGTCATTCGCCAACGAAATCTCCCCCTCCTTTTCTTCAAGAACTTCTGCGACAGGCTCCGGCTGGCATGGCCCCGACCCGTCACGCATCGACGCGGTCATCGACCGTGCGCTGGCCGACCAGCGGCTCGTCGGCGCGGTGGTGCTGGTCGCCCACGGCGGGCGCCTTGTCCATCGCCGGGCAGCCGGCCTCGCGGACCGCGAGGCGGCCCGGCCGATGCAGCTGGATGCGCTGTTCCGGCTGGCTTCGGTGTCCAAGCCGATCGTGTCGACCGCCGCGATGGTGCTGGCCAGCCAGGGGCGCCTGAAGCTGGACGACGCGGTCACTCGCTGGCTGCCGGACTTCCGCCCCCGCCTGCCGGACGGAAGCGAGCCAGTCATCACCCTGCGTCAACTGCTGACGCACACCGCCGGACTGGGCTATCGCTTCTTCGAGCCCACGGAAGACGGCCCGTATGCGCGGGCCGGCGTTTCAGACGGCATGGACTGCAGCGGCCTCACGCTGGCCGAGAACCTGCGGCGCATTGCGCAGGTGCCGCTGCTCCATGCACCGGGCACGGCCTGGTTCTATTCGCTGGCCATCGATGTGCTCGGCGGCGTCATCGAGGCGGCGAGCGACGCGCCGCTGGGCGACGCCGTGCGCAGGCTCGTCACCGGCCCGCTGGAGATGCGGGACACCGGCTTCTTCGTCTCGCCGAACGACGAGCGGCTCGCCACGCTCTACGTGAACACTGCGGACGCGCCGCCCCGGCGCATGGACGGCCCCTGCGTCGCCACGCCATTCGAAGGCGCCGTCGGCATCCGCTTCGATCCCTCGCGCGCCTTCGATGCCACGGCTTTTCCCTCGGGCGGCGCGGGCATGGTCGGCAGCGCGGGCGACTTCATGCGGCTGCTCGAAACGCTGCGCGCCGGTGGCGCACCGCTGCTTCCGCAAGCGCTGGTGAATGAAATGGGCCGCAACCAAACGGGCGGCCAGGGTCCGGCGGATGCACCGGGCTACGGCTTCGGGCTGGGCTTCTCGGTGCTGCACGACAAGGAGGCAGCCGCATCGCCCGAGTCGGTGGGCACCTGGCGCTGGGGCGGTGCCTACGGACATTCGTGGTTCGTCGACCGTGCCCGTGAACTGAGCGTGGTGGCCTTCACCAACACGCTCTACGAAGGCATGTCGGGCCGCTTCGTGACCGACCTGCGGGATGCCATCCATGCGTGAGGCGCGCACACCCCTTCGCTCGGAAGCCAGGCTGCCCCTGGCGGGCCTGCTCGCACTGGCGGCGGCCGGCTTCATCACGGTGCTGACCGAGGCGATGCCGGCCGGCCTGCTGCCGCAGATCGGCGCGAGCCTGGAGGTCACGCCCGCGCTGGTCGGCCAACTGGTGACGGTCTACGCCATCGGCTCGCTGGTGGCGGCCATTCCGCTGGTGGCCCTCACGCGAAGCTGGCGCCGCCGGCCGCTGCTGCTGCTGGCCATCGGCGGGTTCGCGATCGTCAACACGGTGACCGCGCTGTCGCACAGCTATGTGCTGACGCTGGCCGCGCGGTTCTTCGCGGGCGTGTTCGCCGGCCTGCTCTGGGCGCTGCTGGCCGGGCAGGCGGCCCGCATGGTGCCGCCGTCGATGCAGGGCCGCGCGATCGCGGTCGCCATGCTGGGGGCGCCGCTCGCGCTGTCGCTGGGCATTCCGGCGGGCACGCTGCTGGGCAACGGCGTGGGCTGGCGCCCGGCGTTCCTGATCATGTCGACGCTCTCCGTGCTCCTGCTCGGCTGGGTGCGCTGGCAGGTGCCCGACTTTCCCGGCCAGGAGGCCAGCCGCCAGCAGAGCGTGCGGCGCGTGTTCCTGCTGCCGGGGGTGCGGCCGGTGCTGGCGGTGATGCTGGCCTTCGTGCTTGCGCACAACATCCTCTACACCTACATCGCGCCTTTTCTCGCGCACGCCGGCCTCGGCGAGCGGGTCGACCTGGTGCTGCTGGTGTTCGGCGGGGCCTCGCTCGCGGGCATCTGGATCACGGGCCTGCTGATCGACCGCTGGCTGCGCGAGCTGGTGCTGGCCGGCACGGCAGGCTTCGGGCTGGCGGCGCTGCTGCTGGGCAGCGTCACGGGTTCGCAGTCGGCGGTCTTTCTCGCCGTGGGGGTCTGGGGCGTAGCGTTCGGCGGGGCGGCCACGCTGTTCCAGACCGCGTCGGCGCAGGCGGCCGGCGATGCGGCGGACGTGGCGCAGTCGATGGTGGTCACGGCGTGGAACATCGCCATCGCGGGCGGCGGCCTGATCGGCGGCGTGCTGCTGCAGGGCCGGGGCGCGGGCGCGCTGCCGTGGTCGCTGATCGTGCTGCTGGTGCCTGCGCTGTGGCTGGCTTGGCGGGCCTGCGCGCACGGCTTTCCGCGCACCCGGGCTGTCGCGGGCGCGACAGCCCATTGATTGCGGCGGCTTTGATGCGCGACGCGCATTGAAACGCCGCCGATAAATCATCAATGGCTGGAGCCACCGCCTCGCCTGCTGCAGCAGGCGAATCGTTACATTCGAAGTCATGCAATCTCCAGCCGCCCCCGCCCTATCGGTCAAGCAAGTCCTCATCTGCGGGGCGATGATCGTCACGCTGTCGATGGGCATACGCCACGGCTTCGGCCTGTGGCTGCAGCCGATCACGCAGGCGCAGGACTGGAGCCGGCAGACCTTCTCGTTCGCACTCGCGATCCAGAACCTCTCGTGGGGCATCTTCGGCGTGTTCGCGGGCATGCTGGCCGACAGGTTCGGCGCGTTCCGGGTGCTGATCGGCGGGTCGCTTCTCTATGCGCTGGGGCTCTTCGGCATGGCGCATTCACCGACGCCGCTGCTCTTCACGCTGAGCGCGGGCATCCTGATCGGCGCGGCGCAGGCGGGCTCGACCTACGCGGTGATCTACGGCGTGATCGGGCGACAGATTCCGGCCGAGCGGCGCTCCTGGGCCATGGGCGTAGCGGCGGCGGCGGGCTCGTTCGGGCAGTTCCTGATGGCGCCCATCGAGGGCCGGCTGATCGGCCACCTGGGCTGGCAGACGGCGCTGGCCGTGGTGGCGGTACTGGCGCTGGTGATCGTTCCCCTGGCCTTCGGGCTGCGCGAGCCGAAGACGGCGGCGCTGGCCGGGCACCGCGAGCAGTCGGTGATGCAGGCGGTGGGCGAGGCCTTCCGCTACCCGAGCTTCGGGCTGCTGATGGCGGGCTACTTCGTCTGCGGCTTCCAGCTGGCCTTCATCGGCATCCACATGCCGACCTACCTGCGCGATCGCAGCCTGCCGGCCGAAGTGGCGGGCTATGCGCTGGCGCTGATCGGGCTGTTCAACGTGTTCGGCACCTACACGGTGGGGCTGCTGGGGCAGAAGCTGGCCAAGCGGAAGATCCTGGCGGCCATCTACTTCGCGCGGGCGGTGTCGATCGCGCTCTTCCTGATGGCGCCGATCTCGCCGATGAGCGTGTATGTCTTCTCGGCGGCGATGGGCTTCCTCTGGCTTTCCACGGTGCCGGCCACCAATGCCATCGTGGCGGGCATCTTCGGCGTGGCGCATCTCTCGATGCTCAGTGGCTTCGTGTTCCTGAGCCACCAGGTCGGCTCCTTCCTGGGCGTGTGGCTCGGGGGCTACCTGTACGACACCACGGGCAGCTACGACATCGTCTGGTACATCGCGATCGCGCTGGGCGTGTTCGCGGCGGTGGTCAACCTGCCGGTGAAGGAAAGCGCGATCTCGCGCGGTCCCCAGCCCGTGGGCGCGGCGGGCTGATCTCTGCCCGGCTGGTTTGCGTGTAAAACAGGGCCATGACTCCGCAGATGCGACATCACATCGTCCACGCCGGCTGGCTGGCTGCCGCGCTGGCTGTGCTGGGCGGGGTGTTCGCGCTGTACGTGCATCCGGACTTCCTCGTGACGCTGGTCGACCAGATCTGGTCCTGCTTCTGAGTTGCGGATTGCTATGAAAGAAATAGCGCCGGTGCACGGCCTGGGTGCCCCTTCCGAATGGATCGTCCGCTGGTCGCACCTGCTGGCGCCCAGCGCTTGCGTTCTCGACGTAGCCTGCGGTGGCGGGCGGCACATGCGGTGGTTCGCCGGGCGCGGGCATGCCGTCACGGGCGTCGACCGTTCGCCCGAAGCCGTGGCGACAGCCGGCGCCTTCGGCCAGGTCGTCGAGGCGGACATCGAATCGGGCCCCTGGCCCTTTTCCGGCCAGGCCTTTGGTGCCGTGATCGTCACCAACTACCTCTGGCGTCCGCGCATGGCCGACATCGTGGGTGCCGTGGCACCGGGCGGCGTGCTGCTCTACGAGACCTTCGCCGCGGGCAACGAAACCGTCGGCAAGCCTTCGCGGCCCGACTTCCTGCTGCAGCCGGGCGAACTGCTGGCCGCCTGCGCCGGGTTGCGCGTGGTGGCCTACGAGGATAGCTTCATCGCGCAGCCGGAGCGCTTCGTGCAGCGCATCGCCGCCGTCCGACCGGCGATGGCTGATTCCGGCCAGCCGGCGCGCCACTTCCTTAAGGGAAACTAGGGGGCCCGGGACGGCTGTCTGGCGGGGCGCCGGAGTAAGTAGAATCGGCGCTTTCGTCTACCGACAAAGAGATTCCCCTTGGAGCAACTGACAGGCAGCATCGTCGCACTCGTCACGCCGATGCACGACGACGGCAGTGTCGACTACCCCGCCCTGCGGCGGCTCATCGACTGGCACATCGAAGAAGGCACCGACTGCCTGGGCGTGGTCGGCACCACCGGCGAATCGCCGACGGTCGATGTCGAGGAGCACTGCGAAATCATCCGCGTCTCGGTCGAACAGGCCAAGGGCCGCGTCCCCGTGATGGCCGGCTGCGGCGCGAACTCCACCAAGGAAGCCATCGAGCTCGCCAAGTTCGCCAAGGGCGTGGGCGCCGATTCGCAGCTGCAGGTAGTGCCCTACTACAACAAGCCCACCCAAGAGGGCCAGTACCAGCACTTCAAGGCCATCGCCGAGGCCGTGGGCGACCTGCCCATCGTGCTGTACAACGTGCCCGGGCGCACCGTCGCCGATATGGCGCACGACACCGTGCTGCGCCTGGCCCAGGTGCCCGGCATCATCGGCATCAAGGAAGCCACCGGCAACATCGAGCGGGCCCAATGGCTCATCCGCGAAGTGCCGAAGAACTTCGCCGTCTACTCCGGCGACGACCCGACAGCGGTCGCGCTCATGCTCTGCGGCGGCCAGGGCAACATCAGCGTCACGGCCAACATCGCGCCGCGCAAGATGCACGAGCTGTGCGTCGCCGCGCTGGCTGGCGACGTGAAGCGCGCCATGCAGATCCAGTTCGAGCTCATGCCGCTGCATCGCAACCTGTTCGTCGAGCCCAATCCGATTCCGCTGAAGTGGGCCATGGCCCGGCTCGGCCTGTGTGGCGGCGCGCTGCGCCTGCCGCTCACCGAACTCGGCGAAGCGAGCCGTCCCGCGGTCGAAGGCGCCCTGCGCGCCACCGGCCTGCTGAAGGGTTGAACGCCTCTTTTCCGCACGTCCCGGACCTGCCTTTCCCCTGGCCGCAGCAAGGTTAAGCAACCTTTTGCCCGAACCGCGCTCAGAGATGGCGGCGGGCACTGCGGCCCCTAGATTGACCGAACCATTCCAACAAGGAAGACGACGTTGAAGAACCTTTCGCGACTTGCACTGCTGGCCCTCGTTGCCAGCCTCGCCGCCTGCTCCGTCCTCGAGAGCGACAAGATCGACTACAAGAGCGCAGGCAAGGCCCCGACGCTCGAAGTCCCACCCGATCTCTCCCAGCTTTCGCGCGACAACCGCTACGCCATCCCCGGCGGCGCCGTGACGGCCAATTCGTACCAGGCAGGCATCGCCAACGCCCCCGGCATCCCCACCGCCGTGGCCAACATCGGCGACGTGCGCATGGAGCGCTCGGGCACGCAGCGCTGGATCGTCGTCAACCGCACGCCCGACCAGCTCTGGGACCCGGTGAAGGACTTCTGGCAGGAAAGCGGCTTCCTGCTGACCACCGACCAGCGCAACCTGGGCATCATGGAAACCGACTGGGCCGAGAACCGCGCCAAGCTGCCGCAGGACATCATCCGCGGCACGCTGGGCAAGCTGGTCGACTCGGTCTACTCCACCGGCGAACTCGACCGCTTCCGCACCCGCCTGGAGCGCACACCGACAGGCACCGAGATCTTCATCAGCCATCGCGGCATGCAGGAGGTCTACAACAACTCCCGCCAGGACCAGACCGTGTGGCAGCCCCGCCCCAGCGATCCTGAGCTCGAGACCGAATTCCTGCGCCGCCTGATGGTCAAGCTCGGCGTGTCGCAGGAGCAGTCGAAGATCCTGGCCGCGACCACCGCGACGCCCAAGACCGCCACCATCGCCAAGGTCGGCAACCAGCCGGTCGTGCAGATCAGCGAAGGCTTCGACCGCGCATGGCGCCGCGTCGGCCTGGCGCTCGACCGCACCGGCTTCACCGTGGAAGACCGCGACCGCAGCGCCGGCGTGTACTTCGTGCGCTACGTGCCGCCGAACCCCGACAAGAAGGAGCCCGGCTTCTTCGGCAAGCTGTTCGGTGGCTCGAGCAAGACCGAAGCGCCCGCGAAGTTCCGCATCTCGGTCAAGAGCCAGGGTGAATCGACCACGGTGTCGGTGCTCAACGAAGCCGGCGCGCCCGAAACCTCGGTCAACGCCGAGCGCATCGTCAAGGTCATCGCCGACGACCTGAGATAACCCGCATGCTCCGCTTCCGAAGCCTCGGCAGCGGCAGCACGGGCAATGCCGCGCTGGTCGAGACGACCAGCGCCGGCCGCACCTCCCGCCTTCTCGTCGACTGCGGCTTCGGCCTCAAGCAGCTCGACCTGCGCCTGGCCCAGGCAGGCCTTGCAGCCAGCGACATCGACGCGGTCTTCGTGACCCACGAGCACGGCGACCACATCGGCTGTGCCCACACGCTGTCGCGGCGCAACCGCATTCCCGTCTGGATGAGCGAAGGCACCTGGCTCGCCACCGGCGGGCGCGACTTCGAGGGCCTTTTGAACATTGCGCGCGACGACGCCGAATTCACGGTCGGCGACATCTGCGTGCAGCCCTTCACCGTTCCGCACGACGCGCGCGAACCGCTGCAGCTGCGCTGTACCGACGGCAATCGCACGCTGGGCGTGCTGACCGACCTGGGCCACGCCACGGCCCACGTGCTGGCCCGGCTCGGCGGCGTGCATTCGTTGCTGCTGGAGTTCAACCACGACAGCGAACTGCTCGCGAACTCGAGCTACCCGCCCTTCCTGAAGCACCGCGTGGGCGGCAACTACGGGCACCTGTCGAACACCGCCGCGGCCGAGATCGCACGCGCGCTTCTGCACGACGGCCTGCGACACGTGGTCGCGGCGCACCTGAGCGAGCAGAACAACCGGCCCGAGATCGTGCGCCGCCTCATGGCCGAGGCGCTGGGTGGCAACGAGGCGGAGATGCTGACGGCCACGGCCGCCGGAGGCTCGCCCTGGCTCGACGTCTGAGCGCGAACGCCAGCACTCTCCCCGACGTGCTCACGCTCTCCTAAGAAAAAAAGCCGCCTCATGGCGGCTTTTTGATTGGCTGGTGCAGTGCTGCTGCTTACTGCTTCGGCGCTTCATTCTTCTTCGCTGCCTCGGTGGCTGCGTTCGCCGCATCGAGCGCGGACTGTGCATTCGGAGCCGGCGTTGCAGACGACGAAGACGATGCGGCCGGATCGGCGGCAGGCGCGGGGGCCGGAGCAGGTGCGGGTTCAGTCACAGGCGCAGGAGGCGGCGTCACGACAGCCGGCGCTGCATCCTCCTTCTTCCCGCAGGCGACGAGCGCGGCAGCGGCAATCAGCGAGGCGATCAGGACGGACGATGACTTCTTCATGGAAACTCCTTTGGCAATGAAGATCTGGAACGAAAAAATTCTAGACCTGCATATCCGCCCGAATATGTCTCGCGGCCGCATTCGCGGCATTGGCTTACAAGCCGAGCGTCGATGCCGCAAACGCGGGCCGGCCCATGCGCCAGCACTCGTCGATGGCCTCGCGCAATTCGCGGCGCGCGCGCGAATCGGCGCCGCTCACGCCCCTGCTGCGTTCGGGGTCGATGCGGTGCACGAACCATGTGGGCGTCCAGATGGCGCTGGGCACTTCGCAGCCCGCGGCCTTGCCGGTGGCGCGGCATTCGATGATGTGGTCCCACAGGCGTCGCCACGGCACGAAGCGCGCGTGGCCACGTTCGAGAACGTCGAAGCGTTGCGCGAGCAGCATCAGGCGGCGGCCGCTCGCGGCCCAGGCCTGCAGCGCCTCGATGGTCGCGCGCTCGCCCAGGGGCCAGTCGGCGAAGTCGGGGTCGCTGAAGACGATCTCCTTCCAGCCTTCGCGCGCCGCGGCCGAGAGCGCGTTGCGCAGCAGCGCATCGAAGGCTTCGCGGCCGTCGAAGCGCCCTTCGGGCAGCGATGGACCTTGCGCCTCATCCGGCATGAAGCCACCCTGCCTCGCACCACTCGCCGAGCAATGCAAGAGCACCTTCGCTGGCGCGCGCGAGTTCGCGCGGACCGAGTTCGCGCCGGTCGGCCAGCTTGCGCATCAGCGTCGCATCAGCTCCGCCTGCTCTGAAGCTCTCGCCGTTGATGTAGATGTGCCGCGCGTCGTAGAGCATGCGCGTGCGGCGGTCGAGCTTCACATGCTGCATGGCATCGGGCGCCTCGCCGCCTTCACCGAACCAGACGTTGGCCTTGGGCTCGGTGAGCGACTCGCCCAGTGCGCGGTCGACGGCATCGGCATCGCGCAGCGCGGCCTCGATGGCCTTGCGCGCGAAGCCCTGCAGGGCCGCAGGCATCGCGGCGGGCGCATCGACGGCGGGCTGCGTCGGATCGCGGTAGCGCGCGAGCTCGGTGGGGCCCGCGCCTTCCAGGTCTTCCGCATA
>Ga0068853_100005205_pt1 | contig 10171 bp, 9 predicted proteins | sample KBSCornC32_FD_65655 | JGI IMG/M metagenome (GOLD analysis project Ga0068853, IMG submission 65655) | Corn rhizosphere microbial communities from Kellogg Biological Station, Michigan, USA - KBS Corn C3-2 | ecosystem: Host-associated > Plants > Roots > Rhizosphere > Soil ... | reverse complement strand
TACCCGAAAGGGTATCGAGGAGAAAATCGGCAAAGGCGAACCCGGTATATGTGTTTGCATAGCTGAAGAATCCAAGCAAACCATTGTTACCAGGATAGAATCGGTTTTGATAGTACTTTAGCCATTGCCCGCCCATCTTGATCGAGTGGCGGCCTTTGAGCCATGTCAAATTGTCACCGAAATGCAACGTTGTCGTTTTATTGTTTTCGGTCACGGCAAGTGTTCCAATATCACTTAAACCGGTGATTCTGATTGCGCTCAGACCCGCAATTGCCTGTCCGCCCGGAATGCCAAGCGTGGCATTGGCGTTTCCGATCCCTGCCCAATCGAATGTATCGACAACAAATTTCGCCTGATTAAAACCGACGCGGGCCTCGTTAATGAGCGTCGAAGTCAAGGAACGGGTCCAATTGACGACGAGGTTACGGGGACGCCCTTTCCGGTCGTTTGTCAGGTCGGTCGGCAATGCTCCCCTGCCGCCTACTTCGTTCTGGATCGCGAAGGAATATCTTCCGGAAAGATTATCCTTGTCTGTCAGTCTGAGATCGAGCTTAATATCGAACTGGTGCGCCTTGATTTCATTATCAAACGTCGTCACGTAATTGTTCACATTCCCCGCACGGTTCGGAAGCGGGTAAAGACTCGGATCTGCGAAAAGCTTTTTCGCGGCATCGCTGAAACGACTCGTCGAAATCTGATTACCCGCGAACGGGGCACCGGTCGATGGATCGATAATGGGGGTCGATATCCCTGAAAAATCACCATTACGCCACGCAACCGGTGCGACCGTACGAATAATACCACCACCGGTTTTCTGAATCACTCCCTGATAAGCAAAGAAAAAGAAAGCCCTGTCCTTTACGATCGGGCCGCCGAACGTACCGCCAAAAATGTTTTGACGAAGTTTTTGCTTTGCAGCACCCACGCGGTTGTTTGCCCAAAGATTTGCATCAAGTGCGTCATTCCGAAAAAACTCGAAAACGTTCCCTTTGAATTGGTTCGTCCCCGATTTGATCGTTGCGTTGACAACCGCACCCGCAACGTTGCCGAATTCGGCGGACGAATTGCTGGTATCGACCTTGAATTCCTGGATCGCATCGACGTTCGGTTTGTAGCCGATGCGGTTATCAATAGTTTCATCGACGGAGATGCCGTCAACCAGAAATACGTTGGTCTGCTCGCGGTTACCGTTGACGTACGGACGGCCGCCGAACGCTCCTGGAGAAAGCGAAGTAAAGCTGCTCGCCGAGGGCGTGATCGTGCCTGGAATCAACAACGTAAGCTGCTGAAAATTCCTTCCGTTCAGCGGCAAATTGTCCGTTGTGCGTCCGGTAATGACTTGTCCAACGTTTGTGGTTTCAGACTGCAAAATCGGCGCGGAGCTGTCAATAACGACCTGTTCGGATACTTCACCAACTTGCATCTGTAGATCGACGCGCGCTGTTTGATTGACCTCGAGCGTCAGTTTGCTTGAAATAGTTTTCTTAAAACCTTGCAATTCGGCGGTCGTAACATAATTCCCAACAGGCAAAAACGGAATTGTGTAAACGCCGGAATCACTGGTTTGTGTTGAAGAGGAAAGGTTTGTCGATTGGTTCGTTGCCGTCACTTTGACGTTCGGGATCGGCTGGCCGTTTTGATCTGTGACCGTACCTGTTAAGGTTGCCGTGTACGTCTGAGCCGATACGGGGCCTACTGCCATTAGACCCAGCAGGATCAACCAAAAACATAACCCTTTAGCCGCATGTCGCATATTAGGATTCTCCCTTTTTGATCGAGTTTTTGAAAATCAGTGAGAAGGTAGCCGTTTATTTACCACAGCTTAAGGACAAATGCAACTTATGGAAATGCATAAAACGTTAAGAATTATTTATAATATAGCAGACACTTTTAGATCCGTAAATAAAAACTTGCGTCCTGGTTCGGTTCACACAAATTTTATTTTTTATTTATGATTTCAGTCGCCTTAGGTAATTGATCTGACCGAGGTGGTAATTAAAATGGGTTGCGATCCGAAGCAGTTCCCCGCTGATGCTGCGTATCTCTTCGCCTTCGTCAGCCGGGTACTGGTCGGAGAGGTCCGGCTCAGACAATTTTTCGAGACTTTCTTTGACGGCTACGACGGCTTGATCGATCCGCTGCAAAATTTCTTCGCGTGAGATGTTTTTTAACGAAAATTCGCTCGGGCGGTCGCGGACGTATCCTGTGTCGCCGAGTTTTGCTCCGATATAGTGATTTAAATTGCCAAGAAGATGCAGGCAGAGATTTCCGGCGGAATTATTGATCCCATCAGACACGGCCCAGAAAGACCAGTCGTCCGTGTACTGTTCGACTTCGTTTCTTAGCTTTTTCAGTCCTTGTTCGACGGTTTGGATAAGTTCATCCTTCATAAAAATTCAAAGCCCGATCATCAACTAAGAAAAACATGAAAATACGCTAACTACCGTTTCGTGTATTCTTGGTTGCGGTTTCCATCGACAGCGGCACGCAAGAAAGATCAAACAAAACTGCAACAACTATCTTGCTGCCTCAGCTTTGGCGTTCATCATAAAATCGAGCATTCTGGCGAGCGTTTCGCGCATTTTTCGGCGGTCAACGACCATATCGACCATGCCGTGCTCCAACAAAAATTCGCTCCGTTGAAAGCCCTTCGGCAGTTTTTGACGGATCGTCTGCTCGATAACTCGTGGCCCCGCAAAACCGATCAGAGCCTTTGGCTCGGCGATGATAACGTCGCCGAGCATTGCAAAACTGGCCGTGACGCCGCCGGTCGTCGGATCGGTCAGGACAGAAATAAATGGAAGACGCGCTTCGTGCAGACGAGCGAGCGCGGCTGAAATTTTCGCCATCTGCATTAGGCTGAGCGTGCCTTCCTGCATACGAGCTCCGCCGGAAGCGGAAAATATGATGACGGCTCCGCGGTCCTTTAATGCTCCCTCGATCAGGCGGGTTATTTTTTCGCCGACAGCTGAACCCATCGATCCGCCGATGAACGACATATCCATCGCCCCCGCGTAAACCAGATGCCCTGCGACATTTCCCTTTCCTGAAATTATGGCCTCGGGCAGTCCCGACGAAGCTTTTGCCTGCTCGATCCTGTCTTTATACGGCTTGGTATCGACGAACCCAAGCGGGTCGCCCGACGTAACTTCTGCGTCGAGTTCCTCGTACTTCCCGTCGTCAAAAAGCATTTCGAGCCGCTCACGTGCCGAAAACCGAAAATGATGATCGCAATGTGTGCAAACCTGCAACGATTCCGTAAGTTCACGTTTATAGAGCGGGTTTTCGCACTCGGGACACTTAACGAAAATGCCTTCGGTCTTGACGGTACGCTCTTCGTCGTCGTTTTGGTCCTCGATCTTTGGTTTATCTCTACGAAACCATGACATAAATCAGTTGGCAGCAGGGACGGCAATAAGTGATAAATACTGCTCAAGTGGCCGTTAGCTGTTGTTCAAGATTTTAAGAGTAACACAGAAGTTACGCGTTTTCGCAAGGGCGGGCCTATTTGAGAACATCAACCATTTGCGTGTGTATCAACCCGTTGCTTGCAAGTATAGGCGGCCTGTAAACGTTAAGGGTCGTGTCGTCATAATAGGTCACGCGGCCGCCAGCCTCCTCGATCATTAAGGATCCGGCGGCGACATCCCATGGGTTCAGCCCGTCTTCCCAAAATCCGTCGTAACGCCCACACGCAACATATGCCATGTCTATGGCCGCCGAACCGTCACGCCGCACGCCTCGTGAATGCAGCATAAACTCCATCAGGTTTCGCTCAAAATTGGGCCGCTCCTTGAAATTATATGGAAACCCGGTAACAACCAGCGCATCACCCAATTTGTCTGTTTCCGACACCCGAATGCGACGGCCATTCAGACTCGCGCCCTGGCCTTTTTCGGCGGCAAACAGTTCGTTTCGCGTCGGGTCATACGTAACGCCCAGCACGATCTCGTCATTGTGCTCAAGGGCCAGCGTCACGCAAAAACAAGGGTAGCCGTGGGCATAATTTGTCGTGCCGTCAAGCGGATCGATGATCCATTTCCACCTGCTGTCACCGCCTGCGACGACAGCTTCGCCTGACTCTTCTGCCAGGATCGAATGTTTCGGGTAATAAGACCGTACGCGTTCGACGATCATGGCTTCGCTTGCCAGATCGGCCTCGGTAACAAGGTTTATCTCCCCTTTTTTTGAGATGTTTATTTTTCGGCCGAATTTTTCGAGAAGGATCTGGCCCGCCTCACGGGCGGTCTCTATCGCAAAGTTGAGCATTCTTCAATTTTTAACGCAAAGCCGCCGAGACGCAAAGACAAAAAGCAAAATCAGGACAGTTTGAAGGGAGAGGCACGTTTTAATTCCTCACTTTGCGGCTTAGCGTCTTTGCGTTAAATATTATTACCGGGAAGTGCGTATTTTCGAGTCAGCGATACGCAGGAACTCCTGAACCTGAGCATCCCAAAATGTCCATGTATGAGCACCGGGCAGTTCGCGGTACTCGTGCGGCACTTTTTTCTCGATCAACAGATTGTCAAAATCGCGGTTCGTCTGAAAAAGAAAATCCTCCGTACCGCACGCCATATAGATATACGGGATATTTTTTACAGCGTCCGGCGAAGCGGCGCCAAGCAAGCTAAAGATATCGTTGTCCTTCCGCGTTTTGCTGTCGTCGGCCCCGTAAACACTGACGATCGACGGCCGGAGGTCCTTGTTGTCTTCAAGCCGCAGTGGTGCATCCAACGCCCCGCTGAACGACCCGATCAGCGAAAATTTGTCGGGAAATTTCAAACCGAACTTAATCGCGCCGTATCCACCCATTGATAAACCGGCGACAATACGATGATCCCGATCTGACACAGTCCGAAACTTCTTGTCGATCTCCGGAACCAACTCCTGAATAATGTAGCTCTCGTACCGGTCATCGGGAATCGTGGCGCTGTCCGTGTACCAGCCGTCGCCGCCTTCGGGCGTGACGATGATGAAATTGTAGGGCGCGGCGTATTGTGCAAGTTTGGTCTTGTCGGTCCAGTTGTCGAAATGACCAAACAGGCCGTGCAGCAGATAGATAACTGCATATCGTGAGGCCTTGTCGGTTTCGTACTTCGCGGGTGTAATCACCCGATAAGAAACACTTCGCTCGAGCAATTTGCTTGCCAATTGAAGAGTCGCAACCTTATTCGCGTTCGGCGCGTCGGTCGTTTTTGGCGCCGTCTGACCAAACGCCGAAGCAAAAACAATAAACGTTAGTATGACCGGCAGCACTGCCCTTTGTGTTAGATTTTTCATCAATCGCATCTTTTTATCCAAAAAACCTGCTGAACCAACCGCCCTCTTTCTCTTCCTTATCCATCACCTGGCAAAGCTCACCCGCATCAAACCAAACGCCCGTACATTTGTTACAAACGTCTATCTTGATATCTTCAAAATCTGTTTCGACGAGGGTGCCATCGCATCGCGGACATTGCATTTCGGTACTTTTCGCATTTTCCGCGGCGAGTTTTACCTTCATTTTTTCGATAAGTTCCTGTTCCCTGCGTCGAAAATATTCGTTTTCCAGCGCCTGTCCGCGGTCTTCCAGATCAACTGCCATAAATAGATTGTTCTCCCTAAATTATTGAACAGCCTAACGGCCTGTTCCATGTTAGCCAAAATAACAGACCAAACCGCAAAGTCAAAAACACGATGAATGAAAAAGTCGCATCGCCTCCGCCGCTCCAGTTTGCTGTCAGCAAGTTTGTTGAACATCCTACATACGTTAGAATGCCTGATAATGCTTGAAACCGATGAGAACTGGATGCGTGAAGCCCTAGCCTGTGCGGTAAAAGCCGCCAGCCATGACGAAGTGCCGATCGGTGCCGTCATTATCAGCGAAAACGGAGAATTCCTTGCATCCGCATTCAATAAAACAATAACCGACAACGATCCGACCGCGCACGCCGAGATGATCGCAATTCGAAACGCTGCTCGGGCTATTGGGAATTACCGACTCACCGGAACGACTATCTACACAACCATTGAGCCATGTGTTATGTGCTCTGGGGCGCTTGTCAACGCGCGAGTAAAACGCCTCGTTTTCGGCGCACACGACGAGCGCTTCGGGGCTGCGGAGACGATCTACAGGCTTTGCGACAGCGAATGGCTTAATCACCGGCTCGATATCACCTCAGGCGTACTCGCGGACGAGTGCCGTGAGCTGATGCAGGTTTTTTTTCGCGATAAGCGAGGTTAACAGCGAGACTACTTCTGCGACTTGATAAAACCGGCGTCAAACCAGTATCATTATAAATTCTGCGGAGAGGTGCGAGAGTGGTTGAATCGGGCAGTCTCGAAAATTGCTGTGCCTTAACGGGTACCGTGGGTTCGAATCCCACCCTCTCCGCCACGAAAAAGTAGAAGGGCGAATGGATAAAGGCGAAAGTGCGGAAAGAACTGATTTGAAAGTCAGGACGCGTGATTTCGCGATTCGCATCGTCAGGCTTTTTGGTTCCCTGCCTAAAACTATCGAAGCTCAGGTTTTGGGAAAATAACGCTTGCGATCGGGAACGTCGATAGGTGCTCAATATCGTGAAGCTCAGCATGCTAAATCAAACGCTGACTTTATTAGCAAGATAGAAGGTTGTTTGCAGGAATTGGAAGAATCGTCATATTGGCTGGAATTGATTCATGAACTTGGATTTTTCGAAGTTCAGGGACTGCAACCAATTCGTGACGAAACGAAGGAATTAACGGCAATTTTTGTAACGATTGCCAAAAAGGTTAAGGGAAAGCGCGCGTAGTTTTCGCCTTTATCCATTAGCCTTTACACTTTCGGAAAGGTGCAAGAGTGGTTGAATTGGCAGCATTGGAAATGCTGTGAACCTCAAAAGGGTTCCGTGGGTTCGAATCCCACCCTTTCCGCCAGATTTGATTTGAGATCTCAAATTTGAAATTTCAAATCTCATATGGCTTCAGGCTCCGCACAAGGTTTGAGTTGTGAACTCCGCTAGGCTGGGAACAGAGCAACGGTAGCGATTTCAGCCTGTGTTGCGGGTAAGTCTGAAGCCTCCAGTTTTTACGTTGGTTGTTCGTTGATGATTGTTCGTAGCCGCGCTTCTCATTTCCACGGAGCGCGATTATAATTTGCACTGACAACGAACGACGAACAACCAACTATTGCCAATGGCTTACCAGGTAATCGCGCGAAAGTGGCGTCCTCAATCATTCGAAGAAGTCACCGGTCAGGAAACCGTTACGCAGACGCTGCGCAACGCTCTCGAATATGACAGGCTGCATCACGCCTACCTTTTTTCGGGCGCACGCGGCGTCGGTAAAACCACGACCGCACGACTGCTTGCCAAAGCATTAAACTGCCACAAAACCAGTAAACCTAATCTGACGCCATGCCGCATTGACGACCCAGACGCATGTCCGTCGTGTGTCGAGATCTCAGAAAGCCGTTCGATCGACGTTCTCGAATTCGACGCGGCATCAAACACACAGGTCGAAAAGATCCGCGACCTCATTTTGCAGAGTATAAACGTCGCGCCGGCACGCGACCGGTTCAAGATATTCATTATCGACGAGGTTCACATGCTCTCGACTTCGTCGTTCAACGCACTGCTGAAAACTCTGGAAGAACCGCCGCCAAATGTCGTTTTTATAATGGCGACGACCGAGTTGCATAAAATTCCCGAAACGATCCTTTCGCGATGTCAGGAATTTGAGTTTCGCACCATCGCGCTGCAAAAGATCTATGAGCGTCTAAAGCTGATTGCCGAGGCTGAGGGCATTAAGATCTCCGACGACGCCTTGCGCGAGATCGCTCGTTCCGGCCAGGGTTCAATGCGCGACGCTCAGTCGAATTTCGATCAGGTTATCAGTTTTTCCGGTGAACAGATCGGGGTTTCTGAGGTTGTCGGAGCTCTCGGAATCGCCGGTGTCGAGATGCTGACACGCGTTTTGTCGGCGATAAGCGAGCGAAAACCGAAGGAGTTACTAACTGTGGTCGGCGAACTGATCGCGCGCGGACACGACCTTAGAAATTTCAGCCGCGACCTGCTCGCGGTTTTTCGGGACATTCTTGTATTTAAGATCGCAGGCGGCTCCGGGGAATTTGTCGAATCGGCCGCTCTTTCCGCAGAAGAACTCGGCAAATTCGGCAAAGCGTTTTCCGAACCCGATCTGCTGCGTTTTTTTAATTCGCTGGCCGAAACCGAAACCAAACTGAAAGAGGCGACACAGACCCGCTACACGCTCGAAACAGGTTTGATTAAGCTGATCGAAATGCAGCGTGTCGCGTCGATCGAGAGCATTTTGGAACGGCTCTCACGACTTGAAACAGGTTCCGTATCCGATTCTTCTGCCGTCGAGGAAAAAAAAACTTCGCAGCCTGACAATTTAGCCGCAAAAGCACCTGAACCACCGGTATTCACACCTCCGGAACCAAAAACCGAACCGATAATCGCAAAGACCCGCTCATCAGAGCTTGCAGCGCTTGTCGAATCGATGCCCACCAAACTGCCACCGATCAGTTCTGAAGACCTGGAACACATCGAAGATAACTGGCTGGATAACGCCTATGAAAAACGTTTGGAGTTGACCGGCGACAACTTGACACCCATAAAAAACGCGTCCGCAATGGTCGAGGTCCTGGTAGGCGTTTTAGCTAATAAAGATGCAGAAATTGCTGCCGATCTGTCTCCGCAAGTCAACGGTTCAGCTGCCGCTACCGCGCCCGCACGAATTATCCCGGAGGTTTTTCAATCTTTTGAGGCGGAAACAACTGATTCCATTCCTTCTCTCCCGGAAAACGCTACCCCGGAAGAGCTTCTCGCCTACGCAAACGCACACCCAGCGATCAGGAACGTTTTGAAAATCTTTCGAGGAAAAATTGTTGAAATCGAAAAAAGAAATCTGTCGAAATAAAAGGCCAATTTGCGTGTTTTCTTTTGTTTCGTGTTGTTTTGTGTGATTTCGTGGTTAAAGAAAACATGGAACCACGAACCAACACGAAACGACACGAAAAATGCGCGAGCCGGTTTCCAACTCCTTGCCTAGCCGAACCGGGCAACACCAAGGAACCTTTACCTACCAACTTTCGTATTTCAAGGATATTTGGCAAAATCATTCAAACGGAATGTCAAAACTACGCTTGCGGGCCAAAATAATATTTCTCACTGCGGTTACAACGCTTTTTTTGACCGCGGCAACGGCGTTTTCGCAATCCCCGACTCCGTTTTCGATCAATAATTCCCCGCTGCCTGCGCCGACCGGCTTTGTAAACGATTATGCAGGCGTTATCGACCCCGCGACAAAACAGCAGTTAGAAACAAAAATAAAACAGTTTCGCGATTCGACAAATCCACCCGTCGAGCTTGCTGTTGCGGTTGTTCATACGACGGGCGAGCGCCCGATCTTCGATTATTCATTGGCCGTTGCACGCGGGTGGAAGATCGGCTCGAAAGAGGACGATAACCCGAGCGCACTGCTTTTTATTGCTATAGACGACCGTAAATATTATACGCAGGTCAGCAAGGACCTTGAGGACGAATTGCCTGACGCACTGGTCGGCAGCCTGCAGCGTCAATATCTAGTCCCCGAATTTAGAAAAGGTAATTATAGCAAGGGTATTTCGGACACGATCGATGCGTATATCCAAACGATAAACCAGCGGACGAGCGGCGGTCCGGCGCCAACGCCAGCGGCAGGCACCGACGAAGATCAACGAGATTCCGGTTCGCTATTCAGTATTTTTTGCTGTTTGGTTGTGATCGGCGTGATATTGTTGATTGTCCTGACCCGTTCGCGCAAACCGTCGTCCAACGATAGAAACCGTTGGGGCGGTGGCGGAGGTTTTGGCGGCGGCACTAGCGCTCTGCCGTGGATAATCGGCGGTATTCTTGGGTCCGGAGGTGGTACCGGTGGATCGTCTTCGAGCGACTGGGGCGGATCTTCCGGCGGCTGGGGCGGCTTTGGCGGTGGCGGCGATTTTGGCGGCGGCGGAGCCGGAGGAGACTGGTGAGAAAGTCTAAAGTCTCAAGTCCCAGACTCCCAAGTGGGACAATGCTATGGATTTTCGGACTTGAGACGGGGGATTCTTGGGAGTTGAGACTCTTTGAACTTGGGACTTAATAGGATGAGGCATCAATTTGGCGCATTTATTGACGATCTGAAGGCGACGCATCGCGAAAATCTGGCG
>Ga0068853_100005204_pt1 | contig 10174 bp, 9 predicted proteins | sample KBSCornC32_FD_65655 | JGI IMG/M metagenome (GOLD analysis project Ga0068853, IMG submission 65655) | Corn rhizosphere microbial communities from Kellogg Biological Station, Michigan, USA - KBS Corn C3-2 | ecosystem: Host-associated > Plants > Roots > Rhizosphere > Soil ... | reverse complement strand
CGTCGCGGTCATTGCCTGGCTGGTCGGCCATCACTTTGCCCGACGCGAACGCGCCAGGGAAGATAAGGCGGGATCCTGATCGCTGGGGCGGCCCGCTAAGGCAATTCCAGGAAAAGTGTGAGCGGTTGGGCTCGGCGACTTCGCCGTAGCCGTCCGGAATTTCGTCAAAACAAAGAGATGGAGTGGCCGTGAAGCGGCGAACCAGTCCAGATCAGATCGGCGCGCCGGTAAGGCGCTCGATGACGGCGATGCCCCAGACGCCGCCGGCGATCACGATTGAAATCAGCACCGCCAGCGAACCGCAGTCCTTGGCGAGCTGGATTTCGATGTGGAATTCGCGTGAGATCGCGTCGCAGGCTGCCTCGATGCCGGTGTTGAGCACTTCGACCATGATCAGGAGCAGCACAGCGCCGATCAGCAGGGCATAGCTGCGCCAGGATACCGAAATGAACCAGCCGGCCGGCAGGGCAAGAGCGAGCAACAGCAGTTCCTGCTGGAATGCCTTTTCGTGAGCGGCCAACTTGCGGAAAGCCCGAACCGAGTTGACGAAAGCATCGATCAGCCGCTGCATGCCTCTGCCCCTTTGCGAGTCACCGGCAGGGGATATCGCAATGGCGGGACCAAGGGAATAAGGCAGCCGCTTCAAAATTCATCCGTCAGCAACCTTTATCGACGGTGTCGATTTTTCGAACTGCGGCAGCCCGTCCTCGATCGAATAATAATCGCCCTTGTCGCCGACGAAGATGTGGCTTTCCGCCGTGAGGCCACTCGGCCTCTCGAAGGAGCCGGCCATGATGGAGATCGTGTCCAATTCATTGTGCTTCCAGAAGAGCAGCGAGCCGCAGGTGCGGCAGAAGCCGCGTTTCGCCACGTCGGAGGCGCCGTACCAGCTGAGCGTTTCGGCCCCCTCTATGACGATGTCGGCGTCCTTGGAGGCGGTTGCCGCGACGAAATGGCCGGCCTGCCGACGACACTGCGAGCAATGGCAGTAGACGACGCCGCGCAACGGGCCGCTCGTCCGGAAATGCACTGCTCCGCACAGGCACGATCCGCTGTGGTTGTCGCCCATTACGGCCTCCTTCGGCGTCATCTGTCCGATCGTTGTGGGATAGAATTCCAGCTTTGTGGCGGCTGGGCATAGGCAAAAGCGACACCGAAGCGACGCGTTTCGAAAGCTGCGTCTACACGGCCTTGCATCCTGTGGTAGCAAAGATGTTGAGGAAATGCAGGCTATTAAGGAAACTTTAGCGGGAACGCATCTATGATTCCCACAAGCGACGGTCGTGATTGGGGACGCACCGTCGCAACCGCAATTCTGATCCAAATCCCCGCGTTAGCGACTCCCGGCGGTGGCAAGTCTCCGGTCGCACTGAAGGGGCAGTGAACAGAACATGCAACCGGCAGCCGTTCCGACCGACAGGAATACCGACATCGCCAGCACCGTCGTGGCGACGATGCGACAGCTCGGCGTGCTTGGCCTGCCGCGCAACTATGAAATCTTCTACGAAGCGCTCTGCGGCAGCAATCACGAGCTCAGCCTTGCCGTCGTCTCGTTGAGCAACCGCCCGACGCAGGACGATCTCGACCGCATCGGGCGCACTTTCTTCCCGCAGCACCACGGCCCCGCCATTGTCGAGCACGCCCGCGAGATGGTCGCCAAGGAACTCGAGGACATCGCCACGCTGTTGCGCAGCGAGCACTCGCACATCGAGAAATACGGCCGCATCCTCGACGAGACATCGAGCGGCCTGAGCAATCGCAGCCTGCTGTCGCAGGAGCTACTGCAGAAGATCGCCGGCGCAATGTCCGCCGCCACCAGCTCGACGATCGACCATGGCCGCCAGGTCGCCAACACGCTCAGCGAAAAGACAGCCGAGCTCGAAAGCGTCAAGTCGAAGCTCGAGGAATACAAGCGGCTTGCCGACACCGACCCGCTTACGCAGTTGTGGAACCGCCGTGCCTTCGACAAGGAGATCACCCGGATCTACAACAGCAATCGCGGCATCCTGTTCAACGCCTTGATCCTTGCCGATATCGATCATTTCAAGGACATAAACGATCGCTACGGCCACCCGGTCGGCGACAGGATCCTGCAGATCATCGCGGAGATCTTCCAGTCGAGCGTGCGTGTCGACATGTTCGTCGCGCGCACCGGTGGCGAGGAATTCGCGTTCATCGTCGAAGGTGCCAGCGAGGAAGCCACATATGAAATCGCCGAGCGCATCCGCGCGCTGATCGAGCAGACCCCGTTCACCAGCAGCCAGACCGGCATGAACTACGGCGCCGTTACCGTATCCTTGGGCATCTGCATGGCCTCGGAAGCGGAAAACCCCGAAGATCTCTACACCAAGGCGGACCAGGCGCTTTACCGCTCCAAGGTCGGCGGCCGCAACCGCGTCACCAGGCATTCCACGATGGTAGGCCGCCCCACCAAGGGCTGGCTGCTTTACAAGAAAGACTGACACGGCCCTTTCCAGACGAATTTTTGTGGACTATATTTTCCACAGAAATGAAAGGGTGCACTCATGCAACGTCCAGTCGCGGCCGCGACGGCGGCCGAAAATGCCGTCATCACCAAGGCCACGCTGCGCGCGGCCGACCTGCTCGACATCACCGCCAGGACGCTCGCCCTGGTCATCGGGGTGTCGGAAGCAACGGTCTCGCGCATGCGCCGGCAAGAATTCCTGCTCGAACGCGGCACCAAGCCGTTCGAGCTGGCGGTGCTGTTCGTCCGCCTGTTCCGTTCGCTCGACGCCATCGTCGGCGGCGATGAGACCGTCGCCCGGGCGTGGCTGAAGAACCCCAACACCACGCTCGATGGCACGCCGCTCGAAAAAATCCTGACCATTGCCGGACTTGTCGATGTCATTGCCTACCTGGACTCCCGCCGCGCTCTCGTCTGAGGCCGTCCGGCTCGAAGGCAAATACTGGCGGATGGTCGAGGCGCAACACCGCGTTTCGACCCTCAAGCTGGTCGACACGCTCGACGAGCAGGCGCTGCTGGAGGACCTCATCGAGGACACCAAGCCGCGGATCCCGCTGGAATGCCGCCACCTCCACTATCTGCTGGCGACGCCCTTTCGCTACGGTTCTGTCTATCCGTACGGCTCGCGCTTCCGCCGCGCGGGCAAGACGAAAGGCGTCTACTATGCCGCCGAGACGGTGCTGACGGCGGTGGCGGAGATGGCCTTCTACCGCCTGCTGTTCTTCGCGGAATCGCCGGCGACGCAATGGCCGAACGACGCGGCGGAATACACCGCCTTTGCCGCGGCGATCAAATGCGACAGCGCCATCGATCTGACCCGACCGCCTCTTGATCGCGACGAGAAGGCCTGGGCGCACGCCACCGATTACACCGCATGCCAGGCGATCGCCGATGTGGCGCGTGAGGCCGAGCTGCAGGCGATCCGCTATCGCTCGGTGCGCGATCCCAAGGGCGCCAACATCGCGCTGTTGACGTGCAAGGGCTTTGCCAAGGCAAAGCCGTTGGAGCCGCAGACCTGGCGCATCCGCATCGGCTCGTTCGGCATCCAGGCGATCTGCGAATTTCCCGAAAAGCGGCTCGAATTCTCGCGCACTGCCTTTGCCGATCCGCGACTGGCCGCCATGCGCTGGGAGCGCAGCCACTGAGCTCGGAATTCAGGACCGGCCGTTTTCAGGCCGGCCTCACCTGAATATCGACGCAGCTTAGGCCAGGATGTTCACGGCCCTTGCCGCCACCAGCGCGATCGTCAGGAGCGAGATCATCGCTTCGGCCATCATCAGGAGCTTCGCGCGCTGCGTGAGCGGCAAGGTGTCGGTCGGCGAGAACGCCGTGGCATTGGTGAAGGCCAGGAAGAAATAGTCGACGAAGCCCGGCAGCCAGCCCTGTATCTCGCGATCGGGCAGCGTCATCTGCGGAAACAGGAAGTCGGCATGCGCGCGCTTGACCAGGCCACAGGTCGGCGGACCGCCCCGGTCGGTGCTCCAGAACCAAAGCGCAAAGACGATCACATTGGTGACCCATATGTTGAGCGCGTCGACGAGCAGCGTCGTGCCGGCGCCGGCATGCCCTTCGAGCAGCGCCCGCACCAGGAAAACCAGCGAGCCGCAATTCATGATGCTGATGAGGCCGGTCATCACCAATGCCGCGCGGCGGATATAGAGGCGCAGTTGGCCGATCGCGTACCAATGCTCGTGGCCGACTGCCTTGCGCGTCTGCATTTGCGTCCAGGCCGTCGCGATCGACAGGGGCACCAACAGCCCCGCCTCGGCCGTCGGAGCCAGCCAGCGCGGACCGAAGGACAGGTTGTTGATGACCAGAAGCTGCAGGCAGATGATGACGAGAACCGCCGCGCGCGCCGACCAGAAGTCGAGCGCGCGGTGGTGGATGATAGCATGCTCGTGGCGCATGGCGGACCCTGTATTGCGAGATGGCACGGACGAGTGAGACCCCGGCCGGTCAGACATAAGCGAAACCTGCCGCGATCATGCCAAGGGCGCCCAAGGCCAACGACGCCATCCAGGGCCAGCGTTTGCCACGGGTGATGATCGACAGCGTCGCGACGGCGATGGAGATGTGCAGCAGCGTGACGCCGAATGTCAGCACGTGATGCCGGTGCTCGCGAATTTCGCTGTCGCGCAGCTTTTCATCGACCTGCTTTTCGAACTCGATCGCCTTGGCCTGTATCCCCTCGCCATCGGCTTCATTGCGTTTGGCGTTGGCCTGGAATTGGCCGGCAGCAGACCCGCCCATGGCTGCGGCGATCTCATAGCTGTTCTTCTTTATGCTCTTGGCCTGGAAGAAGCCCCACTGGTCGCTCGCCTTGTTCTGCAGATAGGAGGCCTCGCTTTTGTCGTTGATCGCCTCGGCGGTCTCCAGCGACTCGAAGCTGCCCACCGTCGCCGCCAGGACTGCCAGCACGGCAATCGTCACCGAGACCGTTGTCAGAAAGGGATTGCCCTCATGAGCGGCGTGTTCGGCATGCTCTGCATGTTCCAAATGTTCTTGTGTCTCGTCTTCCATTGCCGTCCCCGCCGGAATCCCGTCGGACTATTTGGTTTCAGCAACGACACCTCCGCCGCAATCTTGGTTTTGCGATGGTCGCGAAAGCATACATTTTCGTAAGGTTTGCTATCGGGACTATTGGAAAATTCCGCCGATGTGATCTAAGCGCGCACAATTCGGGCCGGTGCAATCAAGATACGCATGTCAGGAACTAGCGAACCCACGAATGTTTGGCCGGCGGGCGATCTGGCATCCGCTGCCGGCGCACGGCGCGCGCCGCGTTGGGGCGATCTGCTGCGCCAGCCCTCGCATTTCCTTGCGCTTTTATGCCTGGTCCAGATCGCTTGCTGGACCGTCATGCCGGCGCTCGTAAACGTTGGGCCCCCGGCGGACGTCGTCGAGGGTTTCATGTGGGGCCGCGAATGGGTGCTGCTGACCTACAAGCATCCGCAACTCCCCTGCTGGCTGCTCGAGGTCAGCCATCTCCTGACCGGTTCATTCCGCTGGCCGCAATATATGCTGTCGCAACTGCTGGTCTCGACGACCTTCGTCCTGGTCTATCTTCTGGCGCGCGACATCATGGGCTCGACCCGCGCTCTCGCCGCCGTGCTCTTGATGCCCGCGATCTATTTTTTCGGCTGGCCCACCCCGCAATTCAACCATGACTATGCGCAGATGCCTTTCTGGGCCGGCATCTCATGGCTGCTGTGGCGCGCGGCGCGCGACGGACGGCCTGGCTGGTGGCTCGCCCTCGGCCTCGTCTCCGGCATTGGGCTCTATGCCAAGTTCTCGACGGCCTTGCTGCTGGCGTTCGGCGGCATCTGGATTTTATACGACACCCGTGCCCGAAGCCGGCTTGCCACCCCATGGCCATGGCTTGGCCTGGCGGTTTTTCTCGGCATCGCGGCGCCGCTGGCAATCGAGCTTTTCCGCCTCGATTTCCTGCCGCTGACCTATGCCGAGCATCGCAACGCGTGGGTCCTCGCCCACCGCGCCCGGCTCTACTACATCGGCGTTCAGCTCGCCGGGCTTGCCGCTGTTCCTGTCGTTCTGGCGCTTTCGGGCCTGTTGCGACGGCAAACAACCTCCGCGCGGGAACCCTTGTCGACCCATCCCGCTCCCGAGCGGCGCGCGGTTGTCTACCTGGCATGGATGGGCTTGGGGCCGGCGCTCCTGGTCATGATCGCCTCGCTGTTTACAGGCACCGGCGAATCCTGGGGCGCGACGATGTACAATCTCGTAGGTGCCCTGGCGATTGCGCTCCTGGGCCAGCGACTGGGGCCCGCGGAGTTGCGCCGGTTGGTGGTGCTGGCGCTGCTATGCGTTGTCGGCGTGTCGAGTGCCTATGCGGTCACCCGCTGGACCAGTTGCAACGTCCTCGGTCGCCTTCAGCCGATGTGCTGGCCAGCGCGATCGATTTCGCAGACGGCCCAGGCGATCTGGCATGAGGCGGTACCCGGGCCGCTCGGCATTGTCGGCGGCGAAGACAGCGTGGCCAGGCTTGCCGGGCTCGAAGCTGCGGACCAACCCTCGATCTTCACGACTCTCGACAGGCGCCTTGCCCCTTGGATCACGGATGAGCGGCTGCGGGATCAGGGCATGCTGCTGGTATGGCCAAACGGCTGGAAACTCTCCCCGCGCCTGCAGGCCTGGATTGCCGGCCTGCCTGTCAAGACGGTGCTTTTCGACTGGTCGCCGAAGGCTCGGCCCTTGGCAATCGACTTTGCCGTCATTCCGCCCGGTAGAACCAGTTTCCCAGGCGACCCCGCCGGCCCACCCGACCCGGAATGACCGGCAATTGAAATCTATCCGCTTAAATTGAAAAGGCGCCGGCTTCGTTGCCAGCGCCTCCAATGATCAAGCGTCCAGGCGTTGCTCAGGCGTTGGCAGCCTGCTTGTGCTGGATCGGATGGCTCTTCTTGAGCAGGTCCGAGACCAGGAAGGCGAGCTCGATCGCCTGATCGGCGTTGAGGCGCGGGTCGCAATGGGTGTGATAGCGGTCCTGCAGGTCTTCCGCCGTGATGGCGCGGGCGCCGCCCGTGCATTCGGTGACGTTCTTGCCGGTCATCTCGACATGGATGCCGCCTGGATGCGTGCCTTCGGCGCGGTGCACCTCGAAGAAGGTCTGCACTTCCTTGAGGATGCGGTCGAAGGGCCGCGTCTTGTAGCCGGCCGCCTCGATCGTGTTGCCATGCATCGGGTCGCACGACCACACCACATTGCGCCCTTCCTTCTTCACCGCCCGCACCAGCTTCGGCAGATGCTCGGCGACTTTGTCGGAGCCAAAGCGCGCGATCAGCGTCAGACGTCCCGGCTCGTTCTCGGGATTGAGCAGGTCGATCAGCTCGAGCAGGCCGTCCGGCGTCAGCGACGGCCCGCATTTCAGGCCGAGCGGATTCTTGATGCCGCGGCAATATTCGATATGCGCATGGTCGGGCTGGCGGGTGCGGTCGCCGATCCAGATCATGTGGCCGGAGGTCGCGTACCAGTCGCCAGAGGTGGAATCGACACGGGTCAGCGCCTCCTCGTAGCCGAGCAGCAGCGCCTCGTGGCTGGTGTAGAAATCGGTCTCGCGCAACGCGTAGTTGGTCTCCGAGGTGATGCCGACGGCCTTCATGAAATCCATCGTCTCGGTGATGCGGTGGGCCAGCGACTCGTATTTCTCGCCCTGCGGGCTGTCGGAGACGAAGCCGAGCATCCAGCGATGCACATTCTCCAGGCTGGCATAACCGCCCTGGGCAAAGGCGCGCAGAAGGTTGAGCGTCGCCGCCGACTGGCGATACGCCATTTCCTGGCGGGCCGGATCGGGAATGCGCGACTTGGCGTCGAACTCGATGCCGTTGATGATGTCGCCGCGGTAGCTCGGCAGCGTCACGCCGGACTTGGTCTCGTTGTCGGAAGAGCGCGGCTTGGCGAACTGGCCGGCGACGCGGCCGACCTTCACCACCGGCTGCGCGCCGGCAAAGGTCAGAACGACGGACATCTGCAGGAAGACGCGGAAGAAGTCGCGGATGTTGTCCGCGCCATGCTCGGCGAAGCTCTCGGCGCAGTCGCCGCCCTGGAGCAGGAAGGCCTCGCCTGCGGCAACCGCCGCCAGCTGCTTCTTCAGCTTGCGCGCCTCACCGGCAAAAACCAGCGGCGGGAAGGTGGCAAGCTGGGCTTCCGTCGCCTTAAGCGCCGCAAGGTCCGGATAGGCCGGGACCTGCTTGATCGGCTTTTCTCTCCACGAATTCGGCGACCATTTCGTCATCGCTGCACCCAACGCCCTTCCAGAGCAATTCCAGGAAAAGTGTAAATGGCTTTCCGTCCGGAATTGCGTCAAACAACCCGGCGAGCGCGCTTGCCCGCCGTTTCAGCCTCGATACGAGGTCGCGGCTCCTTACACGAAGCCGATTACCTATTCTAGCCGGGTTTTTCAGCGGTGGCGAATGCCTTGATCTGCCCGGCATCCCAACGTCGAAGTCGTTAGGCCGCCTTGTCGACCAATCGGGCCAGCTGCGTCATCACCACGGCCGAGCCTGCCAGCCGTTTCTCCGCATTCGGCCAGTCGCGGATGAAGACGACGCTATGGTCCGGCCTGATCTTGGCCAACGAGCCCTGCTCGCCGATGAACTTGACCAGGCCGACCGGGTTGGGAAACTCGCGCTTGCGGAAATGGATGACGACGCCCTTGGGCCCGGCGTCGAGCTTCTCGACATTGGCCCTGCGGCAGAGCGCCTTGATGAACACTATTTTCAACAGGTGCGTCACCTCTTCCGGCAACGGACCGAACCGGTCGATCAACTCGGCGCCGAAAGCATCGATCTCCTCGGTATTCTGGAGGTCGCCCAGCCGGCGATAAAGCGCCATGCGGAGCTGCAGGTCCGGTACATAGCTTTCCGGGATCATCACCGCGGTGCCGACCGCGATCTGCGGCGACCAGCCGCCGTCCTGCGCCTCGCCGGTGTCCTTCACCTCGGCCACCGCCTCTTCCAGCATCTGCTGGTAAAGCTCGAAGCCGACCTCCTTGATGTGGCCCGACTGCTCCTCGCCCAGAAGATTGCCGGCGCCGCGGATGTCCAGGTCATGGCTGGCCAGCTGGAAGCCGGCGCCCAGCGTGTCGAGCGACTGCAGCACCTTCAGCCGCCGCTCGGCAGTGTCGGTGAGCTTGCGATTCGCCGGCAGCGTGAACAGCGCATAGGCGCGCACTTTCGAACGGCCGACGCGACCGCGCAGCTGGTAGAGCTGCGCCAGCCCGAACATGTCGGCGCGATGGATGATCAGCGTGTTTGCGGTCGGGATATCGAGCCCAGATTCGACGATGGTCGTCGACAGGAGAACGTCGTACTGGCCGTCGTAGAAAGCGTTCATGATGTCGTCGAGCTCGCCCGGCGGCATCTGGCCATGCGCCACCGCCACCTTCAGCTCCGGCACGGATTCCCGAAGGAAATCTTGGATTTCGGCCAGGTCGCTGATACGCGGTACGACATAGAACGAATGACCGCCGCGATAGCGCTCGCGCAGCAGCGTCTCGCGGATGACCAGCGGATCGAAGGGCGAGATGAAGGTGCGCACCGCCATGCGGTCGACCGGCGGCGTGGCGATCAGCGACAGCTCGCGCACGCCGGTCAGCGCCAGCTGCAGCGTGCGCGGGATCGGCGTCGCCGACAGCGTCAGCACATGCACGTCGGACTTGAGATCCTTCAGCCGCTCCTTGTGCTTGACGCCGAAATGCTGCTCCTCGTCGATGATCAGCAGACCGAGACGCTTGAACGAGATCGAGCTGCCGAGCAGCGCGTGTGTGCCCACGACGATGTCGACCGTGCCCTCGGCAATGCCCTTCTTAGTCTCCGCCAGCTCCTTCGCACCGACCAGGCGCGAGGCCTGCGCGATGCGGATCGGCAGGCCGGAGAAGCGCTGCGAGAAGGTCTTGAAATGCTGACGCGACAGCAGCGTCGTCGGCACCACCACCGCAACCTGGAAGCCTTCCATGGCGGCGATAAACGCGGCGCGCAGCGCCACCTCGGTCTTGCCGAAGCCAACGTCGCCGCAGACCAACCGGTCCATCGGCTTGCCGGCGCCAAGGTCGTCCATGACGGAATCGATCGCCGTCTGCTGGTCGTCTGTCTCCTCATAGGGGAAGCGCGCCGCGAATTCGCCGTAGAGCCCTTCGGCCGGGATCATCGCCGGCGCCATGCGCATCTGCCG
>Ga0068853_100005202_pt1 | contig 10174 bp, 9 predicted proteins | sample KBSCornC32_FD_65655 | JGI IMG/M metagenome (GOLD analysis project Ga0068853, IMG submission 65655) | Corn rhizosphere microbial communities from Kellogg Biological Station, Michigan, USA - KBS Corn C3-2 | ecosystem: Host-associated > Plants > Roots > Rhizosphere > Soil ... | reverse complement strand
CCGCCGACTTCGGCCGCGATGTCGGCCAGCGTCCAGCGCCGCGAGAGGTCACCGGTCAACGTCAGCTTCATGCGGTCGACGAGCCGGCGGCGGCCATGGCTCGCCGACGTCTCCGGCACCGCGCGTACGCCAAGCGAGCGCCGCGCCAGCGTCAGCGACAAGGTTTCCGCCTCCAGCGTTTCGGCGACGTCGTGGCGCAGGCTGTGCCGCAGCAGCGCGACCAGCGCCTGCGCGCGCGGATCGATGCGCTGGCGCTGCTTGCGAAATCGCGCCGTCTCGCCTGCGCGCGCAAGGCCCTTCGGCATCAGTTCGTGCAGCACGGCCTCGCTGATCGCCAGCGAGAGGCTGGCATCGCCGCCCTCGACCGGATGACTGACGCGGTACTCTTCACCGGCGTTGAAGAACAGCACCTGGTTCGCTTCGGCGACGGAGTCCTCGCTGCCCACGTGGCGCACGTAGACGCCCCGATAGGGAAACACCAGATGGGTCGCCGTCGCGCATTCCTCGGCGCTGCGATGCCGGCACGTGCCGCGGCACGCCACGTCGTGCAACGTGACGATCGGCGTGGTCAGCAGCGTCTGGACCGTGTATTCCTGCATGAGCCTTGCGTTCGAACCGATCCGTGCCGTAGCGGGACATCGAGCGTCGTGCGGGGGCGAACGGCACTTGACGCCCGCCCCGATGGCGACACGATACCGTGTGAGGCTACGCTGCGCACGCGATTCGGAACGCGCAAGCCTCGTTCCGCCGCGTCCGATCGACGCCGTTCCCCTTCCAGACGAACCCTCCAGGCTCGATGCATGAATCCGGAAACCAAGAAGAAGGCCGCCCCGTTGATCCGCGCCGTCGCGCTCCTGCAGATCAAGCTGCTGCTCGGCGCCGCGCGCGATCTGGTCCTGAGCCCGCTCACGATCGCCGCCGCGCTGTTCGACCTGGCCCAGCTCGAACGCCAGGAACCGCGCCATCTGCGCCAGGTGCTGCGCCTGGGCGAACGCATGGACGAATGGATCGACGTGTGGTCCGGCGCGCGCGACGAACACGCGCCGCCGCGCGAGAACGTCGACGCCCTGCTCGTGCGCGTCGAAGAAGTCGTGCGCGATCCGCAAACCGGCGCGCGGCGCGCACGCGTGCTCAAGCGCTGGGCCGAACGTGAACTCGCACGCGCGCGGCGGCGGGCGGCGCAGCAGATCGCCACATCGGCCACGTCCGATGCCGACCGCGGCGACGTTCGACGCGACGAACCGCTCTGAGATGCGCGCTCCAATGCCCCCTTTGCCATCGATCTTTCCGGAGTTGCTCGACGCCGTTCCATTGTCCCCCGACAGGAGTGCCCTCATGCCGAATGCGATGCCGTTTCTTCCGCGCCACGTTGCGTTGCCTGCATTGCTCACACTGGCAGTTTCGGTGTCGACGCCCACTGCCGCCGTCAACGGGGCGGCCATGCACGGCGTCGACCGGATGCGACCCGATACGATCGCGCTCGACTGGACGGAGCAGAAGGTCAGCGACGCCAACGGCGAGGCCGACGACGAATTCGCCTACGCCGTGTCCGTATCGGGGACGACGGCGGCCGTCGGCGTTCCGTATGCCGCGACCGGCAACGCGCAGGGCATCGTGTTCGTCTACACGCTGGTCGACGGCGTCTGGACCGAGCAGCAGCAGCTGGCGCCCGACGACGGCGTGGCGGGCGATGGTTTCGGATTCTCCGTGTCGGTGTCCGGCGACAAAATCGTGATCGGCGCGCCTTATGCGAGCGTCGACGGCAACGGCGGCGAAGGCGCTGCCTATGTGTTCACGAATACCGCGGGTGTTTGGAGCCAGACGGCAAAGCTGGCGCCGGACGACGGTGCCGCGAGCTACAACTTCGGCTGGTCGGTCGCGCTCAGCGGCGCAACAGCGGTCGTTTCGGCGCCGGTCGCGCCGGTCGGCGAGAACGCGCTGCAGGGCAAGGCGTACATCTTCAGCGAAGATGCCGGGGTGTGGACGCAGGCCCAAGCGCTGGTCGCTGCCGACGGCACCGCTTCCGCGACATTCGGCTCGTCGGTCGCGCTGGACGGTACGACCGCCGTCGTCGGGTCGGCGGGCGTCAACGCCTACTTCGGTGCGGCCTACGTATTCGACGGTTCGGGTGCGAGCTGGGTACAGAGCGGCGAGCTCGTGCCGGACGATGGCGTGATGACCGAGTTCTTCGGCCTTGCGGTCGCGATCAGCGGTTCGACGGCCCTCGTCGGCGCCTACAACCAGCGTGTCGGCAGCAACAGCGGGCAAGGCTCGGCGTACGTGTATTCCTTGTCGGGCGGCAGCTGGACGCAGCAGCAGAAACTCACCGCCAGCGACGGCGCCGCGAGCGCGCGTTTCGGCCTCTCGGTCGCGCTCGACGGCTCGACCGCGCTGATCGGCTCGTACTTCGCCAATGTCGACGGCCGCTCGCACCAAGGTGCCGCCTACCTGTTCACCGAGAGCGGCGGCACCTGGGCCGAAGCGGGCAAATTCGTCGCCAGCGACGGCGCCGCTGGCGACGAATTCGGCAACGCGGTTGCGTTGTCCGGGCCTACGGCGCTGGTCGGTGCGTTCAACGCGGCCATCGGTGACCAGGCGAGCCAGGGCGCCGCATACTTCTACACGCAGCCTGCCAGCGACACGATCTTTGCGGACGGTTTCGAAAGCGCACCGTAAAAGAAGCAGACGGGCTGACTCAAGTACCCGCCGCAGTTATCCTCGAACGCCTCTCAAGGACTAGCCCTCGTGCGCGAGCTGTATCCCGACATCGAACCCTATCGCACGCATCGCCTCGCCGTCGGCGATCTGCACGAGCTGTACATCGAGGAGTGCGGCAATCCGGACGGCCTGCCGGTGGTTTTCCTGCACGGCGGACCGGGCGCTGGCGTGTCGACCTTTCATCGGCGCTTCTTCGATCCGGCGCGCTATCGCATCGTACTGTTCGACCAGCGCGGCGCCGGCAAGTCGACGCCGCATGCCTCGCTCGAAGACAACACGACCTGGCACCTCGTCGCCGACATCGAGACGATCCGCTCGCATTTCGGCATCGATCGCTGGGTCGTCTTCGGCGGCTCGTGGGGCTCGACGCTGGCGCTCGCCTACGCGCAGACGCATCCGGACCGCGTGCTCGGCCTGGTGCTGCGCGGCATCTTCCTCGGCCGGCCGGGCGAGCTGCGCTGGTTCAACGAACTCGACGGCGGCGCCGCGTGGATTTTCCCCGAGCGCTGGAACGTCTATCTCGAATACATCCCCGAGGACGAGCGCGACGAGATGGTCGAAGCCTACTGGCGCCGGCTCGACAGCGACGACGAAGCCGAACGGTTCGCCGCCGCGCAGGCCTGGAGCTATTGGGAAGGCGGCAGCACCACGCTGCTGCACGATCCGAACGAAGCCGGCCATTTCGAGGATCCGCAGACCGCGCTCAGCGTGGCGCGAGCCGAAGCGCACTACTTCCGTCACAAGGTGTTCCTCGAGCCGGACCAGCTGCTGCGCGACATCGATCGCATCCGCTCGATTCCCGCCACGATCGTGCAAGGACGCTACGACATCATCTGTCCGGTGAAGAGCGCTCTCGATCTCGCCGATGCATGGCCCGAGGCGGACTTCCACATCGTGCTCGCTGGCCACAGCGCAGCCGATCCAGCCATCGTCGACATCCTCGTCGGCGCGACGGACGCGCTGGCCGATCGCTACGCCTGACCCTGCTTTGCCGGTGCGCGTTCGTCGGTGCCAGTAGCTGCTGGGTTCATCTGGCCCACCTGGACACATCGAATAGCCGGTCGATAGCGACGTCATTCCCGCGAAAGCGGGAATCCATCGGCTTTTCGGCGGGAAAGCAAATTTGGATTGACCCGCTTCGCTGTTGTGAAGCGCCTCCGCTTTCGCGGGAATGACAGCACTCAGCGCGGCACAATTCGGCCGCCGCGTCGCGACGCTCTCTCTCGCGTTCTCTCGTGCACGCGCCCCCGCGATTGCGCGATTGTTCCGCGATATCCGCGCAGAAACTGCACATTTCGCCGATAGCGTGATCAGCGCCGATCGATCGCACGTCGATCGCGCCGAACATCATGCACGGGAGAACCTCGATGGCCACACGCCCCACCCTTCCGCTCCTCAGCGGAACCCACGCCACCCTCGGCGAAACGATGCGCGTACTCGACGAACGCAGGCGACTGCTCAAGCTGTTCGGCGGACTCGGCGCGCTCGCCCTCTTGCCGCGCAGTTCGCTCGGCTGCACGCTGATTCCGCAGGAAACGTCGGGACCGTATCCGGGCGACGGCACGAACGGTCCGAACGTGCTCACTCAGAGCGGCATCGTGCGCTCGGACATCCGTTCGAGTTTCGGTTCCTCCGGAACTGCGGTCGCACCGGGCACGCCGCTGACGATCACCCTGCAGTTCCTCAGCACGGTCTCCAGCTGCGGACCGATCGAGGGCCTGGCCATCTACCTGTGGCATTGCAACGCGACCGGCGGCTATTCGATGTACTCGTCCGGCGTCACGGCGCAGAACTACCTGCGCGGCGTGCAAGTGAGCGATTCGAACGGACGCGTCACGTTCACGTCGATCTATCCCGGGTGCTACTCCGGCCGCTGGCCGCACATCCATTTCGAAGTGTTCGCTTCGCTGGAGGACGCGACCACCGGCAGCAATGCCGGCCGCATCTCGCAGCTCGCCATGCCCGAAACGCAGTCTCGCGAGGTGTATGCGCAGACCTCGCTCTACCCCAACAGCACGAGCAATCTGAACCAGATCACCCTCGCCACCGACAACGTGTTCGGCGACGACGACGGCGTGACGCAGCTCGCCACGGTGACCGGCAATACGACGGACGGCTATGCGGCTTTCCTCGAGGTCGGCATCGCCGTCGACGCGACCACGTCGGAACTGGTGTTCGCGGACGGCTTCGACGGCTGATCGCAGCGGCAGGGCACAGGCGCGCCCGAGGTGCGCGCCGGGGCGGGTTCGCTCGATGCCAGGCGAACGAACCCGCCCCGGCGCCGGCGCCTCGATCGCGAAGCGGGCGCGCCTGCGTCAGCGCAACGATCCCTCGACGAGCACCGCCAGTTTCTTCGGCGCGAGAACACGGTAGCTTTCGGTCAGCAGCCCCTCGATCTCGTCCCAGTCGGCGCGAGCTTCGAGCGCGATGCCGACGATGTCGGCGAACCAAACCGGCTTGAAGAACGGAGCGCGCGCGAATCTCGGCGATTCGAGCCGCACGAGCGGCAGACGAAAGGTCAGCACCGTCAGCGGTCCCTCATGATGCGCCGCCTGCGCATAGGCCGGCGGCCAGCCCGCATCGATCGTCAGGACATGTGCGAAGGTGTGCTTGCGGATGCGCCAGCGAATTCCGGCCCACGCGGCTTCTTCGTAGGCATCGGGAAGGCCCAGGCATATCGCTCGCAGCTTGGCGGCGATGTCGAGGGCGACTTGCGGATGACCGGTCACGGTGGCTGCTCGCGGACGCCTCGGGATCGATGCGCGACCGCCGATGGATCAAGCGCCTGCGGGCCCGCGGCGCGCCGCATCGCGCGTGGCGATCGACGACCGCCGCGACGAGCGCCTGCTCATGCCCGCTCGGACCCCGGCGCCGCGTAGTCGAGCTGCGGATACCAGTCGCTGCCGCGGCCTTCCGGCGTCATGTCGAGCACGGTCCACAGCGGCATCAGATCGGGCGCGCCGCGCGGATCCTGGCCGGGATCGGCGGTCGCTCCGGTCATTTCGCCCGACCAGAAATGACGGATGCTTCCGCCCTCGCGCGTGAATACGCTGAGCGCGGGAATGTCCTCGCCTCCGTTGGTGACGCCGTAGTAGTCGCGGCTGTAGTGTCCGTTCAGATCCGAGTAGAGCGGCAGGTCGCGCCAGCCGCGCTCCTGCGCAAACGCGAGCACGCGCGCGATCGGCGAGCGCGCGACCACCGCAAGCGCGACGCGCTGGCCGATGTCGCGCGCCTCTCCGGCCCAGGCGTCGAGCAGCGACGTGCACATCGGGCATGGCCGTTCGCGCTGCGGGCCGAACATGTAGCTGTAGACGACCAGCATCAGCCGGTCGCCGAACAGGCCCGCAAGCTCCGTGGCGCCGTGTGCCCCCTCGAAGCGATAGTCGCCCTCGACCTTGCCGCCTGGCGGCAGTTCGCGCCGCTGCTGCGCGACGCGTTCGATATGCCGCCGCAGTTCGATTTCCTCCGCCAGCAAGGCAATGCGCGCCTTGCGGTACGCGGCGCTTTCGTTCGGGAAGCGCATCGAACTTCTCGCTGCCAGTTCGCTGGCGGGAATCAGCGGGGAGGCGCCGGTGCTCATGGAAGGCTCCTGCAACGCGGGGACTTCGGATGCTGTCCCGCTGCCTTTGAAGCGGCGATGAACCGGCTCGCAGCCCTCAGGGTCGCGCGGGCGACGAAGGATGACGACCAGGCGGCCCGGCAAGCGGCCATCGAAGTCCGGCGCACGGCGGCGGGGAATGCTGCCGCCCCCTGCAAAGAAGCGGGATCGCGCTCATCCTCTCTCGCTGCGATTGCCGCAGGCCAAATCCATACGGTCCTTGCCGACCGCCTCCGCGATCGAGCGCAGCGCCGCCAGCCATCCCGCCTGGAAGCGCGTGCGCGCACCGAGCGCCTTCATCAACGATACGACGCGCCGCTCGAACGTGCGCGCCGACATCTTCAGTTCGATCGCGATCGCCTTGTCGTTCATGCCGGCGCACATCAGCGCGATCAGGCCTTGCAGCTCGCTCGGTATGGCCGTGTCCTCGGCGCACGGTGCGACCTCGCCGTCGCGGCCGAACGGCATCGGCGAGCTCTTCGTCCACAGCATTTCGAACAGCGCGTGGAGCGCATCGAGCAACGCCGAGGAGCGCAGCAGCAAAACCTTGCTCGACGCCCGCTCCAGGTCGAGCGGGATGATCGCCGTGTGGCGGTCGACCAGGACCATCTTGAACGGAAGATGCGGCACGCTGCGCGCCTGCGTGCCGGCCTCGATCTCGCTGCGCAGCAATCCGACGCCGCCCGTCAGCGCGAGGAAATCCGCATCGACGATGGTGCGAAAGACCACGCCGCGCGCCTGTGCCTCGATCTGCAGGCGGTGGTCGTAGGGAGGATCGAGGCTCGAGACGCGCATCGGCGGACGCATCAAGGTGATGATTTCGTGCCGCGCATTGCGGTGGAGCTGCTCGTAGACCAGGCACTCCGCACCGCCGCTCTCGATCAGCTCGACGATGGCTTCGGGCGCGTCCTTGTCGCGCTTCCTGACGACTTCCGCCTGCATCTCCTGCGCGGCCATGCGCGCCCGCTGGAGGCACTCCTGATGCCGCCGGATCAACGCCTCGATCGCCATGTCCGGAACCGCCGGCACGTAGCGGCGCGGCGAATTCGGCGAGTACGTGGCCAGCCCCTTGTGCTGGAGCGAATCGAGCAGGCGCTGCGCCTTGCTGAGCGGAACCTGCGCCGCGCGCGCGATGTCCGTCTGCGTCGCAGCCGACCGCGCGAGCAGCTGCCGATAGACCCGCTCTTCCGCCTCGCTGATCCCCAGCACCTCGAACGCCCGCTGTTCGCTCCCCGACTTGCGCTGCCCCATACCACTGCTCGCTGAACTCCCCGACCGCGAATTGTTACCGCTGGCGGAGCCTGGCAAGCCGATGCATGTCGCATTGACACCATTCTTACCATTCTAATTCGGCGCTCCACAGCCTATGGAGCGCCAACGGCCGCGCCTGGAGCACGCCCGCGCTTCGTCCACGCCGATTCCGGCAGTGGCCGATATACGGCCCGCCACGTCGGTCCAAGCGCCCGCAACACGCGAAAACGGGCCCGAAACCCGCCGTGCAGGCCCGTCGAGGCTGACTTCGATCAACGATCTCCCGCGACGCATGCGATATCATCGGTGGATGTACAAGTTGACGATTGCACTTTTACTCCTACTCGAACTGCCGCTCGCGACATCGCCCGCTTCGGCCACGGTGTCCCCGGCAGGCGGCGGCGCGACGATGCTGGCGGCCGCCACGACGCCCGCGTCGCTGGCGCAGCTCGCTCCGGCCGCGGACCCTGCCGTGATCGAACTCGCGCTCGGCGCGATGCGCTGCGCGCAGGCCGAAGGCACCGCGGTCGATGCGACGCGGCTCGCGGTCATCGACTACAGCCGCTCGTCGCTGCAGCCGCGGCTGTGGGTTTTCGACCTCGCCGCGCGCACGCTCGCGTACGAGGAACTGGTCGCGCATGGACAAGGCTCGGGCGGCGACGTGCCGGACCGGTTTTCCAACGACGACGGCAGCCATGCCTCGAGTCTCGGCCTGTTCGTGACGCGCGATACTTACTCGGGCCACAACGGCTATTCGCTGCGCATGCAAGGACTCGAACCCGGCATCAACGATGCGGCCATGGCGCGCGCGATCGTCATGCACGGTGCCGCCTACGTGAATGCGGATGCCGGCCGTCAGATGGGGCGGCTCGGTCGCAGCTGGGGCTGCCCGGCGCTGCGCCAGGCAGTCGCCAAGCCGGTGATCGATACGCTCAAGGACGGCCAGTTCGTCTTTTCCTACTACCCGGACCAGCACTGGTTGACGCGCTCGGCCCTGCTCAAGTGCCCGGCCGCGCATGTCGCCCAGCGCGTCGGCGCAAGACGCGACGGTTCCGCCTGACGATCAATCCGCCGAGGATCAACGATGCTGCGCTTGCCGATCGTCGCCTGCTTCGTTCTCTTCGCCTCGTTGGCCGACGCCGCTCCGTTCTGGGGCGCACGCAATTCGATGCCGGTCGACACGCCGCCCGCCGACCTGAAGCCCGGCGAATGGATCTGGGGCGGCGACGACCGCACGGCTGGCCCGATGGCGGTGATCGTCAGCCTTTCCGAACAACGCGCCTACGCCTATCGCAACGGCATCCTCATCGCCGTGACGTCGGTCAGCACCGGCAAGCCCGGCTACGAGACGCCCACCGGCGTGTTCACGATCCTGCAGAAGGACAAGGATCACCACTCCAACAAGTACAACAGCGCGCCGATGCCCTACCAGCAGCGGCTGACCTGGGACGGCGTCGCGCTGCACGCGGGCGGCCTGCCCGGCTACCCCGAATCGCACGGCTGCGTACACCTGCCCACGCAGTTCGCGACCTTGCTGTTCGCCGCGACCAACATGGGCATGACCGTGGTGATCGCGAAGGAAGGCAGCGCGCCGGTCAACGTCGTGCACCCGCGCGCGATCAGCCCGATCGAACCGCATACCGGCGCCGAAGTCGTCTACGCGCCGCTGGCCGACGGCGAAGCGTTCCGCTGGCATCCGGAGAACGTTCCGGACGGTCCCATCTCGATCCTGCTGAGCCGCAGCGACCGCCGCATCGTCGTCTATCGCGGCGGCATCGAAATCGGGCGTGCGCGCGTGCAGCTGGACGCGGACACGATCACCGGCGTACATGCCTACATCGTCGCCAAAGGCTTCATGTCCAACGACGTCGCGGCGCTCCCCGGCCTGCGCATGCCGAAGTGGATCACGATCGGCATCCCCGGCCGCGACGAAGAAGCCGGCCGCGAACTCGACGCCGACACGGTCGGCAGCGTCAGCATTCCGCCGGCATTCGCAGAGCAGGTCTATCCGTTGCTGAAACCCGGCGTCGTCCTGCTCGCGACCGACGCGCGCATCGACCCCGAAAGCACGGGAACTCAGCTGCAGATCCTGAATTCCGATCCCCCGCCGGAGATGGAGGAGCAACGCAAGGCGCCGGAATAGGCAGGGTTGCGCCCGACGACCGCGTTGGCCAAGGTTTCATTTTTCGGGTCTTGTCGATCCACACCCCTCTCGAACGTCGTCATGGGTAAGGTATCCCCAACGGATGCCGATCCATCAACCCAGGAGACCTGCCATGTCCTATGTAGACGGCTTCGTCATCGCCGTACCCAACGCCAACCGCGACGCCTTTATCGCCCACGCCAAACGGTTCGACGCCATTTTTCTCGAATACGGCGCGACCCGCGTGGTCGAGTGTTGGGGCGACGACGTGCCCGACGGCAAGACGACGGACTTCCGCCGCGCGGTGCAAGCCACGCAGGACGAGTCGGTCGTCTTCTCGTGGATCGAGTGGCCGGACAAGGCCGCGCGCGATGCCGGCATGAAGAAGTTCATGGCCGACCCGCGCATGGAGGAAGCCAGCCAATGTCCGTTCGACGGCAAGCGCATGATTTTCGGCGGCTTCG
>Ga0068853_100005200_pt1 | contig 10176 bp, 7 predicted proteins | sample KBSCornC32_FD_65655 | JGI IMG/M metagenome (GOLD analysis project Ga0068853, IMG submission 65655) | Corn rhizosphere microbial communities from Kellogg Biological Station, Michigan, USA - KBS Corn C3-2 | ecosystem: Host-associated > Plants > Roots > Rhizosphere > Soil ... | reverse complement strand
CTTCCTCCCGGTAATCTGCACAGGAGTTCGAGAAAAGCGGCAGCGGATTACATGTTGCGCTCGATCCGGTTGCGATACGGGCTTCGACCACGCCCTTGCCGCCGAACTGCGGCCTTTGACGCAAGCGAACTGAAAATAGGGACGCGGTCAATTATTTCGGATCAATTACCTCCGTCCCCTTTTTCGCGCCATTATTCTGAGATGCGATCAGTCGAAGCCGTCCCTGAAGATGCGATCGACTGGTGGAGAGACTTCGAACGCGCCGATGTCGGTGTCGGCGCCGAAAACGCGCGGGTGGCCGGGGCCGCGCTGGTCGCTGCCGAAATGGCCGGGATTGCTCCCGTGGTCGATCGCGAGGCTACCCGCGGCGAGCGCATGGGTCGGCGTCGGGCCGCCGTAGTCGCCCAGCGGCAGCAGGCCGGGGTTTCCGACCAAGGTGCCCATGGGTGGCGTGCCGTTCATGGCCATGATGATGTCGTGGTCACCCTGCACGACGAGGCTCGCGGGACTGCCGATGTCCGCAGCAGGGTTGGCGCTTGAATTGCCGGCGACGATCGAACTCACGATCGTGATCGCCGGTGCGAGCTGGACGCCGTTCACGACGTTCTTGACGAAGACGCCGCCGCCGCCGGCAACCGCATCCTGCGCGCCATTGGCTGCGATCGTGCTGTTGCGTACGACCAAGTTGCCGTAGGTCACGTGCACGCCGCCGCCGTTGGTGCCGCTGGTATTGCCGCTGATCGTCGAATTTTCGATCGTGGTCGTGAATGCGCCGACCGTGCACCCGATCAAGCAGCCCGGAGCGAACACCCCGCCGCCTTCGAGATTGCTCTGGTTGTCCGAGATCGTGCTGTTCCTGATCGTGACGTCGCCCAACGCGCTGATGCCGCCGGCACGATTGTGGCTTTCGTTGCCCGACACCACGGACCCGTCCAGCGTGACGCTATTCGGCGCGAAGAGTCCGCCACCGCCGAAGTCCTGCGCGCCGCCGGCGGGACCGCCGACGATGCTTGCGGTCACCCTGCTGCTGGCGAGCACGATGCTGCCGCCGGAGAGCACCGCGCCGCCGACATATTTTTCGACGACGCCGTAGCCGCGAGTGATGTTCAGATGGTCGAGTTTCAGGACGCCGCCGCCGTTGTGCCGGATGACGCGGTCTTTGTGATCGCCGTCGAACGTCAGCGTGCGATCCCCCGGGCCGATGATCGCGATGTTGTCCACGGCGGACGTGAACGCGCCGTTGGCCAGCGTGATCGTGCAGTGGGACAAGGCAGACAGGTCCACGACGCCGCCACTCGGGGCATTGGCGATGGCCGCGCGCACGGCGGCTTCCGAGCAGTTGCTGACCGGCGGCGGCGGCGTCCCGGACTCGAACGCGCCGATGTCGGCAGCGGCGCCGAGCGTGCGTGGGAAGCCGGAGCCGCGCTGGTCGAAGAAGAGGCCGGGAAACGGCAGGCCAGCATCGATGGCCACGCTGCCTGGCGCGAGGGCGTGCGTCCACGTCGGACCGCCATGGTCGGCCAGCGGCAGCAGGCCCGGATCGGTGGTGATCGTGCCCGGCGGCGCCGCCGGCGACGAACCCATGACAATGTTGTGGTCGCCGGTGATCGGCGGCAGCGGGCCGACAAGGTTGAATAGACTGATGTCGGGGCCGTTGTTATTGGCGGTGTTTTTGGCGACGATGCTGTTGGTGAGTCGCAGCGGGCCGTTCCCGCACACGCCGCCGCCGCCCGCGAACCACTCGTTAGCATGGGGTCTGAGCGCGGTGTTGAAGGCAATCGTGCTGTCGTACAGATTCACGGGGCTTCCGTACATGGACGCCAAGCCCCCACCATCCTCTGCGGTGTTGCCGCTGATGGTACTGGCCCTGACGACCACGCTGACCAAAGGATCGCCCGCGGGCACGCCATCGCCTTGGCGGATGTTCACGCCACCGCCTTTCTGGCCGGCGTGGTTACCCGTGATCGCGCTATGGGCAATGGTGACGTTGCCCTCGCTGTACACGCCGCCGCCACCCTTCGCGTCCGCATAGTTGCCGCTGATCGTGCTGTACGAGACGTAGACATTGCCCACCGCGAGAATGCCGCCACCTGCGCCACCGTCGTAATTGATGAAGAACACGACGGGTTCGATCGCGCCGCAGGCAATGTTGCCGGACACCGTAGATCGGATCACCGAGACATCGCCTTGCGCGAACAGGCCGCCCCCATACCCCGCCGTGAGCTCGTTGCCGCAGACGGATGACTTGGTCACGGAGCTGCTCGTAAGGGTTACGCTGCCGTCGGAATGCACTGCGCCTCCGGTGCCGACGTAGCTGACGTACTTGTCCTGGACGGGCGTGACGTAGTTACCCTTCGTGATGGCGAGATGGTCGAGTGTCAACAGACCATGGCCGGTGTGATGAAAGACGCGGCTTGCGTAGTTGCCGCTGAGCGTCAGCGAGGTGTCCGCCGGGCCCTGCACGGTCAGGTTGTCGACGCCGATGGCGATCTCGCCGGCAGTCAGCGTGATCGTGCAATTGGAAAGCGCCGTCAGATCGACGGTGGCGCCGTTGGTAGCACTGGCGACGGCGCTGCGCAGTGCGCCTTCGCTGCACTGGTCGACCGCGACGGTGAAACCGCTGCGGGCCTGAACCGGTGCGCGCGCGAGCACGTCATGCGCAAGCGGGTCGGTGAATGACAAGACAGCGAGTGCCGCGGCCAGGGGTCGCATCCGAAACGAGCGACGAGCGCTACGACTGCTGTGCATGGCGCTCCTGGACAGACGGTGCAAGAGCCGAATAATACATCATCGGTGCGAGGTAATTAGTCCGAGCGACTTAACGCCAAGCAGAGCAACTTTAGAAAAGGCACTCTGACTCCGTTTTCGCTCCCGGGCGCCACCCTCACCCGCGCCTGCGGCGCGACCTCTCCCGCCAGCGGGAGAGGTGGAATCGCGAGCGAGTGAGGTGAGAAATGAATTGCGGTTCGTCTTGAACGCTACGGGTTGACGCCGATCAGCTGCAGGTTGCCGTCGAGATTCCTGTGTCCTTGATCGAACACGCTGTGGTTCATCGGCGCTTCCTGTGGAACGAGTCGTGACGGCTCTTTGTGCCAGGAAACCGCTTCAGAGCGTATGCAGCTTTTTGATCACCAGATTCGCATCGGTCCGCGCCCCGTTTAGAAAGCCACCGAGACGGAGCGTGGAAAGGCCGTTGTTGATCAGCGAGAGGAAATCGCCGGCGTTCATCTGGATCAGGAATTTTCCGACCTGCGTCTTCGTTGACTGATTGGTCTGTGCATAGGGGACGACAATATCGTTGACCGTGAAGGCCAACGCATCGCCTCCGGCATCCGTCGTACTGATTTCAAATGACACTTCGTAGGTGCCGCTGGTTGTCACCAGAAATTGAGTGTTGACGTAATCCGGGGGCGGCGTACTCGCGATGATCGGACTTCCCGATGACGGCCCCGCACTCGAAAACGGAATGGCGCTTCCTATTGCCACGTATACGTCGAAATCACCGGACGTATGGAAGAACTCGGCAAATGTCTCCGCCGGCGTGTTCAAGGCATATTGCGCGACCGGAACAGCGTTGATCGGCTGGCGCGCCGCCAAGGGTTGTTCGTTGGGGACGGTTGTCCCGATCTTGATTTCGAGCCAGTACTGCGTGCCGTTGAATATCTGGCCGAAGTCGAGGTCGGTCGTGAACAACCCGCCGGCGCCGACGAGGATGGACTGCTGGATCGGCGAGCCGACGACGTTGCCGTTCGTCGCCGCGTCGTACAGCGAAAACGTGAATTGATAGGTCTGGCCACCCGACGGAGCGCCGCTCGCGCTGAGCTGGCCCTGGTAGGTGAATGCCGTGCCTTGAGTCACGGTAACCGCGCAGGCTTGCGTCGCAATCAGCGTCAGCATCATCGCGAGAATGAAATTCCACACACCTTGCTTCTTCATGTTCAGCACGCCTCGAATCCGGCAAAGAAAACGTCGTCCGGGCCCGTGGCCGCTTTTGCGGCCCAGAAACCGGCGTAGACGGAATAGGTTGGCGCGCCCGAACTCGTGACCGAGTAGCCCGGCGCGGGTTGTGCAAGCGTGCCGGACAAATGAAAGCAACTGTTGCCTACCGGGGCTCCGCCCACGCTGATCGCGTGGAAATCGACGCTGTAGGTCGGCAGCACGTCGGCGTGAACATCGGGCGCGTGTAGCGCGATGATCGTGGCGAATGCGGTGAATGCGGCGGCAGCGAACGCGGGAAGCGCGAAGGTGGGCACGAGCTTGCGGCTTCCTCGAGGATGTGGGTTTGTCAGGTGTCGATCAGGCAGCAATCCGATCGATGTTCGAGATTTCGCGTCCGATCGCGTTGCGCGCCGCTTCTAGATCGTAGTCTACCTGCAACCCAAGCCAGAAGCGTTCGCTGGTGCCGAAGACGCGTGCCAGGCGCACGGCAGTGTCCGCGCTCACGCCACGCTTGCCGAGGACGATCTCGTTGATGCGCCGCGGCGGAACACCGGCCGCGCGCGCGAGCGCATTCTGGCTCACTTCCATGGGAATCAGGAATTCTTCGAGCAGAACTTCGCCGGGATGGATATTCCGCAGTTTCTTCATGATCAGTGATAGTCCACGATTTCAACATCATGCGCGTCGCCTTCGTGCCATCGAAAGCAGATGCGCCATTGGTCGTTGATGCGAATGCTGTGCTGGCCCTTGCGATCGCCCTTCAGTGCCTCTAGGCGATTGGCGGACGGAATCCTCAAGTCCTCCAGAGTCGACGCATTGTTCAGCATTCGCAGCTTCCGACGCGCTACGTTTTGGATATCCGCAGGCAATCGTCTGGATGGGACTCCTTCCCAGACTATCTCGGCTTCCTTGTCGGAAAAGCTGCGGATCACGAGACAACTATAACGCGTGACGTTATATGACGCAATACGTTATAGCTGAATGAATGACGGCTGACGCTCGCGCTGTCGCGCGCAGCGCTCCGCGAAGCCGAATGTTCGCTGACCTCAAATCCCCGGCCGCAAGCCCGACACCATCCCCACCCAACCCTCCCCTTGAAGGGGAGGGCTTCAAGCTTACCGCTGCTGCTCTTACATGTTCCGTCGGTATTCGCCGCCGACGTCGTAGAGCGCATGACTAAATTGGCCTTCCGAGTTGTACTTCACGGCTTCCATCAGCGTCTCGAAGACGTTTTTGCGGTCGCGGGCGGATTGTTGGAGGCGGGTGAGTGAGCCTAGGCTAGAGGAAGTCCCACTCGCGGACGCTCCCCCTCTCCCCTGCCCCTCTCCCACGAGCAGGAAAGGGGACGGAGGACGGAGGCAATTAACTCGGATTAACTACCTCCGTCCCCTTTTTATGTCCTCCGTCCACCTCCGTCCCCTTTCGTCTTACTTCTTGCCGGAATCGCCCCCGTTTCCTGTATTGGTAGTCACCGGGCTCGATCGGAAGGAGGCATCCGACATGAATCGCACGAGACTTCGTGGAATCCTGTTCACCGCCATGTTGTTGAGCATCAACGGGTTTGCCACGCGCGCGTTCGCCAGTTGTTCGAGCTACATCTCCGGTGCCAACGAGGCGACGGTTACCTGCACGGCCGCTACCGATGCATTCACGATTGGATGGTACGTGTATGTAGACAGTACTTACGACGTTACGGACGTGCTGTACCACGTTGGCCCCTCAACTTGGGGCGCAAGCCTGTTCGACTGGGGCAACGGCTCCGAATTGCCCCCTGGCGCAACCATCCGCATTGCGGGTCTGAACGGCGGCAGCGTAACGATCGGTGTCCAGGACGAGACGTACGCGACCGCCGACCACATACCCGTCAATGTCATCCTGAACCAGGCGTCCGGCGGGGGGAATATCATCTTCGATGCGTCAGTGAGCAGCTTGACCAGCAACTGGATTGTCAATGACGGTGCCAGTCCTTATCGAACGGCGGTCGGCCAGATGGTGTTCACCAACAACGGTACCGCCAATCTGACCATCCATACCGGTACCGGCATGAACACGGTGAACGTCTGGTCAGTCTACGGCTACGACACCCTTACCGTGGTCGGCCACGGCGACAATGAGGTCGATATCGGCAACACCAGCACCGGCAGTGCGCGGGCGATCTACGGGCCCGTGCACGTCTCCAGCCCGTGTATCGGCTGTTACACCACACTGAATTTCCACGACTGGAGCGACGCCACCGGGCGCACCGTCTCGTATACGAAAACCAGCGTCAGCGGCCTCGCGCCAGCGAACATCGATTGGTCCGAATACGACATTTCCGCAGTCACGCTTTACGCTGGGACAGGCGCGGACACGGTGAATGTGACATCGACCTTTGCTCCGCTGACGATCCACGGCACGAACGGCCTCGACGCCGTCGATATCGGCAACGCCGGCAGTGCCCAGGGAATCCAAGGTGCGGTCACGATCGACAACTACTCCAACTACACCAATATCCTCATCGACGATTCCGCCGATGCCACCGCGCGTTTGGCCACGCTCACGGATTCCAGCGTCACCGGCATCGCGCCGGCTGCGATCAACTGGACTGCCCCCGATATCGGCACGATCACGCTGGGTATGGGAACCGGCGCCGACACGGTCAACGTGCTGTCGACCGACCCGGCGGTGACGATCCAGGGAACCGACGGCCACGACAAGGTCACGATCGGCAATGGCGGCAGCGTTCAGGGCATCCTGGGGCCGGTCGACGTGCGCAACTTTCTCAGTCGCACGGCATTGATCATCGACGATTCGGCCGATGCCACCGGACGCACGGCCATTTATACGAAGTCGGGGGTCACCGGCATTTCGCCGGGCGCGATCACGTGGCCCCTGAACGACGTCAGCTCGGTCACCCTCGACATGGGCGTCGGCCAGGACACCGTGAAGGTGTATTCGGTCTACAGCGGCAGCGGCGATCCGCTGACGATTCACGGCACGAACGGCCTGGACTCCGTCTATCTTGGCGATGCCAGTGGCAATGCCCAGCAGATCGCAAGTCCCGTGATGATCGACAATGGAGGTTCTTATACGTCGATCTGGATCGACGACTCGGCAGACACCACCGGGCGCAGCGTCGCCTACACGGATACGGGAATTGCCGGCGTCGCACCCGGCCGCATCGGCTGGACGAGCAACGACGTGGGCTCGGTCAGGCTCTACCTCGGCAGCGGCAGCGACGCGGTGCATGTCGCCAGTTCGAACCGCAACGTCAACGGCAAAAGTTTCATCAACCAGATCGACCTCGGCGGCGGCGCCAACGACTGCTATGTCACCGGCTCCGGCCTGGGCCCGGCGAGCGTGAACAACTTTTACGGCAACTCCGGCGACGATCAATTCGTGATCTCCGCCGTGCCGACCGATGTCGCCTCGGTCAACATCTACGGCGGCGCGCAAACGGCGGGGGATGAACTCGTCTACACCGGCGGATCGGCCAGCGGCGCATTTCCCGGCAACGGCACCCTGACGCCGACGGACATCAACGCGCATGCGATCAATTACAACTCGATCGAGAAGTTCAGCATCAACGACTGGATCTTCCGCGACGGCTTTTAGCGGCCGCCAAGACCCAGAGAATGCTGCGAATCCAACGCAACGAAAAAAAGGCCGGCAGAACTGGGAGCCAGTGGCCATCTGCGCTTATGAGCGCTGCTTTGATTGGAAAGTGCACTCTGATGCCTGCTTTTTTATAAGGCACTTTGGCCACGTTTTTTAAAAGTTAGGTGGTATCTGCCGCAAATTCCTACGGCTGGCGGGCAGCTTTGTAATTTCCATACCGGTTTGCTGTAGAGAGAATTGGGAACCATGGTGGAGACGCGCATGCGGATTTCGACTTATTTTGGCGTTGCGCAACAGTCATCCGGCGTCCGCGGCCGGTTGATGTCGGCTGGATATGCCGCGCTGCTCGTCGCGCTCTTCATTCACTCGACCGCTGGCGCGCAATATGCCGCACCGGTGATCGACCCGGGCTTCAACTTCGGCTACACGCTCGAGGACCGGTTCGCCGGCTCTGCGTCGTCCGACTATGCGGCGCAACGTATCGCTCGGCTGTCGAACGGCGACGTGGTCGTCGCGGGCATGGTGCCCATCGCCTACGGGTCCGCCGGCAGGAACCTCGGGCTGGTCCGCTATGACCAGACCGGCGGCCGCGTCGCGTGGAGCGACCCCACGCCAACCTATGCGTCGTACCTGAACCGCTATATCTCGTATCCGAACAACGGCGTCGACAATTTCATTCGCGTCACGGGCATCTCGGTCAGCGGCAGCCGCATCTACGTGCAGCTGGACAAGTCGCTCGGCGGAGGCGATGTCGACTCGCGCATCGTCGCGTTCAGCGACGCGGGGCAGTTCATCGGCGAATACGGCGCCTTCACGACGGCACTCAGCGAATACGGCGCCGGCATCGCGACATATGCGTACCAGTTCGTCCCGGGCGTGTTCAACCGCCGCCTGATCGCGGTGGCCACCTACACGAACGGGGGTGGACGCCGGGTCATCACGATCAAGCGTTTCGCGATCGCGAGCGACGGCACGCTGTCGGTCGACACCAGCTTCGGCCCGTACGCAAACGGCGCCAACGACATTCCGTTCCCCGACATCGCCTGCCAGCAGCTCACGCAATGTTCGGGTATCGCCACGGATGTCGCGATCGTTGGGACCGATACGGCGAGGCCACGCGTCTACCTCGCTGCGGAGAACGTGATCGACGGCGTCGCGGACCTCCGCCCCGCCCTGGTCGGCATCGACGGGCAGACCGGCAACACCCTGACCGACTTCGGCGTTGGCGGTGTTTACTTCCCGTCCGGATTCGCCGTCAGCATGGCCGCCACGCTGCCGCCCAGGATCGCCGCACTGGCCGTTGATTCCGGACCGGACGCCGGTAGCGACCGGATCTATGCGAAATGGTCCGGCAATTCTGGAGGCGGCGAATTCGCGCTCATCCAGCGCTTCAACGCCGCGCCGGATACGGGCAGCGTCGCGCTCGACACGGCGTTCGGCTACCAGGGCGCGTGGAATCTCGGCTGCTGCCTCGAGGCCGGCGGGCTTGCCGTCGAGGGCGACACGGTCGCACTGGTCGGCAATATCCGCACGATCCTGGACGACGGCAACACGAAGCAGTACTTCTACGACCCGTTCGTCCTCCTTGTTCACGGCGAGCACAATGGCTTCTTCCTCAAGCACGAGGCGTTGCGCGCCGACAACGGCACCCGCTGGGGCGACCTCACCTGGTTCGACGTGATCGGCGCCGGGACCGGCGACTCGAGCTTCATCGCCACCGGACAGCTTCATGATGTCGCCAGCGGAACGAACACCGTGCAATTCGGGACGTTGCGCTATGCAGCGAAATACGACGTCATTTTTTCGAACGGCTTCCAGTGAGCCCGGCGCCAAGCGAAATGTGCAGCGGAACTTTGGGGAGATCCAGTCGTGGCCTGCGAGGCATGGCGCGTCATCCGTCAGTATCCGCAGCATGAAAGCATCCATCCCACGCGCGCTATCGGACGACAACCTCACGACTGTAAGAAAACGGCTCGGACTTGACTGCCTCCGTGCCTTTTTTCCTTTTCTGACCCCTGTTTTCTCCGGTACCATTGCGGCCTGACGGCAACCCGGAGGGGCGGATTGGACGTCAATCGCGCCACGCGTTTGGGAGAACGCCTGATTCTCGCCGCATCCGCCGGCAAGGGATGCTTTCGGCGTCGTTCGCTCTGCGCTTCCGTGCCCGCCCTGCTCCTGCTCGCGGCGCTCATGGCCTCGCCTGCGACGGCGGACTGCGCGCCGCAGCACCTCGCCGACACCGGCCTCTACGCGGACTTCGCCGCCAAGACTCTGGCGCCTGAAGTCCATCCGTTCTCGCCGCAGTACGCGCTGTGGTCCGACGGCGCGTCGAAGCGGCGCTGGATCCGCCTGCCGCCGAAGAGCCGGATCGACGCCACCAACCCCGACGCTTGGGTCTTCCCGGTCGGCACGCGCTTCTGGAAAGAGTTCGCTTTCGGACGCCGTGTGGAGACGCGCCTTATCGAGCGCCAGGCGAACGGCGAGTGGCTGTTCGCGACCTACCGCTGGAACGAAGACGAAAGCGACGCAGTACTGGTCCCCGAGACCGGAGCGCGACGCGTCGCCGAGAGCCGCCCCGGCGTGCCATATGACTTGCCGGGGGTCGTCGAGTGCCGGGCCTGCCACGAGAGCGGGCTGGCC
>Ga0068853_100005198_pt1 | contig 10177 bp, 9 predicted proteins | sample KBSCornC32_FD_65655 | JGI IMG/M metagenome (GOLD analysis project Ga0068853, IMG submission 65655) | Corn rhizosphere microbial communities from Kellogg Biological Station, Michigan, USA - KBS Corn C3-2 | ecosystem: Host-associated > Plants > Roots > Rhizosphere > Soil ... | reverse complement strand
GACCACCGCGCGTACATCGACGACGTGATCGAGTTCGAGTCACGCGTGACCGACGTGTGGCGGCGCCATGAGTCGGCCGTCATCTGCACGTACGACCTGACGCGCTTCGGGGGAGGGACGGTGGTCGACATCATCCGCACCCACCCGCTGGTCATCATGGGCGGGGTCCTGCAGCACAACCCGTTCTTCGTTCCGCCCGAGGAGTTCCTGCGAGAGCGGCGCGCCCGCAGCGGGCTGCGAGATTCCACGATACCGCCCACGGTCTGACATGGACGCGTCCCTCGCCCCGACCGAGGAGATCTCGCGCCTTCGACGGTGCATCAACGATCTGGTCAGCGTCGTCGCGCTGCCGGCGGTGTGGACTGGCGGCGATGCCTCCCGGATCGTGCAGGGGTGCTTCGACGCGCTGGAGCGAATGCTTCAGCCGGACGTCCTCTACGCCAAGCTGAGCGCCCCCTCGGATGGGGAGCCGAGCGAGATCATCCGCATCGCGCGGCCGCTGGCGGCGCGACCGGAGAGCGAGAGGATCGGGCCACAGCTGAGCCGCGCCTTCCGGGGGAGCCCGCACGAGTGGCCCGGGATCGCGCGCGTGTCGACCGAGAGGGGCTTGTTTCACCTCGCGACCCTGCCGCTGGGGGTGCACGGGGACCTGGGCGTGATCGTCGCGGGCTCCCGGCGTCCGGAGTTCCCGGAGCTCGAGGACCGGCTGGTCCTCAGCGTCGCGGTGAATCAGGTCGCGATTGCGCTCCAGGAGGCCCGCGTGCTGAGAGAGCAGCGCCGCCTGGCCCGCGAGCTGGACGCGAGGGTCGTGGAGCGGACCATGGAGCTCCAGCGGAGCGAGGCGTTCCTCTCGCAGGCCCAGCGTCTCAGCTCGACCGGGAGCTTCTCGTGGCGAGTCGCCACGGGCGAGATGCGCTGCTCGGAGGAGCTGCGGCGCATCTTCGCGCTCGGTGCCCAGGAAGAGGAAGGGTTGACGCTGGACGCGATGGTGGAGCGCGTCCATCCCGAAGACCGCGGCTCCCTGCTCGACATCCTCGCGCGCGCTCGGCGGGAGGACATCGACTTCGAATGTGAGCACCGGCTGCTGATGCCCGATCACACCGTCAAGCACGTGCACTTCGTCGCGGAGGCCCGAGCCGACTCTCTCGGGCAGCGGGAGTACATCGGGGCGGTCCAGGACGTCACCGAGCGCCGGCTCTCCGACGAGGCCCTCGGTCGCGTGAGGTCCGAGCTCGCCCACGTCGCGAGGGTTTCGAGCCTGGGCACGCTGACAGCCTCCATCGCGCACGAGGTCAACCAGCCGCTGGCCGGAATCGTGACCAACGCCGGCACGTGCTTGCTCATGCTGGCGAAGGATCCCCCGAACGTGTCGGGGTCGGTCAAGGTCGTGCGTCGGATCCTGCGCGACGGAAACAGGGCGGCCGACGTCGTCACGCGGCTGCGCGCTCTCTTCACCAAGAAGGACGGCAAGACGGACGGCAAGGCGGACGCGGTGGACCTGAACGACGCCACCCGGGAAGTCATCGCGCTGACGCTGACCGAGCTCCGCCGGTCTCGAGCGGTCCTCCGGCTCGAGCTGACGGAGCCCCTTCCGGCGGTGTCCGGGGATCGGGTGCAGCTTCAGCAGGTCATCCTGAACCTGCTCCTGAATGCCGCCGAGGCGATGGGCTCCGTCACCGACCGTCCCCGAGAGCTCGTCGTCACGACCACCTGCGAGGAAGGTCATGTGCGCCTCAGCGTGCAGGACGTCGGCGTCGGCATCGACGCGGACAACGCCGATCAGCTCTTCCAGGCCTTCCATACGACGAAGAAGACCGGCATGGGCATCGGCCTCTCGGTCAGCCGGTCGATCATCGCCAGCCATCACGGGACCTTGTGGGCCAAACGCAACCAGGGCCCGGGGTCCACGTTTTCGTTCGCGCTCCGCGCGTCCGCGCCTGCCGACGTGACGACTGCGCTCAAAGGTCGATGACGACGTCTCCCACGGGTCGTGCGCAGCACACGAGGACGTTCCCGGCGGCCGGCGCGTCCAGCGGCGTGGGCTCGTAGAGGACCGAGCCGGAGACGAGGCCCGTCTCGCAGGAGTGGCACACACCGCTGCGGCATGACCATCTGACGGGCACGTCGCAGGCTTCCGCCAGCTCGAGCACGTTGTGGTAGGCGGCGCCGTTCCAGCGGGCGGTGACCCCGCTTCGCGCGAAGGACACGAGAGGGCGCGCGCCACCTTCGAGATCATGGCGTCCGGCGGCCCGTTCCTCGGGGTCGAGGCTTTCGCTGGCGGGTGGATGCGGCGAACGGATCGGCCCGCCCGAGATTCCGGGCGTCATCGCCTCGCCGCCGGTGAAGATCTCCACGGAGATCCTGTCCCGCGGCACGCCCCAGGCTGCCAGCGCGTCCTTCATCGCGCTCATGAAGCCGGCCGGTCCGCAGAGGTAGACGTCACCGTCGGGCGGAACGCCGATCCGGGCGAAAGCAGCACGGGAAAGGTGCCCGCCCTCGTCGAAGCCGGTCCCGGGCCTGTCATCGAGGGCAGGCCGGCTGTAACAGATGTAGCTACGACCGTGCGGCAGGGTCTGGACCAGCCGGCGCACTTCCAGGGCGAACGGATGGTGCTGGCCGTCGCGCGCCGTGTGCAACCACAGCACCGGCCGCGGCGATAGGTCGGCCGCCAGCGCGTGCAGCATGGCCAGGACCGGCGTGGCCCCGATGCCCGCGCTGAGCAACGTCACGGGCCCGTCGCCCGGTCGCAAGACGAAGGTTCCTCGGGGCGCGCTCACGTCGATCACGTCGCCGCTCCGGACCTGCGCGCGCAGGTACGCTCCACCGGCGCCGTTCGGTTCGATCTTCACGCTGATCCGGTAGCGCTCGGTCGACACCCCGCCCGAGAGCGAGTAGCTGCGATAAAGCGGCGAGCCGGCGCTCCCGGGCAGGCGCAGGACGACGTACTGACCTGGTGATGCCGCAGGCAAGGGCGCGCCGTCCCCCGCCTGCAGGGTCAGGGAGATGACATCCGCCGACTCCGTGACGACGTCCCTCACCGCCAGCCGCCGGAAGCCGGGTGCGGCGGGCCGCGCCGCCGCACCCGGGGCGAGGCCGGCGTTGCCGGCGTCGGCGTTGCCCGGGGGCGCCTTCAGCAAAGCCTCGAAGGAGCCTCGCCACCCCGGCGACAGGGCCTCGATCCGAACGGCTCGCTCCAGGCGCTCGCGCGGGTGCGGTGGCTCGTAAAGGAGGGCGTTCAGCTCTTCGATGGTCATCCGCTCCGGCGCCTCCCCGACCTTGACGATGTCGTCGCCGGCGCCCACCGAGCCCTCCTCGAGGACGCGCAGGTAGAAGCCGGGGCGTCCGCTGGACGTCAGCAGCGCGGGCATGCGCGGTTCGTTCATGCGGATGCCGACGCGGTAGCAAGTGACCCGCGGTTGCGTGACCTCGAACAGCGCCGTGCCCACGCGGTATCGGTCCCCCACGCAGACCACGTCGTCAGGCAGGCCTTCGACGGTGAAGTTCTCGCCGAACTGCCCCGGAACGAAATCGGTCCTGCCCATCCGTCCTTCCCAGTAGCGATACGATTCGATCTGGTACACGAAGACGGCGCGCTGTTCGCCGCCGTGACCCGCGAGATCTCCTTGGCCGTCTCCATCCAGGTTCAACCGCCGGACCGCGCAGCGCCCGGGGACGGCGCTCTTCCAGATGGCCGTATGCACCGTGCGGCCGTTCCAGTCGACGTCCCGGGGCAGCCCGACGTTCACCGACAGCAGGCGAGGCATGGTCTGGTTCCGTCATCGAGTCAGCCGGGGATCGTCCCGGGAGTCCGCGTATTCGAACCCGAGCGGTCCCATACCAGCGACCTGGCTGACGTACTCTCCCGAGAGCGCTGCGTGGAAGTGCCACGTGTTGCCCGGAAGCACGATCACGGCGCCCGGCGGACAGGCGCGCAACGCAGCTCGGTCGAATCGCTCACCCACCCCGATGTAGAAGACGCCGGACATGACCGTGTAGACGCGGTCCTCGGCGTGCCGGTGCGGCATCAGGGTCACCCCATGGGGCACCCGGACGCGGATCGTATACGGCCCGGGCTGGGACGGCTGACCGACGACGATCGCCAGGCGCACCGACGGGGGAAACGCAGGAAAGGGACTCCACGCGACGTCCTCCGGCAGCGTGACCCGCAGCGGGGCAGATGCAGGAACAGGTGAATTTTCCATGGTCGACCTCCTTTTCGGGCGAGGCTCGCTGCCCCCGCCGTGGCACAGCAGGCAGTGTCCCCGCCCCACCCGGCCAACACCATGACACCAAGGTGTCGCTCGTCCCACCCTTCGGTCCACCGGAACGTCGGCCATGGTGATCGATACGAAAGTGCGATTCGCGGTCCACCTCGCCACGATGGCGTCGTGTCAGGCGGACGAGGCACGGCCTGCCGGCCCGATCCATCGACAGCGCTGCCGAAGTCATCCATGCTCCTGGCGAAGGGTGGTTCGAAGCGGTGAGACATGGACGACTCTCGCGCGGATGGGACCGGAGAGGTGGAGCGCCTCGACGGCTGGGTGGACGAGCTCGCGACCGTGCTGGCCACGCCCGCCGCTGCGACGGGGGTCGACGCGGTCGAGATGGTGGACGCCCTGGCGGAGACGGTGCTCCGCGCGCTGGCGCTCGACTTCGTCTACGTTCGGCTCGACGGACCGACAGCGGACCGGCCGCTCGAGATCACGAAGCAGGCTCGTCACCGTTCCGCCGCGCAGCCGCCCTCGCTACTGGCGGCGCTCGTGCGTCGCTGGCTGGAGCAGGCGCCCGAGAGCCGGCCAGGCACCCTTCCGGGCGCGGGGGAAAAGCGCCCCCTCTCTCTCGTGGCTTCCCGGCTGGGACTGCACGATGAGCTCGGCACCCTGGTGGCGGGCGCAGAGCGAGCGGAGTTCCCGCGACGAACCGATCGACTGCTCCTCACCGTCGCCGCCAACCAGGCGGCGCTGGCGCTCCAGGAGCTCCGGCATCGAGGCGAGCGCAAGCGCCTGACCGACGACCTCGCCTCGGTGCGGGCGAGCGAGAGGACGCTTCGCAAGATCATCAACACGCTCCCCGCGACCGCGTGGTCGACGCTCCCGGACGGCTACTGCGACTTCCTGAGCGAGCGCTGGCTCCGCTACGCCGGGATGTCGGCCGAAGAGGCCGAGGGATGGGGATGGAGCTCCGTGATCCACCCCGATGACCTGCCGGGGCTGGGCGAGCACTGGAAGGGCTGCCTGCTCGCCGGTACCCCCGTCGATGCGGAGGCGCGCATGCGGCGCGCCGACGGCGTGTATCGCTGGTTCCTGTTCCGCGCCAACCCGCTTCGGGACCAGGACGGAGCGATCGTCAAATGGTACGGAACGAACATAGACATCGAAGATCGCAAGCGCGCGCAAGAGGAGCTGCGGCAGAGCGAGCGCGAGGCGCGCTTGATCGTCGACAGTATGCCGGCGCAGGTGGCCGTCCTGGGGCCCGACGGGGACGTGAGGCAGGTCAACCGCCGCATGGCCGAGTTCTTCGGCCTCTCGGTCGACGAGCTGAGTCGGTGGCGGACCAGCGACATCCTCCCCGAGCACGAGCGCCCGCGCGTCGTCGCCGCGATGGCCAGGTCCCTCGAGACCGGACTGGCGTTCGAGCTGGAGAACCGGCTGCGCCGCTTCGACGGCGCCTATCGCTGGGCACAGGTTCGAGGGCTCCCCTTCATGGATGAAAATGGGCGCGCGGCGCGCTGGTACTTCCTGGTCGTCGACATCCACGAGAAGCGGGAGGCCGAAGAGGCGCTCGATCGCGCACGCTCCGAGCTCGCGCGCGTCACGCGGAGCATGAGCCTGGGGGCGTTGACGGCGTCCATCGCCCACGAGGTCAATCAGCCGCTGTCCGGGATCATCACCAACGCCAGCACCTGCCTGCGGCTGCTGGCCGCCAGTCCCCCCAACGTCGAAGGTGCCCTGGAGACCGCCCGGCGCACCATCCGGGACGGCAACCGTGCAGCCGACGTGATCGCGCGGCTGCGGGCCATGTTCGGAAGGAAGGCGCTCGCGTTCGAGGCGGTGAGCCTGAACGACGCGGTCCGGGAGGTGCTCTCGCTGCTCTCCAGCCATCTGGAGCGGAACCGCGTGGTCCTGCGGGCCGAGCTCGGCGGCGAGCCGCTGCTGGTGAACGGCGATCGCATCCAGCTTCAGCAGGTGATCGTGAACCTGATCCGGAACGCGTGCGATGCGATGGCCGGGGTGGAGGATCGTCCGAGAGCGTTGCTGATTGAGACCGGGCCCCACGAGGACGATCGGGCAAGGTTGACCGTGCGTGACGTCGGCATCGGCCTGGACGCGGCCACCAAGGAAAGACTGTTCGAGGCGTTCTACTCGACGAAGGACGACGGAATGGGCATCGGCCTGTCGGTCAGCCGGTACATCATCGAGCGGCACCGGGGCCGCCTGTGGGCGACGGCCAACGAGGGGCCGGGGGCGACGTTCGGCTTCTCCATCCCCGTCAGAAGCGACGGGCCGTCGCTGGCCGGGCCGTGAGCCCTCCGCCGGCTGACGTCGTCCGCCGCTTACGAATTGATACGAAGGTACTATCGCAGGCGGGGAGCCCAGGGCGCATCGTGCGCAGAGACATGGTCGACCAAGAGCTCGTCGTGCTGGTCGACGACGACGAGTCGGTGCGGGAGTCAGTCCCCGACTTGCTGCGGCAGTGGGGCTACCAAGCAATGGCCTTTCCCTCCGCGGCGGCCTTCCTGTCCTGGGATGAGCCCAGCCGGGCCGCTTGCTTGATCCTGGACATCGCCATGCCCGGCATGACCGGGGTCGAGCTGTACCGAGAGCTGGTCCGCCGAGGACAGGCCGCGCCGACGATCTTCATCACCGCCCACGCCGACGTCACGGATCGCGCCCTCCTGCTGCAGGAAGGCGCGATCGATTGCCTGTTCAAGCCCTTCAGCGAACACGACCTCCTGGCTGTGGTCGCGGCGGCGGCACAGAGGAAGTCTCGGCACCATCCCTGAACGGCGTCGTGTCAGGGCGCGACCGCTCAGGGCGCCGTCGGCTTCGCGCCCGCGCGCTTGCTCCACCCGTGGAACGGGGCGAAGTCTCCGGCCTCCCACGCCTGGCGGAGACCAGGAGCGCTGAGATCCCAGTCGCGTCGCAGCTTGCTCATCAGGACGCGCAGGTCCTGCCACAGCTCCTGGACGGACGGACGTCCCCAGAACCAGTACCCGTTGTAGATGCGGTGAACGATCAGCCCCGGCGCCAGCACCAGCGTATGCGGGATCATCGGATCGTGCTCCGGGTCGGTGTACTCCTGGATGTCCAGATCCTTCTGGACCTTGCGGTCGGGATCGGAGAGGAAGGGCCACTCGGCCCCCACCGAGGCGCGGAACTCCTGCAGGGTGTGATGGTCGTCGGTGGCGATGGTGGCAACCTGGACGTAGCCGACGGCAATCTTCGGGTAGAAAGCGGCCAGCTCCAGGTGTTGCTGGTGCTCCTTGGGACAGTAGTGTCCGCGCGCCAGCGTCAGGACCAGGGGGTCGTCTCCCTGGAGCTCGCTCAGGCGGCGCAGCTTCGACGTGTGATCCGGCAGCTCGAAGTCGGGGAACGGGCCCCCGGGGGCGATGTCAGGCCGCACGTGTCACCGCCTCCCGTACGCGGTGAAGATGTAGTCCTTGGCCGAGACGCGCGAATGGCACGCGAACCCGCAGTTCACGGCGCCCGTCGGATTGGGCGCGAAGGTGTCGGACGCGGTGTTGTAATCAAACGCCGCATAGGCCCACCCCTTGGTCGCGGGGAATCGTGCGCTGTCCTTCTCGATGAAGAAGACGTCCTGCAAGGTGTCGGGCACCTTCACCGAGAACGGCGATTCGGGGTTCTTCTTCGGCCTCCACTCGATCTTCGCGATCTTCGATCCGTCGGGGAAGGGCTTGCCGTTGGCCGGAATGCCAGCCCGGTAGGCCTCGACCATCGTGGGGTTGGCGACCATCACCTTCAACAGATCGTCCGTCTGGCTGACCGCGATGACCCGCCAGTCCTCGTATCCGCGAAAATCGGAGAACGCGAGACCGTTGGGGATCTGCACCGTGTACTTGTCGCGGCCAGACTTGGCCCAGGCGCTGGTCAGCCCGATCAGCGTGGTCGCGGTGATGATCGCAAGAAGGATCTTGATGGCGCTCCTGGTCTCGATGGCCCTGCTTCTCGGTGTCTTCATGAGGTCTCCTTTGCGCCCCAAGGTGGGGCCGTTGGCCACAGGGCGCCATTGAACGAAGGTATGAGCCGCTGAGGAGTCTCAGCGGCCGGGCAAGCGATGCGTGATCTCCTGGAGCAACCAGCCATTGCCGTCGGGATCGCGGAACGACGCGAATGACGAATAGCTCTGACGCTGAGGATCGAGCCCGGGGGCGGGCTGGCCGGCGACACGGTGAAAGGGTTCGGAGACGGAGACGCCTCGCTCCCTGAGCTCGGCGCGGGCCGCCTCGAGATCCGTCACCACCAGATACAGGTTCTGGATCGCCCCCGGCGCCAGCGTGGTGAGGCCGTTCCCGAAGTGGATCGACGTCGCCGAGCCCGGGGGCGTGAGCTGCACGACGCGCGTATCCGGTCCGAGCGCGAGGTCGGCGTCGAGCCGCCAGCCGAGCTGTTGATAGAAGCGCTTCGAGCGTTCGACGTCGGCCACGCCGATGACCACCACTTCGAGTTTCATGTCCATTCGCGTTCCTCCACTCTGCGAGCTGGGATTACTCGCTGGGTGCGGGTCGATCGATTGGACCTTGGTATCGATGGTATCGATGGTATTGATCGGCCATGCCGTGGGCGTCGAGGATCGCCGTGGCGAATGCCTGGGGAGCCTCCTGGGGAACGTTGTGACCGATGCCGGCCAAGATGCGATGAGCGTAGGGGCCCACGTACTTGCGGGCGTAGCCCGCGCCGTCCGCTGCCGCGCCGTCGAAATCACTGCCGATCGTGATGGCCGGAACGGAGATGCTTGGCTGCTGCGCGAGTCTCCGCTCCAGTTCCTGGTAGGCCGGCTCTCCGGCCTCCAGGCCCAGCCGCCAGCGGTAGTTGTGAATCACGATCGCGACATGATCGGGATTGTCGAAGGCGGCGGCGGTCCGTTCGAAGGTGGCGTCATCGAACTTCCAGCTCGGGGACGCTTCCTTCCAGATGAGCTTGTTGAAGGCGCGGCGGTTGGCGGCGTATCCGCGCCGCCCGCGTTCGGTCGCGAAGTAGTACTGGTACCACCAGCCGTGCTCGGCCTCGGGGGGCAGCGGCTTCTGATTGGCCTCGACGTTGACGATGATGTAGCCGCTCACGGCGACGATCGCTTTGCACCGCTCCGGCCAAAGCGCCGCCACGACGTCGACCGTTCGCGCCCCCCAGTCGAATCCCGCGAGGGTGGCCTGCCGGATGTGCAGGGCGTCCATCAGCGCGATCGCATCGCGGGCCACGGCCGCTTGCTGGCCATTTCGGCGGGTCTCGCCAGACAGGAAGCGCGTCGCACCGAATCCGCGCAGGTAAGGGACGATGACCCGCAAGCCGGCCGAGGACAGCAGCGGCGCCACCTCCACGAAGCTGTGAATGTCGTAGGGCCAGCCGTGCAACAGGATGACGACCGGGCCGTCGGGAGGGCCGGCATCCGCGTAGGCGACGTCGAGCACGCCGGCCTCGATCTGCTTCAGTGGCCCAATGCTGCTGCCGGATGGAGGGCGAGCCACCGGCGCCGCCGCCCGCGCCGTCGCGCAGGTCAACGCGGCCACGGCCGGTGACAGGCCGAACGAAACGGCGGCCACGGTGCGGGCCGTCTCCCGGAAGAGTTGTCGGCGAGCGAGCGTGACGTTCCTGGACATCGAATCTTCTCCCGCGAGGTGATGACGGAACACCGGATCGGCGAGCGCCGGTCTCATTTCACCGCGCCACTGGCGGCCTCTTCGATCAAACGGACCACCGCGTCGGGGTGCGAGACAAAGGCGACGTGGCTCGCCTTGACCTCTCTCGTGGTCGCGCGCATGCGCTTGGCGTAGAAGCGCTCGAGCTCGGGGTTGATGGCCCGGTCTTCCTGCGAAACGAGGTACCAGGACGGAATGGCCTTCCATGCCGGCTGCGGGATCGATGCGCCGAAGACGCTGCCGCTGACCGGCTTCTGCGCGGCCGCCATCACGGCGGCGTCGGTTGCCGAGAGATCTCGCGCG
>Ga0068853_100005196_pt1 | contig 10178 bp, 6 predicted proteins | sample KBSCornC32_FD_65655 | JGI IMG/M metagenome (GOLD analysis project Ga0068853, IMG submission 65655) | Corn rhizosphere microbial communities from Kellogg Biological Station, Michigan, USA - KBS Corn C3-2 | ecosystem: Host-associated > Plants > Roots > Rhizosphere > Soil ... | reverse complement strand
GGCGGCATTTTTTGCGCTCTTTCAGAATCAACACCCGAGGTCGCCAAAGAAGCTATGTCGGTCGCCAAGAAACACGGCACCATCATCTCGTACGATCTAAATTATCGCGATTCCTTGTGGCGGTCGATCGGCGGCCAGGCCCGGGCGCAGGAAGTAAATCGCGAACTGGCAAAGTATGTCGACGTAATGCTAGGAAATGAAGAAGATTTTACCGCCTGTCTCGGCTATCAGATCGAAGGGCAGGACGAAAGTCATTCAAAGCTGGACGCGACGAGCTTTGAAAAAATGATAAGACAATCCGTTGCCGATTTTCCGAATTTCGCGGTCGTGGCGACGACGCTGCGAAATGCAAAGACAGCGTCCGTCAACGACTGGGGAGCGGTCTGTTTTGCAGACGATCAGTTATATCAAGCGACGCTTCGCAGTGATCTTGAGATACTTGATCGTGTTGGCGGCGGCGATTCGTTTGCGTCCGGACTAATCTATGGATTTCTTTCCGGCGATAGTCCGCAATGGGCGGTCGATTGCGGGGCGGCACACGGCGCGTTGGCGATGACCACGCCGGGTGACACGACAACGGCAACGTTGGCCGAAGTTCAGAGGGTGATGAAAGGCGGTGGAGCGCGGGTAGCTCGTTGATCGAGATCGAAATAATTCAAAATGGATAAAAGAGAAATTATCAGTCAGATCGAAGAGACCGGTTTGGTTCCCGTCGTTCGTGCATCGTCGGCCGACGAAGCCATGAAGGCCATTGACGCGATCAAAGAAGGCGGCATATCGGTTCTCGAAATAACGATGACGGTTCCGGGCGCGGTCAAGGTCATCGAGGCAGTTGCCGCGAAAAATGACGGCAGCATAATAGTCGGTGCCGGTACCGTCCTCGACCCCGAAACGGCTCGTGTCTGCATGCTCGCAGGCGCTCAATTTATCGTTAGCCCGGCTCTGAACCTCGACACGATCGCGATCTGCAATCGGTACAGCGTCCCCGTGATGCCCGGTGCATTAACGCCGACCGAAGTTGTGACTGCCTGGACCGCCGGCGCGGATTTCGTAAAGGTCTTCCCAGCGGGTTCGGTCGGCGGAGCCAGCTATATCAAGAACCTGAAGGGCCCGCTACCGCACATAAAATTCATCCCGACCGGCGGCGTCTCGCTAAAGACTGCGGCCGACTTCATCAAGGCCGGCGCATCAGCTCTTGGCGTCGGGACCGATCTTGTCGACGTAAAAGCGATCCGCACCGGCGAGCCACATGTCGTCACCGAGCGGGCAAAACAATTTGTACAGATCATCCAGGAAGCTCGGAAAAGTTAATATCCTGCCAGGCGATGTCTGCAAAGTGTGGCTAGCCACGTGCCGGCCGTGTCGATACCCGCCTTTGATCGGCATCTGTTTCACATACAATGGGAAAGACAGGCACGGTGCTATATAATCCGTTTGCCAAGTGTTTTACCCGAAATGTCAATACTTATTGCCGAAGACAATGCTGCTCAACGCCGTTATTTGAGCGACTTGCTAAAAGATAAATTTCCCGACCGCCTGCCGCTGATCGAGGCGCAGGATGGCGAATCGGCCGTGCGTTTGTCGGTCGAGCAGCAGCCCGATCTCTCGATACTCGACATCCAGATGCCAAAACTATCGGGCGTTAAGGCAGCCAAGGCGATCTGGCGCGACTATCCGAAGGCTCGCATCATTTTCTGGACGCAGTTTCCGCACGAGATCTACATCAACGAGATACGAAAGATAGTCCGCTCGACCGAGCCGCAGCCGACCTACGGCTTTATTCATAAAAATAATCCCGAAGATCGGTTCGTTCGCTTCATCGCCGCCGTTCTCGAAGACGGCGCGGACATGATCGACCCCGCGTTCAAGGACCAGTTTCAGCGCCCGCTGCTCACAGAATTTGAGGCTGAGGCATTGCGATATCTCGCGCTGGGCCTGTCTAATTGGGCGATATCGCGGAAATGCAGCTTAAGCCTTCGTGGTGTCGAGAGCCGCCTGGCGACGCTATACGAAAAGCTATTCCCGGCACACTCGGCCGGCACCACCGAAGAGTCGTACGACAAGCTCGCATACAACACACGCACTCGGGCCTTTTTTGAGGCCCTGAAGCGAGGTCTGATAAACGGCGACGAGCTCGAACAGGCCGAGCGTGAACTTGCCGCCTGGCTGGACCGCGACCGGCGGAAGTTCGCAAAAGAATAACCGGAAAAACGCGCCGATCTGCTGTGCAGTTTTGTATAAGTCGAAGGATGCTTACGTTGCTGGCCGCACCGTTGTTGGCGCTCGCGGCCATTCTGAGCGTCCTCACCGCGCAGGAACATCAAGCCGAGCCTGCACTCTCGCCTTCGCCGACGCCTACCGTAACACCGAATCGCACACCTTCGCCGACGCCTTTGCCGGGCGCGCAAAACTTTCACCGCTGGGGCTCGATCACTGTCTTTAACGGCCTGCCTTCCGACAGCATAAAGGCAATTGCGCAAACGCCGGACGGCGTGATGTGGTTCGGTACCGATAACGGCCTGGCTCGCTTTGACGGGCGGCATGTTCAGAATTTCACGCTCGGCGAGGGTGACTCAAACCGCATCCTGGTAATGAAAACGGACTCGAATGGCCGCATCTGGCTCGGAACTCAAAAAGGCGCGTTTATTTTTTCATCGGGCCAGGCTGGATTGATCGCCGGAACCGAAAACATCGGCATACAGTCGCTTCTGCTCGGTGATGAGAATTATTTGGGCAGCGACAGTGGCGCGGTCTATCGCGTCAGCGAATCGAACGGCGATATTCTCAGCGCACAAACGATAAGCCAGGAACAGTTAAGGGGCGCCGACGCTAAGCCGCTGGCGATCACGGGCTTGGTGAAGGATGGCGACCGCTTGCTCGTCGCCACGTACGGACGAGGAGTCTTCATCTATCGCGATGGCAAGTACTCCGAGCTCGACTCAAATCCGCGACCGACTTTTATTAATTCCCTCAGCGTCGATGGCTCAGGAAAGATCTGGCTCGGTACTGATGCGAATAAAGGCATCAGCGGAATATTTCGTTTGGACGATCAAAAAGCAGTTCGAATCGCCGCGCCGACGGCAAATGTCTGGCCGATCGGCTTGGATGAAAAGGGCATTTGGGCCGGCACCGCGCGCTACGGTTTGTTCCATTTGGTCAACGGCAAAACGGATGAGAGCTTTACATTTGAGAACACGTCCGGCGGGCTGCGCTCAAATACAGTCTTTTCTATCTTTACCGACCGCGAAGGCGTCGTTTGGTTCGGAACCAATCGCGGCGCGAGCAGGTACGATCCGAGCGGCGCTCTTCAGAAATCTATTTCCGATATTCCAAATCGTAATTTTGTCCGGACGTTTTTCGAGAGCGGCGACGGGCGAGCATTATTCGCAGGCACAAATCGGGGATTGCTCTCATTTAACGGCAAGGACTGGGAACCGATACCGAGTTTTGAGGACACCATCATATATGCGATCGGACAGTCCGGAAAGAATCTGCTAATCGGCACGCCATCCGGTGCTTTCGATGAACGACACAAGCTGGTTGAAAACGGCGATGTGCGAAGTCTGGCCGATTTTGACGGGGACGCGTATGCCGCGGTCGTAGATCGAGGTGTTATCGATCTGGATAACCATAAGGTGATCTTCAACGACGGTTTAGCACGTTCGCTTTTTGCCGGGACAGATCGCCTCTGGATCGGTACGGCCGGCCACGGGTTATTTAGCTTTGACGGGCAGGATGTACGACAGGAGATAACGCCGGACGTCTTGAAAAGCGGGACAATTCTGAATATCTCTCAAGATGCAGATAGGGCAATATGGATCGCCGGCGAGCACGGTGTTTTTGTTATTCGCAGTGGCAGCGTTGAGCATGTGATCGCGGCCGAAGATGTTCGGGATGTCGCCTTTGACGGGACATACGTTTGGGCGGCAACGACCACGCGAGGCCTGCTGCATGCTCGGCATTATGACCGATTAGGCTGGATCAGCTCGGCTATCGGTTTTGAGCAAGGTCTGCCATCTGAGAAGGCCTTTTCGATCGTCTTGAGACGAGACGGGGTTGAGGTTGCTACAAATCGAGGAATTGTTGAATACACGCCGGCGACAACCGCGCCCAAGCTTTTAGTCGAACGCGTCCTCAGCCAACGCGTTCATTCTCCTGACGAACTGCATTCAAATATCGCACTCGATTATCCACAGAACTCCATCTTGGTCGAGGTCGCCGGACTGAGCAGCCGTACTTTTCCTGAAGAGTTTCAGTACGCATTCACGTTGAGAGACTCGAGAGACCAGACGGTCGATCAGCGATTTTCAAATGACGCGCAATATAACCCGACCAACCTGAAGCCTGGCGAGTATTCGATCGAGTCCGTCGCCTTCGACCGCGACCTCAATGCTTCGGAGCCGCTCGTGATCAAATTTTCTATTGCGAAGGCGCCTTTTCCGTGGACTGCGACCGCCTTGGGAATACTGCTTGCGATCGCTATCGTCGGTTTGGTATGGGCCGTTTTCGAGCATCGACGGATGCGGCAGCGCAATCGTGAGCTTGCGGCGGCGCGATTTGACCTGGCGAACGAGGCCGAGCGCGAACGCAGCAGAATTGCTCGTGATCTACACGATCAGACGCTTGCCGACCTGAGAAATCTCCTACTTAAAAGTGATAAAGGCGCCCTGTCGGCTCCCGAGCTTCGCGGTGAGATCGAGTCTGTCTCAACCGAGATCCGCCGCATATGCGAGGACCTTAGCCCGTCGGTGCTTGAAAATGTCGGCCTCATCCCGGCGCTCGAATTTTTGCTTTCGCAGACGATCGAGAATCATAAGTTTTCGGCCGAGCATGGGGTCGAAGAGAAGATCGAGTTTCCTGTGAATATCCAATTGCAGATCTATCGCATCGCCCAGGAAGTGCTGACAAACATCAGACGCCATTCCGATGCCGGCGAGGTGGCTATGAATGTTGAAATGCCGGAAGCGGGGCTATTCAAACTCACGATCACCGACGACGGTGCCGCATTTCAACCGGACGGCACGAGCCGAGGTCGCGGCATCGCCAACATCCGCTCGCGCGCCGGGCTGATCAACGCAAGGGCCTCATGGAAAAACGGAAGCGAGGGAGGGAACGTTTTCTCGCTTGCCGTCAAGCGTTAATGCCGATCGCCGCCGGTTCCTCGTATGGCTTTCGATATCGCGATAACACCGATAATTATCACCGGCGTGAATATAACGATCGCCGCGTGCCTCCAAAATAGCTCGCCCTGCCGGGCCGCGCCGTTTACGAGCGGTATGCCTATAGTCAGGCCATAATAGATCGCGAGTGGGAAAATGGCCCACTCCCAATTTCGGCGCGAAGATCCAGAGTCTTGAGTACTCTCCGTCTTTGCTCTCAATAAAAAGAGAGCAAGCAGAAAACCAAAGTAGACAATGATGCCCTCAAATCGATGTATCTGTTCGTGCAGGAACCAATCATCGTCGTCGAGCGAATTTATCCAGACGGCGATGGCGATGCGCGTCGTGTTTGCGACGATGGTCGCGACGTAGGCTGTTGCGGCAGCGAATAAAAAGTATCGCCAGCGGACCGGGCTCGTGCGTTCGCGCCAGAGTTTTGCGAGCGAGAGCATTAGAAACGCCGCGATCAAAAAATTTACGCCGGCACACGCGGCGGCGATCAGAAAGGTCCGGTCCGCGCTCATATAACCGGCAAACGGTTCAAAATCGAAGTGCGTGCCGGTGACGATCTCGACAAGTGTTGCCGTCGGTGCCAGTATCCATCGCAGCTCGTCCGGAGTCGCGCGTGAATAAAAGAGCTTGAGCGCGGCCGAGGCTGACACCACAACTAGAACTTGCAGCATCAGCCTCCGACGCGATTTTAGCTCTGGTCCACCCATCTTCATTCAAGCCGGTTGCAAATGAGGCTTAGAAAGTAAATTCTTCGTCGTAACGCGACGATCAGCCCGATGACCAGCAACGCTCCGAGCAGCCAATAAAGCTCGGGCTCATCGCCCACGGCCAGATCGTTGACGCCGACCGGCAGAGGCAGCGGCTGATCGACTTTCTCAGCGTTTCCATTCCGGTTGACGATCTTTTCGCGGACTGCGATGAATGACGTGTATTTCGTCAAAAGGTTGTATTTCAAACCAAGGTCGGTGATCTCTTTGATCTTGCTTTCGGACGGCTCGCCAAACCCGTAATCGGACAGCTCGGCGATCCGCGAGCGTGCCCAGAGATATCTGAGCGCTCGGTTACCTTCGTCTGGCTGGCTCTGCGACACGTCAAATACGCTGCGAAATTCGCCCTGGCCGTTGCGGCCCGTCATCTCGAGAGTACCCGCCGGCGTGCCGCGCCATTTGCCGAAAAGTATGACCGGTCGCCGGCCGAACATATCCGGCAGCTTGCCCGGCTCAACATCGTACGTCTCAAAACCGTTGGCCTTTATCCGAATGTTGGTGAGAACCGGGCTGTCGATATATTCGCGAAATTTGTCCGCTGCGTCAGACGCATCTGCCTCGTTTTCGACGATGAACGGCTCGCCCATTCCGGCCTTCGCGACACCCTCGATCAGATACCGGTTGACTTCGGTCCCGATGCCGAAGGCAAAGATGTTGCTCTCGCCGAGATGTTCGCGGATATAGTCGAAAACACCTTGCTCGCCCGAGATGTAACCATCGGTTACAAGGACAACGCTGCGCGAAGAGCCTTGCTCGCGAGGCAGACTCATCGCCTGCTGAACGGCGGGTAAGAGCTCGGTCCCGCCCGCGCCTCTCTGCTGCTCGAGCAGGTCGATCGCACGCGTGATGTTTTCCTGGTTCGCCGCAAGCGGCTTGTCCGAGAGAACGGTCGAGTCGCCGGCGAAAAGCACAACGTTGAAATGGTCCGTCGGTCGCAAACCGCCGATCAGGTCTTTAACGAGCTGCTTGGCGGTGTTCAAAGGAAATCCGTCCATCGAACCCGAAACGTCGACGACGAAAACATAATCGCGCGGCGGTATATCTTCCGTCTTAACGCGAGCAGGCGGCTCGGCCATATACAAAAAGTAATTCTCGTCCTCCCCCTGATAGAGCAAAAGGCCGGACCCGATCTGGTTGCCGCTTAACCGGTAATGAAGAACAAAATCTCGGTTGCCCTGAAAGGGATCGGCGTCGTCCAGCGACAGCTCGGCGGTCGTCGAATTTACCCACTGCGGCGTGATCTGGTGCGACGGACAGCTCAATTCGGTGATCGGCATTCCGGCCGCGATATGTGCGGAAATATGCAGCGCGCTCGTCGGGCCGTCACCTTGGTGGAGATACGGCGTCGCAACAAACTTGTCCTCAGATTTTCCCGACTTTGCGTCTGACGGATATCGCGGGCCGACAACGGTCGGGTAGACAAATTCGTAAACGCCATCGGTCGGCACGAGCAATTCGGTATATCTAAGCTCGATCTCAACCTGCTCTTGCGGCATTAGGTTGGCGAGATTCATTGTAAAGACATTGGGCCGCTGTTGTTCTAGCAGCGACGCGCTCTTGCCTTCCTTTTTGGCCTTCTCAAAATCCTGCTGAGCCTGTTCGCGCTCTTTGATCTTGGCAATGATGACCTCGTCGCCGATCTTCATCTGCATGCCGTAGACCGCCGCGCGGGTCGAGGCCGGAAAAACGTAGGTCGCGTTGATCGGCCGTGAGCCTTCGTTGCTGTAGGTCTGCGTCACGGTCACGTCGGCGATCACGCCCGAGACCGCGATGTTGACGCGAGTGTCCTTGAGCGGCAGGTGGTCCACATTCGGGTCGCCTTTCACAAAGAAATATGGCGAAAGTGTCTTGTCGGCGGCAGCGTTCTGCACATCTTCTTCCTGGCCGACCGCGCCGGCCAACAGCGACAGCGCGACCGTCATAACAAACAGGAAACGGTAGATCGATCTTTTGGTCTTCATTTAACGGACTCCGGTAAATTTAGGCATTAGTTCGCAATGTATAGATCGATCGTAAAGCGTCCGTTCATCGAGGATAATGGTGCTAGCCACAGCCGCCGCGCCTAATATCCACACGCGTCGCCCGGGTTTAGCACCGATCACGCAAAGCTCCGATCTCTCTGGGGCCGGCTTTTACGCCGGTCGCGATCTGGGTTAATTTAATAGAGTTTGTTTACGCAAATATGCTGATCTCGCTACTGCTGATGGTGCCGATCATCGCGGGCGGTTTGGCGGCGACGTATCTGACCGACGCCGATGAACCGCTGATGTGGCGCGCGGCTGCCGGCACCGTTTTAGGATCCGCGTTTTTCGGGACGCTTTGCTTTGTCATCGCATGCGTCGGAGGGCTCGCTATCGCTGTGCCGATATCGCTGGTGATCACGGCCGCGCCGATCATCGGTTTCAGAGATAAGAACAGACTGAAACGCTTCAAGATCGATCGGCAGCGCGCGACGAATAAAATGCAGGGCGGGTCGGGACGAAAGTTTCTCCGATTTGCGTTCTACGCATTCTTCTTTATTCTCTTTTGTCTGTTTTTTTCGCAGGCAATGTACCAGACGCCGCAGGGAATTTATACTGGCGGTTCGCAAAATCTGGGTGATCTGCCGTTTCATCTCGGCGCCATTTTTAGCTTTACTGACGGCGCAAATTTCCCGCCGATCAATCCGTCGTTTGCAGGCGCAAAATTCTCATACCCTTTTATTGCAGACGTTGTTTCCGCCGCGTTCGCGAAGCTTGGCGCCGACGTGCAAGGTGCGATCTTCGTGCAGGATGTTGTTTGGGCGTTTGCCCTGCTGGTCATCCTCGAACGATTTGTTTTCAAGCTAACGGCCGATAGACTAGCCGGAAAGATCGCACCGTGGCTGCTGTTTTTTAGCGGCGGGCTCGGCTTCATCTGGTTCTTTGCCGATTACTGGCATCAAGGCAAAGGCTTCTTCGATTTTCTGGCCGCCCTGCCAAAGGACTACACGATCTCGGACGATTTTCGTTGGGGCAACTCGCTCGTCACCCTTTTCTTAACGCAGCGAAGTCTGCTGCTCGGCATGCCGTTGACGATCGTCATACTGCAATGGCTTTGGAATTTCTTTAGCACCAAGCCGGATGGAATGAAGGCCGCAAACGAGATCGCGCATGCCGGCCGGAAACACATCGCCTTAGCGTTTTTGATCGGACTTTTTGCCGGCATGCTGCCCTTGGTCCATCTGCATAGCTTGATAACTCTCTTCGTAGTGAGCATTTTCCTGCTCGGCCTGAACCTCGAAAATTGGCGGATATGGATCGCTTTCGGCGTTGGCGTTTCACTCATCGCAATTCCCGAGCTTGCCTGGTCCATCACGGGAAGCGCGTCGCACGCTTCGCAGTTTATCGATTGGAACTTCGGCTGGGACAAGGGCGATGCAAATCTGCTTTGGTTTTGGTTTAAGAACACGGGACTCTACATTCCGATCGTCGCGCTTGGCCTATTTCGCAGCTACAGGATCTCGGACAAAAATGCAGCCGTTCGTCTTCGTGAGTTTGCATTGCCGTTCCTGCTGCTATTCATCATATGCAACGCGCTGAAGCTCGCACCGTGGCCGTGGGACAATATCAAGGTGCTGATCTATTGCTTTATCGGCGGGCTGCCATTCGCGGCAATGGCTCTGTCCTGGCTGTGGCGTCACGGGAAATATACTGCGGCCGCGGCGGCGATCGTTTTTGTTTCTCTTATTTTTTCCGGCTCGCTTGATGTCTGGCGAACGGTCACAGGGCAGACAAAGTATCTTGTCTTCGATCAGGACGCGGTCCGGATCGCGCAGGCGATCGACGCCAAGACGCCGCCGCACGCACTTTTCCTCAACGCGGCGACCTATAACACCGCCATCGCTCTCACCGGTCGACGGTCGCTAATGCGATACACGGGCAACCTTTTCTCTTACGGCATCGACTACGGCGAACGCGAAGCCGATCTGAAAAAGATCTATCAAGGCGGCCCACAGGCCGACGCTCTGCTCGCGAAATATGGTATTGATTACGTGCTGGTGTCTCAGGAAGAATCGCAGCTCGTCTCGGATCAGACATACTTCAATAAATTCGCCATGGTCGCCGAGGCCGGCTCGGCGCGGGTATACAAAGTTAGATGAACGACGAATTCGACGAAGTACAAGATGTCGACGGCAAACCCTCGCAGCGTGATCCGTTTTGGATCGCAAGCTGCGTTGCGATCACGGCGCTCGCCGCGCTGCTACGCTTCGCCGATCTGG
>Ga0068853_100005193_pt1 | contig 10185 bp, 8 predicted proteins | sample KBSCornC32_FD_65655 | JGI IMG/M metagenome (GOLD analysis project Ga0068853, IMG submission 65655) | Corn rhizosphere microbial communities from Kellogg Biological Station, Michigan, USA - KBS Corn C3-2 | ecosystem: Host-associated > Plants > Roots > Rhizosphere > Soil ... | reverse complement strand
CTGGGCGCTGATGGCCCACCTGCTGCCACCAGAGCGGATCATCGAGCGGCTTGGAGCGCCGTGGGCAGTGGAGACGATTCTGGACACATTGCGAGATGGACCGAATCCGGTCTCGGACGTCCTTGCCGACGTCGCGCCGCGCGGCAGCGAGGTTGAGCTCGATGCGAGCCTGGCACGAGCCTTGGGTCTCGCTCGGGACCCGCGCGCCGCAAACGCGCTCGCCACCCTGCTGGACAGGGACTCGGCGGAGGTGCGGATCTCCGCCGCGCGCGCTCTCGGGCAGGTTGGGGGAGAGGCCTGCGTGCCGGCGCTCATTGCCGCCCTGGAATCGGAGGATTGGCCGGTTCGCGCCCAGGCGGCGAAGTCGCTCGGCGCGCTGCGCGCGGTCGAGGCCCTGGAGCCGCTCGAGCTCTGTCTCTCTGACCGGGCCTGGTGGGTGCGTGCGAACGCGGCCTGCGCTTTGCGCGATCTCGGCGAGCTGGGGATCGATGCGCTTCAGCGCACGCTCGAGCACGACGATCGCTACGCCGCTGACCGCGCTCGTGAGCAGCTCGCGCTCCATGCGGTGATCGAGGAGCGCGTAGCGGCATGACCAGCCTGCTCGAACAGATCCTGCACAGCTTCAACGTCTTCACACTTGGCTACTTCGTCGTCCTGCAGCTGACCTTCACCGTGCTCGCGGTGGTCGGCTGGCGGGCGATCGAGGACTACGTGGAGCGCCGGCCGATGCGCGACTACCGAGCGGTCGCCGAGTCGGAGATGAGCATGCCCGTGTCGATCCTCGTGCCGGCCTACAACGAGGCCCCGTCGATCGTCGCTTCGCTGCGCTCTCTGCTCACCTCGCAGTTCGTCGAGTTCGAGATCGTCGTGATCAACGACGGCTCGACCGACGAGACGATGACAGCGCTGACCGATGCATTCGGCCTGGTCAAGGTCGGACGCGTTCCACGCTCCAACATCGCCACGCAGCTGGTCCGCGGCGTGTACACGAGCCCGCTCGAGCCGCACGTCGTCGTCATCGACAAGGTCAACGGCGGCAAGGCCGACGCGCTGAACGCTGGTATCAATCACGCTGGCTATCCGCTTTTCTGCGCGATCGACGCCGACACGATGCTCGACGCCGACGCGCTCTCGCGCCTCGTCTGGGAGTTCCAGGCCGAGCCGGAGACCGTCGCGGTTGGCGGGATCGTGCGCATCGTCAATGGATCGGAGTTCGAGGACGGGCGCATCGCCAAGGTGCGAACGCCGCGGAACCTGCTCGCCAACCTGCAGATCATCGAGTACCTGCGAGCCTTCCTCGGCGGCCGCATCGGCTGGTCGAAGAGCGGCATGCTGCTGATCGTCTCGGGCGCGTTCGGCCTCTTCCGGCGCGATGTCTGCGTCGAAGTCGGAGGCTATGACCCGACGACCGTCGGCGAGGACGCCGAGCTGGTGCTGCGACTGCATCGCCACCAGCGCGAGCACGGAAAGCCCTGCCGGATCACCTTCTTCCCCGACCCGATTTGCTGGACCGAGTGCCCGGAGGACCTCGGCACGCTCGTCCGCCAGCGCGATCGTTGGCAGCGCGGCCTGATCGAGATGATCGTTCGTCACCGGAAGATGCTGCTGCGTCCGCGCTATGGGCGGATCGGCTGCGTCGCGATGCCGTACTTCATATTCTTCGAGTTGCTCGGTCCCACGATCGAGTGCGTCGGCTACACCCTGTTCGTGCTCTCGCTGGCCCTCGGGATCGTCTCGCTCCCGTTTGCGCTGGTCTTCTTCGTCGTCTCGTTGACCTACAGCCTCGTGCTGAGCTTTCTCGTGATCCTGATGGAGGAGCGCGCCTTCCGTCGCTACCCCGGCTGGACCGACCTGATTCGCCTCACCCTGTGCGCCGTCGTCGAGAACCTCGGCTACCGCCAGCTGCTCGCGGTCGTGCGCATGCGTTCCTGGTACACGCTGATGCGCCGCGAGCAGCATTGGGGGGAGATGACGCGCAAGGGGTTTGGTCCGTTGCTGCCAGGCGGGGTCAGCGTCGACGGAGCGGTCGATCCCAGCCCTTAGGCTCGAAGAGAGAGCACTTCCTCCAGGCCATCGACCAAGAGATCCGCGATGCGTGGATCGAAGTGGGTTCCCTTGCCGTCCTCGATGACCTCGACTGCCTCGGGCACCGGCAGCGCAGGTCGGTAGCAGCGGTCGCTCAGTAGAGCGTCGAACACGTCGGCGACGGCGCTGATCCGTCCCATGAGCGGGATTTCCTCGCCGGCCAGGCCCCGTGGATATCCAGTCCCGTCGTAGTGCTCATGATGAGTGAGGGCGATCTTGGCGGCAATCTGCAAAAGCTCGCTCTTGGAATCGGCAAGTATCTCGTGGCCGATCACGGTGTGCCGCTCCATCTCCTTGCGCTCCTCCGCAGCCAATGGGCCGGGTTTGCGGAGGATCTCTTCGGAGGTGCCGATCTTTCCCACGTCGTGCATCGGGGCCGCCTCGCGCAGCAGCTGAACCTGCCTGGCATCGAGGCCCAGCTGGCTTCCCAAAAAGGCTGCGATCACCGCCATCCGGGTGACGTGCTCGCCTGTGGAGGAATCGTGGAAATCGATCGCTCTCGCGAGTCGATCCACCGTCTCCAGACGGGAGGACTGCAGCTCCTCGATTGCTTGCTGCTGGGCGGCTGTCAGCTCATCGCGAAGCTGTATCGCCTCCTTCTGGGCGGTGACGTCGGTGGAGATGCCACAGACCGCGGTGGCTTTCCCCCGCTCGTCGAAGAGGGGGAATTTGACGGTCTGGAAGCTCCGCTCGGTCCCACCGATCTCGAGCGTTTCCTCTGCCCTGTACGTGGTCCCCTGCCTGAGGATCTGTCGATCGGCGGCGCGGGTGCGTGCCAGGGCCTCCGGGCTCATGATTGCCTCGTCGGTTTGGCCGAGCAGCTGGCCTCTCTCCAGGCCCGCCAAGTCGTCCGCCTGCGCGTTTGCGAAGACGTAGTGAAAGTCCTCGTCCTTGACGTAGACGGGCATCGGCGCCATGTCGATGATCGCCTGGCGTCGCTCTTCGAGATTGAGCCTGTGTGCGCTCTCGAAGTGTTCGAGCTCGCGTCGTCGCAGCGCGTTCATCACCGTAATCAAGAGCTGCCCCGGCCAAAACGGCTTGACCAGGTAGCCGTGGACGCCGTGGCCACCAAGGCCGAAGGCGTGCCGCGCGACCCCCGGATCGTCTTTTCCGGTGACCAGGACCACAGCAGTCTCGGGATGTTCTTCGGTGATTTCTTCGGCCAGGGCGAGCCCTGACCCGTCCAGCATCTGAAGGTCGCATAGGGCGAGCTGGAAATCGGTGGCAGAGAGCTTCGTGTGCGCCTGGGCGATGCTGCCTGCGAATTCGCACCGGTATTGATCCCCCAAGGCGCGATCGACCAATAGCAACATCTCGGGCTGGTCATCGGTTATGAGGATGCGTGCTAGTCCACTCTGAGCCTTACCGGTCTGAGGAGACCTCGATCCGCTTGGGCTAGTCGCCATAGGCCGTCCTTGACGGGGAAGGGCGATCCTGGCCATCGTCGCTGAAGTCGTCGTGAACCGCTCGAATGACGAGCGGTACGCGCCGGATCGGGTCGCTTTCCAACAGATTTACCGGCAAATGCTTGGGCCGGTTGCTTAGCCCGGCCTGTTGCAGGCATTTGACTAGTCGAGTAAATCTTAAGCCAATACGGTCATTACTTGCAACTAAGGCAATTAGTAGGTACTTAATTATCTCTATATACGACCAGTGAAGTCTTTTAGCCTGTCCTGTGTTGCCGGGGGGCGTAACCTGGATTGCTGTGTCTGCGTTGAGTGAGCCCGCTGAGCCTCCCGGTCGACGAGAGGTGGACAAGGCCCTTCGACGTCTGTCCCGCGACTACGAGGATGCGCTCAGGCTCGCCGACGCTGCGGGCGCCCAGCGTGTGGCCGGACGGAGTCTGAGCGAGGGCTTGAGCGTCGCGCGCCTATACCAACGGGTGATCGCGCCGGCGATGTGGCGCATCGGCACGCTTTGGGAGCAGGGTGCAATCTCAGTCGCAGACGAGCACCTCGCGACCGCGCTCACCCACCAGGTGATGGCAGGCATATATGGGCCGAGCCTTGGTCACAAGCTCATGCCGGGACGAGTACTGCTCGCTGCGGTGGAAGGTGAGCAGCACGCCCTCGGCCTGAGGATGGCCGCCGACGTGATCGAGCTGGCGGGCTACGAGACGATTTACCTCGGGGCCGACGTGCCAACTGCTGATCTGCTCGGGGTCGTGACAGCGCGCGCACCCGACCTGGTTGCGCTGGCGGCAACGATGCCGGATTCCGCCACCGCTCTCGATCGCGCCCTCACCGGAATCCAAGATGCCGATCCCAGTGCGAGCATTCTCTTCGGGGGCCAGGGCGCCCGGGCCCGCCAGGGTAATGGTGATGCGGTGCTGGTTCAGGACCTCGAGAGGTTGCCGGCAGCGGTCCGCCGCGCTCTCGATACTCGTGAGCCGGACTCTGAGTCCCGTTCGGTGCGTGATCAGGCGTCGCCGGAGCGGGCCCCAGAGCAGGGTCGGCCAGCGAGGAGTGAACCCGTACTGGGTGGGTCAGGGGAGGAGGAATCGCTTGAGCAGAACCTCTCCGGCATCGCCGCTGAGACGGCCGATCTCGCCCGTTCGCTTGCCCGTCAGGCGAACACCTACAGGGATCTCGCATACACGGACGCGCTCCGCGGATTGCCCAACCGACGGGCGTTCGAGGATCGTGCGGCCCGCCTCAGTGATTTCTCCGACGCCAAGCCCCTGGCGGTGTTGATGTTGGACCTGGATGGGTTCAAGCCGGTGAACGATTCGCAGGGCCATGAGGCCGGGGACCGGGTCCTGGCGCTGATCGCCCGAACCATCGCCGACGACCTGCGCGAGGGCGACTTCGTCGCCCGCCTGGGTGGGGATGAGTTCGCCGCTTTGCTGCCACGGACCGGGCCGGCCGAGGCCGAGATGCTGGCGGAGCGGTTGAGGGAGAGCGTGGAGGACGCCGGCGGTGAAGATTCCGTCACGGCCAGCATCGGCGTCGCCATGCTCGAGGACGACGTTCGCGGCGCGCTTCTGCAAGCGGACGTCGCCCTCTATGAGGCGAAGAACGCAGGGCGCAATACGGTGAGATGCGACTAGCGAGCTTTATCGCCAAAAGGGCAGACCTGTGTCGGGGCCGGTAGTGAACCATGCTTGTCACGCTTCCTTGACCACGGGGTTACATGTGGCCCCCTAGGTCCGGCAGGGGAAAGACCTAGGGGGCCCGATGGCAACCACGAGTCGGCGAGCGGTTGGCGTGATGAATCGCCCGAATCGCTGCCAGCTTCACTCTTGTCGCTGAAGCCTAGGAGCGCAATCCCCCAAACATATGAGTGTCCGGATATCCCCCAAACGGGCTAGACGGCAAAGGGTGACATTTGGCCCAATGGTCTTGCGTTGTTGGGGAGTGGTCGTTTATCTTCCAAAATGAGACAAGTAGTCAGCATCTATTGATTCATGGCCAAGGAGTTCGTGGTGGCTTCCCTCGATCCACCCGGCAACGGAGGCAACGCGCAGGTGTTTCCGGACGGCGAGTCTGAGTCGCAGGCAGCGATGCGCCTGCGAACGGCGCTCGAGCGCTCGCAACATCCGATGCTGATCGCCGATGACCAGCGACGCTGGGTGACGGGCAATGCGGCTGCGTGCGATCTGTTGGGAGTCGAGCGAGCGGAGATCCCCTGGCGCACGATGGACGAGTTCACCTCTCCGGGCGAGCGCAAGAGGCTCGCGGAACAATGGGGGGCGTTCTTGTCAAGTGGGGGCGCCGAGGGGTGGTATCAGCTGTACGTTCCCGACCGCGGACCGATGCCCGTCGAGTTCAGTGCGACGGCCAACGTACTGCCTGCTCGCCACCTCTCCGTCTTCATTCCACCTGATGAAGGATCCGCCGAGCAGACGACGAGGGCCTTGGCCAGGGAGGCAACCTGGGCGCCGGTCATGGTCGAGGGAGCGGGCCGGGTGCAACTTACGGAGCGCGAGCGGGAGGTGATGATGCTGGTCGCATCCGGACTGCAGAGCGGCGATATCGCGGAGCACCTGTTCCTCTCGCCGGAGACGGTCAAGTCTCACGTTCATAACGCTTTGGCCAAGCTGGGAGCACACACTCGCGCTCATGCCGTAGCGATCGCATTGGTCACCGGGCAGATCACCTGGGAGGTATAGCGCCAATGGTTCACGCAGCGAGCACGTAATAACGCTTAGTCCCTTCGGGGGATATTCCCCGCGCCTCATCTGTCCGGGGGATTGTGCAGCTCGTTCGGCGCCCGGATAGTGGCATGAGATGAAGGTTGACCAGGTCGGGCAGACCAAGGCACTAACCCCCCGGGAAGCATCAACGCCCCCACGCGTACTCGTCGGGGTCGTGGGGCCATCTGGCGCCGCGGCGATAAAGGCGCTGGACGGTGAAACGCTCGACGTCTTCTCGGCTGACATCGATCCTCCTGCGTCCGGTGACTCCTACACCGAGGTGCTCTACTCGCTCTGCGAGCGTCATCGAGTCGATGTCCTGGTCCCGGCTTTGGATTGCGAGCTGTTGTTGCTCGCCAGCGCGCGGGTCTTCTTCGCCCAGATCGGTACGAAGATCGTTCTCCCGTCGGAGAAGACGCTGCGCGTATGCCTCGACAGGCGCTCGCTTCGCAGGTGTTGCAGGGGGGTGGTACGAGTGTCTGACTCGGCGCTCGCTGACACCTTGCCTGGAGCCGAGTATTCGCTCGCCACTCTGGCGGGGTCGGATGGGAAGGTGACTGCCGTGGTGCCGTTGGCGCCGGGCGACTCCGGAGATGCGGCGACCGCGGACACCATTCACGATGAAGGGCTGGAGAAGATCGGGCGGCAAATCGCCGTGCAGATCGGACTCACCTCCCTGGTGAACATCCAGGTGAAGGAGGCCTCCGACGGGCAGCCCGTCCTGCTCGAGGTGAGTCCGTACTTCTCCGGGATGACCCCGCCGATGCTGGCGAGCGGCGTGAGCATGCTGAAACTCTGCGTCGATGGACTTATCGCCGATGACTGAGCCGGCCTTGAGCCAAGACATGCACGTCCGCTCAACTTTCTCAGGTGGGGCGAATACGATCGAGGAGAACGTCGCCGAAGCCGAGCGGATCGGCTTGTCGGAAATCGCTTGCGTCGAGCAGGTTCGGGGCGACACCAAGTGGGTCCCTGCCTACGTAGCAGCGGTCAGAGACAGCAGGAAGCGGACCCCGATTGTCTTGCGTTGTGCCGTCGAGGCGAAGATCCTCGATATCTACGGCTGCCTTGACCTTCCCGCCAAACTGGACGGGATCGACGCGGTGTACGCGGCAAGTCACCAGGCGCCCTCGCCCGACGGACCGATGAACCCTCGCTCCACGCGCGAACGAATCGAAGCGGGGGAGCTCGATCCGCAGATGGTGCTCCGGTGGATAGTCGGCGGGACCGTCGCCGCCGTCTCCCGCCATGAGCACCTCGTCATTGCCCACTTGTTCAGCGTCCTTCCTAAGCTCGGGCTCGCGGAGGGCGAAATATCGCCGGCTTTGGTCGACTCGCTTGCAATCGCCGCGGCCGAGTCCAACGCCCGAATCGTGGTCGATGAGCATTGGAGGTGCCCGGCGGTACGGACCCTGCGGCCCTTTCTGCGGCACGGCGTTCCGCTGTTGCTGGGCAGCGGCAGCTATGACAGCGAGACAGTCGGCCGCTATGACTACTGCGCCGGCGTCGTGGACGAGCTCCGGCGACTGTCCTTTGCGGTGGCCTGAGCGCTCACAGTTGCCGGCCCGCACTCGGGCACGATCGCGCCCTGGTCGATGACCGGGTACATCGGGCTGAACCGATTCTTTGAGTGTTCCAGCCCGAGCCAGTGCCCGTACTCGTGAACCACGGTCATGCAGCGGAGCCGCTTCGAGAGGCCGAGCTCGATGGTCATTTCGCACGGTCCACTTTCCACGGGGTCCGGGATCGTCGCCTGGCCAAGCACGCGGTTTGGCAGCTTGCCGTAGCCGACGGCCTCGGTCGAACAGCGCGTCGGCACATTCTGGTGCCAATAGGCAGTCGCAGCATCGAGGTCACCAGGCAGGGTGGCGGGGGCGGCAAGCGAAACGGCTGCGCTGGCGATCGCGGCGGCGACGATCATCGGGGAGTCCCTGCGAAGTCCATGAGTCAGTGGAGCACAGATGTTCGAATACTCCCTCTCATAGATTCGTCTAGAGGGGCCTTCAGGACTCAAGTTCGCGGTCGCTTTGCCAACGCCAAAGAACTTGGGCAGTTCCCAACAACGAACGTCGAGTTGCGCCAGCGATGGCTCAAGCCGGCCAGCCGGTGGGCGATGGACCAGGACACCAGGGCAAATCCCTTTCGACACAGGCACCCTCGTCGCGAGACGAATCCGCAAAGCCACGGAGCTCCGCCGGAGCGAGCCGGGCTACCGAAGACCTCATGACCCGAGCCGCCCCCGAGGCGGGAAGCGGCTGGGATCAGGAACGTCGTCAGGACTGCTCGACAGATAGGGAGGACTCCATGTCCAACCGATTCGATCTCAGGCGCGGCCGGCTTGCCGGCATCGCCCTCGCGATACTTGCAGTCTTCGCGCTACCCACCGCGGCCCAGGCCGCGCCCGTGGGCCTCGGCACCGCCGGCCCCTTCGTGGTCCTCGGCGGCACCACGGTCACCAACGTCGGGCCGTCGGTGCTCAACGGCGACCTCGGCGTTTCGCCGGGCACCGAACTCGAAGGCTTCGGCTTGCCCGCCGTCATCAATGGCTCCACGCACGCGACCGACGAAGTCGCCGCCCAAGCACAGCTAGATCTCACCACCGCCTACGACGCTGCGGCCGGGCAGCCGGTGCTGCCGGCGAATGACCTCTCCGGCACCGACCTGGGCGGATTGAAACTCGCTCCAGGCACCTATCGCTACAACGCGGCGGCCCTCATGACCGGAGCTCTGACCCTCGACGCCGAAGGCGATCCCAACGCCGAATTCGTCTTCCAGATCGGCTCCCAGCTGACCACCGAATCGGCCAGCTCGGTCGTGCTCGTCAACGGCGCGTCGCCGTGCAACGTCTACTGGCAGGTCGGCAGCTCGGCCGTCCTCGGCACCACCACTTCCTTCCAGGGCACCCTGATGGCGCTGACCTCGATCTCGCTCAACAGCAACGCGACGGTCGTGGGGAGGATGCTGGCCCGCAACGGCCAGGTCAGCCTGATCGAAAACACCCTGACCCGGCCGCTGTGCTCGACTGGGTCGACCACGCCGCCCTCCGGCGAAACGCCGGGTGGCCCGGGAACCGTGTCGCCGACCACACCCGGAACGACTGGCTCGGCAGCAGCGCCAAGCAACGGCTCCCGGCTTGCCTCCGGTCGTCGGGCGAAAGCTCCCCGACCGTCTCGCAACGGCAGGGCCACGGTGCGATCTGCACCGCGCGAGGCCTGCACCGAGGGATTCCGCGCCACCGTCCACGGCAAGATGATCCAGCGAGTTGTCTTCAGCCTTGACGGCAAATCGATCGGTAGCCGGACCAACTCGCCGTTTGCGATGTCGGTACGAGCCACTCCCGGCGCCCACCAGGTCGGCGTCCGCGTCACCTTCACGGACGCTACCCGGGCGAAGACCATGACGCTCCCCTATCGCGCCTGTGCTGCCGCACTGCTGCAGCCCCGCCGCGGGCCGTCCCAGTTCACGGGATGACCCGCAGGGCTGACAACGACCCAACCCCCTCCGGCGCTCGCCGGGGGGGTTCGGGGTTGGCCACGGCGCTGGTCACGGCGGCGTTCGTATGTGCCTTCGTCGCCCCGGCTGCCGCCGTCCCAACCACCGCGAGTCAGCCGCTTGTCGTGCTCTTGCACGATCACGTCGCCCGCACCGGGCCAGGTGCGCATGCGGGACGGATCGAAGCGGTTGCTTCCCGTCGGCCGCTTACCCGAGCTCGAACCGTCCTTCCAATTCTCGGCCATGCAAGCAGCCGCGAGAGAGGTTCGTGGCTGTACGTCCGGCTTCCAGGGCGACCCAACAGCCACAGGGGTTGGATCTCCACCAACCGCACGCGGCTCACCTCCACCGGCTGGCGCATCTCGGTCAAGCTCTCCACCAGGCGCGTCACCGTCTACCACAGCGGTCGCGCCCGCCGCCACTTTCGTGCGGTGGTCGGCAAGCCCTCGACGCCGACTCCGCGGGGGACTTTC